>UMEM01007210.1_pt1 | contig 146315 bp, 237 predicted proteins | sample 1964761 | NCBI WGS metagenome assembly UMEM01 (sample SAMEA4836021, study PRJEB28245) | human gut metagenome | biome: gut microbiome; material: fecal sample | place: Denmark | collected 2008 | reverse complement strand
TACTATGATTTATTGTAGTTGTCAATAATAAATCTAAAAAAATACGATAAAATTATAATGCAAACATATGTTCGAGTATGTTCTGCTCAGATAGTCCATGTTTGATTTTATCGAACATTTGTTCTATCTAAAATCCTACGGAAAAATATAGGAATACCGTGGCTTTATGGTGTCCGGGGGTGGCAAAAACTGGAAAGATAGTTGTATTTTATCAGATTATACATAGCAGGTTCATCTATACACCAACTCTAAAAATTTACCTCCTCTTAATCATCAAAAAACCCATAAAAATAAGGTAAATCTGTCATTCAGACAAAATTTACCATTTATCGTACCCTATATCGTCAAAACCCACTAAAATCAAGCATTTCAGACACTTCACAACCCAAAAATCAAACTTCCATTTCACCAAAAATCCACACACAATTCCAAAAACTTCCTTATTTATAAGCACTTTCATCGATAAGCATTTTCCCAGTAAAAATTACAAATTATATTATCAATCTTAACCTTACTACCAATATATCCTCTCAATCTCATACCTCAATCTCTAGCTTAAATCTCACGAAATCGACCCAAATTCATTTCAAAATACCTTCAATGATAAAATCCTTTCCTAAACATAAAACTCTCTTATTTCTCTCAGAACAAATATAACCACTAATATATGGGGTTGGTACTCAAAAACTATATGAAAATTGCGCTACTAAACAGAGAATAATGTATATAGAAAGACAAAAAAAATCATTTCAAAGGAGATTTAGCAAATGAATACATATTTAATACCAACAACAGCAGCATATTGTTATGAACCTTATGATCATATCTATTTGGTATATGCCAATACCACACAAGAAGCATATAAAAAAGCATATAAAGAATTACAAGGTGAATACATACCACAAGCATTACAAAAATATGAATTATATCCCTTTGAATTATACAAACCAGATAACACATTTACTTTCCCATTTCACAAATCAAAGAAATATGATATACTTAAAGAAGCGTTTAAAAATACTAAAGGAGCAGAATATATGTCATATTTTCAAGTAAACTGGAATAATTATACTGATCAACTAGCTAAAATGGCAATTTTTGAAAATTGGTCTAATCCAACGTACCCTAATAATGGAATTCTGGCTAATTACCTAGTGAAAACATATGATAAATTGACTTCCGAAAAGAAAATAACAATAGGAAAGGATTATGCTTTATTCAATACAGGATTATTTAATAAATATTACGATCAATTATATACATATCAATCAGGAACAGAAATACTATTTCTTACTGGATATGAACTCGGACGTATTGGTATAAAAGAAAGACCAGAAAGAGCAAATTATTTTGAAAAGCCAGAATTACTTCTTTTTGATTGGCATTATCCAATAGATGTACATTATACTCACATACTTGATGATGAAAAGAACAAACAACGTTTGCCAAAGGCTTTTCTTGAAAGTGCCAATAAGATTAATATTTTAAACGGCGCACTAGACACAATGAAAAAGAAAGTTTCCGCAAATTATAAACTAGCAATTCCACAATATTTTGATGGTAAAATACAATTACTACTTCCCTTATGTTTAATGTCAGATAATAAACCTGATGTAGCAATTGCAGTCACTAAAAAAGATAACTCATACCAGGGACATACATGTTTAACATTAGATATGGCATATAACAATGCAAGACTAATAGCAAAGCCAGAGTCTACTTGGTTATCTATTTGATTATTTAAACGTAGCGTGATATCAAAGACAGATGATTGATTTCGTCTGTCTTATTTTTATGCCAAAACAGGAAATAAACAGAGAATATATTATTGAGCAGTATCCTACTGCTACCCCATCACTTACTCAAAGAAAGGAATTTAGTATGAAACCAATTAACAGCAAAACAGAAAATGAAATACCAAAATATCTCAAGTCAACAGAGAGTAGCATTTCCAAGAGTAACCGCAAGTCTAAACATAAACATCACTATGAAGAATGTCTGATTCAAAACAAATGGAATTTTAAAAGTAATGCATTTACTCAAGAAGAAAAAGAACGTATACATACTTCATTGAGCAGTTATTGTATTATCTGTGGAAAAATTGGAGGAATAATTAAAAATAGTAAATATCAGAAAGAAATCAAAGCATTACAGAAACAAAGACAAACAGGAAATAACTTTTTGGAAAGTATATCAGGTGAAGAAATTTATGAAATGTATCATGATAAGATGTCAGTATTCTTTTTAGAAGATATATTTGCCAAGTATATTGATTTAGAACAAAATGATTATTCAGATAGAGAATAGATTATATAAAAGTGACTGTGTATATCTATAAGAGTGAATAATAAGTGCTAAAGGAGATTCGAAAATGAAGAAAAATACGATTAAGAATATTATATTTGCTACTTTAGTAACATTTTTATTTGGACTAGGGTCAAATCTTAATGTATGGTCTATTGGAGCAATTGTATTTACGTTAATATTATTACAATATGTTTGACGCCAGCAGATTTATATAAGGAATAATTACATCAACCAAAAATTAAAGATCTTGTACGAAGTGAAACGAATACAAGTGCAATATTCTTCTCTTGATAATATGAGTCTATATAGATATTGACCTATACAAATTCACAACTTTGAAAATTTAAGACGGAGAATATTGTAATGTAACAAATAGACACAATTATTTATAATGGAGGAATTTGAAATGACAAATGAACAAAGAATTGATGACTGTGTAACAGATCTTATTGAAACAATTTCTAAGAATATCGGTAACATGTATGGTAAAGGATCAACATCAACAAAACAATGTGATGAAATCGAAGCTCTTGCTTCATTGATAAAAGCAAGAGCAATGATCAGACCACATAAAAATTATTCTTCATCAGAATCTGATTCAGACTTTTTTAAAGAATGAACTGTATCATAAACATCTTTTATAAGCCCAGCCAATTCAGTACGTTTGACAGGTACACAATTATTTTGTGTACCCCAAGCACGAATGTACTCACAAACAATTTCTGATGTAATCTCTTTATCAGATTTAGCCATAATCTCATCTCCTCTCTTATACTGATGTAAATATTATACCATATATTTCATAAATAAAAAGAGAATATACCATTGAGAGGTTTTTAAAAAGAAATAAACAGAACAAAACAACTAAAAATTAAAGAGTGCTTATTTTGAAGCGTGAGCGAAAAATAAGCACGATAGTAGTTATACTTTAATATATACAGTTATACTTTATAAAAAGAACGCTGATTTGGCACACTGTAGTGTGACATATATTTCGATTTTTTAGCAAGATATGTCACACTCTGATGTGACATACTTTACTGTATCAAAGTAGAGAATATTAAAATGAAAGGAAGTGATAACACGGAAAACAATAAATCGCCATCAGTTCCAACAGCCGAAGTTAGAGTACCAATTCATAACGTAAGAGTTCCAAAAGAAATAATTCTGCAAAATACATACCCTGAACATAGAATTTCAGCTTTCTTCTATCTTAACTATAATCAAACATGGGATGGTATGGTGAATTACTCTCCTATTTACATGATTCAATGGAGTGGATATCAGCCTAATTGGAACAGGCATAAAAATAGAGAATCAATATATGACAAGTTTTTAAAGTCAATGCAATGTTTATTTTCAAATGGATATATTATTGATTTTGATGAAATGAAATATATACAAAATACGTTTCAATCTTCAATGCTAAATATAGAGAAACTTATACCTGAACAGAATTATGGAATCGTATATGATTTTGAATATGAAACTATTATGAAGTATGAATCATCTTACAAACCACTAAATAAAAGTATTCTTCTATTAGTGTTTTCATATATTAAAGCATTTACGTGGAACAGATTTTCATCTATTACAGGTCATTCTGAAAAAAATAAAAAATCTAAACCAGAAATTTTTCATTCTCAATTCGAGACGATGTCCCAATTTATAGGAGTAAAACCAAAAATGATCTCAAAAGCATCTGAATTACTTGAACAAATGGGATTAATAATCACTCATCGAATGCCAAGATATCAAGATGCAGATGGAAATTGGCATACAGATGACATTATTTATGTTATTCCATACAAAATAATTTATCAGAATAAGCATTTTTATATTTGTTCAAAAGAAGAATATGACCCAAAGAAAGAATTGGAGAATGGAATTATGTATCTTCGCAATATGAAGCATATAAGCAAAAAGTTTTATCAAGATTAAGTATCGAATAAGAGAATAAACATATGTAACCAAATAACGCAGTACTCAAAGGGAGTTGATTGCAATGAAGAAAATATTATTTAAACGAAAAGGAGAACTATTAAATGAACAAAACAGTAACTATCGAATCAAAGAACCATAAGTATCAGAATACCTATGGCGGGAACATTTACACATCAGATTTTTCTACTAACTATGAACATACGCAAAATTTTACAGGCAGAATTTTGTCTGATTGGAAATTTGATGAACAGTGTCACAGAAATATACTCAATAGATCGAGGTCTTATTAAGTTATGTTTAGCAGACAGGACTATCAATATTTTAAGAAAGCAAAAGAAATTTCTAAAAATTCAGATTTTAACAAAATACATATTGGCTGTATTGCGGTTTATCAAGGTAATATCATTGGAGTCGGATACAATAGTAATAAAACTCATCCAGTACAAAAATACTATAACAAATATAGAAACAATAGAATTTATTGTGGATATCTTGCTCCAAAGTTACATGCAGAAATTAGTTGTTTAAATACAATTAGATTTATGGATATAAATTTTTCTAAAGTGAAATTATATATTTACAGATCACGAAAAGATCAAGAATATGGTTTATCTCGACCTTGCCCAAGCTGCATGGCGGCAATAAAGGATTTAGGTATAAAACATATATATTATACCACAAACGATGGAGTTGCTTACGAAGAAATGGAGAATATAACTTATGAAGAGATTATTTAAGATGTTTAGAAAACATTATAAAACAGGATATACATATACCGTGAAACTTAGTGACATTATTATTCAACCTGGTTGGAACTATATTAAGACTTGGAAAATGAACGAGAAGATGAACTATTTCGAGAAAACGGGTCGTTTCGCTTCCACTATTATTATTGATAAGGATTTTGTATTAAGAGATGGATTTACTTCTTACAGAATTGCAGAAATCAAAGGTATAAAGTATGTGGATGTATATTTTGTTGAATAAATAGAAATTTCATTTGGAGAATATATAAGTGGAGGTAAGTTTTATATGAGTAATAATTTTGACAATGTTGAATAAATGAAAGAATTGATTGTAGATGAACTTTCGGAATGTGAATTTGACAACAATTTTAGATGTGAAGAATGTTCTGAATTGGAGCAATGTTATGACAAAGCTTCTACAAAATCATCTCACGAGTTTGCAGAGAGTTTAGATTATGGTGGCTATGATTCTGAAGATGAATTTTGGGAGAATTTAGGTTAAGGCGGTGAATTATTATAAAAAAGGTACAGTATACATTAGTTAAAATCCCAATAAGAGAACTTATTGATGGAGATTTTAATATTCAAATTAATAGAGATACAGAAATCAAAAAAGAATATCTTATCAAGCAAGGTGACTCTCCTTTATTTGATCAGATTCGGAGACTTCGTGGCGAGTCATCATCTCATATAAGTGAACTTATGTTGGTTGTTGCAAAAAAGAATCCAAAACAGGAAGAATCTCTTAGAAGAATTCTAAATGATGGATTTACATATAATGGAATCCACTACTCTCGTTTTGGTAAATCAGCTTCCCAAGGTAAAGATGGAATTACTGCATTTGTATGTGATGAAATTTTTGATGAGTTATATTTGATTACTCAGATGGATATTAAAATTGATGAGTGTGTTATTTCTAAGTACGAAGCTCAGAGATGTTTACCATTCAGTTCATGTATTCTTATTAAAGATTATATGCCTAATATTGTAATTATAGGCGAATATGAAAAAACGTTGAAAAATCAGCTTATCAAATATGTAGTTGAAAGAGAAAAAGAATTTGTTGATGAAAATACTGGTAAGAAAAAGAAATATAAAACCAGAGAAATTGAAGAAGGATTAAAAGATATTGGATTATCACCTTTTGACGGATGTGGCTGTCATGAAGAAAACTTTATGAATACTGTGAGTAAGCAACTTGGATTAGACTATAAAGTTATTGGAACACAGGTGCGTTTACCATTTATTAAAGGATATTCTGTATATGTACCATTTAAACAAATTCTTAAAGAATGGGGTTACACCACCATTACTGACATTTATGGGCATATTCATAACATTGATGACATAGATTGCATTTGGAATATTTCAATGTTTAAAGGGCACAAGATTTTTAAGTCAACTTATGGCGAAAATGCATGGGTTGAATATATGAATACTGTCAGAAAGTATGAATTCAAACTTGGAATCAGTAAATACAGTCATCATATTAAGCATTTAAATAAATATACACGAATGAATTTTCAGTATTTACAATGTCTGGATCTTTGGAATGATAAATATGTCAAATGTTATACAGATAAAACAAAAAAGGACTATGACATATTAGATTCTAAGAATGATGGAAAAATCATTAAGCTTGCAAAATATACCACTAATATGTATGAAAAAATCATTAAAGGTGATAAATTCTATACATATAAATTCATGGGAATTACTGATACAGAAGATTATGAACCAGAAAGTAAATATCTTGAAGCTGCATTGGTAAATGATGTTATGCTGAAAGATCCTGCCGTTAAACAATTTATTTATAGAAAACTTAAAAAGTCTATTGATGAAGCAAAGGTTGGTAAAATTTATTGTTCAGGTTTTTATCATACAGGTGTTGGTGATATGATTGGTTATCTTCAGTATGCCGTTGGTGAAGAACCAGTTGGCTGTCTTGGAGAAAGAGAATTATATACAGCAAATTTTGAACCAGGCTATTGTTGTTCGTTCCGTTCTCCGCTTGTTGATCCGTCAGAAGTAAATAAGATTAAGATTGTACGAAATGACATTCTTACAAAATGGTTTGATTATTTTAAAGACCAAGATGTAGTAATGTTTAATATGTATGATGTATCAGCTCCACAGCAAGGAGGCGCAGACTTTGATGGGGATATTTTCTATTTAAGCAACGATCCTATCATTATTGATTCAAAGATAGATAAGCATATCATACTTGATATTGAAGACAAAGTAACTGCTCAATCAAAACCATATACAAAAGAGAATCTTATTGAGTATGAAGTAATGACAAGAGATAATCGTATTGGTGAAATTACTAATGTTGCCACAAGTATAGAGAATAAATATACGACTAATCCAGATATTCAAAAATTATATTCTGATTACTCTTCTCTTCTAAGAATTTTTCAGGGTAAAGAAATTGACTTCCTCAAAACGGGATTCAGATGGCATATGAATTCAGGTCTTAGAAAGCATCTTAAACAACTTCCATATTTCTTACTTCATAACTATCCTAAAAAAATGAAATCCTATATGAATATAATCAAAAAAAACAAGGACGCATCGGATGAAGACAAAGAATATCTTAATGCATACCACTCTCCTTCTCCTATGAATGAGTTGTGTGACTATATTGAAACTTGGGAAAAGAAAAATATCTTATGGGACAATAAGATAGATTTGGTTGATACTAGATGTTTAATCATTGATAATGATTTGGATTTGTCTGATAGAAAAGTCTTAAAGAAATGTAGGAAGTTTATAAATATGTATGCGGTTGATATTAAACAGCATCTGAATCTACATAGAGATAAGTCGGATGATGAAGACCATAAATTTAATATGGATGAAGTCGTAAATGATTATAAGGCAGAACTCCTAAATGAGATTGGATTGCCTGAAAATATTATAGCAAACTATGTTATTAAAGCTTCTTACTCTTCTGTTTCTATTAGTAAATCTCTTGCATGGTCGGCTTATGGTAATTATATCATTGAAAATCTCAAGAATAACACAAATCCAAAGAGAAATATATCAATAAGAGAAGTTCCTTATAAGACAGACAACTCGTATGAATATCTTGGAAAATACTATGAATTTGAGGTAGGTGATACATATTTACAACTGTAATGAAACATTTTTATATGAAATTATAGAAGATTACAAAGAAGCAGAGAATAATGAGGTAAAGGACGAGATATTCAACTCGTTCTGTTCCTCAATATGGGCTTCTGATAATAAAAGACGTACATATATGAAAACAATTCATTTTAAGGTCAGAAAGGATTTGCTTAATACAGAACTTGGACAAGTATTTGATACATGGTCTGGAATTGAATATAGATTTTACAAGTCAATGACTAAAGATGAAAACTGGTGTGCTATTATCAGGCAGAAAATCAATAATATCTATACAAGATATTTTGATAAAGAAGTAATTCTTAATAAGGAGTACATGGATTTATTAAAGAAACCAAAACTGATGTACTTCGATTGGTTATCTGGAACTGAAATGGATGCTGATGCAGTTACAAATATAATTGATGATGTGATTGATGAAGCTGAAAAACTCAAACAACGTTTTCAAATGGAGAAAATGACATTATCTTGGAATGAGTATAAAAAGGTTATTGAAGGATTTTTAAGAAGGTGCTTTGATAATTGTAAACTGATTGAGGAATACGAAGATAAAACTCAGATTGTGAACAATTATGATTTTATTACTGAGGATAATTTTTATGTCAGATATATTAACCAGTCTCTTGATGGAGAAATAAGAAAATATCAAAAACAGTATTATGGAATTAGGGATCATAAAAAATATTCTCGTTGTAAATGCTGTGGTGCAATTATTGAAAAAACAAACAATCGTGTTAAGTATTGTAAAGAATGCGGAAAAATCATTGATAGAGAAAAAGCTTTAGTTCGTATGAAAAAATTAAGAGAAAAACAATGTTCGATTTAGAGAAATTGGAGTTTTAATTGAATAATAAGGACTTATAAGCATTTTCAGCTTCGTATATATCAGTAATGGAAAACAATGAAATCAGCTTTCTTGGCTGATAAAACAGAGAATATATAATTGTCGAGAGACAACGATTTAACAATGTCCTAAACGGACACCATATAATACAAATTAAATTCAGAACAGTGATTTGGATCTCGTATCATGCTGAGGCTACAATAAATGCATGTGGTGTACGCAGCCATAAATGCGAACGTTAATGTTTGAGACGGAGAACTCAATGTGAAACTTCCCATCGCTTACTAATCATTGGCGGTTCTGAACAATTCTAAAAATCATTTCTAAGATTGGTACATATTCATATTGTACTCCTCTTCTTATATGTGTCGGTAACTGTGCCACAATTCTTGTAGTACGGTTGCCGACTATTCTCAAATATATTATTGCTGACGAGTGAAACGGATTATCACGCATGACTCATTCTCATGAAATAACAGGTTCGACTCCTGTGCTTCAGCAACTCTCCCATTTTATGTGGGAACTGGTCGGTTTCGGATCAGAGGATGAAAATTCTAAGATAAGCATGGTGACATGTATAAAGTGGTTCTTATCGTATTATAAGGCTGCGACTGTACAATACAGCTTGACGGAAAACACATAAAATCTACGCCCAACCTTCTATTCAAGGACAACTGTTGGCGAATATGGTTGATTGGTGGGTGTCTTGAAATAGGCACTGTAGTAACGCAGAAATGTGGGTATGATTTGTGTACTATTGGTGGGAATACCGCAAGTATAACCGCTGGTAGGATTTTGGTAATATCTCTTAAGTTGAAAAACAGGGATGGAATCAAAAAGTAAGGAGATCGCAATCCGAGCAGGATGGTGATGATTGGGCTGTACTCAAAAGGTACGGATGGTCAAATGTACACCTCATCGTCCATAATAAGTACATACTTTTGAAAAGAGAACAATTATTTTAGGTAAATAATATTTAAAAGAAGATTACAAAACAGCAAAAGTGTGTGCGACCACAAAGAGAAAAACAACTTATTCACTTGCAATATGGTGACATGTAACACTCGCAAGGTGTTATATGAGAAAGTACAAGTACGTGCAACTCTAATAGGCTGCAACCTATGAATCTCGCAAGGAAGAATGTGCAGAAAGAAAATCTATAATACTTTGTGGTAAGAGTTTGCCGATTATGTCAAAATCGGTGTTGTTGCTAACTACAAGCTAATCGCTTGTGTGATAAACTGTGTCCAACCACAGTAGATGTTAGTGTATTGAGTCAAATATCTCAGCTCATATTAAGTAAGGATCTCATACTTCGGTATGGGATTTTTTATTTAGAGTGTGTAGCTCAGTTTGGCAGAGCACTCGACTTTTAATCGAGTTGTCGATGGGTTCAAATCCCTCCACGCTCACTCTCTTCTGCTATTCAGCAGGAAATAAATCAAGAAAGAAGTGAAAAATTATTTTATTAATTAGTAAACAGACAGCTCTCAAACTTAATAAAATGGGTATCCCATTCGGATATGAGGGCATTAGCTCAACAGGTAAACTTAATGGGAGACATAAGTATTATTTGTGTGAGAACAAGAAAAATCTATCTCTACTTGCTAAGTTAGAGAAATAATTATGAAAGGCGGTGTGAATACCATCGCAAAGAAAAAACATGAAATAACCGTGGAAATAATTGGAGGTAACGCAGAAGGTGTTACTGGTAGTTGTACTCGAATAAAAACTTCTGAACATTGTTATCTTTTTGAGTGCGGAATGATTCAGGGAAATCATACAGTATTGGAAAATTACAGAGCCAATATGAAATATATTCAAAAAGTAAAACCACAAGAAGTCGAATTTATTATTGTTGGACATCTTCATGCAGATCATATAGCCATGATTCCAACATTATATGCTCGTGGGAAATGTAATGCAAAAATAATTGTACCTAAAGGTTCAACTTCGATTCTAAAAGAAATGTGGCTTGATTCCTCATATATTAATTGCAGAGATATTGAAGTTATAAATCTTAAAAATGAAAGAAATTATGAACCATTTTATACCGAAGATATTGTATATAAAACACTTGAATTTGTTCAAGAAATTGATTCTGATAAAATAGTAAATTTATCTGATGAACTTGCTATTAGATATACTGATGCTGGACATATTCTTTTATCAAAACAATGTGAGGTATATATAAATGGAGGTTCACATACTAGAAAAATTCTGTTTTCGAGTGACCTCGGCAATATTGCCACACAAGATACAAGAGTTTTTGTCGAAGATTTTAAACCTGTATCTTCAGCCAATATTGCAATAATGGAATGCACTTATTGCAGTAAAGATAGACAATGCACTAAAGAAACATATAAAAAAGACATTGAAAAAATCAAGTCTGTTATAGAACAATATTGTGTTGATAACAATGCAAGAGTTCTTATTCCGTCATTTTCACTTGACAGAACTCCATATATCTTATGGATTTTATATTCCTTATTTGGGAAAGATGCAAATTTCAAAGTACCAATTTTAATTGATAGTCCATTAGCAAATAGATTGTTAGACTGTTACTCTTCTATTCTTGAAGGTGATAAAAAAGAATTATTCGATGATATGATGTCGTGGAAGAATGTTCAAAGAATTATTCAACCAGAAAACAGTAAGGCAGCTATTGCAGACAAAGGTGCAAAAATCATTCTTAGTAGTTCAGGAATGTTGACAGCAGGGAGGTCAATTAAGTGGAGTCAGAGTATTTTACCAAGAGAATCAGATTGTATTTTATTTATGGGATATTCTGGTGAAGATACATTAGCATGGAAAATAAAACATGGTAAAGATAACAAGACAATCAATATTAATGGTAAGCCTTTTAAGAATAAAGCACAGATTTACGATTTAAAGTCATTTTCTAGTCATATGCAACGACAAGACATGATTAATTATTATAAATCTATAAATTGCGAAAAGATTTATTTAGTCCATGGTGATTCAAATAAAATTGAGTTTAAGCACGATTTAGAAGATGCAATATCTAATTGTCTTAAATCTACAAAAGTTGTTGCTGTTAATAGCGGTGCAAAAATCTCATTATAGAGAAATATTAAGAAATTGGAGGCTTAATTGCCTATGAAAGATATTAAAACAAGTATGATGCTTTATCAGGGTGAGCAGTATGAAACAGACGACCTTGAAAACAGAAGACTCTTTATCAACGATGTTATTGATTCAGATGTTATTGATACTATTGTGTATCATATTCTTCGTTATAATCGTGAAGATAAAGATATTCCAGTTGAAAGCAGAAAGCCGATTTTATTGTATGTGAATACAAATGGAGGTTCAGTTCCCGATGGGTATGCATTAATTGATGCAATAATGACAAGTAAAACACCTGTCTATACAATAAATCAGGGATATTGTTATTCAATGGGATTCTTAATTTTTATTTCTGGTAAGAAGCGTTTTGCCATGCCAAATTCAACTTTCCTCATGCATGATGGCTCAAGTTTTGCATGGAATTCTACTGCTAAAATGAAAGATCGTGTTGATTTTGAGGCAGGACAAGTTGAAGTGCATACAAAAAATTATATTATTGGACAGACAAAAATTGATGAGAAGCTTTATGATGAGAAATATCGTGTTGAATGGTATTTTTATCCAGAAGAAGCTAAATCAGTTGGTGTTTGTGATTGTATTGTTGGTAAAGATTGCACAATTGATGAAATTATTTAAGGAGGGCGTACTGCTCTCCTATTTTTATTGGAGAAAAAGGAGATTGAAAAATGGCAGCTAGTAAATTGAAGTTCACAAGAACAACTACAGATAAGTTAACAGTAAAGGCAGGTACACTCTCAGAGGATTGTACTACTATTACATATACAGATGAGAATGATATGGAGCAGGAAGTAAAAGTAGCCGATCTGCTTACTTCATTTAAGAATCAGGTAATTGATTTTACTGTTGCATTAAAGACAGATGAGGAGCTGGATGTTCCGTCTGATGAAGAGTAATAGAGAGTTGGTGAATGATTGTTTAATATTGAAAAATTCAAAGAAGAACTTTTAAAATATGGACTAATTCTTGAAACATATGACAAGATTATCACAGATATTGATTCAAAAATTGATGGTGAAAATGACTACGATTGGTCAGAAATCAAGGATAAATATGGAATTAATTGTAACTCAGACACTATTCGTAAGTCCTCTTCTACTCCATTTGGAGGTAAGATGAGAAGTGAGTATGAAAAGTATAAGGCTGGATTAAATCAGAATATGTCTGAGAATAGTGAATTGGATGTAAAAATTCAAGAACTAAGACGAGAGAAAATAAAACTATCTGATGCTAGAGTTGAATATAATAAACTCATTAGGCAGGAGGCTCGTAAAGAATCATATGCTGATATGGTTAAAAGAATTATATGTGAAAATGTTGAACCAATGAATATTTCAGTACATTATACGTCATTTAACAGTTCAACAGATTTACTTGTGCATTTAACAGATATTCATACTGGAATTGAGATACATAATTGGAAGAATGATTTTGATGAAGATATTTTAAAGAAACGAATTGAAAAATTCATCTCTGATATTTTAGATATCCGTGGAATGCATCAATCTGAAAACTGTTATCTTGTAATTGGCGAGATTCTTAGTGGAATTATTCATAATAATCTTCGATTACAGAACAATATGGACTTAATGGAACAGTTTAAATACGTTTCAGAACTGATTTCTGCTATGCTCTCTCGCATGGCAAATCACTTTAATCATATCTATGTATATACAACGCCTGGTAATCATTCCAGGATTTCCCCTAAGAAAGAAGAAGCTTTAGATGGCGAAAATATGGACATACTGCTACCTTTTTATCTAAAGGCAAGAATGCAGAATGTAAAAAATATCACTATTTGTAATAATACAATTGAGCCAGAAATTGCAATGTTTAATATTCGTGGCAATAATGTATTTGCTACTCATGGACATAAAGATTCACCAAGTAGTGTTGTACAGAATTTTACAATGATGTTCAATATTAAGCCAGACATTGTATTGCTTGGACATAGACATACTAATGCTATGGAAACAGTATATGATACAAAAGTAATACAGTCAGGGTGCGTATCAGGTGCGGATGCATATGCTATGTCAATTCGCAAGGCAAACAGACCAGAACAAACCGTATCCGTTATTGGAGATGGTGGACTGATTTGTTTATACGATATACAACTTGACTAAATTAAATAATAATTGTAGCCCACTGTTCGGCTCGGCTTGGAGTAATTGTGAAAGCAGATATTCACAGCTACAATCAATATATTATTTTGGGCTGACGAAGTCACATTTGAGGGAGTGTACCTTATATGTACGCTACCCTCTTTTATATTACAAAATAAATTAAGGAAAATAAAGGAGAAATTAAAAATGGTAAAGAACGAATTAGTAAGCGCAATCGCAGAAAGAATCGAAGGAGCTAAGAAAGGTGACATTGCTGTTGTACTTGATACCTTTGCAGATGTTATTATAGATACATTAAAGGGTGATACTACAGAGTCAGTTCCTGTAGGTAAGCTTGGTAAGTTTAAGGTCAAGGAAGTTCCTGAAAGAACTGGAAAGATTATGTTGGGTGAAAGAGCTGGCGAAACATATGTAACTCCTGCACATGACGAAATCACATTTAAGATGTCAAAGACTGCAAAGCAGCTCTAATCTGAAAGGTCGTGAATTGTTTGAAGAAGAATAAATATGAAGATATTCAGATGATTGATCTTGAGGATAAAGTTGATGACATTATCTCTATTTATATCAATAGATTATATCATACTGATAAAACAGTTGGTGTAATTGTAAATAAAGAAATTGCTGAATATATTATGGAGGAACTTCTTGCACTTGATGAGACAAGTATTAAAGAGATTGATCTTGTTGATTATATGAATATAGACGAATATTTAGTATCAGTTGATGACAATGGTGTAATCACCGTTGTTCCTATTGAGGGCTTTGGTATTCTTGATAAAACAGATATTTTCTACATTGATATGGATGGTGATATTGAGCAGAATATTATTGATTATTGTGTAAACGAGGATAAGGAAGTTATTCTGTTTGGTCAGGAAGATGAATGTGATGGTGAGTGTAAGAACTGTCCTGCGCATGATGAAACTTATTTACATACTTCTGAAGACGAAAATGGGAATGCTCACGGATTTACTGCTAGTAGGTCAGATGGCGACTCTTATATGAGTTATTCTTACTACTCTAGCGATGAGTTAAGTCATGAAGATATACAGAAGATGTTAAAGGCTTTTGGATTTTAGATTTTTTGGGAGTGTGTGGTGTATGCTGCACACTCTTTTTGTATGGGCGAGATTGGTCTATGTGAGGATCGTAACCTCAGTCGTCCACTTTTGATGTTTCTGTGATGGAAACAGAGAATAAATATATGTACTCATGATTGGTGTCATAGCTGATTGTGGGATTTATGGAATGGGACTGTCAGAAGTCATGAGCTGACAGAGTAGAGTCACCTACCTCTCTCCCATTCTATTTTTATGTGTTGGAGTAGGTGAGAAAGTAGGAAAAAATTATGGGAACAAAAATGTTAAATGTTGGAAATAAAGAAGTCCAATCTACTAAAGTAACTTATGAAGATTTGGTTATTTTGTATAAGCAATTTATTGATACTTACGGTGAAGTGCCAGTATATTCAAAATGTGACTCAAAACATAATATGCCACAAGGCAGAATTATAACTCGTGTATTAAAAGAAAATAGTATCACCTATAATGATTTCTTGTTACAGTTTGGTAAGGTATCTCACGTAAGGACAGAAAGTAAAGATTATGATTTATATGTCAAAAGATTTAAAGAAGTAAGTGATAATATTGGTCATGCTTTATGCGGAAATGAGTTAATGAATAATAAATATGGTTTACCAAATCCAATTTGGTTCGTAAAATATTGTCCAGATAAAAATGTAAAAAAATATGATGATTTCGTGCGTTGGTGTGGCTATGAAAGCAATAGGCTCAAAAAAGAAAAAGAAGATATTGCGAATGCACTTATAAATCTTGAGAAAGAATTAGGTAGACCAATTTTGCGAGAAGATATTTCACTTGAGAAAACTGGTTTTTCAATGATTGTATTGGTAAGAATGTTTGGTGGTCTTAATAAAGCTAAAGAAGAAATTGGTCTTATGCCTACACCAACAGATAAACCTCTTTATCCATTTGAATATTATAGGAATACTATTACAGAAGCGTTAAATAATCTATATGAGAAAACTGGTAGAAAATTTCTTACATGGCAAGATTTAGAAAGTGGTTTATATCATAAAAATAATATTGAACATAAATCAATGACAAAAGCATTTAAGCGTGAAGGTTTAGATACATTTGCTTATATTAAAAGTCTTGGATTTGAAATGAATCCAAATAATTTTAGTTTTAAATACACGTTTGATGATGGTGAACGTGCTGTATCAACTATGGAATTTGATTTTTCTACATATATACGTTCTCTTGGATATGAATATAACAAATCATATTTTAGAGATGTAATGTATAAGACTTTTACCAATAGTGATAAGAAACGAAAAACAAATTGTGATTACTGTATGCTTTTGCCTAATGGTAAAAAGTTATATGTTGAAATTGCAGGTGTTATACCTAATGATACAGCAGATTGGAGACATTATGAATACAAGTACAAACATCATCAAGAGTATCAACAGAAAATGTTATACAAAGAAAAAATACTTATAGAGAACAAATGTAATTATCTATTTCTGTTTTCATCTGAAATGAAAAACGGAAGTTATAAAGAAATATTGCAGAATAAAATAAATGAGATTTTACAAGAAGTAGCTTAGTTACCACTATCCTACTTCTTTTTTCATATGTGAAAGGAAGTGAGATTATTGAATGGTAAAATAGCAGATAAATTAGATCCAGTTACAGATGAGGAATGGGAAGAGGTTAATGAGTTTAATAGAAATATGGTTGAAGATTACCTCAGTAATCAGACTCATCTTTCACCACATAGTTTACATGCTTATAGGTCTGCATTAAAGATATTCTTCGTATGGGTTAAAAATAATCTGAATAACAAAAACTGTATAGAAATTAGAAAGAAAGAATTTCTTCGCTATATGAATTTTCTTGCTAATCGTGGACTATCTGAAGCTGCGATTAAATTTAAAAAGTCTTCTGTCAGTGCATTGAATAAATTCATTGAGAATTTTTATGACGAGGACTATCCTATGTTCCGTAATTATGTAACTGCGGAGATGCAAGTACCAAAAACAGGTAAAGTTTTTGCAAAAGAACCATTGACTCCTGATGAAATGGATCACTTGTGTTCTGTATTAGCTGAACGTGAAGAATGGCAGAAATTAGCATATGTAAAGTTCACATATTCAACAGGATGTAGACATGCGGAAAGTTTGCAATTGCTCAAAGAGGTTGTTAATTATGAACCTAAAAGAAAAATTGTAACAATTGTCGATGAGGATGGTAAAGAGCAAGAAGTAGAATCTGTATCTTATAAAACGCATGAAATTCGTTGCAAGGGACGTAGTGCCGTTGGTAAGGTTAGAAAATTGCAGTTTGGACAAGATGTAATGGACGCATTAAAGAAATGGCTTGAAGTGCGTGGCGATGATGATTGCCCTTATATGTTTGTCGTAAAAACTAAAGATGGTTCAAAGGTGCGACAGATTGGATATAGTGCATTCAATGATTGGTGTATAAATGAATTTTCTGAAATTGTTGGTAGGAGAACGACTCCACATAATTTCCGAAGAAGTCGTGCGACCAATCTGGTATGTTATGACCATCGTGCATTGGAAACTGCACAGAAACTTTTGGGACACGAATCTTCCGAAACAACTCAGATGTATGTCATTCGTGAAGATACTGAGGATGCTGATGAAGCTTTCGTCTAACACTTCGTCTAATTCCCTCTTGCACCACATTTTAATATGTGTTACAATACAAAGGAATCAAAGATAATTCAAAAAAGATGCCACCGTAAAGCAAGACGGTTGCTCTGAAATTAATAAATTATTTTGACTAAGCAAAAGTAATCGTTATTCCATTGGCAGTGGACGATTACTTTTTTGCTTTCTGTATATCTCTACCGAGCATATATCCTGCACCACCGCATAATGCGACAAGTGCAATCAATGCCTCATATGACAAAGTTATCATTGGCAAAATCCCCTTTCTGAACTACGGCACAATTACCATCTATGTAGACTGGGCTTGTACTCCCAGATTGGAGAGAACCGTCCTACCGTTTTTAGTAGCACCTTATGAAGTATTATATCATATTACGACAATTCATGTCAAAATATTCCCAAAATAGCGAATAAATAAAAGAACCCTTAAATGGGCGACCCATTACCGAAATACACGGTTAGAATATGTATTGAGTCAATGTAGAACATTGCAGGTGAGGTATCCTGTTATAGCTTAGTGCACAAGCAACAGTTATGTGGTGTTTTATAAATCCATTGGTGTTTCTCTACCAGCAAAAACCTACCAAACAGAGAATATATAAGTATCGCATCTTGGCATTTGCTATTCATGTAGCATTATAAGACCTATTACTGCATTTTGGTAGAGCTGACTTTATAGCAGCTCTAGTGCGCACGAAACCTTAATGCAGTATATCTATTAAACTCTGCAACGAATTTTATATAATTTTCGTGACAAAATCCCAATCAAGAGTTTTGAACTGCCAACAGATATAAATCAGTTGGATGTTTTAGGAGAAATGGGTTTTTCGTGCTTCTCTGCGTTAATGAGAACCTTAATTGACGGATAAGAGTCATTAAACTTTATCGAGAGGTCTTTGCTCCGAAGACTGAAAATATGTGGAGAATAATTAGGAAGCATGAATTAGGTTGCTGATAAGCGACCATATTCTAAATAACTGCATGTGTACAGTGCAATATCAGCTAGTTAGTGCTTTATACTGATTTTACATATCAGAGAATTTTCAACATTCTCTTTGTCGGTTGACTGGTAATTAATCGACAGTAGATCTTACCAATCTATACAATAAGGAGAGGTTGCGCTCCTCTCCTATTATCATAGCGGAATGACGAGCAATGGAAGCTCACTTGGCTCATAACCAAGAGTATGCAGGTTCGAGTCCTGTTTCCGCAACTCAACGATTAAAAGGAAAACGAAAAAATAACAGAAAGGAGTGCATATACAATGGCTTATTTACAGGTTACAGAAAATGACTTACAGATTGGCGACGTGTTAAGCATTACAAGTGACAATGGAAAAACATTAAAAGCTTTACAGATGCTTATTGGTAATCAGACAAAAGCAAGTATGAGTATTGATTTTGATAACAATTGTCTTGTTTTTAAAGTAAATGATACAGATATGAATTTACCACAATTACAGTGTAATTTGTCAAAGTCTACTATTAAAAATATGATTTGCGGATTAAAAGAATTTTACAATTTATTAAGCGAGGAGGCAACAGAATAATGAAAATTTTACCTGAAAGAAGTATTGAAAATGATATCTATACTACAGTAATTAAACCGACAGAATTTGGCACAGCTACTGTTACTGCCGATGCAGAAATTGAAATGCTAAAAGATACACCCCAGATTTTGAGATATGCAGATATTGATTTTAAGGATAAATTTGTAATTACTGATAAAATTCCTACTATCTCATCTGATCCAGGTGCTGTTGAAGTATCTCTTAATTTAAACAATAAAGAGTTTACTATTGACGAAAACTTTGAAGTATCTTTATCTGTTGATGCAAACAAAATTGTTGATGCGGAGTTAGATAGTACTGTATTTACAGATAAACATGATTTAGCAATGGCAAAGGTCATTCTTTATGAAACAAAAGTTATTGCACAGATTAAGAAATTACTTGATGTTGCAAGAAGTCATGTTACTACTTTTGAACAGACTGTTGAACAGACTCTATAATAAAAATACCCCCATAAAACGGATTATGGGGGTTGTGATTATAAGTTTATATGTAATTTATACTCTGGTGTAGCTTTTTGACATTGATACGCGTCTTTTATGTATTTATCACAATTGTATTTAAATTCGTCCCACTTAACTACGGGGATATAACCGTTATCTATGTTATCTTTTAATATCGGAAACAAACTACTCTCTGAATAATAGTCATAGGAATTATGTTTATTGGGTAAAATAACAGCTAAAATGGCATTTCTTTGACTCGTGTATGAGCTTCTAGGTGTTTTTCTTATTGAATATGAAATTTCCCACGGTATCCATTGAGATTTTTGATACTTGTGATAGTCCTTCATGTTTGGTGAAATCAAAACAATTGTTAATGAACTATCAAAGATTTTATCTTTTAATTTTCCATAAATATATGCTTCTGAATACTTTGACAAATCATCATTATCGGACTCCCCTTTGTAATAATGTTCAGTCCTGTTGGTAAATTTGTCTTCAAGCCACGACACATAATCTCGAACCTTCGGCGTATCCTTTGTGAACTTTGGGACTGCTTTTACATCACTATCCCAATATTTGTAAGATACAAAAATTTTGTTTCCCATCTTTTAACCTCCCAGAATTGTTTTTATTGTGAATACAATTATTAGAATTGTAATTCCACCATACATAGGTAATATTGTATTTGAAAACATCGTTTTGATTAAACTACGTTTTTTATTTGCATACAATATTGTGTTTTGATTATTTGGGTTTAAATCATATTGAAAGTCTGTATTCCCATTTTTTCTCATTTGAATAACCCAGTCATATTTATCTCTATATTTTTGTTCTAATAAAAGGTAATTTGAATCTAACACCCAAAAGCATAAATTAACAAGAAGAATTGTGATTAAAATATACTCGTAATTTATCCCATTTTGAATTAAAACAAAAACACCAGTAATTAATGTCAAATCCCACCCTTTACATGAAAAAGAATTTTTTGACATGCGTTCTATACACGACTGCAATAAATCTATTTCTTTATGTATTGAAGTTTCTGTAATTTGAATTGGTTTATTTTCATTTTCCATAATAAACGAACCTCATATGCTTTTGTAATTATAAGTGTAGCACTTTATTCTTGTAATGTAAATATTTTAAACGAACTTTGTAAAAACATATCATATGTATAGAACTTTTCAACCGACTTTCAACAGTCGGTTTTGTTATATAAAAAATCGACTAAATAAAAAGAAAGTGAGGAATGAAAAATGATTTTATGTTCAGAATATGGCGGTCAGCCAAATACAATTATCTGCAGTTTCGTGTGTGACTCTGTTGATGAGGTCAAAGATTTACCGACAACTAAAAAGCTAGGAAGTGGTTCGTTTTCAGATTTCAACCATTATGCAAATATTGGTTCGACAGTAACTATTGGCAATAATGGCGCGACAAAGGTAATGATGTTATTTTCAAATGGATGGCAGGAGGTATAAGTATGGGAATTAGTATTGAAACTCTTGTCGCTGCCAAGAAATTTACATCTGAAACTGTACTTGGTGGCGGTGCAGTCGTTGGTAAAAACGTCACTATTTCTTCTATCACTCCTATTAATGGTGGAAATAGAATTACATTCTCTTATACATTGGATAATGAAACTGCAAAGACTTCCACTCTTGATGTTATGAATGGTGTAAACGGAGCAGATGGGAAAGATGGTAAAGCATTTACTTATGATGACTTTACAGAGGAACAGCTTGAAGTCTTGAAAGTAAAAGGTGACAAAGGTGATGCAGGTAAAGATGCCGTTTCACCAACCATCACAGAAAATGAAAACAACACAGATACGATTTATAAGTTAGATGTGACCACAGTAGATGGTACATTTACAACACCTAACCTTCGTGGTAAAGACGGAAAGAATGGTTCAGGTTCTTCTACAGGCGAGGAAAATGTCATCGAATCTATCAAGGTCAATGGTGTCGCACAGACTGTTGCGGAGGACAAATCGGTTGATATTACTGTACCAACCGTAGATGTTGACAAGAATTATGTTGATACAGAACTTGCTAAGAAAGCAAATACTTCCGATATTCCATCTCTTGATAAATATGTGACTGATGAAGAATTAAATGCAAAGGGATATCTGACCACTCATCAGGACATTAGCGGTAAGGTTGACAAAGTAAAAGGTAAATCACTGATTGCTGACACTGAGATTGAAAGATTAAAAAGTGTTAAGAATTATGATGACACAGAGATTAAGACTGAATTGGCAAAGAAAGCTAATTCGACTGATATTCCAACTAAAGTAAGTGGTTTACAGAATGACAGTAACTATCAGACTGATACAGATGTTACTACTACTCTCACACCTTATGCGACAAAAACATATGTTGGAGAACAGATTAGTAATGCCGACCATTTAAAACGTGAAATTGTAACAGAAATTCCAAAACCAGAAACAGCAGATAAGAATACTATTTATATGTTAAAGATTGAATCTGTTACTGGAAATGATAAGTATAGAGAATATCTTCTTATTGATGGAACTGTACAATGTGTTGGTGATACTTCTGTTGATTTGACTGATTATGCAAAGACTACTGATGTTGATAAAAAATTAAATAATAAAGCAGACAAGACAGAAATTCCAACAGTTCCAACAAATGTGTCTGAGTTTACAAATGATGCAGGATATCTTACTGAACATCAAGATATTTCTAATTTTGTTGTAAAGGAAGAAGGCAAAGAATTATCTTCTAATGATTATACAAGTGAAGAAAAGGCTAAACTTAGTGGTGTGGGAACTTCACAGGGAAGAAATCTAATTCCGTATCCTTTAACAAATAGGACTACAAACGGAATAACATATACGGTTCAGTCAGATGGTTCAGTTTTAGCAAATGGAACTGCATCTGCGGAGAATAATGCCTATTATAATTTTGCGTATAAGACATTAAAACTTGGTGATACTTCTTATACTCTTAGTTGTGAAGGACTTCCAAAAAGCGTGTATGTATATGTGTATGATGAAACTATTAGTAAGGCGGTTGCAAACGTATCTGACACGCCAGTGACAAAGACTTTTGTTGGTGATTCAACACATACATATTCTTTATCAATTAATGTTGGTAAAGGTACTTCTGTTTCTGATTTAGCAATAAAGCCAATACTTGAAATGGGAACAATCGCTCATGCCTATGAACCTATTTCAGAGAGTAATGTAAATTTAAAAGATGCAATTGACAAAGTTTCAACTTCACAGGGAAGAAATCTAATATCCTATCCATATTATAATGGAACAAGTTATGAATCAAATGGAGTTACATATACAGTGAATGAAGTCGATGGCACTATCACTGTCAATGGTACAGCTACAAAAGAATCTGATTTCAGATTGGTAAGTCCATATGATACTTCTGATAGGAAAACACTGGAACTTGGACAGACTTATACATTGTCAGATGGCGTGAATCAGTCTAATAGTATCGGCTACCAAGCACCTATTTATTTCCAGTTTGTAAGAATTGATGCAACAAAGAACGATTTTAATTATGGTATCAGTACAAATTATGGAAATATGACTTGGACTGCTAGTGATGCTTGTACTATAAGCATGTAGATACATTATGTATGTATCCGCATGCTTATTTTTATTATAATAAAAGGCGGATAAGGCTAGTGCGGTGGGACATAGCTCCCGTTTTTTAGAGTTTATTCCGCCTCTTATTATAAGCATTCGTTTAAACAGGTTGGATTAAATACATCCGTGTAACGAACAAGTCTGAATGGTAATAAGTCTGGCGGAGAAAAGGAGGATTTGCATGAAACAAATAGTAAGTGTAGGAATCGATGTATCAAAAGGGAAAAGCACTGTCTGTGCCATGATACATCCTAATACGATTATTAAGGAATCGTTTGAAGTTTTGCATACCGTAGAAGAAATGTCAATGTTAGCTGATTACATCGGATCACTTGATGGAGAAATTCGTATTGTAATGGAATCAACAGGGCATTATCATCTTCCGGTTGCACAATTTCTGTATCAAAAAGGCTTTTTTGTATGTGTTGAAAATGCATATATTATACGACAATTTTCACGCATTATGCTGCATGGCGCAAAAACAGATCCGCTTGATGCAAAAAAATTAGCAAAGTACGGTTTGGCATACTGGAGTGAACTGAAACCATATAAATTTCATCCAAGCTGCTACACAGAATTAAGTCTATTATCCAAGCAGTATCAGACATACATAAAGCTTTTGATTGCTGCTAAACAGAATGTAATACATTTGATGGATGAGATGCTTCCTGGTTTCAAAGAAGCGCTGGATACAGCAAGCAGTGTTCAATTCTCAAAAGTGAAATATGTGGATTTTGCCAAAGAATTCTATCATGTTGATATGATAAAAAGCATGGGAAAAGAAATTTTTCGAGAGAATTATAAGCAATGGTGTAAAGAAAAAGGATACCGTTTCCAATCAGAAAAGGCAGACGAGCTTTTTCACTTGGCGGAAGACGGTATCCCTACACTACCAACAGAGTTCCCTTCAACCAGACTCTGTATGGAAGTAGCAACAGAGCAAGTAAGCCAATTAGGTTATGCTCTAGAACAAATATTATCACAAATGCAAAATCTTGCAAAGACTTTACCAGAATATCAAACGATACGCCAAATGGGAGGCATGGGTGAAAAGTTATGTGTAAGGTTTATAGCTGACATTGGAGACGTTCGACGTTTCCATAATGGCAAAGCATTAGTTGCTTATGCGGGAATTGATGCTCCGCCTTATCAATCAGGACAATATACCGGCACCAAACGTAGAATAAGCAAACGCGGAAACAGTGTATTAAGGAAAACCGGTTATGAGGTTATGAAAAGTCTGAAATCCCATCCGCCCAAAACAGATACTCGTGTCTATGATTTTATAATTAAAAAAGAGAATGAAGGAAAAAGTAAGAAACAAGCCAAAATAGCCGGTTTAAATAAGTTTTTGCAAATCTATTATGCAAGAGTAATGGAAATATATAAGAATATAGTATAGTTGCATAAGAAAAAAGCCTGAATAATCAGGCCTATTTCTTATGCAAAAAAATCAAAAATTGTGTTGACATCTCTTAACAGGTCTAATTTGTTACAGTATGGTATCCGAATTGTTGTTAGAAGTGGCGTTACTGTTGATAATGTAGTAATGAAACCGATGCTTGAAATCGGGAATATAGCACATATGTATGAGCCGACAACCGAAAGTAATGTAAGTTTAAAGAAATCCATTGAAACAAAAACTACCATTAATGATGCATCTACTACTTCTACTACAGAAACGTGGAGTGCAAAGAAAATCAATGAAAAAACAGCGCAGAATTTTAACAATAGAATTATTTTATCTGTAAGTAGAGGGGCAAATGCGTATACTGATACAGCTCATTTGAACAGTTCTGATGGGGCATATCTTTATTGGTCTTCTTCTGCGGGACAAGAAAAATATTCGGTCGGTGTGATTTTATATGTTTATAATGGCTGGATGATTATTCCTATAAAAGAAACCGATGGTGGAACAAGTATCAAATTTTCTGTTGAAGGTAATATTTTAACAATGAGCAAAGATAGTACAACATTTCCTTGTGCTGGTGGAGTTATTGCTTTAGGAGTTAGTATTTAAATATTAAGCAGTTGAGTGGTTATTGCTACTCTTCTGCTTGCTTGGAAGAAAGAGTCATTTCTTTGGAAGTGGCTCTTTTGTTATATACACCTTTAGCTTAATTGGTAGAGCAACGATCTCCAAAATCGTCAGGTCTATGTTCAAATCGTAGAAGGTGTGCTAAGTGAAATAAATTGCACTTTCATTGGAAATTTAATATTGGAAATTATGAGAAATCATTTCGTATAAAGTGGCTTCTTTTTATATTGTGATGGAATTTAAAAAGAGAATAAATATATAACCAACTATGAGAGGATTGTTACTGTTTCGATTGCAGATAGTTGGAATTATAGAGTGAGAAGCCTTTGACTGATCATCTTAGGTATAGTAGATACTCGCACTACTCTCTCACTCTATTTTAATTGGTTTTGCGAGTGGAAAGCGAGAAATGAAAATTATGAGTAAAAGATTTACACCTAAAGATTATGAGATAATATGTGGAGTTTATTCAATAACCAACAAATTGAATAATAAAAAATATATTGGAAAATCTGATAATATTTATGTTAGATGGGATGAACATAGAAAAGATTTAAATAAAGGTGTTCACCACAATAAACATCTTCAAAGAGCATGGAATAAATATGGTGAAGAAAATTTTATATTTGAAATTGTAGAAAAATGCAAAAATGATGATATAGCATACCAAAGAGAGCGTTATTGGGTAAGATATTATGATTCATTTAAAAACGGATACAATATGAACGAAGGTGGAACTGGTGGTTTGGGATATACTCATACAGAAGAAAATATTGAAAAAATGAGTAAACTCCAAAAAGAGAGAATGAAGAATCCTAAAGCAAGAGAAAAATTATCTCAAGCACACAATGCTTTAAAAAGACCGCTTGTTCAAATTAATTTGTTAGACAATTCAATTGTAAATTGGGATTTCAAGAATAAGGCAGGTAAAACATTAAATCTTTCTATTGCTGGAATATACACTGCTCTAAATTCAGAAAGTCATTTTGCTTATGATAGTTTATGGTTTTATGAAGAAGACTATAAGGATTTAGAAACGTCTTCTTATCCATTAAATTCTGACGTTTATCACAAATATGCAAAATATCATCAATATAATTTTAAAGGAGATTTGCTGAAAATATGGACATTTGATGAATTAAATGCATCAAATTATAGAAACAACGCCATTTTCAAGTGTTGTGATTTCCAAAAAGATTATTATGAAAATAGCATTTGGTTATATGATAAAGATGTTGATAAGTTAAATGAAATATTGCCTAAATATAAAAGTAAAGCAAATATATATTGTGAACCCGTTGATGTATTTGATTCAAATGGTAATTATATTCGTTCTTCTAAAAGTATTTATGATGAATCATTAATATCAAATCTTAGAACATATGATATATATCTATGTTGTATTGGCGAAAGAAAATCTATACATAATTTTATATTTAAATATAAAAATAAAGCATATTTATATGAAAATGGAGAAAAAGAAGGTTTATTAAAAAGAGAAAAACAAATGTCTCATATTAAGAAAAAAATTATTCAATATGATTTAGATATGAATGTTATAAAAATATGGAATTCAATAACTGATATACATAATGAATTAGGTTATGATAGAGGTACAATTATTAATAATTGTAAAGGAAGAACTACCACAAGTCATAATTTTATATGGAAATATTATGAGGAAGAGTCGGTTGCTTAAACTTACTCTTCTATTTTATTTGAAAGAAAGGAAGTGACTTTGTGCCAAGAGTCAAAGAATATGAAATCGAAGATGTAAGCAAGATGACTGTTACACAATGTCGCTCTGCTTATAAAAAATTGGTCAATGAGTATCAAAAAATAAAAGATGGTGCTTATTGTCATGAATGTGGAAAATTCAAAGGGCGTGATAAATTTTATAAGAGTCCAAAAAATGCATCGGGTCTTATTCCTGTTTGTAAAGAATGTCTTTATAAAATAGGAACAGGATATGATGAAAAAACCAAAGAAACACACGAAACAAGAGAGACAGTTATTGAGGCAATGAAAAAAGCTGATTTACCATTTTTAGAAGATTTATATGACAACTCTTGTAGTGCTATTACGAATGAGGTGAGTGGCAAGAAGCGTGGTACTGGATATAGTCAAATGATTACATGTTTGCAAAGTTTACCTCAATATTTTGGAATGACGTTTGACCAATCTGATTTTGGTGAGCAAAATGTGAATGATGTGACAACTGATATTGCGGAAAATTTTGAAAAGAAACCACAGCAAGTGTCCGAAGATGTTGAAGATATGTATGTTAAAAATAAACGAAGTGTTCTTAGAATGCTTGGTTATGATCCTTTTATATATGAAGAGGAAGAAGACAAACCTCTTTTATATAGTAAGTTGGTAAATTATTTTGACGATTCATTAAAAGATGATGGTTTTAAATTGGAAGCTGTAATCGAAATCGTACAGTCATTTAAAGATGTAAAACATATAAATGACACATTGGCTCAGTATACAAAACAACTGCAAACTCATCCAGAAATGATTGCTACTGTAAAATCTCTCACACAGACAAAAAAAGATATGCTCTCCTCTGCTCTTGCACTAGCAAAGGATAACGGAATATCTGAAAATAATAACAATAGAAAAAGTAAAGGTGCTGGTACTCTTACTGGTATCATAAAAGAATTACAAGAAATGGATTTAGATGGTTCTGAGGTAAATACATTCGATTATGAAACTAATATGGCAATCGAAGATATTATGACAAGAAATCATCAGAACCAATTAAAACAATTAAATCCTGATGAAAACGATTGGGAAAAAGAAGTTATTCATCAAAAAGGATTGTTATTTAATCTTCAAAAAGAAAGAGATAATGCAGTTGAATTTAGTAGGTTATTGAAAAAGGAAAATAAAGACCTTAAAGATTTCTTACATGAAAAAGGTCTTATAGATGAGAAAGGGCAAGTAATCGAAGATGGCTGATGATAAAATTGTCCTGATGGGTGATTCTATAAATGAATTTACTCCAAAGAATTTTACTTTTTTCAAAAAACCTACTTATTATGATATGTCTGAATTAAAGTTAGAGAGTTTGAAAAAATTCTCTGAAATAATTCAGTGGGGGCGCAGAAACCCAGTAAAATTCTGCGAAAGATTTTTCGGTATCGAATTTCTTGACTATCAGAAATATGTATTTATGATGTCATGGATTACACCAAATGTTGTTTGGTGTATGAGTCGTAATGCTGGTAAGACAACTCTAGGTAGCCCATTTTTGATGGCTAAAACAATGCTCCTGCCCAAATTTGAAGGGTACATTTTGAGTTCGACAGGATCACAAAGTATAGGTATGATGAAAAAAATAGAATCTATTGCTAAAAAAGAGATAGCTTCTTTTACTGGATTAACTGACGTTTTCTTGAATGAGTTAGTGAAAAGTGCCAACAGTGAGGGATTTCGGCATGATCCAGCTTCTTATTCCTTTAAGCTTTATTCAGGTAGTTCTCTTGCTACGGTCAACTCAAATTTTGATGGATCTCGTGGTCGAAGAAGCCGACTTAATTTCTATGATGAAGCATCGTATGTATCTGAAGATATGTTCGCTGCTACTCTTCCATTCGTCACTCAGAACAGTGACTTCGCTCTTGGTGGTGATGTTGACGTAACATTACTTCCACCAAATTTTCCAAATCAAGTTGTATGTGCAAGTTCAGCAGGTTCTATGGATGATGTTTTCTATAAAAGATATAAAGAAGCTGCAATGCACTCTATGGCAGGTGATAAGAATTATTTCTGTGCAGATATAGATTGCGAAGTAATTCTTCATGCTACTTATAATGGAAAGGTATATCCTGTTCCATTACTTACTCAAGCAAAGATTGATTCAGAAATGAAGATGAATCCAACTAAGGCTACCCGTGAGTATATGAATAAATTTGATTCAGACCTTGGTGATGATATCGCAGTTAAGAAATCACAAGTGCTTAGAAATAGTGTCGTCAGACCACCAATGCTTATCAATGATGATAATTCTCTTATGATCATCTGCTTTGATCCTGCCAAAAAAAGAGATAATAGTTTTGTATTAATTGGTAAATTACATAGAGATGATAAGCGTGGTTGGTTATTAGATGTTGTAAATGGTATCAATTTGATTGATAAAGAAACACAAAAACCACTTACTACACCTGAACAGGTAGCGATGCTTCAAGATATCATAGTCAGGTATAACGGATACGGTGTTCCTGATTATAAAAATATTCATGGAGTATACATTGATGCAGGTTCTGGTGGTGGAGCGACCCAGATATGTGATCTACTTTTTGATAATTTCTATGAAGCAAAGCATAAAGGTGAAAAAGATTATGAACATCATGGATTGATTGATGCGAATTATGATTATGCTGTTCCATATGTAAAAAGATATCCAGACGCTATTGATATTATTCGTATGCGTGAACCAGCTAAATATAAAGCAATTATGTATTCGCAGTTATGTGAAATGATTGATCAGGACTTGATTAGTTTTACTGCTGAGTATGATTATCATGGAAATCTTACTATGCTTGAAGAAGAAAATGGTGAGGTCGTTGAAAAGAATTATAAATTATCTCTTGAAGAAGAAATTGGTCTTAAACAGCTTGATGCTATGAAGGAAGAATTAACTCACATGTACAAGTATAAATCTTCTAATGGAAATATTAGGTATGACCTTGCTCCTGGTTTTGAGAACATTCTTCATGATGATAGATCGTACTGTCTCGCTTTAATGGGACACGCTTTATTTACATTAAGAAGTCAAGATCAAGTAAGACAAAGAAGACCACAAGAGGATGCCACAAGTTTCATCAATAAGCTTACAATCCGTAAAGCAAAATACAATTAAGGAGGTGCATTATCAAATATGCCTAGACCTAAGAAAGTAGATGCAAATTCTAATGCACCTGCTAAAATAAATAATTCACAGAAGAAAACCACTTCTTCTACTCCAAAACAGCCAACCGCAAATGAAATGCGTGAATGGTATGAAAAAAACAAAAGTAAACTTGAACGCTATGAAGACGCAACAAGTGCAATTACAAGTCTTCGAGATATTCAGAAATCATCCAGATATACGTCAATCAGTAACTACTCAAAGGAAGATGTAAAAACATACATAAAGAATATCTCTTCTAATGAAAAGAATCTACGAAGCTTATCTCGTTATCTTTATTATCGTTCAGAAATCTATTATCGTCTTTGTAAATACTATGCAAATCAGATTGATCTTACAATTCGTAATATAGTTCCCCCATTTATAATCTCAGGCGAAAATGATGTGCAATCCACATTACAAAAGTATCAAGAAACAGTTGATATAGTTGACACTCTAGGATTGAATTATGAATTTCGTAAAGCTGCGTCTATCACTTTAAGAGAAGATGTATTTTATGGATGTGCTTACTATACAGAGGGGCAAGGAATGTTTGTTCTTCCATTAGATCCAGATTATATGAAAATAGCAGGTATGTTTCCTGATGGTTCATTTGCAGGAGCTATGGATATGAGTTATTTCCGTAGTCATCAGGAACTTCTTGAATATTGGGGTGAACCATTCAATAGTATGTGGAACACATATCAAAGTACAAATGAAAAATATCAGTTAATTCCTGAAGAATATAATGTATGTATTAAATTTAGGTCTGAAGACTGGGAAACTATCGTTCCCGTGCTTACACCTATATTCTTATCATTGATTGATCTTATGGACGCTTCTGATTATCAAGCAGTTCAACAGGCAGCTAATATATATAAATTAGTATGGCTTGAAATGAAGACAATGGGTAAAGATGTAGATGATTGGGCTGTGAATCCAGATATAATGATTCAGTATTTCAATCGTATGCTTGAAGAAGCATTACCACCCTATATCTCTGCTGCTATTGTTCCTGGTGAATTACACGAGATAAGTTTTCCAGATGATGCAACTGGCGATGTTACAAAAGTTGAAAAAGCAACAAAGGAAATTCTCAATACGGCTGGTGGTGCTCAGATATTAAATCTAAACTCCGCTTCGAACTCTACTGCTTTTAAGTATGGTGTTCTTGCAGATTCTACATTTTCTATTTCAACTCTTATTCCACAGATTCAAGCGATTGTAAATCGACTTTTATCTAGTTGGATATCTGAACCTTGTAAAGTCAAATTCTTTGATGTCTCTATTTATCAGAAAGATGATTTTAGAAAATCAATCTTGGAATCATGCACTAATGGATTGCCAAACAAAATTCTTTATAACACATTGAATGGTGTGTCTGAAAAAGATACGTTATCTATGAACTTTTTGGAAGAAGACTGTTTGCAGCTTAGTTCAAAATTCAAGCCACTATCTAGCACTTATACTCAGACAGGTAATGATAAGGGTGGTAAACCTGAAAAGGACGAAACAGAACTTACAGATGCTGGACTTCGCACGAGAGACGAGGATCTCAATAATAAATAAAGGAGGTGTCTTAATATGAAATACAATTTTATTAAAACATCCGACAAGGAGACAAAGGAAAAACTTCTTAAAGAAGGTTTTAAACTGGTATCTCAAGATGGGAACGTGGCAACATTTTTGAATAACCGCCCTCTCACTTTTGAAAATACAAATAATAAAATTCAGCATAGCAATATGCTTACATTCTAACCACTCTCCTACTTTGAGTGGTATATCAACAAAGAAAGGAGGAATAGGTTAAATAATGCCAAAGGTTATTAAAAAGAAAATTTTAACTGAAGATGATTTACTAAAATTCTGTCAAGAGCAGAAATTTGCAAAATTCAATTCTAAAGATACTGGCTATCAATTAGCTTTAAAAGTGCCTACTACTTTTGAGCTAGACGATACCGTAGACGAAAATCATCGTGGAATGATGCGTCTTAAATTCAGAATTTTTCATACAGGACTTAACAGAAATAAGAGTTATGTATCAAAGGATGCTGCTGAGAAAGCAATGAATACAATTGCTGACAGACCTGTGTTAGCTGCAATCCATCAGCTTGACGATGGCAGTTGGGATTTTGAAGGTCATGAGATGGAAATTGTTAAAGACGAAAAAGGTAAAGAAGAACTGAAATATATTGAATCTCAAGTTGGTTCTTTCTCATCTGAACCTGCATTTTGGGAACATGATGATAACTTAGATAAAGATTATGTATGTGCTTATGCTTATATAAGTGAAGAATACACAAAGGCTTGTGAAATTATTCGTGCAAAACAAGGTTCAAAAAATAGTTGCGAGCTTTTCATTGATGAACTCTCTTACAACGCCAAGGAGAAATATTTTGAATTAAATGATTTCTATGTAAACGCTTCGACTTTGTTGGGAAGTCACGATGATGGTACAGAAATTCAAGAAGGTATGGAAGGTTCTCGTGCTGATATTGCTGATTTCAGTGTAAATAACAATTCAGTTAAATTTGACAAAAATGAAAAATTGATTGAACTCTTAGAAAATCTTAATAAGACACTTTCTAATTTCAATAAAGAACAGACTCCTGTTCAAACACAATCAAAGGAAGGAGGAACAAATAACAAAATGACAAAATTTGAAGAGTTACTTGCCAAATATGGTAAGACTGCTGAAGATGTAACATTCGACTATACAGAAATGTCAGATGAGGAACTTGAAGCAAAATTCGCTGAGATGTTCGATGATGGCAATTCAGAAGGAGACAATTCAGGTAACGGAGAATCTGGTGAGCCTTCCAATGACGGAGAAGGTGATGGCGAAGGAGCTTCTGATCCAAATGGGAATGAAGGTGAAAGTCAGACTTTTGAAAAGATTGTTCGTACATATGAGATTTCTCATGAAGATACAAGATATGCACTCTATAATCTGTTAGCACCATATGAAGAGTCAGATAATGACTATTACTATATCTCAAATGTATTTGATTCTTATTTTGTATACGAGGGTTGGTGTACTGACAAAATTTACCGACAGAACTATACAAAAGATGGAGATAATGTTTCATTTGATGGTGAGCGTATAGAATTATTCCGTGAGCTTTTGACAGCAAGTGAGAAAGCTGAACTTGAATCCATGCGTTCTAATTACGCTGCCCTTAAGGAGTTTAAAGAGACAGCAGAAAAGAATGAACTTCATGCACAGAAAGAAGCTATTATCAATGCTGATAACTATTCTGTTCTTACAGAGAAAGATTCAGAAGGAAATTATGTAAATACTGATTTCGCTGAATTAGTAAAGACTATGGATAATTATTCTGTAGAAGACTTTGAAACAAAAGTAAAGGTTATGCATTCAGATTATATGTCTGCACATGCGAACTTCTCTTCTGTTGACACAAAGAAAAACACAAATTCAGTTAAAATACTTACAAATATGAATAAGAAATCAAAGCCTAAGAAAAACTATGGCAGCTTATTTGATTAAAAAACCGAATATAACTTCATTTCATATAGAACGCTTTATGCGTTCTTTTTTATTGCAAAAAAACAAAATTTAAGGAGGAAAACATAATGGCAATTAAGTACACAGTTGAAAAACATACTGTATGCAATCCTGGAAATCTTATTGCAGAGAATTATGGCGAGCACATGGTTTCTCTCAATATTACAAGTGCTACAGATAACGGAAGAATCGTCAAAGTAGGCGATATGGAGACATTAGACAAATACAAGGTAGAGGCAGCAACAACTATTGGTGCTTACATCTTTGACAAAAATGCAGATGGTACATGGCTTGTAGTTGTAACAAGTGTACCTGATGATCTTACTGCTCTTATTTATCAGAAGCCAATCATCAATGAGGAATCGCCTCGTGCTCTCACTTCTCTTTCTAATTTCTATAACGATCCTGAAGATGGTGCAGTTCGTGGATATATTCTTCATGCGTTAGATCGTTTTAGTCTTTCAGACGAGGGATTCGATGGAACTCCTGTAAAGGGTGCAAAAATCACACAGATTTCTGACGGAAAATTAAAAATCGGTGAGTAATTAGAAAGGAGGAAAAATACAATGTTAAGATTTAGTACAGACAATTTAAGAAAAGTATTTGCTGATGAAGATAAATACAAGAACTTTAAAAAACTTACATATGACTTAAATCATGGAAATGATATTTATGAATATGACGAGGATGGAAATCAGAGAAAGATTTCTAAGAAAGAAGCTAACAATGCAGTTAGAAAAATTCTTATGGAGGTTTGTGACCTCACAGAAGAAGATTTGAAGTCTAACAAGCTTCGTAAACGTGCAGAAGCACAGCATCAGAATGAAGTATTTGAACTCATTGAGTCTGATATTGATTTTAAGGTAGAGACAGGATTTCAGGAGAATGAATGGTTTCAGAATTATGTTGATATGAGAAATATTGCATTAGGCGATGATGAGGAATACTGGACAAAAGATAAGATTATGCTTGTTGTTGCAGAGATTTCTGGTGGACATCATGACCTTACCATGCAGAACTTAAATGAGGGTACATCTCACAAACTTCATACTAGAAAATATGGTATGAAGATTGGTAAAGACATTGATCTCATTCTGCTTGGACGTGTTGACTTTACAGAGCTTACAGATAAAATCGCTGAAGCATTTGCGTATAAAGTAATGGAACTTTGCTTCGCTGGTGTTTATGGCGCAACAGATAAGTTACCAAACAAGTCTCAGTTTGTTAAAACTGGTGCATTATCTACTTCTACTAAGGAATCATTTGATACTCTTATCGAAGATGTTGGTGCAGCAAATGGTGCAGATGTTGTAATTATGGGTACAAAAACAGCTCTTAAGAAACTTAATGCTCTTGCAGATGTTGATTGGAGAAGTGATTCTCAGAAAGAATCTGTTGCAACTACAGGTCGTCTTGGAAATTATGAGGGAACTGAACTTATTGAGATTCCACAGAGATTTGCATTAAATGATGTTACAAAGAAACTTATTCCTAATGATAAGTTGCTTATCTTTGCAAAGAATCAGGAGAAGTTTGTATGGTTTACTGATAAGGGTGAGACAGAAATTACTGAGGCTGGTCAGCAGAAGGGAGATTTAGCAGACGACTTCCAGACATATGAAGTACAGCGTGAGTTTGGAGTTGCTGTTGAACTTCCACAGTATATGGGTGTTTGGTCATTCTCTTAAAATGATCTTAGTAAATTAGAGTGGCTAGTTAATCTAGTCACTCTTTTTATATTGGAAAGAAAGGAAAAAGAATTATGCCATATCAGAAGAAAACAACTACGAAAACTGATGAAACAAAGAATGTAGAAAATAGCGCAACAAATAAATCAGAAAAAAGGAAATTCTCACAGGACGAACTTATTCCGTGTTTATCAATTACACCAGGAGAAATGTTCTTTGTTGGAAATAAGTCGAAAGATTTATATACTTTTGCAGATATTGATGATGTAGTTGATATTGAGTTTAGAGATCTCGATTATGCTGCCAGATCAAAAGATTCTATGATGTTTAAACCGAGATTTATTGTACAGGACAAGGACTTTATAAAATTACATCCTGCTCTTGACGAAATTTATTCAGCTCTGCACACAACGGCTGATTTAAAAGCAATTTTAAAAATGACTCCATCCCAGATGGAAAAAGTTATCCCTACTCTCCCAGTTGGAGCGCAGGACGCATTGAAAACTATCGCTGCAACTATGGTTGATGAAGGAGAACTTGATTCTGTTAAGAGAATTCAAACACTTGATTCTATTTTTGGAACAGAGTTACTTTTAAAATTGAATATGTAGTAAAGGAGGCTCACAATGACGCTTCCATATGAAACAATTTTTTCACGAACAAGAGGACGAATTTCAGATATGAAAGAACTTTCTCTTGACGAAAACGATCTTAATGAAACATGGACGGAACGCTTACGCATGGTTGCAGGTGATGAACGAGTTATTAGAAAATTCGCTTCATTTAATATGGATGACGAAATCCAACAGATTGAGTTTGAGATGCAATATCCTGTTAGTGATTTTGCAGATAAGGAATATGTTATAGGATTGTTCACTCTTGGAATGACAATTGAATGGTTAAAACCACGGGTTGACTCTGCAAAATTTACTGCTAGAGCTTTAGGAACAAAAGAAGAAAAAAACATGCAGAATCCATATAAAGATATGCAAAGTAGATTGGATACATTACAGCATGAATTTAGTAGAAAACTTGCAAGTCATGGATATATTAATAATTCATATGTGCGAGGTGAATAACTATGGAATATATATATGGTTCGTTCACTAAAAAGCAAATTAAAGAAGCTGCACATGCAATGCACAACGATGTCCATAAGTTATTACTTTACAAGGATAATCGAATAGAAGAAAAAATATTTGAGAATGATGAAGCTTTTCTTATATTTTTCCAGAATGTCATGTTTAAATTTAGTGGAACAAAGACTCTATTTAATAACAATGGAATTATGGTCACATTAATGGCTACTTTGCAAGCTGCTTATGACGAAGTTACATCCGATGAGTTTGATTACATGACATTTCGTAGGGCTATTTTAGATAGTCACAATTACATTAAGCAGATGTTTGAAGGAGGTGTTGGTGATGCCAAGCTTACAGACAGCACGGCGAATCGCTAACGCCAAAACAAATAATGCGAAAACTTTAGGTCAAATTTATAAAGAAGAATCTGACTTTTTGATGGAAGAAACTTGGGATAACAGTATTGCTTCCAAGACTTGTTATATCTACGATCATTTTCATGACGACTTCTTTACAGATAAACATGGAATTACACGTTCTCTTGCTGAAGGTATGACTTATGAAAATACCAATAAGACAAAGATTGACGCAAAGTTTATTGTCAAATCTTATCAGTCAATGGACAAAGATCAAGTAGAATACTATCTTATGTTTCGTCCAAGTCAGCCTGTAAGATTCAATGAAGGTGATGATCTTTATTATTATGAGACTGATTTTAGGAAACGCTATGGAGCGACATTTCCGATAGGACTCTGGGTGGATTTACCTGACGATAGAGGGGTATATCATAAATGGTTAATTTGTAGAAATGAACCTGCAAATCAATTCCCAAAGTATCTGATTTTGCCAGCCAACTACGAACTTATGTGGGTGGAAAAAAATAATGAAAAACGTATCAAGCGTAGAATGTGGTGCGTTTTAAGACAACAAATGTCTTATACATCGGGGGTTTATGTAGACCGTGTATTTGGACATACAGATAACCAAAATAAGTTGATACTGCCAATGAATTCTATCACAGAAAAATTCTGGTATACGGACGATGATTTAAAGAATATGCGAGTAATTGTTAGTGCTTTGATGGAGAATCCTACGGTGTGGAAAATTACAAAATGTGAATCGGCTTCTCCACTTGGGCTACAAAAACTTACATTGTACACCAATTTCTTTAACGAGCATACCGATTATGTCAATCTTGAAACAGGCGAAATGTATGCGAACTATTTCGATTCAGAAATCGCCCCAACAGATCCATCTACCCCAACCACTCCACAATCTTCTATTACAGCAAGAATTTCAGCATCCACTTCAACTATTAAAGTTGGTGGCAGCTATAAAAATCTTACAGTAAATCTATTTAACGATTCCAATGAAGATATTACAACTGAATATGCTGACGCAACCTTTACATGGACTTGCGCTATTGATACTGAAGATTGGACTGATAAAGTTACATGGCGAGCTGGTACAGAATACAACCAAAAGAAAGTAAAGTTTCCTAATGACACTTCCGCTATCGGTAAAATATTATCTGTTAAGTGTACAGTGATAAAAGACACAGAAATAATTGAATCAGAAACATTGCAATTGGAACTTATAATTTAAGGAGGCGTTATATGAATGCAATATTAACAAAAGGCGATTTATTGAATAAACTCCGTACATATAAATATGCTCCTGATGATGAAAATATCCAATACAAGGAAAAGATTGAGCAAGCACTTTTATCCTGCCCAGAATTACTATACGCACTCCATGAAGAAGATTCGTTGTATGATTTATCTGATGAAACTAACTGGAAATGGGATAAGGATAAAAAAAAGAAAATTCCAACAGATACTTGTAGATTGAATTGGGAAATTAATGAAGAAACTGGAGAATATGAACCAAGTGGCGACTGGGAAGGATATTTTGGAAGTAATGGCAATATTCGACCTTTTTTGTTTATCCCAGATACGCAAACAATTGTGAAACATTATATATGCTATCAAGTTGCTTTTGATGAAAGTCCTCGGTATCAAGATACATTAAAATACACAACTATTACATTTACAATATTTGTACATGGAAATGATCGAGTTGATAAACTTACAGGTATACCTAGACATGATCTTATTGCTTCGATTATACGAGATCGGTTTAATTGGTCTAACATTTTTGGTATGCAGACACATCTTGTTTCTTCTAAAGAATCTACTACAGATAATAATTATCTCGTCCGTACTCTTATATTTCAAGTAGTTGATACAAATGGTATTTATAAGACTTCTAACGGGAAAACATCAGTTATAAATTATGGTATAAGGCGGTGATTATTTGGATGTATTAGAAACTTTAGATAGTCTTCAATCCGCTGTCGAAGAAGATAAAAAAAAGAAACAAATAAAAACCTCTCATCCAGAATACCATTTTGATAAATTAAGAATGTATTTTGGTGAGGATTATACAATAAATGGTATTACTATTTCTATTCCAACTATAGGAGATATTTTAGAAATAGGTGAAGCAAGATTCTATCAAGCAGTATCTCCGTTTTTAAATAACCCAACGTCCATTCGAGTCTTACTTTACGATGTGTTTAAAATGGATTGGAATAAAACAAAAGATATCGAAGTGTTCTATATCATGTCACAAATGGTAAAGGATAAAGAGCCATTAAAATTACTATTTAAAAATATATCTTTTGAAGACTTCAAACTAATAAATGCAAAAAAAAATGAATTTGAAAAAGATTATAAATGGTTAGCATTAGTTAGCCCGTCTCAAAATATTCTAATTTACGAAGATCAATATTTAGAAATTGCAGAATTTATTCGTGATATGCTAAATGTTCATCCTAAAACTGAAAAGGCTAAAGGAAAGACTACGAAGCATTGGATGTTACAAGAAGACAGAATGAAAGCGGAACAAAATCAAAATGAAGAGAACAAATCTACTCTTCTACCACTTGTATCTGCCTGTGTAAATCATCCCGGATTCAAATATAAGTTGGAGGAATTAAAACAAGTAAACATATGCCAGTTTATGGATTCTGTACAAAGAATACAGAAATATGAACAAGGCGTTGCAGCTATGCATGGAATCTATGGTGGATTTGTAAACGCTAAGGACATTCCACAAGATTTAATAAATTTTATGAGCGATTTATGATCGCTCATTTTTTATTACAAAAAAATAGAAAAACTTAAAGGAGGAAAATAACATGGCATTTAAATTAGGTGATGTGATCGTTGATAGACTTCAGTTTGGTTATGGTGCAAAGTCTAATGGTACACCATTATATGCTTTAACACAGCTTACACAGGCGAATATTGACATCACAGCGGATTCTACTGACATCAATGATAAAGACGGAAATCTTGTATATCGTAAATATACAGGCAAGAAGGGTGAGGTTACTGCTACAAATGCATTTCTTAACCTTGCGATTGTAGAGGCTATTTCTGCTACAGATGCAGAGATTGCTACAGATAAGAAGGGCATTGTAATGCCAATGATTCAGATTGTAAAAGCAGGAGAGACACTTGACATCACTGGCTACGTTGATGGGACAATCCATGTAAACGCCCTTTCGCCAAAAGGTTCTATGGGTAAAGAAGAGTTTACAAAGGGATCTTCCGCTACTGCCACAGAATATGCAATTAAGCATACAGACGAGTCTGGTACAAGTGGTGACCCAAACTATGTTGCAGCAAGTGATGTATTAGAACCGCCAACAGTAGATGGCGAAACTCAGTATATTGTTAAGTTCAAGAAAACAATCTATAATGGCGCTAAGATTACCAACTCTGGTAAGAAATTCCCAAAAGCACACGAATTGTTCTTTAAGGCTTTAGTAGTTGATAAATGTGATACTGAAACTTTAAAAGCCGCTATTATTCATATTCCATCTTTTATGCCAAGTCCAGAATTTACGCTTGCGCTTCAAGGCGGCGATTCTCAGACAATGGACTATAAGGGTGCTATGATGCTTAACTCTTGCTCTGCTGATTCCGAATTATTCTCTATCTATTACATTGATGAGGAAGAGGAAGATATCTAATTAAGATCACGGCGGTTTAATTACCGCCCTATTCTTTTAAGGAGGATAAATGGCAAAGAAAGATTTAAGAACTTGTTGTGTTTGTCGTCAGAAATTCAGTTTTTGTCCTGTGTGTAATTCAGAAGATATGAATAAACCGTTATGGCATTTTGCTTATTGTGGTGAAAATTGTAAAAATATTTATGAGATTACTTCTGCATTTGAAGATGGACGCATGACAGATATTGAAGCAAAAGAAAAATTAGAGAAATTGGATTTAAGCAGAAAAGAATATTTTGGCGAAAGCTATAAGAATTCTATTGCTTCTATTATGAAGGCAAAAGCACAAGTTATTAAGAAAGAAAATAAAAAGACAGAAGTTAAATCTGTCAAAAAGAATATTATTACAAAAGGCGAAAATGAGGCTGAAAGTAATGTTGAATAGTGATTTTAAATAAGGGATTATAACATAACACACTATTCAATGTTATAATCCCTATTTTTTACGCCATTCAACTGAGGAATAAAAAGGAATGATAATAAAAAGTAATTTAAAACCAAGAGACTATACTAAAAAAGAAGCTGTTCGTATATATAATCGAGATCAGCAAACATTTTATATAGATTCTAATGTTTATCCAGTAGATGTATATACAAGTTATAGTCCTAAATGTGAAAGAAAAATTATAATAATGACTTTCATAAGAGAGGATACAAAAGAAGTTTATAAAAAATGGCAAGATTATGAAACAGATCAGCTTAAACGTCCAAATTAGGGCGTTATTTTTATACACAAAAATAGGTTACTCAAGACAATGAGCATAAAAGTAGATGTCATACCTGTGAGTGAACGATTGCGGAATCAATAGTCAGGTCACTGCTACTCTCCTATTTAGCAAAAGGAAAGGAGAAAATATGTCATATACATTAAAAACAGATTTAGCAAATAGGTCTAATTATGGTGGACAGAGAAACACTAATAAAATTAAATATCTTGTCTTCCATGCAACATCAAATGATGGTGATACAGACGAATCAAATGCGAGATACTTTAAAACTCATGTTGTGAAAGCTTCCGCTCATGCATTCGTTGATGACAATTCAGTTACTGTATCTGTTCCTGCAAACTATGTAGCTTATTCAGTTGGTGGAAAACGTTATTCTGATTACAACCGTACAGGTGGAGCTTCCATGTATGGTAAAATCACTAATACAAATTCGTATAATATTGAAATGTGTGATTGCAATAAAAATGGAATTTTTAATTTTACAGAGGCTACATTAGAAAACGCAGTTGCCTATGGTAAATATATTATGAATTTATATAACATCCCGATTACAAATGTTTATATGCATTTTGATGTTAATGGAAAACATTGCCCTATTCAGTGGTGGAATAAACTAGAAGAATGGAACAAATTCAAACAGCGTTTAGGAAACATAAATGTTTCTTCTACTGTAGCACAGGAAACACTTTATACAAGAACACAGTTCATCAAAGACGTTCAGAGAGTTATTGGTGCAGGGGTTGACGGTAAAGCCGGTAGAGAAACATTATCAAAAACTGTAACCGTATCTGCAACTACAAACAGAAAACATGCTGTAGTTAAACCAATCCAGAAATATTTAAATTCAAAAGGATTTAATTGTGGAACAGTAGATGGTTGTGCAGGTGCAAAATTTGATGCTGCTATAAAGGCATATCAGAGAGCAAACGGATGTATTACTGACGGTGTAATCACGGCAAAAGGTAAAACATGGAAAAAATTGCTTGGGTTAGCCTAAGCGGAAAGTGAGGAAACTATGGATTTAACATTTTTAGCAAATTTTGCAGTTCCAATTATTGTTGGAGTTTGTTTATGTGTTGGCTACGTAATTAAGAACGTTATTACTACAGATACAATCAATAAATATATTCCATTAATTATGGCAGTTTTAGGTGTTGTACTTAATATTTGGATTAATATGTCATTTACTCCTGAAATCTTATTAGGTGGAATGTTTAGTGGTTTAGCAAGCACAGGTTTGTATGAAGCATTCAAACAGCTTATCAAAAAATAAGAAGGTGGACTTATGAATGGATGCTATAGAAAATTTGTTTAGTTTAGACTATCCAACTATTATTATGGGTGTTTTTATAATCATCCTTGGTGTTGATAAAATTGTATTTCTCCTTGTGAAAGCCAAAAAAGCACTTCGAATTAAATTTGGATATGAAGAAGATAAAGAGACTATTGAAGATAGAATAACTACGTTAGAAAAGCATGATAATTGGCAATATAAAGAAATTACAAAAATGTCAAAAGGTATTGAAAATATTGAATCTGAATTGTTGGATAATAATTTAGAAAGAAAACGCAAATATATTTTAGATTTCTGTTCTTCTTTATCTAATGGACAAAAACAAAACAAAGAGGCTTTTAATAATGTATTCAAAACATACAAGAATTATGAGAAGCTTTTAAGTGAGCATAATATGGAAAATGGTCAGGCAGAGGAAAGTATGAAATTCATTTCTGAAAAATATCAAGAATTATTGAGGAATGGTGGATTATAATTAACTCACACTATTTTCTATAATACCATAAATTCCCACAATCCAACTTGTTAATTTCTATCATATTATATGTATAAACAAATTAGTTCTATACATACTAAGTGCATGAAGAATAAAGTTGGAGAATATAGGTATAAACATAATATGTCAATATCAGAGTTATCAGAACGAAGTGGTATATCTACTACTGCTATTTCTAACCTTGAAAATGGTTATACTTCTGATATTCTTTTATCCCATGCTGTTGCTTTATCTCGTGTATTACAAGTAGATTTATATGAACTATTTTGTATAAGACGATAGGAGGAACTGCTTATGGGAATGTACTTTAATGTTATCTGTGAAGAAATTGAAGTAACTGGTGGGAAGGTTATTCACATTGATAAAAATGTAGGTAATATGGAAGAAGTTCATAGAATTGTTTGCGAAAATATGGAGAAACACCCTAATGCCAAATGGGAACTATATTCCATGATAATCAACAATTAGACCAATACATACAACAATTAAATATAAGAAATATGAAAGAGCGGTTTCTTCGGAAACTGCTCTTTTGTTATGTAAAGGAGAAAATGATATACAAGAATTAAAATTAACATCTCCTATCGCACCTTCAGTCAACCACTATTTAGGTTGGAGAGCTATTTTAAAAAATGGAAAACCAATGGCGGTAGGATATAAAAAACCAGAAGCAATTAAATATCAGAAAGAATTTGCAAAATATGTAAAGACAGAAGCAAAAAAACAAAACTGGATTAAATCGGATGACAAATCACAGCACTATTATATGGATTGCATCTTCTATTTTGACAGAGTAGATAAAGATGCCAATAACAGTTTTAAGTGTCTTGCCGATGCGATTACAGACAGTGAATCCGTGTGGATTGATGACACTCAGTTATGTGAACGTGTACAAGGGATTTATTATGATTCAGAAAATCCACGAATAGAAATTACAATACGACCTGTTGACTACATTGGAGTTTTTGACAATGCTTCACAGTTTGATGAATTTAAATCTCACTGCATCGGATGTAAAAGATACAAACGAAATTGTAGTCTTCTAAAGAAAGCTATAGAAGGTCGAATTCAGAAGGAAATACATAATGGAGAATGTGAAAAATTTTCACCAACAAATGATTAAAGGAGATAAAAGGAATATGAAGAAAATTACAATTAAAACATTTTGTAAGGAATACAATAATCGTGCTAATGATACATTGAAGAAACAGTATATCAAAGATAATCTTGAAATTGTGCCTTATGTATCATTTGTCAAAAAAGATGCTCTTATCAGTAATCTACTGAAGGCGACTATGATTGATAAAGAGACAGGAAACGTAAAGGTAAACTCTTCTGCTGAATATCTTTTAAAGACAAGAATTTTAATTGAAAACTATACAAACCTTACGGTTGAAACAGATGGATTTTATGAAGAATATGATGAATTGAAGAAATCTGGATTGTTTACAATTTTACTTATGGGCGATGATAATACTGCACCATTGATTCCGATTGAAGAAATTGCAGAGTTCAATCATTTACTATCTATTAAGAGAAATGATGTGTTTACTAATCGCTATGAGATTCACAACTTTATTACAGAACAGGTAGATAGATTCAAGGCTCTTGGTGAAGCTACTCTCACACCACTTATGGACGTTGTAAGTAAGAAGCTCGATGAGATTCCAAAGGAAGATTTAGATAAGGTTGTTGAGTTTGCTAAGAATGGCAATTTTAAAGAAGTCTAAGTAAATTCAAATTTCCTTGGAGGATTTATATGATAAGTGGAATATTATACGGACTTCTATGTGGATGGATTCTTACATTATTCAATGTAGATGATATCTGTATAGAAGTTCTACAACCGATTGTTCCTTTTGTATTAACTACGGCTCATTATTATTTTGTGTTTGGAGTTGTAGGGTTAATATACGGAATTATACATAATGATTAAATATTAGGCTCTATACGTGTCAAAGCGTATAGGGCTTTTCTTATGGAGAGTGGTTACTACTGCTCTCCTATTTTAATGTAAAAATAGTGAAATTATAGTGAAATTTTGGAGGTGATGATACATGGCTAAAGGTGATTTAGCATCAATGATTTTAAAAGATATAAAACATGCAGAGAAACAATTGGCAAAAGAAGTTGCGCCTGAAATCAATAAATTATTCAAAGAATCTGTATACGATTCTCTAATAGATTGGTATAACGATTATTCACCAATGGAATATGTAAGAACTCAAAATTTTATGAATGTATATAATTCCGCTTATACATCAACAAATGGCAATATTTTAACATTACAGGTTGATTCTTCGAGAATGAATGATTACCCAGGGTTTAGTAGACCGCCATATCCAACGTATGAAAAACAACCATTACAAGCAAATACGGCATTCGATTATATGTTTATGAACGGTGAACATGGTCACGGTCGTTGGATGATGCATCAAAGTATATCTCCGTTTAATAGAGTCGATAGAGATTTTCAAAGTGGATTTGGAGGTCGTGTACAAAAAATTATAGATAATAGAGCAAAGAAAATATTATTTGGATAGGAGGTAATTTATGTCAGGAATAGCAAATTGGCAAGCTCAAATTCGTATTGACATTGAAGATTTAAAAAAACGAATTAAGGTTGCCGAAGGAGAAATTAATAATTTCACCAATGAAGATCGAAAAGTAAAATTAGATATAGACACAAAGACATTAGAAAGTGCTATTCAAAAACTTGATAAAATGCTTGATTCTCTTGGTAAAGGAACAGGCGATTTTAAACAGTTTGAGAATTTATCAAAAGAATTATTAAGTATTGTATCGGAAGTAAAGAGTTTAAGCAAAGCTTTTGGCAAAGTAGATGATTCTGGTGCTAAAATACTACTTTCTTCTATCCAGAACATTGATAAGTCACTTTCTGAACTAAATCAGAATATTCTCAATGTTAATAAAAACATGAGCAACATGGGTGGCAATACGAGTGGTGCTGTCAAACAAGTGGAGAATATTAGTAATGCATATCAAGATGCTGCTAAAGAAGCTGAGAAGTTGTCCGACGCACAGAGTAAGATTGGACAGAAAACGAATATTTCATCTAAAAAGAAATACGCATTTCCTGATAAAGATATTTCTGCATCTGTAGAGTCTGCTACTAATTCCATCAAAGAAGAGAATAATGTATTAGAACAGAACACTCAGAAAGTTAAGGAAAATACACAGGCTAAAGAACAGAATGCCAATGCAAACCTTAATAAGTATGATAAACGTTTGGATTCTTATAATGGTAAGATTGATAAATACAAGACAACTATTGATAGATTTAATGATGGTGGTTGGACAAGTAATACATATTTAGAAAATGTACAGGCTGTCAAGAATGCTGTTCATGAGTACGAAACTTTGCTTAATGAATTAAAAGGCAAAGATGCTAGTTTGGTGACAAGTGATGATATTTCTAAATTGGACGAGTATGAAAAGAAAATCAAAGATACTATCGCTACTGTTACTAATATGTCGGCTTCTGAAAAGGGATATAACTTTGTTTCTGGTCAGAAAGAATTAGATAAAATTCATAAGCTTCTTAATGAAAACAGCAAGATGTCTTCTGAGGCTAAGGCTAAGATTAAAGCTTACTATGCAGAAATTGAAAGTGGTAATCCTAGTATGAGTCTTGACAAGATTCATGGTGAAATCTTAAAGATTTATAATGCCGAAGTCGAAGCTGGTCGAGCTGGCAGAACATTGTGGGACACTTTAAAGAATAGCGGATTCCATCAATTAGCCGCTCAGATGGCAGGTATGTTTGGATTTTATGATTTTATTAATCTTGGTAAAGAAGGTTTAAGTGTTGTAAGAGAACTTAATACCGCTCTCACAGAAATGCGAAAAGTATCTGATGAATCTTTGCAAAGTTTAAAAAATTATCAGAATACAACATTTGATGTAGCAGATGCAGTAGGCACAACAGCCAAACAAATACAGACAAGCACTGCCGACTATATGCGATTGGGTGAGTCGCTTGATGAAGCTGCCGAAAGTGCAAAAACAGCAAATGTACTCTTGAATGTATCTGAATTTGATAACATTGAAGATGCAACTAAGTCACTTGTTGCTATGGGACAAGCGTATAAAGACTTAGATAAAATGACTATCGTTGATAAACTTAATGAAGTGGGTAAAATTGTTGCCCAAACATACAGTAATGTATGGTGCTATAAAAATATAGCATGGTAGATAACTATATCGGTTAAAGGATAGGGATATTCAAGACCGAGGAAAGACTTGATATTTACTATCACCAACGGAGGTGATAGATATTTCTAAAATTATAGACTTAACCAACCAAAAATTCGGTAAATTAACCGTCATTAAAAAAACAGAAAATCCTAATTCAAAGAAAAAACGTACATATTGGTTGTGTATATGTGATTGCGGAGAAAGTTCTATCGTAGATACTTCTTCTTTAAAATCAGGAAAAATTAATCAATGTTGGAAATGTGCTCACAATGCTACAGGAAAGGCAAAACGCGTAGATTTAACAGGTAAAAAATATGGTCATCTTACAGTTACAAAAATGATTTATAATTATAATGGAACGAAAAGAACTAAGTGTCTTTGTGATTGTGATTGCGGAACAAAAAATCATCTAACATCACCAGACAGTTTAAGTCGTGCAACTTCTAATACTTCTTGCGGTTGCCAAAAACGTAATTATATTATTAAGTCATGTGGTAGAGATATAAACGGTCAAAAATTTGGACGATTAACTGTGCTTGAAACAATTTGGAATGAAGAATTTCCAAAAGTGAAATGCCGATGTGATTGTGGAAATATCGTTATACTGAACAAAAATTATGTACAAAGTGGGCATACTCAGTCCTGTGGGTGTTTACAAAAAGAAGCGGCATCTTTGACAAATACAAAGGATTGGACGGGTATCGTTTCTGATTATGGAGTAGAATTCATATCACAACCAAGGAAGAACAAATTAGGTCAATGGTTATGGAACTGCAAATGTCCTCTTTGTAATAAAATATTTGAAATATTACCTGCGAATATTATGGATGGTTCTACTACATCATGTGGATGTAAAATTCAATCTAAGGGTGAAAGATATATTCAATATATACTTGAAAATAATAATATTAAATATATACCACAATATAGTTTTGATGACTGTAAATATAAATATAAATTAAAATTTGACTTCGCTTTATTGGATGATAAAGGCGAAGTTTTTTATTTAATTGAATATGACGGAAAACAACATTTTGAGCCTATAGAATTTTATGGTGGAGAAAAACATTTTGAAGAAACAAAAATTAGAGACTCTATAAAAAATCAATATTGTTTTGAAAATAAAATAAAATTGTTAAGACTGAAATATGATTTGAGTAACGAAGAAATAAAAGAAAAGATAGTAAATATCATTTATCCGTAACGACTACAGTGAGGTGTATGGTAACATATACCTCGAAGTTATCCTTCCTATATTTAATGTAGGATGTAATATATAGTCTGTTCTCACACAATAATCCAATTTAAAGAAATGTGAGAATACGCCAGAAATGACGTATCGCCATATATAATATGGTCAGTAACCAGTAATGGTGAAAGTAACAGTTTTTAAGAATAATTATGCAATATCAACAGATGAATTAGCCACTGCACTTCAAAAATCAGCGGCTACTCTCTCACTTATGGGGAATACGATTGATGAGGCTGCAAGTTTAGTCACCACAGCGAATGCAACGATTCAGGACGCAGATAGTGTTTCAGCGGGTTTACGCACGATTTCTCTTAGATTGGTTGGTACAGAAGAAGCCGAAGAAGAGCTTTCTGCAATGAATGAGGAAGTAGACGCTTTCGTAAAGGCAACAAATTCAAAAAAACAACAGATAATCAAAGATTATACTGCCGTAGCTTCTAACAATTATCAAGGTTTTGATATTCTTGATAGTAATGGAAATTATAAAAATACATATCAAATCCTCCTCGGTATAGCCAAGGTCTATAAAGAGATTCAGGAACAAGATAAAAAACTGGGAACAAATCATGCCACAGCTTTAATTGAAGAATTGGCGGGCAAAAACCGCTCGAATATTGCTTCAGCGATATTGCAAGATCCGACACAGCTTGAAGCTGTTAAGAAATCTTCAGAAGAAGCATTGGGATCAGCAGAAAAAGAATTAAACTCTTATCTTGATAGTATTGATGGTAAAATGGCACAGTTGGAGAATCGTGCCCAGGAGTTCTGGTTCAAGGTGATTGACTCCGAAACTATTAAGAATGGTATTGATTTATTATCCACACTTCTTAAAGGTGCTACTGATTTTGTAGATACAATTGGATTGTTACCAACTATTCTCTCAGGAGTTGGTGCAGCACTATCATTTAAAAATGTCGGTAGGGATAAAATGTATTCCCTCAGTTTTTGAATATGCCGACAACATACATAATTTACTCTGAATACAGAGGTTTAAAGTATGTTATCCGTGAGATACACGGTGATAAATAAATAATTGGAACAATAATCGGGAACTGCGTACAACGGTCTGGTAATGCAGACGTATCACCACTCTCCTATTATGGCGACATAATTAGGTTCGTAAAAGCGTGACGCTCAAAGAATCCGATGGGATAGATCTCTTTGAGATAAGCCCTCACAGTAGCGACAACTTCCACATCAAGTTATATGCAACGATGCTTGGTGAATATGCGCTCGGTACTACCTGACATAACAGGGCAATCTGTGATGGATTGCAAAATGCAGAAACTTATCTTCTGTTGTTTGAACACATCGTTCCAATGTGTATTGATAAGATGGAACAAAACCAAGAAATCTCGATTTCTTGTCGAGCAAAACAGAGAATAAAAATATGACACCACTTTAAACAAGTGATGTCATAGAGGTGTGATGTATCTTACTAGATACATTTATATAATATCATACATTTCTTTATTTTAAAATATTATTTTCCAACAGAGAACAATAAAATAGAGAGCAGATTTCTCCACTCTCCATTTAGTTACAATTTAACAACAAGAACAAGAACTATAACTATTTTTATTAGTTCTGTCAAGCTGTTAATATCAACTTGTAACATAGACTTTACCTCCTTTGCACTTTTTATAGCTTTGTTAAAAAAGCTAGAGGCGCTTAGTGAAGTACGTCCATCTAATATTATATCACATTTTTCTATTGACGCAACTACAAAAACATCAGTTTCTGTCGAATTATGAAATACGAAAAATATTCGATTTCCGTATAAACTATTTACAAAGTTTACCATTTGTGTTACTTTCAAAATATCAAAAATTTTGATTTTTTTGAAGGAGGTAACATAATGAAAGTATCGAGAGAAAATAGCCCAGTAAAACCTTTAATAGGCAAAATGAAACGAGAGAAAATCGTATTGAAGCATAAGTTACAGAGAAGAGAATCTGTTTGGTCTAACTCAAACAAATCATTGCTTGTTGACTCTCTTTTAAGAGGATATATTGTACCACCAGTTTATACTATTTCTGAAGATGATGTACAATACGTAATTGATGGTGTACAGCGATTAAGCACATTAAAAGCATTTTATAATGATGAATTTGCTATATCCAAAAAAGCAGAACCTGTCATTATTGAAGGGACTGAATATAATATTGCAGGATTGAAATTTAGCAAACTTGACCAAGTCGTAAAGGACGAGTTAGATAGTTCTGCTATCACAGTATATGAAATCACTGAATATACAGATAAAGATGTCAGAGAAATGTTCCGAAGGCTCAATTCAGGGAAACCGTTGAATACATCACAGAAGCTTACACCTGATATGTCGGATGAACTCAGCAATGCTATCTTTGATATTATTTCTCTTCCATTTTTTGAAAAGAGATTGACATCTGCTCAGTTGAAGAGTTCAGTCGATCAGAGTATCGCACTTGAAACATTAATGCTCTGTTCCACCAATAAAGATAACGATTTTGCTTCATTTAGAGGAAAAGATAAAGAAAATTTCATTGAATTCTATAATGACAAAGTTGAGCCAGAGAAGATTGAAAATATCAAAACTGCAATCAACAAATTGGATGAGTCTCTTGAAGAAGATGTAAAAATTCCTAAGACAAGTATTTCTGTATTGTGCTTCGCAGCATATAGAATTTGTAAGGATAAGAAGAGTTTTGAAAAATTTGCTTTGAAAGTGAGCGAGTTTTTATCAACATACGATGATAATACTGAATACAAGAATAATCTTATGAACGGTACTAATTCTGCCGAGTCTGTCAGATTTAGATTGGATTATTGGAGAAACATCATAAGAGAATTACAGTAAATATTTGAAGAGTAGTCGGTTGGCTACTCTTTATTTATTTCTTCCCTAATGAATCAATTAAAATTTTCCATTCCCGTTCGTTGATTACTACCGCTATACCATCTTTAGTTTCTATCTCGAAGAATTCATCATTGTTGATCACATTTGATAATAATTTTTCTGCATCCTTTTTTAATTCTTTTGTATTAACTATTCTCATCTTTTTGTAAACCTCTTCTATAAATGTTGAAATGCTTTGTACACTCTTTTACATAATTTACCATAAACTACTATTAAAATAAAGAGAATAAGTATATAACAGTAAGTTTGTTTGTATTAAATAATTTTGGATCGGCACAGTATTATTGAAATTATTTTTTACAAACATAAGTTCTTATTGTCGTAATTTGAAAAATTTGGTAATATAAGGGAGGTACTTATAAAAAATGAAACATTTAGGAGCAAATATCATGAAGAACAATCAAATGAAAGTGGTACATGATGATGATTTGGAACGCTTGCTAAAGTCTTTAAATGTTTATGAAGATGTATCTAATGGCAAATATGAGTGCTTATTTTGTCATAACAAAATTACATTACAAAACATTGATGCAATCGTACCATATGAAGGTTCGGTGCAATTTACATGTGATAATCCAGATTGTCATTTACATTTAATAGGATGGAAGTAAAACATGGAAGTAGTTATTCAAGAATTAATTAAGTTTTTATCAAAAAATGGTGTTGCAGTAACTAATATATTTTGGATTTTGATAATTATTATAGGGATTAGTCAAATAGATAATATACTTTTGCTTTTATCTAAAATATACGGTTTGTTTGCATCAGCTTCAACAAAAGCGAATAAAAATCAAATATCTTTAAAAGTTAGAGGAACTATTTTAAAGTCAGTTAAAAAACAAGGGTTGCATAATACTAATATTATACCGGATGATTTGAAAGTGGTTTGGGTTAATGAAGAAGCCTGTGAATCTTTTATTGATAATCAACAAGTTATCGTTAGGATAAAACAATCAACAAACCCTCATGAAAATCTAATTGTTGCAGTATCAGAATATATCAATAGTGGTCTTCTATATAATGTTCGTAGATATTTAAATCAAGAAGTTTTGGATGCGTCCAAAGTCTTAATGACAAGAAAAATAATAGAGCAAGCGGACACTAATTCATTGACTTATTTAGAAGAACATTACATCATGCCAAAATTAGACGATAATTCTGAATTGAAAGAATTATACGAAGATTTGATTCGAATAGATAACAATGGTATGTTTGTTGATATAATGCTAAATGAATTTAACAAAGCCGGGATGAGTCTTTATAAAAGATTAGAAGATCCAGAATTATTTGCAGAATCAAAAGAATTTATGCGCTTTCTGTATAATATTGCAAGTGGTGTTTCAACGAATGCTGAAGATTTAAAGTTTAATAGAGATTATTTTAAGGTAGCTATAATTTTGTCCGCAAGCAATAAAACTCTTAATCATGCTGGTATAACGCCATTTGTTAATGCTGTTTTTAGGGATTTGTCAGATGGAATTGAGACAATTTATATTTTCGGGTTAGGAACAAAGCGTGATATTGCTCAACAGATTTCAGAAGCAATTGGGAATGACTATAGAATTGATAGAATTATTAAGCATACCTATAAACATGTTAATGAAACTGGCAGACGGGTTCCAGGCGTATTTTTTGAATGTTTTGTATATAAAGATATAGAAACTGATCATTAGTAAAAAGAGCAGGACTAATCTCCTGCTCTTTTTCAGTACAAATAAAAGAGCAGCAATTTCTCACTACTCTTCTATCTTATTTAAAAATCTGAGCCACAGCCATTGTGGGTTCAAAAGGATCTAATGATATACTTTCGGAGTTGGCACAAAGTCTATACTTTAAATATAAAGAACAACTATCAGTATTACAATAGAAAAATATTATAAGAAAGGTTGTAGATATAACTTCAAAATATGATAATACAATAGATACAAATATAAATTTTGAGGTTATTCGAAAAATAGAAAAGAATGGGAATATATTTTACAAATGATTATTTTAGTGACGATTATTATTTGATGGTTTTAGAAGATATACAGGATAGAATATTTATTAAAAAATATCCGTTTTTCAAAAGCCAACTAAAATTGTCAAAAACATTAGATTTTAAATTAAAAATATATGACGAAGATATTATGAGAGAGGTTGCATTTAAGCCTCTCTCACTTTAATTTTTAAGTTCTCTATTCTTTTAATATTCTCACTACTCTTCTTTCTTATTCAAATTCTAAAACGTTCTACCGTTTACGTTCTATCAAACTCATCGCTTATTATCATTTTTATCGCAGAATATATAATCAAGTCTTTTTCATTATCAGTAAGTGTTTTGATGTAATCTTTTAGTTCTTCATCGTTCATGTTTCTCATTAAAAATATTTTGTCTGTTAATTTTGACATGTTGGTACTCTCCTATTCTTGAATTTATGCAGAAAGGTCGTGATAATATGAAAAACATATTTATATTTATTATTGGTATTTTATCAGTAACATGTATGCTTACTTCGTCAGCAATTTTATGGTACTTAATGGTTCAAACATCATGTAAAATGACAGTTGTCGGAATCATGCTGTTCTTAGTTGGAAGCGTACTTATGAAACACTATATTAAAAACACCTAGAGAGATATGCCTGAAAACTTTGCAATAAAATATAATATAACGGCAGTCAATACACCACCTAAAGCACCAACTATTGTATCGCTTATCTTATGTTTAGCTTTATCAATACCAGTTTCATTTAATTGATTTTTGAGTTCTGATATTTGATTGTTCTGTTCTTCAATCTTATTATTTGATTCAACTAACTGCAAGGTAGCGTTATCAAGCTTATTCTGTAATTCTATTACTTCTTTTGTAAGTTTCTGTTGTTCTTTTACCATAGGATTCTCTGTTTTAGGTATTGGAGTTTGTTGAAACTCATAGTGAACAGGTGGTACAGAATCTAATAGCTTTTGCGGATCAATACTTTTGAGCTGATTATTTAATTCTACTGGTGTTAGATTCATAAGAAGTCTCCTTATAGAAAGCAGGTGAAAATATGTTAAATTCTGTCGAACAGCAAATAATTCAACATGAAAAAAGAGTCTTATATTGCCGACCATGTTGTAAAGCGTCTATTATGTGAAAAATATACTCAACAAGAATATCGGAACATTCTTAAAATCGTTGAGGAACGGCTTCTTGGTAAAGGTGTGTATGATGAACTAGAGTCTGGATATTAGTTCTCTCCTATTCAACAAAATATTGTAATGGTTCAGGAAAATTACCAGCATAATACAAATACCATCTTCCGTCTATTTTAATCAGTTCAAAGGTTGATTCTCCAAAACTATCATGGTATTTACATGTGATTAAATCATATTCTTCTAATTTAATATTACAATTATATTCCGAATTTATTTGTTTTTGTTTGTTTAACAATTCATCTGAATCAACTTTATTCTCATGTGTAATATCAAAAGAAATATCTCCTATTTTATTATGAAATTCTTTTATTGATTCGGCAGATAATGTAGGTAGTGATTTTTGTACAAAACTTGGATAACATTCTTCTATTCTATCTATATTTGGATTATTAATTGCTTTTGAAAGTTCTTTTAATAAATCGTCCGTAGTATTATACCCACTTCTATTTTTTGAAACAAATGTAAAAAATATGACACAAACACATAACAAAATAATTATTACAATGGTTATAAACATTCTCTTTTTGTTTTTCATTATATATACCTCCAATTAACATCTCATATTATACTACATTAAAGAAAATACCTCAAACATATTTTCAAACATTAACAAGTATGATATTCAAAACATTTGACAGTGATATTGATAATATGAGTTCTCGTTGGGGAATGTTTGGAAAATCATTCTCAGACATTGGAGATACAATAACAACTAAATGGAAACAAGTTACTGACTACGTTGCTGTTACAAATGATGCAACTATATCAGGAATGATGTCTGCATGGAAAGGCACATCCCCTGTTCAATTTTTGTCAGATGATAGTGTTGTTAATGTTTTAAATGATTATAATAAGGCTTTAGACAAAGGTGCGGAAGCGACAGCGAAATTCTTTGAGACAGGAACTGGCAATGATTTTATGAATGGTTGGTTAAAACAGCTCAAAGGCGCACCAGCTACAATGGATGATTATAAAGCTGCTGTTGCAAAAGCTGAGTTAGCACAGAATGGACTAACCGCATCAATGGTCGCTTCTAAAGTGGCTGCATTGGCATTAAACGTAGCGGTTAGTATGGGTGTCAGTATTGCAATTTCTGCATTGATAAAATTGGTAGACAATTTAGTTCATGCAAATGAAAAAGCCATTGAAAAAGCCGAAGAACTAAGAGACAAATATAATGATTTTAAAGAGACAAATGCATCAAATGTAAAAACTTTAAATGATTTAAAAGATGAATTTGAAGAATTGTCAGATGGTGTTTCTCAATATGGAGACAACATTTCACTTACAACAGAGCAATATGCAAGATACCAAGAAATCGTTCAACAAATTGTTGGTATATCTCCTTCGTTAGCAGAAGGATATGATACTGAGAACGGTTATATAGCTGATAAGAATGGGCTTTTGGAACGTGCAATAGAATTACAGGAAATAGAATATAAAAATGAATTAAGGAAGATAACAAACCTTGATAATTTAAAAACTTCCATGTCTGGATATATTGCAGAATACAAAGAAGCTTTAAATGGTGGCTATATAACATCTGAAGGCAATATCATAGGTACTACTATTGATACTGATTTTAAAAATTCTTTATGGAAAGTTTTTAACACAAACAACAGAGATAATTATGATGGTCAGAGTATGGCTAAAGATATTATGGAATCTCTTGGTGTTAAAGATATAGATAAAGAAATTGAAAAATATATCAATGAATACGGTTATTGGCAAGATAGCGATTTTTGGAATGACTATTGTGATAAGATTGTCAGCAATTTAGATGTTGTAACAAACTCTTTAACTGCTGAGGAAGTTGGATTGGATGACACGATATTTGATAAAAATATCGAAAAGCTTGAGAGTTACGCTGAACAATATAGCGATATGAAAGATTCTGTTAAGAGTGCAAACGAGTCCATTCAAACAGATTTGGGATATATCGCTGAATACGCAGATGGTTACTCTGATTTATCTAAGGAGCAGCAAAAATTTGTCACAGATTATTTAAAAGGTTTTGATATATCTGATATTACTTCTGAAAATTCTATGGGAATTTTAGAATATGATGAAGATAAAATGGCTTCTGTAAAAAGTCAAATTAAGAAGTTTGTAGAAGAACTGTCGCATGATGATTCTACTAAACAGGCTCTTACAGATTTATACGCACCACCATCGGATAATGAAACTGTTGAAGAATACAAAAATCGAATTGATTCTGCATTAGAAGTTATTCGTAAATATTGTGAAGCCAATGGCATTGAAATTCCAGTTGGAATTAGCGATGTTGAAGACTCCGCAACGGGTTTAGAATCCTCATATAAGCAAACCATTGAGAATGCAAAAGAAAAATATGGCGAAGATTTAACTCCATTTTTTAAAGAGAATTCTATTAATACACAAGAAGAAATAGATAAATGGCGTGAAATCGCACAATCTTGCAACACTGCAACTGAAGCAAAAAAGAAATATCTTGAAGCCGATATTTCCCAAGAAACACCGATTTCTTCCACCGACATCCTCGCACAAGTTCAAGCCCTTTCAGACGGCTTAGACCAGCTTGATAAAATTTATGCAGATGTCTACAACAAAGAAGATTTTGATTGGTCATCCATCCTCAATAACGACGGATTCAAAGAAGCGTTTGGTAACATGACAAATGTTACTGAAGAATATGAAAATGCTTATGATGACTTTATTAAGACCATTAGCAACAACCCATCTGATCTATCTGCTTGTCAGTCTGCATTTAATAATCTTGCAACGGCGTATATTTATAATTCTGATGCATTAAAAAATGTTACAGAAGACACGAAAGCATCTGCTATTGCCATGCTTGAGCAAATGGGTATTGCCAATGCTGAAGAAGTTGTTACGGCGCAAATTGCAAACAATCTATTAGAAGCAAGAGCGGCTACTTTAGACTTCGCATCTGCTACTGACGCAGATATAAATTCTCTGGTTGCTTATGCAAATCAGTTAGGACTTACGGCGGCAGACGTTGCTCAATTATGTTTAAAGCAAATAGACGTTTCCAATAATCCTATAAAGACACAAGCTTCATTAGCAAATTTACAATCGCTAATTTCTATGGCGGGCGTTACAGGCGATAAATTAACATATTTATTAAAAATGATAAATGCTGTTAATAATGTTGCTTCTCTCGCTGCGTCAGGAAAAGCTACGCAATCACAGATTACTGCGGCTGGTAGAATAGTTGAAAATCTGCAAGGTCAAATGAAGAACATATCTACAGCTAATGTAAAACCACAAGTAAGTTATTCTGGTGGTACATCAACTAAATCAGCAATAGACAAAGCTAATAAATCATCTGGCAATTCTTCTAAAGACTCTAAAGAAACAAAAGAAACATTCAACTGGGTCGAAACGGCAATAAGTCGTATACAACGTGCAGTAACAAATCTTAGCAAAACTGTATCTGCAACTTATAAATCATGGTCTACACGCAACTCTGCTCTCTCATCTGAAATGTCAGCAGTTACACAGGAAATATCCGTTCAGCAGTCTGCATATCAGGCATATATGGACAAGGCAAACTCTGTAGGTTTATCAGATTACTATAAAAATCTTGTTCAAAATGGCGGTATGTCTATTGAAGATGTCACAGATGACACACTTAAAGAGCAAATTCAGACATACAAAGAATATTATGAGAAGGCTCTTGCCGCTTCGGATGCCGTTCAGGATTTGAGAGATAATCTTGCCGAACTTGCAAAAACTAAGTTTGATAATCTAGCGAAGAAGTTTGAAAATGAGTTAGATCTCATTGAGCACAAATCATCTATGTTAGATAAATATATTGACCAGACAGAAAAGAAAGGTGAAATTGTATCTGAGCATTTCTATACAACCTTAATCCAGAACGAGCAAGCAAATGTGGACAAGCTTCAGAATGAATACAATTCGTTATTCAATCAATTACAGGACTCCCTTAGTACAGGTGGTATCGAGGTGTATTCTGACGATTGGTATGAAATGGTAGGTCAGATAAATGATGTTGAAGAAGCACTCGTAGATGCAAATTCCGCGTTGGTTGATTATGAGAAATCCCTTCTGAAACTTAGATGGGATAATTTTGATTATTTACGTGACTGCATTAGTGATATTATATCTGAAACAGAGTTTTTAGCTGATCTATTGGATAACAAGAAATTGTTTGATGATTCCGGTCATTTAAACAACTATGGTGAGTCTCTAGGGGCGTTGTATGCTATTGAATATAATACATACATGAACCAAGCAGACGAATACGCAAAAGCCATTGACGAACTAAATAAAGCCATTGCTGCCAACCCAAATGATAAGGATTTGCTAGATCGTAGGCAGGAATTATATGATGCACAGCGTGAAGCGATCAAAAATGCCGAATCCGAAAAGAATGCCATCAAAGACCTCATCTCTGATGCATACGATGCCCAGTTAGAAGCTTTACAGAAACTAATTGATAAGCGCAAGGAATTACTAGATGCAACTAGCGACCTGTACGAGTATGAAAATACGATCAGCGAAAAGACTGATACAATCGCAAGCTATCAGAAGCAGTTACAGGCTTATCAGGGAGATAATTCAGAAGAAGGTATCGCAAATAGACAAAAAATCCAAACCGAACTTGAAAAAGCTCAGAAAGATTTACAGCAGACCGAGTATGAAAAGTGGAAATCGGATCAAACTGCTATGTTGGACGATTTATACAGTGAATATGAAACCCTGTTAAATAGTCGTCTTGACGACATAGATGCTTTGGTGCAGGATGTTATAAACCAAAGCAATGCAAATTCAGTTGAGATCCAGGGAACAATAATTGATGTTGCTAACCAAGTAGGTTACAATATTTCCAATAATCTGCAAACTATTTTGGACACCAATAATGGTATGTATGATATGGTTGCGTTTTACAATGAAAATTTCACTGGCTTACTTACGACAACCAATATGTCTATTAACGGTGTCACCGACAGAATCAATGCAATGATAAGTTATTCAGACTCAAATGCAGTGAATATTATAAATAGTATCAATACTGCCGCGAACAATATTGTAACTGCGTCTTTACAGGCAGCATCTGTTTATTCTAGCACAATCGCATCGTTACAGTCTCAGCTTACACTTGCTACTATTGCTGCAAACAACAATTCTTCTAATCATAGTGGCGGTTCTAGTGGATCTAGCGGAAGCAGTGGTTCTAGCAATTCATTGAAACCTGGCAAAACGGGTGGAACAATTAAGAAGCCGCATCGTACAATGACATCTAATAGTGGTGGTTCTCTTCTTAATCATGGTTGGAATATTGCTACTCGTTACGCAAATGGTGGTAATGTTTCCGTAAGGACAAAATCACCTTTTGATGATTTAGCTCAGTCTATGGGCGAAGATACAATGGTTGCTGTTAAGGAAGGGGAACGTATTCTCACTCCTGTTCAGAATGAGATGTGGGAACAGTGGACAGCTTCACTTCCTAAATTGATGGATCTTTCAGATAGTATAAAAATTCCTGATTTTAGTAAGAACATGGCACAAAATGCTACTCAGAGCAATATAAATATTGGCATTGATAACATTCAGATGAACGGAGTAAATGACCCTGAGAAGTTCACGAAACAGCTAGTAGAAAGCGTCCAGCGGAATGGGAAGGTACAGTCTGTTTTAAAAGATTTAACATCAAATGCGTTACTTGGCAAAAACAGTTTAAGAATTAACAAATATTAGTTTAAAGAGCAAGGTGGCTTACTACTGTCTTGCTCTTTTTTGTATGGAGATAAAATGAAGACAAGAGAAAAAGTTTTAGAATCGGCTCTAAAGCGAGTAAATAAAGAAAACGTACTGTTAGTTGAGGAAAATAAAAGATTAACAGAAGATCTAAATAAACAGCGAGAATGTGTCGCAAAAATGGAGGCAGCGTATAAGGAGTATCTTGGTGTTGTTGAAGATCTGGAAAAATATAAAAATGAATACCACGATTTGGTAAAAGAAATTAAATTATTAAAAAGTGAATATGATAAGAATGTTGAAAATTCGTGTAATAAAGTTTTGCGCGATATAAGAAAGGTTAAATAGTGTATGGGTATAAGACCATATGCGGAAAGGAATTTATATGGTTTTGAAAGATTTTGGTTATGATGGAGAAAAATTGTCTGATTATGGTTTTATGCCTTGTGTTATTAACAGCGATGGAACAATAGATTTTGGCAGTACACTTAAATTTAACACTGTAAAAACCGGATGTACTGGTATTAACAGATTGGTGTCTTCTGAATATGAAAATGTGTGTACCGCAACATTTGATGTATGTAAGAACCCGTGTAAATTTGAAAATTTCGGCATAACAGATATAGAACTTAGACAGTTATCAAGATGGCTGAACAAACGACAGTATAAAAAATTTAAACCAGTTTACGAGAATGGGGAATTTGATGACCTGTATTTTCTTGGCAGTTTTAATCTAACTCCAATTAGTGTTGGCACTAATATCGTTGGCATTACATTGGCATTTACTTCTAATGCTCCCTATGGATATGGAGAAACAGGGACAATGGAATACACTATCGAAAATACTGATGGATTTTTCTATTTTTCGGATACATCAGACGAGATGGGATTTAATTACCCTTCTACCGTTAAAATAACTTGTGCTGCAAGCGGTGATTTAAAAATCACAAATGATGCAGATGAAAATCATACTGTACTAATAAAAAACTGTAAAACTAATGAAACTATAACGTTGGATTGTGTTAATGAGATTATCACTACTAATATGTCACACGCAAAATTATTCAATGATTTTAACTATAATTATATTCGATTTTATAACGAATATGATAACACTCAAAATAAGTTTACTGTATCTCTTCCATGTAAAATTAGTATTGATTACTCTCCGATTAGAAAGGTTGGTATAATTGTATGAGTACATTATTAAATAAAGATGGCTCTCTTAAGTCTCATACTTTAGTTCTATCTAGCCGAAGCTACATCCACTATGGAGAAGTTTTGTATGACAAGGATACACTAAATATTAAAACGAATTTAAATTCTGCGGACGAAATTTCATTTACAGCATACAAGGAATTAAATGGTAAGAAAACTAATTGTTGGGACAAATTAACAGATCTACGTTTAATATGGGTCAAAGAACTCAATGAATATTTTCAAATAGAATGTCCTGTTAAAGATTCAATGGCAATAACGAAAAGTGTGTCTGGACGTTCTTTATGTGAAGAAGAACTGTCACAAACTATATTATATGATACATATATAAATACAGAAGATGACATTGCTCGTGACGATTATAAACCTACTAAATTCTATGATCCGTCTGATCCATCTGCTTCTCTCCTACATCGTGTCCTCTCAAAAGCACCGCATTATAAAATAAAGCATGTCGATTTATCATTATATAGCATTCAAAGGGCTTTCTCTATTGATGGTACAAGTATCTATGATTTTCTCACAGGCGAATGTGCTGACGAATTTCACTGCTTATTTCAATTTGATTCTACTGATCGTTCCATATCAGTGTATGATCTTGAAACAACATGTAGTGATTGCGGGTACAGAGGTGACTTTACAGATGTATGCCCAAAATGTGGCTCAACAAACCTTTCGTATTATGGAGAAGACACAACCGTATCTGTAAGCAAGGATAATTTAAGTGACGAAATTGATTTTTCAACAGACGTAGATAGTATAAAGAACTGTTTTAAGCTAAAAGCTGGTGATGATTTAATGACAGCCACTATTGCTTCTATTAATCCGAATGGATCTTCTTATATTTACTATATTCCACAGGAACAAAAAGATGATATGTCTGAGGAGTTGGTTGATCGATTAGATTCGTATGATAAGTTTTACGCTTCATGCACAAAGGATTATTCGACAATCATAGAGAACTTATATGATTGTATAGATAAGATCTTATATTATACATCATCAATGATGCCAACTATAGAGCAAGCTACAATCACTGCATCTACCGAAGCCGCAAAACTCACTAGTGCAAATTTAAGCCCATTAGGATTATCATCTGTTTTAAGCACAACTTCTGTTGCTACCGTAAACTCAGCTCTTAAGAATTATGCAAAAGTATATGTAAAATATGGATATGTAAAGATTGAAATCGAGAATGGGAAATTTGTGTATGGCGGTAAAAATGACGGACAAGGTAACAGTTATGGAACATGGACTGGTAGGTTCAAGGTTACAAATTATTCCGATGAAGATGATATTGCATATTCACAAAATCTAACCATTAAAGTTTATGATAATTACTACGACTTTCTTAATCAAAAAATTCAGAAAAGCATTGCAAATTCGAGCAAGGATGACGAGTATATTTACAACGTTCTTACCATAAAAGATCTTGATCAGTTTAAGCAAGCCTTAACTTACTATGCATTGAATCGCCTCACTTCGTTTTACGATGCAGTTCAATCCTGTTTGGACGTATTAGTTGAAGCACAACAGGGCGATGAAAAATCTGAACTTTATTCATCCTTATATGTGCCATACTATAATAAATTACAAGCTTGTCAAGCAGAAATTGATACCAGGCAAGAAACGATAAACCAATGGATAACAAAGCGAGATTCTTATGAAATTCAGGTAAAAGAAATTCAAAAAAATCTAAATTTTCCACGGTATCTTGGAACAGATTTATATCTTGAATTCTGTTCTTACAAACGCGAAGACACCTACTCTAATGACAATTACATTTCTGACGGGTTATCAAATACAGAACTGATTGACAAAGCAGAACAATTTTTAAGCGTTGCAAAAAAAGAAATTGTTAAGTCTGGCGAATATCAGCATAGTATTACTTCTACCCTATATAATCTATTGGCGATGAAAGAATTTCAACCAATAGTTGATAAATTTAAACTAGGCAATTGGATTAGACTGAGGGTTGATAATGATATTTATCGCTTAAGGCTAATCGGTTATGAATTGTCTGCGTCAGATATTACCAAGCTAAATGTTACATTTTCAGATGTTACAAAGACAGCAAATGGGATGAATGATATAAATAGCATCTTAAAAAGTTCACAGTCTATAGCCAGTAGTTATAATGCTGTAACAAACCAAGCAGAAAGTGGAAAACTTGCGTCTGATACTTTTGAAAAGATTCAAAAAGAAGGTTTTGATTCTGGTCTATACAGAATTAAAAATGCAGACGATGAAGTAACTATATTTGATAAACACGGGCTTTTATGCAGGAGCTATGACGATGTGTTAGACGATTACAGTCCAGAACAATTTATTTTAACACACAACGTATTGGCATTCACCGATGATAACTGGGAACATCTTAGAGCTGCGCTTGGAAAGCAAAATTATACCTTGAACGGGGTGAAGTATGAAGGGTACGGTTTAAATGCAGACTTTTGTATTGCATCAATGATTATTGGCGCAACTATCAACAACGGCAATAGTACATTCACAGTTGATCCGAATGGTAATATGACTGCAACTTCCGCTACGATTAAGGGAACGGTCACAGCGGGTTCTGGGAGTTCGTTTGGACGTTGGAAAGTTACAGATGCATGTATCTATAGAGATAATCCAACATTTGCAAATCAAAATAGTATGTACTTTGGAGATAATGGTCTAAGTCTATCTAATCAGTTCTATGTAGATAGAGACGGCGCAATGACATCGACATCTGGGCATATTGGTGGTTTTAAAATTGGAGATACACAGTTATGTTCTGACAGTAATAATGTCGGCATGAGTTCGTCAACTTCTGACTGGGCTTTCTGGGCTGGTGATGTGATTACTGGCACAGATAGGCATATTTTTTGTGCAAGCCATGACGGTACTGTATGGGCAAAAAATATTAGAATCTCTGGTGGTGAATTAGCTGGATGGGTTATAGATGATACAGCAATATATAATGACCAAGCTGATAATATCGGTGTTGGCATGAGTAAATATGGTCGTTCATTAGCTTTTTGGGCTGGTTCCAATATAGCTAATGCTGACAATGCTCCGTTCAGAGTTACGCATACAGGTGAGTTATATGCTACTGGTGCTCATATTAAAGGTGACATTGAAATGACAAATGGTTATATGCATATCATATCATCCTTGGGTGCAAATGATTATATCACTCTTGGTCGTTCTAACAGTACACGAGTTGTTGTGGGAACGGATGGCTTTGCATCTTATGAGTTTAATGGATACACTGATGAACAATTTGAAGCTGGGAGTTGGAATCGTGGATTGATTTTGTCATATAGTCAAGTTAAATTAGACAGTCACAATTCAGGTGGAGATTTAGTAACTGTTATATTAGAAAATGGTAAGGGCGTGTCGTCTTATGGATGGGATAGTTATTCAGATGAAAGGTTGAAACACAATGTTGGAAATTTAGACATACAAAAAAGCGCCGAATTTATCTTCTCTCTACAAGCTAAAAGATATATATATAAATATCGTAATGACGATATTTACGACCATGGCTTTATAGCACAAGATGTTAAAAAACTATTGGGTTCATACGATAATAAATGGTCAATAGTGTCTCATTCCGAAATGAACGGAGAAGACTATTTATCATTAAACTACCAAGAATTTATCCCTGACATTATTGCAACATTACAATCAATAAATGAGAGGTTAATTAGATTAGAAGGAGAAAAAAATGGCTGAAAAAATAAATAAACCAGTCTCTTTATGTGTAGAAGAATGTAAAGAGAATTTGATAAATGTAGTGTCTGAAAGTGGATTATCACCGCTTTTATTGGAACCGATCACAAAATGGTTATATGAATACATGCATCAGATGTATTTGACACAGTTGGATAACGAAAGAAAATCATATGAAAATTTATTAAAGCAAAGTAATAATGATAAGGATCAGTAATGATCCTTATTTTTTTATATAAGGAGGTTAAATATGGGTAATCTTATTGATCCTATAAAAGTGACTATGGACTTTTATAACAGCGAAATAAAGACCATACGAGCCAAACAATACGATAAAAAAAGTAGATATATAGAGATCACATGTACAAATAAAGGTGTCCCAATCGCTCTTGATGGTAGTATAACAAAATGTTATATGAAAATGGAGACACCCGATGACCGTGGAATATATAATGAAGCAAAAATTCAAAGTGATGGTACTGTTTTGGTGGAACTAACAGAAACGGCTCTTGCTCATCCTGGTAAGGCACTCCTTGAATTAGATTTTGTATGCCCTTCTGAAGAAAAAGGAAATGACTCATTATTATCTACAATGAATTTAGACATCATCATTGAAAAAAGTGTATATTCAAATGATAAAATTATAGCAAGCGATGAATTTAATGCTCTCACAGACTTAATAACAAAGGAACAAGGGCGTTCAGATTCTCTTTCAGAGCTAGAAGATTCTGTAAGAAAAGCCGAAGAAATCAGAGTTTCAAACGAAACTGAAAGATGTAACTCCGAAGAAAAACGCAATGTTTCAGAGGAAAAACGAGAAACTGATACAAAGGCTGCAATTGATAAAACAAATGAGATTATTTTATCTGCCACTGGCGCGCTTGAAACCGTAAAGCAGAAAGCCGAGGAAGTGGAAACAAATGCTACTAATGCAGCAAAAAGTGAATCTAATGCAAAAGCCAGCGAACAAGCCGCTGCAAAATCTGAAGAAACAGCTACTGAAAAAGCAGACTCTGCATTAGAATATGCTACTAAGTCTCAAAGTTATGCCGTGGGAGGCACCAATAGCCGAGAAGGAGAAAATTCTGATAATGCAAAGTATTATTACGAGCAATCAAGAGATATCTCCGAAGGACTAAAAGGCGGGTTACAGCCGCATGGAACAATCGCATTTTCAGATCTTCCAAGCTTATCAGATATTGAAGCCGGTTGGATGTATAATGTATCGGATGAATTTACTACTACTGATGATTTTAAGGAAGGAGCGGGTAATATAATTCCCTCTGGATCAAATATTTATAAAACATCAGATAGTAAATGGGACGTATTAGCAGGTACTCCTGTGACTGGCGTTAAGGGTTCTGCTGAAGATGGATACAGAAGGGGAAATGTAGATATCACCCCAGCAAATATCGGACTTGGAAACGTAGATAATACGGCTGATGCAGATAAATCCGTTGCACATTCTTCTTCTTCTGATTTGGCAAAGTTTACGGGATATGCAGATAATGTATGCAATCAACTTACGACTCGGACATACAAGGGAACGGCGCAAGATAATGGATTTATGTATATGCAAGCAGACCTAGATAATAAAGCAGTTATAGTAGGTATTAACGGGCTGGGTGAAACTGGTGTTGCTTATGCAAAGAGTGCTAATAGTGCTAACGTTGCGCACTGCATGAGAACCTATGCTGCGAATGGGACAAGTCATGGAGATAATTTTAAATTACTGTGTAGATATAACACGAATGGCGATAATAGATTCTTTTTGCAAATTGATGGGGGAACACATGAAGTGTCTGTTGCACATGCCAATTATGCAAATTCTGCGGGAACTGCAACGGATGCTACAAAAATGCCGATAGTTGGCGGTACTTTTACGGGGGCTGTCGGATTTGCAAATAGCACATGGAATCCCGTTGGCGATGATTGCTATATGGGAGACTTTAATGTGGGGGGATGCGTAGCATTTAAAAGTATGTCATCTCAATTAACAGGTATCGCCTTGGTTGGAGCCGGAAGCAACATGTACGGTCGGCTTTTGGTACAAAATGATGGCGGTGATATGTACCTTGCCACAAACGGCGCGTTTTATGTTTCCACTGGAGATAATTCTGCCAGAGCAGTTATTCACGCAAGTGCATTTGCGCAAGATTCATCGAGGAGGGTTAAAGAGAATATCACAGAAGTTTCAGATGAAGATGCTATAAAGTTATTAGATTTAACTCCAGTTAATTTTGATTATATCGGAGATAACGCAGCCAAAAATTGTGTTGGTCTAATTGCTGAGGATGTTGCTCCATTACTTCCAAAGTGTGTCGTAGGGGATGTTAATTGCGAAGATGATGATGAGAATGCCATTAGAGCTATAGGAATTGATTATTCAAAATTTACACCATATCTTATTAAGCTAGTTCAAATGCAGCAAACACAGATTGAAGAACTAAAAGAAACCGTTAATACTCTTTCAAAGAAGATTACAAATTAATGATAGGGAACACTAGATTCTAGTGTTCCCTATTTTTTACGATTTCTTATAATATTTTTCATACCAACGTTCCTTACGAACATATCCACAATCTGTTTCTGGATCAATTTTTTCTTGGTAGCTACATTTAGTTTTTAATATACATTCCTCTTCTGTTAATAGAAAATATGGACATTTGTTTATATCTTTGTCGAGTAGACATTTCATGACTAAGACTCCTGATTCTCAAATTTGTTTTTTAATTTAAGGTACATATTATATAACTCTTCTTCTGATGTATCTTTTTTAGAGTATTCACTTAACACGGCTTGTGAAGGTGTTGTTATTGTTTTTAGAGCATCTTCCGTAGCATGGGTGTATATATTTTCAACACTTATAGCTTTATGTCCCATTGCCATTGCAGTATTAACAACGTTTGCTCCTTTTGCACTATTTGCTATTGTATCTGCTGTATGTCTAAGTGAATGTAAGCAAAGCCCTTTTTGTTGCCCAGTTTTTGTTAAATGGACATCTCTATCTATACCAAGCTTATCACAAAGATCTTTGAAGCATACTTCCATTGATGAACTTGAGCGTCTTTTACCATTCCTAAATGTTGGATAAAGTAAGTCATCTGGATTATTTTTACAATATAGTTTAGTTTGTTCTTGCATGTATATTACACATTCTCTGCATAATTCAGACATCATAACAAACCTTGCTTCTTTATTTTTAGGAATTTTTGTATATGTCTCCAAGCCACTATTTTTATTATTATTCTTATAGCGTATGGCTCTTGTCTCTACAATGTCTATCCTATTTTTTTCTAAATCTATGTTACTATTTCTTAGTGAAGCAAATTCACCAGCTCTCATCCCTGTTTCAAGTAAAAATAAAACGACTACTGGATACTGTCCCATATTATTTTTGTACGCATAATAAAACTTCTCTATATCCTCATAAGAAAAAACTTTCTTTCTATTTTTTAAATCTTCTTCTCGCTTATGATCATATTCATCAGCCACTTCTTTTTTAATTCTTGCTTGTGCAGCATAATTTTCCTCTAAAAGACTTTTATTTACTAACCATTTACAACAACGTTTACATAATTGGATCGGTAATGAACATGTTTTTTTGCTCTTTAAGTTGAGTATCGTGTCATAGTATTTTTCAAATTCAACGGAGTTAAGCATATGCAATTGGAATTTTGCTATTGGGAATGGATAAAAATTGCATTTGAGGTTACTTATATAGGAATGATATCCGCTACCAGTTAGTGCTGGTTTTACTTCCGTTTCAATATATTCATCCATATATTCACCAAAAGTTTTTGTTTTACTTATTTTTGTATCTCTACCGTTTTCAAATTCTTTTTCCCATGCGTCTCTAGCCATTTTGGAGAATGTTATTGCTTCTTTTTCCGTCTTTCCTTTTCTTTTAAAACGCTTTGGAGATCCGGTTTTAGGATTTAAATATTTTGATTGAGTTATACATTCCCAAGAGCCATCTGAGAGTTGTCTAGTGCTTCCTTCTCGATTTTCTTTTCTGCTCATTTATACCTCCAAAATATTAAGTATCACTTTTCTAGTTCAATTATTATTTTATTCTGAAAAGTGATACTTAAAAGTGATATTGGTATAATTATAAAACACCACCAAACATATTACAAGCTGGAATATATTCCCACTTTGAACATATTTGGCGGTGTTTTATTGTGTTTTCATTGTTTAATTTGAATAATTTTTACAACCGTGTAACTATTACTTATAGTTTACAATCTTTCATACTTAACTGCTAGAACCGCTTATTTTGTGGGCTTTATATTATTTATTGTCAAAAGTGATATTTGAAAGTGATATTTAATACATTATCAAAACTGTCAAAACACTATATTATAACTTCCTTTCCTTTCATGTCTTTAATAAAATCTTCTTGCGAATTTTTAGACACATAGTATTCTTTGCCTATTTTATTACCATACCCCATTTGATACATTACTTTTAATATCTTTAGCGCTTTATCATTTTCACAATGAAACAATTTCATAATATCACGTTTTGTCAATATAGATGCTCCATTGTATTCAAACAATTTTTTATATGTATCAATAGTTGTATCTTTTCTGAAACATTCTTCAATAAGTTGTTCCTTCGTCATTGTATCATAATTATTATTCAATTTAAACTCCTTTTTAATTTTTTCCAGTAGAACCTATGCCTCCACGACTTACTTCGTCCAAATGATCTACTTCTTCGAATTGAATTTCAGGTTGAATCTTCTGGATTTCAAACTGGCAAATTCTATCATTTTTATGAATTACAGTGTCTCTAAGTGCAATCGCTGGAAATCTCCATTCGTCATTGTCTCCACTATATGAGTTATCAATTTGACCTACAGAATTTGCTAAAATAATACCAAAGTTTTTATAGGTACTACTACGAGGATATACGTTTGCTTTGTATCCTTTTGGCAATTTCATCCCAACACCAAGACGAATCAGCTTAAAATCTCCTGCCTTCATTTTCACTGTTTCTGCCGCTCGAAGATCAATCAGATCACCATTACTAATTTTCTCTAGTTTATCAATTTCATTATCAAAATATTTAATTTTAATTGTTTCCATGTTATAAATTCTCCTTTAAAAATTTTATATACTTATCCCATTCGCCAATCGAATAGATATATTCCTTGCCCTTTAAACCTTTTAATTTCATATCTGTTTTTATATTCTCAATTGGATTCTTTTTTGTTGCCAATGTTTTGATAAAATCATTGGTAATTATTCCTACACTTAATCGCTTGTTTTCTGGTGTATTTACTAATATATTCTTGTAAGACTGCAATTCTTCGTCTGGTATTTTATAGTTCTTATTTCGTGGCAAATTCTTTGATGAAAATGGGCTTATACCAGAACCGTTTGTCTTTGGTTTTAGTAACGGGATAATTTTATCAGAATCGACATATTTGAATTTGAAGAGAATTTCTGAATCAGTTTCTTCTATATCAAAGATGATTGATGGGTCTATTTCATTAATCGCTTTTAATATGTTATGACCTCTTCCGAGTGAAGGTATATATGCTTGTAAAACATCTCTGCCATAATGAAATATTTTGTTTCCATGTTGACAGTCAATGTAACAATCTACATCTTCTAGGTTGCCATTTAATTTTCTTATAAAATCATTTGTCCATTGGTTGTATGGGACTTTAATTCTGTATATACTTTTGAATTTATCAATTAAGTAGCTCGTTATTCATCACCGCCTCTCATAGTATTTCTTTCAGTAAGAAACAATACTGCTGTTTTTAAATGATTTAATAAACATTTTTACAACTTTACGCTCATGTTCCTCGCATAATCCTTCATTTCGCATATCAATCAATACTCTGTTAAAGAAATCGTTAAACTTATCAAATTTATAATCTTTTTCAAATTCTTTTGGTATTTCAAGTTCAATTTTCATTGAGAACTCCTTCTTTTCTGTTATATTCTTCTGTGCTTCAGTTTTATGTTTTTTAAGAACTTTATCTGACTTTATCTTTCTCACTGCCTTTTGATATTCTTCTATCGTGCCGATTGCGCGGTACTGCTGTACCTCTTCCAGTGCCTTGATCGCCATTTCCAGATCTTCCATTCCGCTTCTACCAACTATCTGCTCCACTGTATGTATCCTGTATTTAATTCTTTCAATCGCTTCATCATCTGTCATGTGTTTCCCATCTCCTTTCTTTAGTCACAATACAAAATTATTTGTCCTTGAGCTAGAGATTTTTTCGTATCAATACACCTCTGATTTGAGCTGCCTCGCCATTTTAATGTGATGTCACGTTGCTCATCTATATATTCTCCGTCAATCAGAATATCGCATTGTTTTATAATTTCTAATCGCTTGTGATATAATTCATATACATCTTTCCTTAAATATGATGATAAGGGAATAATGCCGTGATAATTATTATATTGAGTTAATTCTTCCCATGTGAATCCACTATAAAGCCAGATGGTTTTCTCAGGAAAAGAAATACAGATTTCTTGGATTAGAGATAAGATTTCATCGAGATTCTGTTGATGTAGTGGATCACCACCACTGAAAGTAATGCCCGATATATAGTCTTTAGACAGTTCGTTGAATATCTCTTGTTTTGCTGATTCATCAAATGGAATGCCACTATTAGGATTCCAAGTTTGAGGATTTTGACAATTATAACAATGGTGAGAACAGCCTGAGAGCCATAAAACAACTCTCAGACCATCACCATTGTTCATATCGTCATGTGTAATATTATGATAATTGATATGAACCACACTCCTTACATTGAAACTCTATCTGCAATTTCTGCATTCTTAGCTTCGTTATATCTTGTCTCACCATGTACTCTTGTAAATCCCAAGTATCCGTTCATTCTGTCAATTTTAGTAATCATCTTGCTACCACACTTAGGACATATATCCATTTCTACTTGCTGATATCCGCAATCTTCACAGTAGCACATAGCAAGATTTACTCCTTCATAAAAACCTTTATCCATTGCTCGAAGAATAAGTGTTTTAATAGCTTCTTTGTTATATCCTAGATTGTATCTGCAATACTGAATCTTTCCACCATTAAATAAATTCCAGAAACGTCCTTCTTTATCCTGCTTTTCAATAGGTGACATCTGTTCCGAAACATGACAATGGAACGAATTACTTACATAAGGCTTGTCTGATACATTCTCAATGATTCCATAAATCTTGCGGAACTGTTCAATCTGAAGACCACACAATGATTCGGCAGGAGTGCCGTAAATTGCATATAAAATATGGTCTTCCTCTTTAATTCGATTTGTATAATCGTTGATATATTGCATAACTTCTAATGCAAACTGTCCGTCTTCACGAATAGATTTGCCATTATAAAGTCTTTGCAATTCGTTCAATGCAGTAATTCCATAACTCATTGTCATTGGTGGAAGAATTGACTTGATCTTATCTGTTGGTTTTAAATTACCACCAAGCAAACCACCTTCACAAAAAGCAATTGGGTTTACGCTTGCTCTTAATTCACCAATATAATCATATGTTCTTTTATGTAATCCACGGATTAATTCAAGATAGTAATCAAGAACTTCATAGAAATCTTTAGACTCCCTACGAGCCTTTGCAAGAATCATAGGAAGATGAAGAGAAACAACACCAAGATTAAAACGTCCTTCAAATATTGGTTTATCATTTTCGTCTATTGGATGCATACCACCTTTTTCATACCATGGAGATAAAAAAGCTCGGCAGCCCATTGGAGATACCACTTTCCCATATTTCTTATACATTTCTGCAACATATCCATCACCTGTTAATGATAACCAATCTGGATACATTGTCTTACTGCTACAGTCAAGACCAGCATTAAATACATCTGCACTCGGATATCTATCTGAACCATCTCCATGAAGATTTTTGTCATACAAAAATACAATCTTAGGAAATAATACAGGACGTTTAAACCCTTTCTTACCCTGTCCTTCTGAATGAACCTTAAGAAGAGAAGTAGCAGCCATTTTACCAAGAGTAGATGTGGCTAAACCAATTGTCATCGTGACAAAAGGATAGTCCCCTCGGCTTGATCCGACAGAATTTAACTTCATTTCAATTCCTTGCCAACCTTGCTCAAAATCACGCTGTACTTTTTCTGTTGCATATTTACAAGCTTTTATATCTAAGTTTTTTAATGACATACCTGTAAATTCTTTTTTATCATAAATATCATCTGAAATATTTCTATATTCAGATAAGTACTTTTGATATGATTTTTCTGCATATGGTTCAAGAATTTTATCTACTTCTGGAACTGTAAATCCTCCATATTGTTGTGCGGCAGTAGAAAGAATGATATCTCCCATTACATCAAAAGCAGTATCAAGATAATTTGGCTCATTATACCAAATATTACCCATTTCAAAACCGCCCTTCATAACTTCGCCTACTCTAAACAAATCACAATTAAATGTATCGAGTCTTGCACTTCTATCATGAATATAGATATATCCATCTTTTGCGGCTTGCTTTTCATCATGCGTCAAAAAGAACTTCTTATACAACTCTCCGCTTAACTCGTTGTAAATAAGACTTCTTTTTGTTGCTACCAATGCGGAGTCTGTATTAGCGTTGCTTTTATCTCCAATATATCTAATAGACTGACTACGTTCATATACTTTGTCCATCATGTGTACAAAGTCTTTTTTGTAGTTTCTATATTCTTTATACATTTTTGCAACCGTTGGAAAATCTTCTTCCAAAACAGATTCTACAATGTTATGCATGTCGTAAATTTCAATATCCGTATCTTCGTCATAGCTCTCATCTATTTTTGCTAATACATCATTCAAAATCTGTGCATAATCATTGTCTGATAGTTCATACATGGCACGTCTAGCAGCTTTATTACATGCATCAATAATCTTCTGTTCATTGTAAGGTTCAATAGTGCCATCCTTTTTTATTACATTGTACAAATTTTATCTCCTTTCTCGATTTCATAAGAAATCAACCTTTCTTAATCTTCACTAGAATTATTTTCTTTACTAATAGTGCAAATTGCCACTAAACCCATCCCAATAATTCCACCAACAAATATCCCACCTAAAAATGTTAAAATCATGCTCTCACCTCACATATCTTTAATCTTAATCTTCATGATTTCCAAATCTTTGTATTTACTAGAGTCATATTTCGTATGATCCTTCATAATCATATGAGTCTGCTCATTACAAATTAGTTCGATCAATAATTTTCTTTCGTGTTTTGTGAAATTTCCTCCGTCTTATCAAAGTTACTCATACTTTTACCTCACAATATTCCCACTTAGTTCGTCACATACCAATGTTTTTTGCATAACTCTGTCATCAACATTTGCATGGGTTTTAATATTTTTAATAGTTCTAATACTATATTCTCTGTCACCTACAGTCACAGTCAGGAATTCATCTGTCTTTGATAGTAATTCCATTGCTACACCATGACTTGTACACATATTACTAAAAAATATTTTTCTCACCTCCCCTTATCTCATATAAAAATCCTTTATATATTCGCACATATCCATTACACATGGTTCAACTCTTGTAATACAACATTTTAACCATGAGTGAAGCGTTTTATAATCGCCGTTTTCATCATAGGCAATGACTGGAATATCAGATTTCCATGCTTCATAAATTTCAATCGCAGAACCAATACTACTATTCAAACCGTTCGTATTAACTACAACAATATCACTGCTATGTACTAAACCCAGATCAAACTTCATAACTTCTTGTTCGTTCTGGTGTCGCTGTTCATCAAAATTAAAATAATCACAAGGAGAAATCACATTTACCTTATAATTTGCTGCATCTGAGTATCTATCTAATTCTGTACTCACGAATTTTCTCCATTTGGTCATTTCATTTTTGTTTAATCCTCCCATTTTACCAGCCAGGTAAATAGTTAATCCATTTTCTCTCATGTACCTATCGCCTTTCTGTATTGTTCTACTACTGACTCAGCCACATTATCTATGTTCATTTCGTCATTGTTATATACTATTTTATTTGCCAGAATTTCAGCATCTTTAAAATCATTTAAATCTCTCTGAATGCGCTCATTTGCTTTATCGTTTTTGTCATTGCGAACTTTTAAGCGTTTCTTAATAGTTGACAAATTTGCATACAGATAAACAACAGTTGCTTTAACGCCATTCTTTTTAATGTCTCTTACACCATCTGGCGTTAAAATAATTACAGTATTGTCATCTGCATTTTCTAAATCTTCTTTTGCAGAGCCATAGTACCAAATCTCATTGTTTACAATGTATTGTTTCCATTCAGCAAAGAAGCCCTCTTTAATTTTCTGTTTGAAATCTTCCACTGTGATGTAATGGTATGTTACATCAGGAATCTCACCTGCTCTTGGCTTTCTAGTTGTGTAAGTCACAACCGAATGAAAGCCATACTTCTTTACCAAAATCTGCGCAATTTCTGTCTTTCCACTAGCAGATTTACCAATCAAAACGAGCATTTCAACTTTCCTCCATATCTTCAGAGATAAAGTTCACTAATCTCCCATCATTGATTACCGCATTTAATCCTCTATACTTGTGCGCTTCTAAACAATCGACCAATGTAACATTGTCCAATTCAATAATTCTACTGTAATCCATTTGTGTCCTCCTTTATTTCATATTTCTTGCAGATTTCTCCAAATTTGCTAATCAGTTCTTCATCTTCGGTGTTAATTCTAATTAGAACAGGATGAATTGAAATCGTGACCAAACCAAGATAAGATTTTGCATCTACGATTTGTCTTTGGTAAATTGCATCAACATCACATAAAATCTGAGTTGAAATTTCTTTAACAAAATTGTTTAAGTCTGTAAGACTATCTAAGTTAAGTAAATATTCTTTCTTCATTATTTCTCCTCACTCTTTATCAATTTAGTAATACAACATTGCGTATGAGTCAACATACCTACTGTTTGCCCATTCCACAAATCTTTCATTACAAGCATGAATATCGGAAGCTGCATAAAAATCACAGTCATGGCATCCAGTCTTTTTACAATTTCTCGGTTTTCCATTAACAATTGCAACAGAACTACCATCGCATACAATTTCTAAAATTTTTTTGGAATATTTCTCTTTATTTCTCATAGTTTCTCCTTACCTATAAAAGCTATGACCTACACCATCAGTAAAAATATGTTCTTTATTTCTATCAGCCCAAGAATTTCCATTTGTTGAATCAAAATATAATGCTCCGTTTGTTGTATCTCCAATCTGAAATGCATACTCGCAAGCTAAAATTGTTGTGTCTGTGACTTCTACATTTCTATATGCACCGCTTATGTAACTTGAAAATTGCGGATATTCAGTAAGCACATCTGTTAGCGTCATTGGAAAATCCTCATGTTCAATACGGTTGAAAATTACTGAAGCTACATTTACTTTCTCATCAAAATTTTCATCACCACGAACTTCTGTCTCTATAATTCTAAAAAGTAGATCCAATTCATCTTGGTTGAAATAATCATAAATTGTTTCATCCTTATCAATCCAATCACTATATTCTTCTTGAATTGCTTTATAATTTTTGAACCACTCTTCTTTGTTTGATTTATCAAGAGCGTTTATTTTTAGTAGAGCTTCGTCGATTTTGTCGAGCTGATATTTGGAAATTATTTCTGCCTGGTCTTCTGTCATAAATTCTTTCATTACTGTGTACATATCTTTTGTAACGCCAGATACTAAATTACATTTTTTATAACTATCCTCTTGTCCCCAAACGGGGACGGCAGGTAAAAATACGGCAAGTAGACATGCCAAAATTGCTATATGTTTCTTCATTTATCCTCCTTATATCGAACTGTTATATTGGATTTTGTTTGAATTGTTACATAGATATATTCTCTATTTGAAATGTGATAAAACTAATTATAAGAAGGTTCAGATTTGTCATTTCTTACGATTTCAAAAATAGGGAACTGAACCGAAATTCCACCATTTTTATTCTTTGTTTCACCCTTAAATTTAATCTGTACGATTTTTCCAATAATATTATCTGGATTATTCCAATAATAATTTCTCTGTTCATCAGTAAATCCAGATCCTACTCCAAGTTCATATCCTTTGTAATCACATTTGATAAGTCCAAGAGTTCTTTTGTATTTGCCATCGCCTTCGACAATATCAGTGCAACGAATATCTGCATGTTTAAATGATTTAACTTTAAGGATTCCATTGTTGCGTTTATTTTTCCACTTGGTATCCTTGTTAAGCATCAGTCCTTCCCAACCATCTTTATCTGCTTTGTCGAGCAATGGTTGAATAACTGATTTATCATTTCCTTCATATATAATAGAAACAACTTCAAGATTATCTGTATTTAATCGAGAAATCGCTGTTGTTAGTGGATTTAAAATTTGGTCTCTACGAGCTTTATATTTTAATTTGCTCTCGCCATTTTCAAATTCTTCATTTGGGATACATTCATAGATTACAAATTTAATGCAAGATTTATCAGAATCGTCAGAATTGATAATACCAGTTCCAATTTGGAAGTTGTCATTATCAGAAAGATTATCATAATTTTTACGAATCAATTCACCATTAAACATACAATTTTCATGGTTTGGTAATTGCTCAATATCTTTAATGATATGGTCAAGACCTGTAAATGGTTTACCCTGCCGACTAATTAATTGTCCTTTATAATATGCGCAGTTATTGCCATTAAGTTTTTGGGATAAAGCAAACCATTCGCCATTTTTAGGTTCATTCTTTTCAGAAATTGGATACGCTTGCTGTACGTCCCATGATGGAATCAAACCATGAATCACACTATTTACAACTTTTTTATCACAACCGAGACGGAATTTCTTTGTAGTCATCTGCTTGTAAAAATCTTGATGATTTTCTGGCTGATTTTCGATGAATCCTTGCACAGTTCCAATATCCATATCACTGCCTGAGTTAAACTCTGATAAATATTTCATCACTTCTTCAAAAGAATTCAGTTCTGTTCCTGACATACCAACAAATTTGTTTAATTTCTTATCACTAATACCAGTCACTACATTTGAGTCAAGCAGAAATACTAGACATTTTTTGAATAGCTCATTATCTTTATTGGCTGCAATAATAGCTTTCTTATCGTTTGTACTATTTGTATTTTGTATCTGTTTGAAAATTTTAATTACTTCTTCCACTACTTTCTTCCTTTCTGTTTAATACATCCCAACCTTGATACCACATTGAATTAGAATTAGCGTGTTGTTTGAATAATTCTATTAATTCGTCTGATTCAGGAAAGAACGGATCTCTATGTAATGTACTATTGATATACCCAAGAGCATTTAACAAGAATTGCCCTGGTCGCATATCTGGAAATGACCTCTTATGTATCTCACATAATTGCGAGTAAAATGAGTCTAATTTTTCTGGATTTCTTATTTTAATCACCTCCTAAGAAATGAACATTTACTGTCTCTTTGGTTTTCTACCACACGATTTGCTTTCTGTACAATATCCAACTTCATCACATTTTGCATGGAAAAGATTATCTACAATCCATTTCCATTCATCTGAATATTCTCTTAAAGCATTGCAAATGTCTTTGAATAATTCTCTATACTCATGATAAGCTCTACTGCACATTCTTACTCTACTCATATCTACCAAGTTTCTGAGATTACGTTTATCTACAATTTTTGTGCAATAAGCTAATGGAAGTAACATTGTTGCGTCCTCAACTGGAACATCGTATTCTGCTATAAGAGTTTTAATTGCATCATTTAAAGTATGCATCCATGCATCCCATGCAGTTTTTGCTTCGTTTTTTTCTATAGATTTTGGAGTCACATAAGCAAATCCACTTCCTTTAGAATAATTGATATACCTTGTACTCGCCTGTAAACGAGAAGGTGAACCACCTATATGAGTGTAATATTCCCTCAAAACCTTCGCTGAATATCCATCAATAATCATTTCCACATTGACAAATTCCATTACTCTGCCATGACCTGATTTGATACAATCAAGACCACGTTTATAATTTTTTTCATCATCTGATATATTAGCGTTCCAACAACATCCTGCTCTTGCCCCCATTAATGTAATAGGGTTCTTTGTTGTTTCTGGTAAAATTGTAATTGTTCCCATTTAATCCTCCTAGTTTTTTAAATCTAATGAAAGTCCAATTTACTTTGAATTTTCATCTTCATTTTCGACTAATTTATCAAGTAGTCGGTGTGTCATGCTACATAATCCGTCCATAAAACTAGAATATTTGAAACTTTCACTGTCTTCTGAGTATTCTGTTGATTCATAAACCGCATCAAAAAACTCTTCGTACAACATCTCTTTACTAATAGATTTACTCATTTTCTTTTCCTCCATTGTTTTTGTTTTTAAATGACCAAACATAATCAACAAAATTATTCCAGTTCATCATTATTTGGTCATAAATATCAATCTTAATGTCATCTGCTCGTCCAGTCCAAGATGATAGAATTATTTCATATTCACATTTAGACCACATATAATACATAAGATATTTTTTTAAACCATCTGCAAATTCATCTCTTGACAAATTTTCTTGTAATAACTTATTAACTTTTTCTGCAAAAGTACCATGATTAAATACATTCCTTTTAATAATTTTTTGTGCATTAGAGTCATGATAATAAACATACCATTCTATAAGAATCACCTCCTGATTATTTATTCTCTTTTTGTTTGTGAAATGATGAACGAATTGCTCTAAGATATGCGAAGCATATTATATCATAGCTAAATTGTTTAGTTATATTTATAAATATTCTCCATTAATGATTTTTTGCAAGCGTTCTAACTGGCACTTATACCACTCATTTTTTCCGTCTGTTCCTTGTTTGTTAATAAAATCAATTTCTTCTTCTGCATACTTTTTTGCATCTTCTACAATGTGTTTCCATGTCTTGTTGTATGTAATAACATTTACTCCATATTCACATATAGGAAGGCTACTAGCCCATTTGTGCGCAATTTTAAATGCTTTGTTTTCATTTCTTGTATATTTACAATTCCCCCACATTTCAACAACTCTAGTAGGAACAAGTTTTCCTCTCTTATTCATATCAGTATTCCAGTCACCGTTAATTACTGACCATGTTACATTATCAATAGCACAAAGATGTGCCACTCTGTACTGATCTTTTGTCTTTAAAATATAAATTCCGTTATCTGCGCTCATTTTATTCTCCTTTTTAAATTACAAGAAAGTTTAGATTCATTCTATAATAAATATCTCAATCCACTTAGATACTTTTCTTTTAACCTATCTGTAAGTGTATCTGTTAGTGACAAATGATCTTTCATATCGGCTAATTTAACCCAATATGCACACTTACGGTAGTTTATATGACAAACACTCTTAATACTTTTACAATAATCATCATAGGATACCTCTTTTGCTTTCGTTAGGATCTTCAATGCATTGGTAAAATTTTCAGGTAATCCTTTTGGATTATAATTTGTATCTTCTAATAAGTCGTGCATAATTGCTAAAGCAACACATTCGTCTGTATATTCAGATGGAATCATTTCATTTTCAGCAACATATGTAGCGACTCTAAGTGCATGTTCTAATTTATCCTGTGGATAATACTGTTTTGCAATTCTTAATGCTACGCTTACTTTCATCGGTTCATTATCTAATGACATATTTTTCCTCCTAATCTCCACATGAAATAATGGATTCCTGTTACTATATTATTCTCCTTTTAAAATCTCTTTTGGGCAGTAAATAATCTTCTTACCTGCTTTCTGTGCTTTACAAATTGTTGACCAAACACCACCAAATTTATTACCATCCCAAATTGCAAAAAGTACATCACAATGATCAACCATATATTGATCTCTCACATTGTCACAACCTTTATAGAATTTATCTGATAATTCAACCCATTCATCAGCTTCATCCTTAATAAAACGATAATACTTATTTGAAGAGTTATAGTCTTTACAAGGTAATATACAATGTAGCTTTAAATTCTTTGTCCCATTTTTAATAACAGACATAACAAAGCCAAAGCTAATATCACAACCAGAAGCCATTCCACAATATGCGTCAACATATGTATTACTCAATATTGCAACTTCTGCCATTTTTGTAATTTGTTCAGTTAGCCAATTAGTAATTTTGCTCCACTTTTCATCCGTCTCATCTTCTGGTAATCCTAATCTCTGAGGTCTATGACCTGTTAATGCTACCTTCATTTCTACCCCCTAATTTTCACAAGAAACTGTCGATTACTCTGCAATTTCATATTTTAATTTTGATATGTCGTATCCCATTTTTTCTAATTCATCAATCCACTTCTGTTTTATTTGGCATGTAGCAGTAAAGTTTTTAAACTGTGTTATACAATGATAAACACAATCTCCAATTTGTTGTTTACCGTATCGAAATTCTTTTAATCCCCTTTCATACTCTGAATTTGTAATATATTCCGTTCTAAATGGAGACTGTGGTTTATCTTCTTCTCCAAGAACAACACCAACCGCAATATCTTCACCATTTACATTTATGTATACATTGCTAATTTTATATTTCATGTATCTTACCTCCTTACGAAATCCGTCAATTCAACTTTTACAAAACTTCATCTACGATTCCATACTTTACTGCCTCATTAGAATGAATATAAAAATCTTCCTTCTTTTCACGAATCTCCTTAATATCATCTTTTGTGAGATTGGTTCTGTCGATTACATACTCTTCAATCTTTGTATTTTGATCGCCCATCTCTTTTCTATCTTCTTCAACGTTCTGAAGTTTTCCCGACAACTTACAACTCATCTGATGATACATAAATGTTGAATGTTTGTAACAAAATCTTTTATGTCCTGCTAAGAAAATTTTAAAAGCAGCACTCATTGCATATCCTGTACAATATGTATAGATTGGAGTTTTGCTATTGAGAATAATATCAATTAATCCCCACATATCATAAACAGATCCACCATACGAGTTGATGTATAGTTTAATTGGCTCACGTTTATAATCTTTTTCCTTCTCATCTTTCTCATCATCTTCTCGAATCTGTTGTAAAATGCTCCATGTTAATTTACCAATAGATTCGTTGTCTACATAATCAGATAAAAACAATGTCTTTTTGTCTGTATTTGCATATGAATTGTCTTTTGAACTCATAAAGTATTCTCCTTATATTTAATTCTCTGTTTCAAATCCAACTTGTATATATCTATCTAATTCAGATTTAGCATTTTCATTCAATAATTGTTTTTCATCAACCAATATAATTGTTCCTGGCTGCACTCTCCCTCTCAACTGACTTGGTGTAAGTACAATTGGATTGAATTTTAAGTGCATTTTATATGCATAATCTGCCATGCTTCCCATCGGTTCAATAACAGGAATTTTATATTTACCACTGATCTTCATCAGATTATATGTTTTACCGATCCCTCTACTATTAAAACCATATAATCGTTTAATGTGTGTTTGTCGTTTCTTTACATAATATTTCAGCTCATGATATAATGCTTTTGATTTTAATAAATATGACCAGTGTTCTAATCGTTCATAAAATTTCATATATGTAGTATCATCTCCTTTGTTATATACTATATATAGCAGTTGCGTGTTTATCCAACCACTATATATTGTGTTGAGAACGGCATGAAATCCGTCTTTCCTTGGCTTTTTGAGTCTCTGAAACGCCCTATTTATGGGCATTCCAGGAATTCAAATTACTCTTCTACTGTATTATTCTCTACAGTTGAGCTAATAAACTCTTAATTGGCTCTCTATTCATATTTTCTTTAGCCCATGATATGTAACTTGGATCTGACTGAGCAACATCAACAAGCTTCTCACCACTGTGCTTTCCAAAGTTCAAAACATATGTATTAATATCTGGCAATTCCTGTTTTGGAATTTCTGCATTATTAAGAACTGCTAATACATTATCAGAATATGTCATATCAAGATTTGACCTACTTGCTAAATAATCACACATATGTACAAAGAACTGTTCGTCATTTTCAGGTTTTGGCAACACCGTCTTACTTCTCTTTGTGGAAGTCCATTCACCCGAATGACTCTCACATAGCCTTGCAATATATGCTTTTGTATCAGCGTCTACGTCATGCTCAACAGATGTATTTCTCACCCACTCACCTGCAAGCATCGGATGTTCGTGTACCGTATATTGAGAACCGTTTAACCCACATTTAATTGCATCATGGAAAATTGGTGTGCAGCGTAAACAATCTCGCTGTCGCTCATTGGTCTTTTCTTTTACATACTCTAATCCAAGAACATAATTCATTACTTCTGCAAACATTAAAATATGAAAAATCTGACCATGTGGCTGACACTGTGTTTTATTATGATACTTAAATGATGTGCTACTTGGAATTGTGAAGATATAATCTGGAATTTCCTTAATCATATCAGCACAATAATCTCTAATTTCATCTGTCTCAAACTTATTTAATAGTCCTTCAAAAACTTTTACCTTATCCATTCTGTTCCTCCAAAATTAATCTGTTATTTCAACTTGATAATTAAGCATCGCCTTATAACAATCTTCTGTTATTGTCCCAATCATATATTCTCTTTTTGCCATTTCACAAATAATATTTTCTTTATATTTTTTATAAGCATCAAATGCATTTTTGGGTGTTTGATAATAACCTATAGATACATATTTCTTTGTAAATGGATTAGAACATGTAGACCTAAATCTATTTGATTTTTTATCTAAACAGACTCCAATCGGATATTCACCACGACTTGCTTGCTTTTTAATAAATAATCCATTTACATATTCAGGCACAATACAACATGTTTTTGGACTATATATTTTATTCCCTTTATAAAGAATATCTTTATCAACAGCCCAAGATAATTCTTTTACTTTGTTATAATTCTTTTGCTGATGTATCCATTCATAAAAATTATCAAAAAGTAACCAATCTTCACAACATATAACATCTTCGTATGTTACCCTATATTCTTTTAATTTTGGATCAAAACATCTCATTAACATTGAATGCCATTCTTTATATTCTTTGGTTTCTTTTCCGTTAATTTTACATACATACTTATTACCTATACACCCTTTCCCATAAACATTAGGGGTATATGGATTTTTTATATTCCCAGAATTAAAGTGGCACATTTTTGAGTGTACTTTGCATTTGTATTTATCATTAAATTGAACAACTATGTCATCGTATCCGTTATATTCAACAATAGTCATTTCACAGCCTTTGTTATTCTGTTTTGTTAATCCGATACTTATTTTATTCACTTATCCTTTCATAAACATTTGTAACATTGTTTTTCTGTCAAAATTTTCTTTTTTCTTTAGTGCTAAATTCACTGTTCTTATTTCGCCTAAGTGATAACACTTTTCTTTTGCACGGCTTTCACCTACATATAATAAATTGGAATTAAGCATATAACTATGAGCCTTGGGTGTAATTAAAACAACCACCTTGAACTGACCACCCTGAGATTTGTGTGTACTGATGGCATAAGCCAATCGAATATTTTTCATAGAACTTTTTGGGATATAGATAAGCGTTCCATCATAATCAACAACCATTGCATCTTTTAGAATTTTTACAACTCTACCAGATTCACCATTGGCAATGAATGTTGTATTTTTATCATCAATGTATTCCTCATTGTAAATAATTGCTTTGTAATCATTAGCATAGTTCATTACAATGTCATTCAATCTGAATTCTGTATCTCCAAATGTGATTTTCGCCTTTGTATTAGAATTAACTGCATTTTGTATCTTCTTATTTAATGCTACTGTTCCATAATCACCTACGTTATAGCAAGACAATACTGCAATATCATCAACAGAATATCCTTTTGATAATAATGTCTGATAAAGTTTTACAGTATATTCAACAAGTTTATCTTGAAGAATCGGCATAAATATATATGACTGATCTTCGCCAAACACTTGCATACCTGTTTTGGTCTTATCTAAATATTCAGTACCAGTTCGTGTATCTGTCGCAACCGTAGATAAACCACCTTTACCATAACGGAATACCTTATCAAGTGTGATAGTAGGAATATTCTCGCATTTCAACAAATCATAAAGTACGTTACCAGCACCAACAGAAGGAATCTGTGCATCATCACCAATAAGGAGTAATTTTGTTTTCTCAAAATCTATAGCTTCAAGCAATTTTCTAAATAAGAAAATATCTACCATTGAAAACTCATCCACAATTACTACATCGTACGGCAATTTATTCTCTTCATTAAATCCCCAATCAGCAGGTGGCATATACATAAGACCTCTATGAATTGTCATAGCAGTTTCATTTGTAAAACCTGACAGTACCTTTGCAGCTCTACCAGTTGGTGCTAAAAGTAAATGCCTTTTGTTATAAGCATTTAACATATTTACAAATGCCTGTGTGCTTGAAGATTTACCACTACCACCATATCCAACAAGAAGAACAATGTTATTTTCACACATATATTGTGATGTTTTACACTGATTATCAGTTAGTTTAAAACCATCAAGTTCCTGAAATTTTGAACAATCACACTCCCATTTTGTATGTATCTGCAATCCTTCTTTTATTCTCTCTGCTATATATTTCTCTGTTTCATATGTTTCTTTCTTACATACACTTAATAATTCTCTATCGAATATTACATCATTATCACCTTTAAGAATAAGCGGCAAGTTGCTTTTTGCTTCTGGGACTAATACATCAAACTGTTTCTTCAAATCACCAACATGCATATATGTATTACCATTATTTTCATTCTCATCAAGTAGATAATCTACACAAGCTTTCGCTCTCTGATATGATGTTATAAGATCAAATCCAAAGAACAAAACTGGTTTTCCCCCATTCTTCTGACATTCTTTACTATCCTTATCCAATGTCAATAATAGAGAATCAGCAGTTTTAAAACCAATCCCTCCTAACCTACAAAGACACTGATATGGTTCTTCTCTAATAACTTCCTTGATTTTGTCAACAGAAGTATATTTGTCATACAGTTTTTTTACTGTTGAAAGATTAAATAATCCTCTGAATTCTTCTACAATTTCAGCTAATTTGAAATTCTCTATGACTTTATTCTTAATAACATTGAATGTATAATCTTTAATACCTTTCGTTTTTGATAAATCAATGTCATCTAATCTGTTATTCATTATTCTATCTACGATGTCGGGATATGCTTCTAATAACACATCTGTCTGATTTGGTGTAAGAATTTCATATAAGAAATTCCGTGTTGCAGCTAATGTAGTAGGTTTCTCTCTTTTAATATTAATTACATCGTATCCGACTCCATGAGAATCGGATACCTCCTTTGCTTTTACAATGTAATCTACTCCAAGATTGAGTTCTGAAATATTACCTTTAATAGTTGCTGTGCCATATTTTCCAATCTGTACATCGGGATATTCAAATGAATTGACAGAAACACCATATATTTTGAAGTCAGTAGAATTATATACAAGTCTTTCTGGTACACATTTAAATTCAATTATTTTATCCAACTTTACATCTCCTTCTAATATACATCCCACTTCTTTACTATTCTCTCTTTTTCATCCGTTTTAATCCAATCGCCGCCAACCTTCTTCATTTTATTTCTCTCACCAAATTCTTTTACATTGATGACATTACCTGCTATAAATGGGGATTCAATGAATGACTTTCCAGAAGTAATTTTTGTTTTAAGATACTCACCATCTCTCATGTTATAAAGCATAAGGTATGGTTTTGTTTTATCCTTATAGAACTTACACTCAAGAACATAATACATATCTTTTGGTGCTTTCGGATTTTTGTACATTATATTTCCAAGATACTCTTGCTCATATACAATCTGTTCTTTTATTGATAATGATTTATTCTCTAAACCGCTTATCATAAGTTTAACAAGTTTGTCCTTGTCAACATTGCTATACTGTTTAGGTGTCTCTTTCTCTGCGCATTTTCTTACATCTTCTTCTCTAATGTTCAGTGATGCAATTTTATCTTTTTTCAATGTCTTACATTTTCCTAACAAATTGTACATATCAATAATTGACAACAAATATTTATTCTTGCCAAACTCAGAAAAGAAATTTAGTGTCGTAAGAATATGTAATTGTCTATCATCCACAGATGTTTTTGAAATAATATCAGAAAGTAAATCGACAAAATTATCATAATGATTTTTAGACAATTCATATAATTCATCTGCAATCTGATCATTACAATATTTTATAGAAGAGATTCCTTGATAAATTGCATTTTCGACTTTATCCATGAAATACTGTGCTTTAGATTTGCCAAATTTTATTCCTTTGATTTCTATTCCCTGCGATTTGATATATTCTTTGATGTTTGACATTTTTTCATTATTGTCTACATAAACATTCAACGCTGATGTTAATAGCTCAATCTTATGGTAATATCTTAACCATCCAATAAATAGACCTATCATACTATATGGAACGGAATGATTTCGTGAAAACAAATAATTAGATGCATCTTCGATTACTACCAAGAATGACTTTATAGCCTCTCTTGCTTCGGCTTCGGTCATTTCATACTTCTCTTGTGCAATTGCAATAAATCCTGGAATATATCTATCATCTTTATTACCGTGAATATCTACCATATATCCACCATTTTCAATGATAGGTATATCTGCTTCAGTACCTGTTTTTTTAGCAAAATGTCTACGGACAATATCTGCCTGCCCCATAGTAAAGCCACAGAAATCATGCAAGAAATCAATAATCTGTTCCTGATATACTAAATAACCAAGCGTAGGTTTCAAGAAATTATTAAGTGCTTCGTTGCCATTGTCTTTGTAAATACCATTGAATAACTGTTCTCTATAAGATTCACCTGCTGGTCTAATAGCACCACTAACCATAGCCATTACATCAAGATATGAGATATTATCATTCTGTGCTTTAATATTCTCCAAAGTTTCCTTACTAAGTGTTCTTTTTAATGAATCACTTGCAAAACCACTTTCAAACTGGAATATCAATGTAGTATCTTTTGCTATTGAGTTAATAACATTTTCATCTGAGAAATTAACTTTATCAGGTGTTAAATAATCTATACCTGCAAGTTTACAAGCACCATCAATTAATCCAACAGCATTTAATCCTAACAAATCTAACTTTACATAATTTAAAGAATCAATTTCGTGCATATCTATTTGGCTTACAGGACGTGGATCTGATGTAATAGACAATGTTCCAAAATCATATCTTATATCTGTAGGACTACAAACAATTCCTGCTGCATGTCTGCCAAGTGATGTAATTGTTCCAATTACCATATCAATATATTTAAACATTTCTGAATATTGTTCTCTGATTTCTTCTGGCATATAATCCTTGCCTTTATCATCAGTTTCTACCATATTTGATAATTCCTGAGTTTGATCAGGAGTCATCCCATATGCTCTACCAACATCTTTTATCGCTGCTTTTAACTGAATTGTATTAAAAGTAATAATGTTGCAACAATACAAACCTTCCTTATTAAATAGATACTCACGCACTTTATATCTATCTTCTGCGTAAATATCAGTATCTACATCAGCCAATGACATTCTTTCAGGATTCATAAATCGTGAGAAGTTAAGCTTATATTTAACTGAATCAACATCAGTACATTTAATCAAATATGCAATCTCACTACCAGATACAGAACCTCTTGAACATCCATAGTGCATATTATTTTTCAGCAGCCAATTCTTGTAATCTGAATCGAGTAACATAAAATCAATAGCGTCATTATGTTTATATGTTTCTAACTCTTCCTGTATCCTTGGAATATACTCTGTTTTATAATTTGGGAGTTTGCTTATTCCACGTTCTTTTACACCTTGAACTATTCGTGCCTTAAATTCTTTCTCAGCATCAGGATATAATCTTGGATATTTATTACTATAATCTAATTCATATGATTCAATATTATCTGCGAATCTATTTGTTTCTTCGATTGCATCAAGATAAATTGATTTTGGTAATGCATTCTGTAATTCAAAGGCAGTAACCATATCATCATAAGATTTCCATGATAAATCACACGCATCTTCGTCATGGAAATTAACATTTTTTGATTTCTGCATTACTGCTCTACCCATCATATGATCCTTATCAATAGCATGTACATCGCTTGTAGCAATAAGCTTCATTCCATATTTCTGAGCAATTCTATACAAATACTGATTGTAATAAATCTGAACGTCAAAATTATGTGGTTGTATTTCCAACCAACATCTATGCTTATTTTTAATAAGGAATTTCAGAAATCTTTCTTGTACTTCTTTCGTTCCTTTACATAACATGCCTGCAACACAAGCTGTTAATACTAAAATATTATCTGATGTATTCTCAAGTTCCTCTAAGGTAATTCGTGGATTATAATAAAAATGACCATCATTACGATTAAATGAATCAGAAGAAAGTTTGTTAAGTTCTAATACCCCATCATAATTCTTTGCGTATAAGCAACAATGATAATTGTCTCTTTGCAGATTATCCATATCAATTTTTTCTGTTACATAGAATTCTTCTGCATTAATATATTTCAACCCAGCCTTTTCACATGCCTGTCTTTTTGCAACATTATGAAGGACTGCGCCATGCTCTGTAAAAGCAATGGCTTTCATTCCTTCTGATTTTGCTTTGTCAATATAAGCTTGAAAAGGGGTGATTGAGTCAACTTCAAGACCGCTATATGGGTTAGAATCCATACTATGTAAATGTAATACTGTTAAATTGCTCAACTTCTCACCTACCTATATCTATAAACTATTCACAAATGCCAATAAATCATCTTCGTCTGCATCAGAATCAGATTCAGTTTCTTCTTTGAACAATTCCTTCTCTTTCAGATACTGGTCATATGGTTTATGCAACGACCTAGAATATCCTGAGAGGGTTGCCAATCTAAATTCATCGGCATCTGTCACTTCTTGCCAAAAGATATTTTCATCTTCACTATTCTTATATTCTCTCTCTTTAGAGTTAATTTCTTCGACTGTATTGATAATGTCTTCTTTTAAATCGTTAATCTTTTCTTCTGTTAGAGGTACTTGTACATAACAATCATGAATTTCGAATTTTTCTCTAACCTCATCTGGTAAGCAATCAATATTGTTGTTTAACACCATTTCATCAACATATTTATCAATATCATCTTCATATCCGAAATTTTTCAGCCACATTTTTGCCGTATTGATAAGACTTTCGCCTATAGAATTTCTTTCTATATATCTATCTTTTTTCTTACCATTTTTCTGTTCAATGGTAACTGTGACATATTTTAAGAAATTCCATTCACATACAATATCTTCCAATGGAATATTTAATGCTTGTCTAATACCTTCAGCATAAATAACCAACTGACCACATTCAGCGTCAATTTTTGCGCCTTGATAACGTGTAGATGTCTTCCAATCTACAATATGTACACGTTTTTTCTCATTGCCATTTTCATCTTTGTATGACTCGATATAAAGCATGTCAATATATCCTTGCATATAAATATCATCAGAAATTTTAATTGTAATAAAATGTTCAACTTTATGTGGGAAAGTAATCAGATTATGATTTTTAAAGAAATGTCTAATGCAATTTTCATATTTATTTGCTATTGCATCATTTTTATCAGAATCACTTCGATTGTATTTGAGTTCTGCACAATTCATTGTAAATAAGCTATCTTCATATAAATCTGGCATATCCTCATATTTAATTTTGCCAGTATATAGCTGCTCAATAATATCATGTACATTACCACCAGATACACAATAAATACTATTTGTTCTATCTTCTTTCTTGTGTAGGATGTATTTCAAAAAATATTCCCATCTATCTTGTTTGTAACAATGATACCTTGACCATGACCATAATATATTAGTGTGAAGTGTTTTACATATTTCATTTAATTCTTTAGATGTTTTTCTCATTAATCCTCCATTTCAACTTTGTAATTATATAATGCAATATATAACTTTTTTGGTATAACATTTTTATATTCATCTGCAACCTGCTTAATATACATTTCTTTGAATTTTTTATATTTTTCGAATGCTTCAATTTCTGTATTAAAATGACCTAAATATATACTTCCATTTAATGTCATACATCTTGCCCTAAATTTTTTATTATGAAAATCTACACCAACGAGATATTTTCCTCTCGCTTTGTTATTTTTTATAAGTAAACTATTTATCCTTCTTGGGACAAATACACATGTATTTGGACTATAAATTTTATTATTTTTAATTAATAAATCCTTATCTATTTCCATCCTTTCTTTCCCAATTTCATAATAGTTTTTATCAAACCAGTCAGCAAAATTCTGAAAATTATGCCATTCTTCGCATACAGTGCATTCTTCATAGGTATTATATTTCAATTTATAATCTTCGGAATATCCACGATATATTATGTTATCCCATGTTCTATAGCATTTTAAATTATCTTTTGGTTGATGATTGCCAACACCTATATAACCAATATTATATAAAGTTTTGTCTAAAGGAGACTTTATATATTGTTTTTCTAAATTGCCAATACTAATATTTTTTATAATTATATTATGTGTAATATCTAGACAATCTACATGATGATAATTTTGACATGAGATAATTTTTAATAACGTCCCATATTTATTTATATAAATTTTTCCTAGATATTCTTTACTTGTCTTTCTTGCCAATCTCTTAACTTTCTCCTTTCTGACTCATCATATAAAACACGATGCTTGAGAAGGAAATTATATACTTTATTTGGCATATCGGCAGGACTGTCTTTACTACCTTTTTTAATCAAATCCCAATGATCATATATGTAACTTACTTTTCTAATAGGATAAAATTTATCACATTCCTGTCTAATATGGTTTATATCAATTCCTTCATCTAAAGCCACTACAATTTCTACATTTAAACTAATCAGTATCCTAACTTGTTCTTCTGTAAGCTCACAATTTCCTATTGCAACAGCCGTACCATCTTTTCGTGAATACCTTTTAAGCACCGATTTCTGCGCTTCCAAAACGACTGCATAACCAGCCTCTTGAATTGTTTGATAATTCTCATTTAATCCATATACATTTATTCCTTTTGGATATGTTTTGGATAACTTGAAAAACTTTGGAATATCAAACATCTCATAGTTTGGTACAGTAGTTCTCCCACTAATACCTATATATTCATTGTCATCTCCATCCCACTTTCGTTCAGGAATGACAATTCGTTTTCTATCATATGAATATCCAATGTTAAATCTTTTACATGCAAAAGGCATAACGCCTTCACGAACCCAATCAATATATGGTAAATCAGTATATTCTTTCATACATGAATCATCATATACTGGAACATCTTTATCAATTGTGTATCTTTGGCGTTTCACCTTTTTGAAGATTGCTAATGGATCTTTCTTATTATCTTTGTTGTCACTCTTACTATATGAATATTTCAAACCTAAAATATTGTGGAGATATTTATTAGCCTTCCCAAAAGATATACCCTTTATTGCCATAACCAATGTAAAAATATCTCCACGTTTATTTTCTTCCGAACTTCTAATCGCTACTGATAATGTATCTTTCTTTACACATATAGCAGTCTTATTATTGCCTTGTGGTAAGGCGGCTCTCCATTCATGAAGATATTCGTGTAGTCCATGACACTCCAACGATAATAAAATCTGTTCTATACAATTATTCTCTATAATGTATTCCTTTAGTTCATCTGCATTAATACACGCTCACCGCCTCCATCACAAATTTAAAAATCAACTGGGACAGAAGTAAAACCAACTTCTTTCAGTATGTTTCTACTCATATCATGCTCACATACAATCTGTATACTACTTGCAGCACCCTCACGGTTTTTACAAATAAATATAAGCTGATAATGTTTGTCTTTGTCCAGTTTGACAGGTATTTTTGATTTATTGTTTTTCCCATCAAATCTATATACCTTTAAAGCATTTTTCTCACCTGTGTACTCATCTTCAAATACATCTCTCAGCATTAAACATGTACTTGCAGGATCGACAATACTTTTTGCCATACCAATATTATCTTGACTATAAAATCTCTGACGTGCTGAAGATTTTGCCAACTGGAATGTAATAGTTACATGAACTTCCAAGCCACCCTCTTCTTTACACTTCACAGTATCGTAAATATCAACCATATTCTGTTGCATATCTAACCACATCTTGTCGGAACGACTACCTGAATCGGCTTTATATGTATCAAGAATGAAATACTTAACACCAAGGTTTGCATATTTCTTTAGAACTTTTATGAATTTCTGAGTTTTGTATCTTTTGAATGGAACTATTATAAGCATGTTATTCTCAGCCTTTTCAGTAATCCAATCTGCACACTTTCTTAACAAATCTTTAACTTCGCTAGAATATTTACCATCTCTAACAACGAATTTTTGCAAATCTTGTTTGTAAATATTATTCGCAGTCCACACCAACAATTCTCTCTGCCATTTCTTTTTCCCCTCTTCATTGACACAAATAACAAGTCTTTCTTCATATTTTATTGTGCTTGGAATCAACATTGATCTTGTTAGTGTAGTTTTGCCCATATTAGATAATCCACCAATCAATGTAATATTACCAGGTAACTGACCACCAGTTTCTTTATTAAGAATATCCATATTATTGTATGGAAGTCCAACTGCTGCACCAGCATCTAATTCATCAATTAAATCATAAATGCCATCAGCTAATGAATATGACTGTACATCATCATCTGCATTGATGAAAATATGATTTAACATTGCTTCATATTCTTCATATATTTCATCTAAAGACATATCACAGAATTCATTGATACGATTATTTACAGGGAATCCATTTTTTAACATCTCCAAAACTGTTTTCCACTTGTATAGCTCTTTGACATACCCATCCATATTGTTGATGTTTACATACTCTTTGGCTTTATCAATCGTTTCATATCCACCATAATCCTCATATTCCTTTTTGAGTTTTTGATGCTTTTCAAGATATAAACCAACAGTCATATCATCCAATACTGATTTCTTTTCTACTACAATAATGTCATTTGCAATCTGCCAATAGACTCGCCATGTATTTTCACTAAAATCTTCAAGCTGCAATGTATAATCAAAAATTAATTCCGGTTGTTTATATAAAATAGCAACTATATTAGCTTCTGCTATTATCTTGTATTCTCGAATCTGTTTTGCACATTTTAATACTTCTTCCTGATAAGGAGTTAATTTTTTATTCTCTTTTTTTTCAGCCAATTAGTACCTCCTCAAAACAGTTTCTTCATTCTGTCACTTGTCTCTTTAGTCTTTTTTACATATCCAGCATTCTCATTACTCTGATTATTAAAGTCTTTAGATTCAACTCTCTCCTCAGTCTTTTTAACATTCTGCAATCTCAAATATACATCGTTGATTTCAGGTTCAATCATTTTCATAATAAGATTGATTTTATGTTTTTCATCTTTGATTTTCTTTTCATTTTCATGTAAATATGTAACAATTTTTCTCTTACATAACTTAAAAGTACATAAAATTGTGTAATCATCATAATTAGCTTTTGCTTCATGATTATTATTCGCTATATGTTCGCCACGTTTAATACCTTGTAGCTTTAATGCGAGATACTGTGGAAATTTCATATTATCATCGTATTCAAGAATTTCTTTCTTTACATACTCACATAGTTCAATCCACTGCTCGTTATCTTTCTTTTTTATATTTCTCATTTACCAAATCATCCTTTCTTAAAAACTCCAACAGGCAATTAACCTGTCGGAGCATAATTTTAATTAGGCTAACTGTAATTTGGCAAAATCAATTAACTCTGTAAGAGTATCTGGTGACTGCATTTCAAGATTCTTTAATGAAACGTCCTTATCCTTCATCTGCTTGTTTACTTTGAGCAAAGCATCTTTATTATCCTTGAGTGACTTTAATACATCTTTAAATTCAGCAGCCAACTCTTCTGCTTTCTCAGCTTTGTCAACCATAGAATCTGTAGAAGTCTTTAAGTCATTCTTGTATGATGTCTCATTTGTCTCAAGATCATGCATTGATTCAAAATAATCCTTCCAAATATCATAAGATGGATTCTCAATAATCTGTCCAACCTTAGTTACATTTGTTCTATCCTTCTTAACCTTTGCAAAATAACGAACATCCTCACCATTCTCTTCCTTATAGAACTCAAGGATTGTGTCATAATCAAATTTAACTGACTTATGCATATCAGGCTTAATGCCAACTAACTTACGGTTATCGCCTGTTCCTTCATATACTTCTGTTGCCTGTGCAACTGACACAACATGCTTACCCTTTGCAGAGAGATCAATCTTAGCCTGCTGAAGCTTCATGTTGATAATTTTGATACGTCCCCACTGTCTCTGAGAAACTACTGTATCATCAACATCTCCACCCTTTCTACGAGCTTTCTTCTCTTCAACTTCTGTAGCTCCAACCTGCATTGTTGCATAAAACTTAGTCTCCGAGTCGATGTCAAGTGTCTGAATCTCATCCGAATCTACTGCTTCGTCAATATCATCCTCTAAATCATCAAGGTCTGATGTGTCGTCTACTAAAATAAGATTGTTGTAAGTCTTGCCATTTGCTAATGTAATATCCTTGCCCTCATAGTGAGCAATACCTGTCTCTGAGTCGATACATGCAACCTTTGGGAATGTAAGAGCAAACCATGACTTACCAGAACCCTCATAACCATATGCTAAAAATTTTCCACCAATCTTTGCTTCTCTTGCTTTTCTAAATGCCAATTTTTTGTCCTCCTAAAATGTATATATTCTTTTGATAAAATGCTCACCCTGTATTAAACAGGGCAAGCGTATTTTTTTTAGTTCATGCCTTCAAGCATTGCAAGAAGGTCATCATCTTCTGACGAAGTTTCCTCATTCTCTGAATCTGTATCATCATCTGAACTTGGTTCTGCACCAGCATCAAGTAATGCTTGCTCGTAGAAATAAAGGTCGTCTTCATCATATTTGCCATCTTCAAATGCTACAGTAGGCTTTCTATCGTCACCAGTTCCCACATATGTAATGTCAGGCTTTACAATAATCATTCTTCTCTCACGATTGCCATTACCTACTGCAATCTTCTTCTCTGCTTCTTCTTCTGAATACAGTCCCATTTCAATAAGTTCTTTAATATCATCAGGAATATCATCTTCTGTAATATTCACAGTAGAGCCACCCTCTACTAAATTACCTGTAACTGTAATCTCAGTAATTTTACCCTTCTTAGGCTTAAAAAATCTCTGAAGCATCTTAGCTGTAATCTCTGGATTCTCATTGATAGCAACTTCAAATGTCTTAGGGTATGTGACATTCTTCTTAACTTCAATCTTCTCTCCGTCAATCTTAGGTTTTCCAACATAGTCAATAACGTATGCTACCAGTTCCATAGTACCCTTATCATCATTCTTCTTGCCAATGCTCTTTGAATCAACAAGAATTGTCTGTGAGAATGTAGCCTTGAAATCTGCCTCATCGTCAATTTTTGAAAGTACAATAGATGTAATTTCTTTCTTTGTAGAAACATTACCTTCATACTCGCTGTAACCGATTGTACCCTTTACATTTACAATCATTCCGTCCTCAAGATGCTCATTTAGATACTCTACTGCATCATAAGCTGTGAGGAACTTCTTATATACAGTCTTATCCTTTACATCTTTTTCAACACCAACTGTTAAGAATGAAGAATCTGAAATGCTATCATACAGAGACTCATCAAGACGATCCTCCCACGCAATCTCTACTGACTTGCTCTTTCCTGCATCGTCTTTCTCATCCTTACTGTAAGCACGAATTACATTATCCTTATCAGGGAAGAAACCACTTCTCATCTCTGCATATACTGTATTGCCGTTTCCACAATCAACACCTACATACATACTGTTATCTGTCCAACCAGAATCATAACTATTGTCAAGATTGAATGTCTTGTCTGTTACTTTTACACGACCAATAAGATTGAATGCTGCCTTACCTTTTTTTAATGCTTTTCTTTCCTTTGTCTTTGCCAAATTACTTGTCCTCCTTAAAATTAAAAATTTATATAAATATTGTTAATAAAACAATCTATCTAAACGCCCAAATGGACGGAACACAGAAAATAAATTTATGTAAAAATCTATCTTCAACAGTGATTTTTGAGTATAAAAACCCAAGGGTATGCTGTTCTTCCACCCATACAAATGCTATCCGCATTTAGTTATTCTCTTGTTTGTCACGGATTTTATATATTATTCGTGACGTTTTTGTTTTGGAATTTTTGAACCGAATTGTTCAAGACTGATTAGATATTATCTAAGATATTTCCTGTTACTTCATATATTTCCAAATCATTTAATTCACACCATGATTCGAAGTTATCTCTCTGAACATACCAACCAACATTCATTCCGAGAAATTCATTCTCACCATTTCCATAAGAGACTACATTATATAATTCTCCGTTTAGAATGTCGTTTTCAAAGATTAGCTTGCCATTTTTATCATGGCTACCTGTACATCTACACAATGTCTTTGGATCTATTTCTTCAAAACCATCAGTTTCACCACTAGAATAAAATATCGTGGCAGGTTCAAATATTAGATGAACTTCTTTGTCATACATATCTAAACCTTTTACATAATATCCACAAACCCATTGACCACTACTAATGCTCTTTGCTTTACATAGCTGTGTATCCATTTCTCACCTCCTCAAAATCCGAATGAAACAGTGATTTATTTTAAACTCGAATAAACCGACTGTAGCTCTTCAATAATAACTTTTTCAGGAAATGTAATGCATGTAACAATATCAAATGTCTGACATAAAATAATAATAATTCCTCCAACAATTACACATCCTGCCAAGATTCCAAGCCCAATAGCAGCCATATCATAATCCGAACTCCAGTCTTCATTGCACTTTTCCCAACAGTATTTTGCTTTTTCAATCGCATATTTTCCAATGAACAGTAGACAAATACCAATTAACATCCACACAACACTTGTTGCAATTTCATATGTAACATACTTACCACATAGTTGCTGTAAATATGGAAGTACATTTGCAGAAGTCCAGTCAATTGCAAGACCAAACTTTTCTGCAAGAGCATCTAAAATTTTAATTACTTCTTCTGACATAAATAAATTTCTCCTTTCACTTACTTATTCTCTGTTTTACTCTTATTATCCAACTCTTTTAATGTTTCTGTTATTTTCAAAACTTCTTCATTAATACATTCATTCAGTTCCTTTTGATATTGCTCAATACTTTTCTTATGTTTTTCCAATATCATTGAAATCACTAGATTTACCTCATCTTCTGATAATATATTCTCCGTATTAGAGCATTTTGAATGAATAAATAATTTTGCCGATGAATCAGTATCATTGTTATAAGATTTAATGTTATCAATAATAATTTTTGCATTACTGCTTATTGAATCAATACCACTAATAAAACAACGGCAAGCGTTATATGCTCGATTATCCATATCCACCTCTTACTTATTCTCTATTAGATTTTTCATTTTTATTGGAAATTGTTTGGTTGATTAACCAATAAGATAAAGCATTCCGATTATATAATGTAATGTCTGGTCTGTAGTGTATGTAATCTTATTCCATCTTGCTTTCAACGGATCAATAATCAGATGTGAAATAAAGATTACTGCCAACTGCCATGTCCAACCAAATACTACTAGAAATGGAACACAATACAATGCACAATGTACAAATAAATGATACCAATTCTTTCCTTTTGTCTGTGCAATAAAATCACATTGCAACACATAATCGCCAATTAAATGACATAATACAATCAATACAATTGTGTGTAGATTTAAATTCACCATACTCACTTTTCTCACCTCAAACTATATATTCTCTGTTACTTCCCATATAAAACATTAAAAGTGCCAATAACCTGTTCTCTAACTTCTTCCATACTTTTTGCTTTAACTACAATAACAATTGAATTATGATAAAAATCAGAAGCATTTACTTCATCATAAAAACTCTCAATCATTTCTTGAGTTGGCTTTGGTTCAAAACCTAAAGATAAAATTCTTCCTACCATTGTTGTTAGTGGTTCATATTGCACCAAAAACATATTATCCATAATAATATTCTCCAAATTATTTAATTTAAAACTGGTTTGCAGGTATTAGACCATTCTTTATTTGGATATTTTGCGATAAATTTATTACACTGATTCCAATCGTTTATGTAGCTGAAATGATATTTGCCACAGTCTTTGCATTTTTTCTGAATTTCTAAAAATCTAATATCATTAGCAGTTTGTCCATGAGTCCAATGCCAACAAACAATCTCATTATTTTTATGTCTGCAAAATATTTTCTTTAAAATATTCATATAATCTCCTCAAGAAATGTCAGATTCATTGGTTTTAAAAAATACCATTTATTATCAAAATATTTGATAAACGGCTAAAAACCATAGCCTCTATCCAATTGTTTTGTGAACCTTTGGGATTACCTTTCACTTGGATGTTTAATGGAATATTCAAGTTAATTACTCTCGAATATTCCTGTAACATATAAATCACACTCTTGGAAGAGTGGAGTGCTTAAACACTCCATAAAACACCCAAGGTTTTATATAAAATTATTCACCATTTACCAGCCTTGCAGATGCTTACAGCCAAATACAACTATGCTAAACTGTATATCAAGGTTTTGATAAATCTTTACAACTTTACTATTTACTCTTTTAACTTTGACTCATAATTTAAACTTTGAACTTCTGAGCGTTGTTATTTGAGTCTTACAACTTTAAACTTTACAGCACACACCTATCATTATCGTAGGCAATCTGATAATTAAAGTATAATTTCATATTTGATGTTATACATATCAGCCAATGGTTTCACCATTATCTTGCCGAATTATGTACTGTAGTAAGTTGAAATTATACAAATCATATAAATTAATCATCTTTTATCAATTCAATAATTTGCATTTTTTATTATTTTGCAGATTTCTTTTTCAGCTTTACATAAGTCTATATCTGCAAAAGACTGATGAGTTGTAGTTTAAAGTTTTCGGTAAACAGTGAATAACTTCTAATTAACTATTCTCTCTTTAATAGTTAATTTCAATCTCTGTTACAGCATTTGATGTGCTAAGTGAAGCATCTACTTCTGCTTTGAAAGATGCAATGCTCTCTTCTAATGTATTAATTTTGTCTAAAATCTTAATAGGATCAATTAACTCATATGAATTTGCATTGATAAAATCTTTCTTTGTCTTCTCGAAATCATCTGTATTAGTCTTGCCTTCCTTAGAACCGTAAATGCCAATTACATACTGTTCTGCTCTCTTTTCAAGGTCATCACCGTTCTGTTTGAGGATTTCAGCCTGTGCCTTATCATACTGTTTCTTTAATGCGGCTAACATCTTCTCATCAAACTCTACACCATGATTCTTCATTTCAATAGCTTCTGCCACTGTGTATTCAATACCATTAATAGAAACCTTTGTTGTAGCATTTGATAAAACAACTGCTCTCTTGATTGCATTTCTTCTTTTAATAAGGTCTGTTGCCTTGTCGTAGTAGCCCTGCATAACGCCTTCATATTCCTTAACTGGCACACCCTTAATCTTTTCATTGGAATGCTTGTTTGCTACACAATAAGTACCACCATTGATTGCAGAAATAATTCTGTCATCTACGATTTTTAACTCTGCAAGTGCCTTGTGAATTGTCATCTTTTCTGTTGTCATAATGTTCTCTCCTTTTTAACTTTGAATTTTAAACTTTATATTTTAGGCTATCGCCTTGTTACACTTATATATTCTCTATTTCGATTTAAAAGAATTTCGAATTTACGTTTTTACAGTTCAATGCCTTCCATAGCTGCCCTATCAGCTAATACAGTCATATAATTAACCATATATTCAAACTGATTATTGTATGTATTTCTTGGACAAGTAGGAGTAAAATCTAATTCTCCATTATCCCATTTATCAAGTATCTTCTTCAATCCATTTACTCGAATCTCTAACTGATAATACTCAGCTTTAAACCTTTCCTTATAGTCGTTGCTATTCATCATTTCTACTGTATCTTTTAATGTCATTTTAATTACCTCCACTTTAATATTCTCCAAATATAATTACCATCTGCTTGTATATCTACTATCTATAAATAACTCTTCCTTTGGTCTTGGATTCATTAAGTCACTGCTACTTAATTTAAGATGATCACCATAATATCCACTCCACGAACCACAACCTCTTACATTTACCTCTCCATCAAAACAGATACGAGTAATTCTATAAGCAGGGTGCTGACAACATTGCCAGTAGCTGATTTTGAAACAGTTGTCCGTATTTACATTCTCTAAATGTTTTGGTATAGAATCCCAAATCTCACACTCGTCATTGATTTGTTTTAATGTATATCCATGCCTAAGCATCACATTAGCTCTCTCAATTCTTTTGTGTCTTGTTTCACAAGCTAAAGCATCTTCAGGTGTATCAAATAATTCTCCACATTCAGAACATCTATATTTAATTACTTTCTCCAATATTTCACCTCCTCACAAGAAATCGAAAATTCTTGTGCTATTCTTCGTTATAATACTGAGCTAGTGATTCTCCATACCACTCCCAGTTATCAACTCCACCTGCTTCTAATGCACTTAATTTTCTATCTCTATCAAGTAAATCCTCATACTCTTCTTTGCTAATAGTCTTATTAGAGTCTTTAACCTTGACAGAATTGTTACCAATTAAATTACATAATTGTGTTGTTGCATCCTTAACCTGTCCAATTACTTCATTTCTTATAGAACTATACAAATTTTCATATAGATTCTCGCTCACTTCGCATTTAATAATATTCTGTAATGAACTGAGACGTTCTGGATTTTTAGATAACTGATTTTCTACATAATCATTAAATTTATCAGCGTATTTATCACCGACTTCTTTGATAATCGAATCATAAACTCTTTCCTTGATTTCATTTTTTATCTCGTCTTTTAATTCTCTTTCGTCACTGTATGTAAGTTCTATCTTTGATTTAATTTCACTCTTTATCTGATTGATAGCATTATCTTTTGCAGCATCAAAATTCATTTCTTCCAATTCTCTAATAACACCTTGTTTAATTCCTTCAAACACCTCTTCAAAATCGAATTCAAATTTTAGTGGTGTACTCATCAATATCCTCCTTATTCGTAAGTATTACTTTACTTGCATATTTCACAACATTTTCACTTGTTTCGTTATCATCTAAATATTCTCTGTAAGCATCTTCACAATGCGCACCTTCGCACCAATAATATCCATTTGGTGTAATGCACGATTTATGTTCCCCATAATCGGTTGCTGAACAATATTTACACAAACTTTCCTCGTCAGATAACTCATCAAAAGTCTTTAACATATACACCTCCTAGATTCACAATTTACATTTTGTTTACAGTTATATATTCTCTACTTTTCAGAAGATTTCTTTAGCTCTACTAATGCATCATCCAAATCCTTAACTGTATGAATAGCTTCCTTCATACTATTCATACCAGCAACAGCACTTGAAAAAGCCTTAATACTTTCAAATTCCATCTCTGAAATAGTTTTTAAAACATCAACTAATTTCATATCACCAATTCCAGATACCTTTGCTGCATTTTCAATTGTTTCTTCTTCATTGACAAGTAAATCAATAAACTGTCTTACTTTATTATTCTCCATCGTTTCAATCTCCTTTATATGTTCTTTTATTTTTTGTTTTCCTACATGACTTGGATACCCAGAATATGAAAGTGCCTTATTTATCCACCACAATGTCTGTTCATCTACATCATCATATTTTTTCATCTCTTCTACTAAATTTCCGATATGTAACACCTCATTTCGTTTCTCTCCAACTAATACTGTAATATGGTTCATTGTACTGAGTACCAGTTTCAACTTTATAACCAAGTTCCTCTAATTTCTTTCGTGTTTCAGGTTTTAAACAGCCATCTTCACTGATTGAAAATTTGCCATCTGCAATTGCATCTCTAATCAATTTTGATAACTCTGCTAATTGCTGTGTAGTGTAACTATCAATTGCATTGTTTGTCATTTTATTTGCTTATGATGCAGACGGAATAACATTCTTTGGTGGCTGAACTTCTGGCATAGGTATATTAGAAGTAACTGCATCTTCACAACAATCTATATCGCTACAGCCTAAACAAAATTTATAACTTCTGCTAGTTATTGGATACTTACAAGTCATTTATTTCACCTCCCAAGGAAACCGATAATTCTTCTTAATCATGAATATCAAGCACTGTAATAAATCCATCCATATTATCTGTTATAGCCTGTTTATATTTTTCATCGAATTTTTCATCTTTGATAATATCTTTACCATTCCATGAATCTCTTGCAATAGCTGAACCGTCAGGAAGAATACATATGTAACATCCAAGCTTGTTAATATTTAAAACATCGCTTTGTTTTGCTCCATCAACAAGAATATATCCATCGCCAAAACCCATATTCATAAACCAATCTTCCTCATGGTACATCCATTTAGGTGTAATATTCTCTTTTAATGTTGATAAAAGACTTGACAAAAATAATCTGCCGTTTCTATCTTGTCTGTCATAATAGCCCCAATTATAATATTCTCTATTTGCAGATCCTTCTTCATCTACTTTTAGTTTTAATTCCGCCTTGTACCTGCCACCGATTTGATAGTAATCCCATGTAAAAACTGGATAATCAATCTGCTTGTCTTCTTCATCTGAGCCATATATAAGTTCTGAATTGTATGGCTTCATAATTGCTGCAATTTTATTCTCACTTGGTAATTCTTTTGTGAGTAAATGAACGCAATAATGCATTTAATTTTACCTCCTGTTCTTATATTCTCTGTAAAAATTTTCAAAAGAAACGAATCTTTCTTGTTAACTTATTCTCTGTTTATCTCTTTATTACTTTCATATTTTTATCCCAACTTCCTGCTATAGTTCCGTCAGGATGAATAATAAATTCTCTACAAACCGCATCATCTTCAATTTTTTCAACTTCACCTAACATCTTCATATTTGAATAGCTGAATGTAATATATATATCATTGTACTTCCATATCTCATACACGTAATAATCCTGTATTGTCTGTTCAATTAACTCAAAATGATTAAAGGCATATTCTAAAATTTGATTGTATAAATCTTCTTTATCATCATATTCAATGCCTGTTTGTTCACCAAGTTTCATAAGTTTTCTAAAAGATAAATCGTCTGCAAATGAATAAGCTCCTATCCTATTCAATACATCTTCAATTGAATCGACATCACATAAAACACATTGTATTCTCATTTTTGTATGTTTCAATCTTTTCTTGATGTTTTTTAACTCGTTCAATGTTGGCATATCACAACCGAAAATTTCATTATTTCTCTGATCTGAAATCGCATGACGACTAATATCTACAAAATTAAATAGACCATCTATTTTGTCTATATATTTGTCAAGATATTTTGCATTAGTATTCATGGTTAAAAATTTAATATCATGTTTTTCTAACACTTCACATAACTCATCAAACTTTTTGAATAATAATGGTTCACCACCAGTTACAGATACAGAATATAAAATACCAGCTTGTTCCATTTCAGATAGCATTGAATCAACCTGAGATATAAAATATTCCGCATTTTCCTGGCATTTTGAATTCTGTTCTACACAAAAGAAACATCTTGCATTACAAGCATCTGTAAGTTTTAAATGTAAATGCCATAACCACTCATTCTTTTCAACCAGTATTTTATTACCAAATAAATTTACTTCCATTTTATCGTCATATGTAATTGGAAGTTTTTCTACATCACAACTATGTATGTAATCTTCAATTTTTGTATGTTGTACAAACATCTATTTCACCACCTCACAGATATTCATTCTCTGTTATTCCTCTGAATATTTGCTCCAATCAATTTCTACATACTGCTTAAAACAAGGATAATATGTAGTTGTTCCTGTCTGTTCTTTACACCAATCATCCAATATATTTTGCAAACTACCAATATCACACTGCTCATAAGCATCTTCATGTAGCTCTTGGCAAACATTGTCAACTACGCTGTCAGCATCAATATGAATCTTTTCTACACTACATACCCATAATCTCTCAGGTCTTATGTATAATTCTTCATCCATGTAATTTGCTGCATAATCGTCAAAGAAATCGTCAACTGTGTCGTAATACTCGTCAAACTCTTCACAGTAAAGCATTGTGTTTACATCTTTTTCATCAACTGGAACTGCTTTAGATACTTTATCATTCCACTTCTTCATTCTCTCTTCTTCGTCAGCTTTCTTCTGTCCTTCACAGTCGCAATGTAAATAAGCCTGATTTTTATAAGGCTCTCCGCAATAAGGACATAACCGCTGCACTCCATTAAAGCAACTCTGGCAGAATGAAAGTGCTTGATGCTTATATGGAAAATGATATTTTCTGCCAGCTTCAGAATTGTCACCTTCAATCCCATAAACATTATCTGAAATTCTCATTCCAAGACCATTGCAAACAGGACAAATTCTTTCATGTTCTGTTAGATCCTTAATAAGAATTTTAGGGAACAATTTCTGAATTGCTTCATGAAGATTTACTTCTTCTCTACGTGTTAAATTATCCATATTTTTTATCTCCTACTCTTTTGCAATTCCAATGCCATTTACTTTAAAGCTAGTCACCTTACCATCCTTAATTTCAATGCTTTCTTCTGTGCCACCATGCCAGATAAGACCAACGCCTGTGACATACATACTATCTTCGTCTTCAATTAACTCAACTTCCTGTGCTACTCCAATAGGAAGAAACTCGCCATCATTGTTTGGTATCTCAATCGGAATATTCTTTATATTTTTATAAGCATTTCTAATTGCTTCTTTGGAATATATGAAACCGTTCAAATCAGGTTTATCAACTGGAATTGGAATTTTAAATGTTACTTTTATATTCTCTGTTCTCATATAGTTATTCTCCCATTTCTATCTTCTGACCAGCGAATTTCTGAAGCTGTTCATTTACATCATCAGGATAAGTTTTTACAACATAATCAGTACAAACATGAATTTTAGTAATAACACTATTCTCGTCATATTCAATACTTCCAAGTGTTCCACCTGGAATTCTGATAGGCAAACAACCATCCTCATAATCACAAAGCACATAATGTTTCCAGTGTCCATTAGGATCAAGTCCAGCAAGCTTGTCCAATTCTGTTGTGATTCCACAATAATATTCATTCATTTTTGAATATCTTGAATTTGCATATTTGTTAATCAACTTCATGATATTATTCTCCTATTTGCATTTGAAAACCTTTCTTTCGTATTTTCTAAAAACAAATCCTTATCAATGCTCCATCCACCACAATGACTCAATATTTCTTTCCTAGCATTTCTAAATTCGTCCAAATGGTTTCTGAAATAATTCACAGCATCATTTTCGCATTGGAATTCATCATTATATTCCCAAAAGAAATGTCTTTGATTCGTTGCAAAAAATGAATCTGTATCTAAACAATATGCTATAATCCATGTTGTGTATTTATCTGAAAATTTTTCATTACCTTTTAATTCTCGATACATATTTACACCTCCAATCTTCACAAGAAAGAAAAATTTCTTGCTAATCTAGCCACCTATTATCCAAATAATAGAACCCAAATACTATTCCACCAATTAAAATTATCCAAAAGATCCAGAAAACAATCACACCTACATTAGACTGTAAGTGGTCTACTGTATCATTGATATTCATATCTTTATAAAATTCCGTCTTATTGATTGTATGGTTATCTAACTTTGTAAAAATTGTTCCTGTATACTCTGTTTTGCTACCATAATAGACATATCTAACATGATAATCGCCATCAATCGTGTCAATATAATTCTCATATGGTTTATAAATTTGACCATAATCGAATTCAATTCCAAGAAAAGTTACTTTATCACAATGTTTGTTATCACTGTCGTATAAATCCCAAGTCCAATATTCCTCTTCGTGACTACCAGTTACATTACCATCATCGTCATACTCATATACCGTTTTTGTATGCTTTGTGTAGTGTTCCTCATCTTTTTCTGCACTCATATATTCTCCACCAATTTCAGGATATGTAACTGTATCTACTGCTTTCAAATCACCATATATAAACGCATTACCAACATTTGTATCCATTCCGTATTGGAACATTTCTTGACTTTCTATCTTAACAGCTTTGTTATAAATTTCATTTTTATCCATTTGGTGTTCTGAGATCTTAGAAGAAATCGGAATACCAAACAGAATCATAACTGCAATGATAGAAATACTAGCCAAGATTTCACGTTTTGTTATTTCAAAATCGCCAAAATCAAAACCTTTTCTATCATATCTCATAGACTAATCCTCTTTAAACAAATCCTGTGGAGCGTCAACTGGCGCATTGTAATCCAGATACTCATATTCCTGTACTTCATATCCAAGCAATCCAAGAAACTGTCTTGTAGGGAACTTTCTCACATATCGCTTGTATTCCTTAATCTGTTTATTGTAATTGCTGCGATACTCTGCAATCATATTCTCTGTCATAGATAACTCATTCATAAGAGTCTTGTAGTTCTCATTGGACTTCAACTCAGGATATGCTTCTGCAACTGCTGTAATAGCTGTTGTTACATTCTCAATATCTCCTGTTGATCCACGACCATCTGCAACTGCTGTCAATGTATCAGCTTCATGTTTGTCATACTGTTTTACGCAATCAGCAAGGTTATATACAAGGTCAACTCTTCGCTTTTCCTGCACCTTAATATCTGATGACGCTGTATTTACCTGCTCCTCAAGTGCAATAGCCTTATTCTGTGAACTCTGTACACCAAATACAATCATCAAAATAACTGCTAATACTCCTACGCCAATAATTAATGGCACTTTCCAATTTGTGTTCTTCATTCTTGATCTCCTTTATATGTAATATTTTTATTAGTTACACTGTAATATTCTCTTATTTATTGGGATTCCCATAGCCGAATGGCTTAGATATGATTAAAAATTTTCACTTGAAAGATTGGTTTACTGCTAATTGACTTATTCGTCATAAATTCTTTTAAAATCATTCAACTCATATGATGTTTTAAATTTAGTACATTTTGCTAAAGCAATAATATGTTTGCAATTTGGGCAAGACACATAACATTCATTCGGTTTAGGATTAATGTGTCTTGGATATGCAGCTTCTGAACTCTCAAAAATAAAAGTTGTTCCACAATTATCACAAGTACACCCATATCCGTAATCCTTCTTTTCCGCTTCTTCAATATGATTGTTCATTACTGAAAGAATTTTCATTTATATTCCACCTCTCTATTTCTTTCCTGAATCATTAAATTCTCTACCTTCAATGATATTCTGGACACCTACTTTACATTTTTCTAAAGCAAAAGCATATGCATTATTATAAATAAGTTTGTCGTGTTCTGCCGTTGGGTTATTGTACACACTATCAATAGCTTTATCAATACCATCTATAAATCTGCAAAGTCTTTCAATTACTTCATTATTGACAAACGCTTCATCATATAGTTTTGCAGTCGCCCTCAAACCTCTTGATTTATTTGCATGTTCAAAAGCTCTCAATTCATCTTTGCCAAGCCATTTGATCCATGCACCGCAATCATCACAATAAAGTCCTGTATTATTACCTTTTACTTCAGTATGTAATGAAATACTTCCACATTTCTTACAACAATTTTGATACATATTTTCACCTCCAGTATATTATTCTCCAAACTCACAAGTGTCACATGTTGAAAAGTATTTATCATGGTCTATGCAGCATTGTGGTCTATCATCATTTTTATCAATCTCAGTAATCTCTTTCTCATCCATAATTGCACCACAATTAGGACAATATTTTGATTTCAACTTCTGATTCGCATAGTTCAGTTTATATACTTTTTTATTACAAACTGAGCAATATACACCTTCATTTGCGCATTCATCTAATGCGAACCAATAACCATGTTTTCTATCATTTTCTTTCGCATCGTCTTTTATATTGTCCATTGGAACTGTCATTGTTCCTGCTATAACATTTGCATTAAGAAACTTTGATAAAACATCTCCAAGTATTAACTCTACGTTATCTACTAGTATTTCATTACTTGACATATATGATCTGTGACATTCTAACCATTCATTTATTGTATAAACTTCTATATTAGCTGATATGCCCATTCTCTCTGCCATATCTAAAAGATTATTTTTATTATTCATTGTATATGTAACAATCGGTTTTCCTGTTACATATGCTGTTGAAATAACCATTGCCATTTTACCAGTTCCACGTCCACGATTTATAATTCTCATGTTTTCACCTCCAATGTATTATTCTCTTTTATTCAGAATCCAATAATTCATATTGCTTCTGCAATTCTTCAATTTCATTTCGTTTAAAATCTGCAAGAGCTACACATTCTTTATGATCCAAATATATACATGAGTCAACACAGTCAATGTCTCTTTCTGAACAAAAATAACCTTTATATGTATACTTCTTTGGCATCAACGCCTTAACTATTGAATGTGTTCTTCTCATATTTGCATCGTCAAGAAACTCAATTTCCTGTTCAAGTCTCTTGATTTCTTGATTAATTTTTGTTGCTTTTTCTAAATTTTCTCGTTTCATATATTACCTCTATAATCCAAGGATATGTTGCTTTCCTATGAAATAACTAATTACAATATTTCTCAATACCTTGTGCCATAATATCTCTTAATTCATCTTCCTCATATGTAGAGCCAAACTGCGACCAAATACAACTACGTTCTATATCATTGTGTACTAACACAAGTTTAAATACACTGCCGCCATAATCCTTATATGCATCTAATTTGATAGCTTCAATATGAGGAATTTCTAAATACCAATTATGCTCTTTATATTCAAACTGAATATTAGTAGCTTGACCAAAATTATAGTCAATGAATTTAACATCATTCATGCACTCAACATCAAGAAGCTTTTTAATATAATCAATATACCAATCATACATTTCCTTTTCTTTATACTTCTTTCTCTTATCAAGCTTGTTACCATCTGTATCCTGATTCTTTGATAACATATTTAACCATTCTCTACACATTTTAATCGTAGACGGCTGATCGAGCAGCATATACTGAATGTTCTCTTTATAAGTGCGAAATGCCTGTTGTTCAATAAGGTCATATTCATTTTTCATGTCATCCAATGCTTGTTTCTTTGCTGACAATCTTCTTTCTGCTTGTGCAAATTTATTTAATGAACCCATTTCATATTTGCCATTATAGCTGTATGTGTCATTTTTATATACTAAAGACATTAATCGTTCACCTCGTTTTAATATTCTCTCTTTGTAACCAAAAGAAACCTGAATTTACTTGCTGTTGCAAAGTCCAACCTTGTAGTCATCCTTGACATCAATAGTGACTTCTCTCTGAAATTTTCCTTCCTTATCATAGAGGGATAAATAATATCTGTTGCCACGTTGCTCTAAGTCAAGATTCTCATTCTCGAATAATAACACTCGTCTCTGTTTCTGCTGTATTGGCTTATCCTCTATTTTTATTGAGCCAACTTGAATTGGTGAAGTAATTTCTTCAAGAATACAACTAATATCATCGTCCAGCCGATCATCATCTTTTGTATGTTTATCAACTGCTCTGATAACGTCTTTCTCAAATAATAATCTATTTGCCACTTTAATATTCTCCTTTCCACTCATCCAACCAATAGAAACTGTCAATCTGATTATCAAGCTTTCTAACCTGTTCTCTTAGTTCAGCTTCTTTCTTCTTACTGTCTGTTCTCTGACACTTCCTCCATAATTCTTTACGCTACTTAGATAATTCATTGTACTTATCAGACACATCAATCTCTTTTACAACTGAAATCCCAATCTTCTCTCCACAGTGAGGGCAGAATCGAATGGGATAATTGTCAGTCTGTTCCCATTCATCTCCCCAAGAGTTGAATGTTTCAGTATATGAAGTACAAAATTGAGGAATTATATTGCCATCTGAATCTCTTACTACTAATCCAAAATATCATTGCATACCAAATCCTCACCTGTAAATACAATAGCTTTATCATTCTGAATCTCACCACAGCAATAAGTGAATGGCTTATGCTTATATGCGCAAGTATTATTGAATTTTAATTTGATTAACTCTATCTTCATAATATTTATTCTCCTAAACATCTTTCACATAAACAGTAATACAACTTCCAATCTCACCACTCACTTTTGGGAATACCATTGTAATACTATCTATGTAATATTCTTCTCCGTCTGTATCAATGACATCATTAGTATTGATTATTAATGGAATTTCGTTCTTTCTCATATAATCTAGCGTCTTAAAAACTTCTGATATATTCTCTACTTCTGTATATCCAAGAAGTTTATAATCATCATATCTGTCGCTAAAACCAACAATTCTTATATGCAAGTTCTATACCTCCTTATATTTAGTTATTCTCTCTTTTTTATTTTGGAAAACCGTGTGTAGAAATGCTCTTAGACAAAATTAATAGGAAATGCTTCTTTACTCAGACTCTTTATTTTCATTTTTATGTTGTAGATATTCAAGGAACTCCTCAATCATATCTCTATCATCATCAGACATAATCTTTTCTGGTTTCTTAGTTTCAGAAAGTCTCTCCATTAATCTTTCAATTTTGGAATTAGTATCATCATTTGATAAATTAACAATTGTTCTAAAAATGGTACATAATTCATCTGTTCCATCTAAGTAATTACACCATACTTTATCTGCTGTCTCTTTATCTGTCGCAGTTTTTAAATTTTCATAGCTCCAAGCCATTCCTTGTGCTATACCTAGTTCATATGCTTTATACATTGGTGTTTCTTTTGAAATATCTTCCCACTTTTTCGCAATATAATTACTTACCTTATATTTACTCATAATCTTATTCCTCCATCTGATCTACAATATTTTGTAACTTATCAATATATATTTGAGCCTCTTCCTTGTTAAAGATTTTAAAATCACATGGAACAAGAGCAGCTCCACATTTATCAAAGATTCCTGCATTCTCCCATACTTTATAGAACTCAACAATGGTGTCAAAATCTATATATTCACTATCTGGATTCCACTGAAGAACTATAATATCACCTTCATTTGGATGTATTTTTCTTAGCTTTACCATATTCTTCTTAATGAATTTCTTTTTCTGTCTCTTATTCATTCTTGTAATATTCTCCATTCCATAAATCTACAATTGTGTCATACTCCCAAGACTGATTAAAATGTATTCCACACTCTTCACACCCAACCTGGTATTCATTGATTTCATCATCATCATATGGTACAAACAAACCAATAAGATATGCTTCATTACCACAGAAGGGACAATTCCTTAATTCAGGTTTATTATCTATTGGGAAATCACTTTTCATATTTCTCACCTACTTTCATAACCAAAAAGAAACGTGGTTTTACTTGGCTTGTTCTGAATATTGTATAGGTTTTGTGATAAGCCAAGAAACCAAAAATTCATCGTCTTTTATTCAATAATTTCCTCCAATACAACATATTGATCATCGTACAAACACCAGCCAGTGTCTAATCCTTCAATATTGATACCAACAAAGTCTTTTACCCATTCAAGTTCTTCTTTTGTTGGTTGTGCATCCACATAAAAACATCTACCGATATATCTTTTATTAAAGGGACAATAATCTGTTGCATTAACTATATATACTAATTCTCCGTTATTTGCTTTTCTATGCATCATTCTATATCTATGTAAAGAATTATTATAAATACAAATTAAAATATTTTTATCAATAATTACATTTCCAATATCTAACTCTCTATGTACAATTTGATGTTCTTGTAATAAATTTAAACCACAAAATTTATTATCAAGTTCATATTTTAATTTCTCATATTCTTTTGAATTTATAGATAGTTCGTCCATCTTATTTACATATCCATCAAGAATATCAGTCAATTCATTGTAATCTTCTTCTGTAATTCGTAACATTTTCTGCCTCCTAACTTTCAAAGAAACAAATTTATTGTGCTTTTAATAGATCTCTGTCCATTCACTAATTTCTACTTTGTTATCAGGATAGCCAGCAAGACACCACTCATCATCTTTATATATCACTTTCCACATAGCATTTTCTCCATGTGGATTACCTTTAATTTTGCCATAATATAATCCTGAACATGGCGGTAATTCTTCTTCTGTTTTTCTCCAAATTGGCTTCTCATATACTTTATTAATATCGTCTACTGCTTTTGCCAAACCTGTCATCGTATTTGTAAAATAATTTTCTTCGTGCTTGAGCATATTATCAAAATAATTCACCATAATGTCTAATAGATTTTTTGTAAACTTTTCAGATGTATCATTCATTCCAAGTATATAATCATGATTGATCTTAAAAGAAATTCCAAGTCCAATAATTGCTCCCACGCAAAGTCCTAATAATCCAATTAATATTGTTAAATAAATATCCATATCTTACCTCTCTTTCTTATCATCCGAATGAAACTTCGGTTTACTGTTACTTTTTAATATTCAATATTACTTAAAAACTCTTCCAAAGTAACAACATCTTCATTATATTCAGAACCATCTTCTCTTTTAAACCATTCACAACCATCAACATGAACACCTATCATTACATTAATATTATCTAAGTTTACTTCTACAATATCTCTGTAAATTGTTGTAATAAGCTCAACACCTTTCTCATCAAATGTAATGTCATCACAGCGAACATTTAAAAGATTGTCATCTAAAAAATCAATATAAACATCGCAGTTATCATAATCAAAAACCTCATCATATAATGTTTCTTCCAGTTCTTCGCCATATTCTTCTAATTCGTTTTCATCGCTAATATTTACTATTTCAATTGTAATTAATAATTCCGCTTCTGTATTATCCTTTAACTCAATTCCTTTAAATTTCATATTTGATCCTTCTCCTTTACTAATTCAAAATTCTACTTAATCTCTTCACAACTTCTTCGCAAAATCTGTACAAACAAGTCTTCTTAAATGCTATTCTCAAATCATCAACAGTTTGTCTATATTGCTGACGTAATTCGTTGTCTATCATACTATTCCTTCTTCTCAATAATAGTTACAGTACCCTCAAACACTCCAAAATTTGATGATTGTTGAAATGTATGCGTCTCCGCAATGTCATCATCTGTCATTGGTCTTGTCATATCTACCAATGCATTCTCCATATGTGTCTGGGAAAATATTACCTCGTACTTTTAATTCCATTTTATTAGGCAATAAATCCAATCCTTTTTCTTCTAAATTTTCTACTGAAATAGCTGTGATATTCATATTTTCTCCTTTCTTAATTTCGCATGAAACGAAGTTTTCATTAGAATTCATTATCTTCAAATTCGCTAAAAACATTTTGCCATTTATATTTTTCATTCCTCAACCTAGTTATTTTCTTTAGTTCCTTTTCATTGCAATAATCCGTAATCCAATCAGTATTATATTTCTTTTCTAACCTGTTTCTTTCATTTACATATTCTTCTTCTGAAGATTTTGCTTTATCCTGCAATAAATTTCTAATTTCCAATATTGTTCTTGCTTTCATTTTCATATTTCTCCTTTTTAATAATTTATTTCCCATCTGTAAAATATGTATTTCCATATTCATTGACTTTCTCTGTCAAATTCATTCTTGCGTAATCAAGAACGTCTGATGCGAAATTTGCCATACATGGATAACATAGATAATGCTTAGTTTTTCCTACACTCATTTCTACTAATCCAACTTCTATTCTTCCGCAAATCTCACATGACTTATTTTTAATCCATTGACTCATATAATACCTCTTCTAATTTACCAAATTCCATTTACCGTCTTATCAATAACTTCTCTCATCACTCCACCTGTCATTTTATTCATTGTATCTGCAACAACACCTTTAAATTCTGTTCTTATTCGCCTATTATGATGAGTACATGGAGTTGAACAATAATTATTCCTTCTGCATTTTTCACAGTTGCCATTTAATTTCCACTGTTCATTTTCCTGAATCTGTTCCATAATTCCTTTTTACCTCTCTTTCACATGAAATCGAACTTTCTTGTTATTGTTATCTATGTTCATCTAACCATTCAAGGAATGTTTTGTTATATAAATTTGGAATATAATTCCTATTTCCTGCTACAAAATCAATAATATCCTCAATGAACTTTGCCATTCCACAAAAATTTAATTTAAGTTTGTAATATTTGAAACAAAAAATAATATACTCTTTGGTTTTCCTACTACCATATTCCATATTATTATTTATTAGATTATGGTATTCGTCCTCTGTTAATGTGTATTGTTTTATTGTTTTAGATACTTCTATTTCTTTTGTTTCCATTTACCTTATTCTCTCTTCTTAACCATTTCTCAAATTGTTCGCCAGTTACACAATTATTTTTAACAGAAATTTTACCACGATTAATTATTTCGTTTATAATGTCATCTGCAAATTTAATTGGCATAATTTTTACCTCTTTTTCCAAAAACGAACTTTACTGTGACAATAAATAACTTCTTTGCTCTATATAAAATTCTTTATGCCACCTATCCATTAAGTCATAATGATTTTGTTCCATACGACAAGATGAACCATTATATCCATCGTATTCTTTCCAGATAATTTCTTCTGCCAAGATATGTAACTCCTTGTGTGATAACGATTTTAGAAAATCTCTAAATGTTACATAATTTGTTCTCTTGTCTAATACTTTCTTAAGTTTTGTTTTTCTTCTAAACATCCTTTTCACCACACAATCCAAAGAACTTTACTGTGATATTTCTATTTTAATTTCTGTTCCCTCATAGTTACCTGTTATATGCCTTTGGGCTACAGCTATTCCCTCTTGATATTCATTAATAACATCCTCTAAAGATTCCATAATGTCATAAAAATCTTTAAGTAGCCAAGGATGTGTATAAGATATATGAATTCCATCACATAAAAATCTCCAAAGAAAATTTTTCGCTTCGCTTTTACAACGCCACTCTTCTTCACATTTAAATTCCATAGAGCCAACATAATCATAACATTCAAAATAATTATCTCTATTAGTGCAACCAAGCTCTTCGGCATTCCTTAAACTGTAATCCCCATCTGTATATAATGTATAACTAATATTTATTTGCATCTTTTACCTCACAATCCAAAGAAAGAGAATTTCTTACCAAAAACAATTTTTCAAATTTGCAAAGATCTTCATCAATTCACTATTATTTTTTAATCTCTCTTATCGTCTTTCCGTATTCATCGAACCTTGTGAAATATATTGGACAGTTATGCTCCTGATGAAAGAACCCGTCATATCCAAAAGCTATAATTTTATCTCTTACCCATTCATTGCCTGTGATCTCTGGTGCGTGCCATTCAATAGTTTTACCAAGTACACACCAATCAGGTACTTCAATTATCATACTCTACCCCTAACTTTCTTCTTCATCTGGCTTTGAACTGATTGCGATCTCAAGAACATCCCTCGCTCATAGTTCTTAGATGACTGTCAAAAGTATTCTTCCATTACGGAATACTCTCATACATCTATTTATAAATACCCAATTGTTATCATTTCATCTATAGCTTGCATTATATGTTGCTTCTTTTTAGAAGAAACATTCTCACTATCAATAAATGCTTCTACCCTTGTAACAAGCTCCTTCTTACTTTCCTTTCTGCAAGATTCATTATATTTAGCCCCAAGTTCTTTCATAATCTCATCTCTTTTCATAAGCCCTCCTTTATTGTCCAGAATATTTTGTTATTCACGCTGCTACATTATTAGTAAACTGCTTCAGACTGTTAAGCATATATGTATAATTCTCTTTTGTATCTGACGGATATGTATTGTTATGATTTGAAAAAGAAACAATCCACTTATCCAAATCAATCTCATTCTTTATTGCATAAGCAATAACAGCAACTAATGCCACATCGTTGTGATAATCGAGCAGTTTCGAGTTTTTGTCAAACCCTTTTAACTTATTCTTGCAATAATCAATCGTTTCATAGCAAACATCCACATCTTCCTCTGTTGCTTCTGGATTGACGTTCCTCTTGATAAAATCGAGAGCTGATACGTCGCTCATTCCATCTTCGTCTGGGCATTCTCCATCAGAGGAAATCGCAGTTTCAGGTGTTGTATTGTCACCTAAAGCATCTATTTTACAGAGGTTTGTGAAATCGACACCAAGGAACTCTCCCATAACAGTCTCTAAAATATGTAATTTGTCTTCAATCATACTTTTATCCTTTGTGGAATTGCATGTGTCAATCTCCGCAAATGATAAGTTATTGGTTTCCTCCGCGCCCTTTGGCTTTCTAGCATGATCAAGCGTAACTTTTACGTTCTTCAACTCTTCAAAGTTATTTAAGAACTCCCCGAATTTTTCATCAGGAAGTCCTGTCTTAACAAACTTATCAAAGAGCATAAACCATACAAGTGCATTTTTCTCATTGAATAATTTACCAGTTGTCGGTGTTGCAGTATTGTACAATCTATCAAGGTACTCATTGAGATTGTTGAACATTTCCTTACTTGCGTTCTCATTCAAGAACTTCCCAAGTTTTGTCGCATCTTTCGTCCACCGATCAAAGAAATTAAGTCCCATAATTGTCTCATTCACAATTTTATCAATAGTTCCATTTCTATCTTTAATATCAGGAAAACTCGCACAATCGCTAAAGAATGCATGTCCAGATAATTTTTTGACATCTTTTGCAACTTTACACATATATGTAATCGTTTTCTGAGCAACGTTCATTTTTACACCACTGTTATATCTAACAATATGTCGCCCTACTTCTTCGTCACTGCAATGAAGATGCTCCACTACCCATACCGGACAGTTATTAAAATCTTCCTTTAACCTTTCTGGTAACTGAGCATAGCTTTTACCCTTTAAGTCAAAAGTAACATTTTCATATACCGTGTTTCCATTTGCATCTTTGACAATTTTCCCATTTTCGTCTTTTTTTACTTCCTGGTATTCGATTACCGAAGGATTGATTTTTTTGCCAAGAGCAAATTTACCCGCTTTGTAATTCTCAATTGTAGTACATCTCTGTAGTCCATCAATCAGCCATAGAATAACGTCATTATCTGTAAGCTGTTCACAAATCTTAATTGGATCAAAATCTTCATTCTGAATAACGGTTACTATAAAATTATCTCTAACCTCTTCTTCCCATTGACCAGATTTTCTCTGTTGCGGATGATCATTTCTTAAATCTCCTCTTGAAATCATCTCACACAGTTTGCTTACCATACAAGTTTCTCTTTTAATTTTGTTTCTCGATGACATTTTCATACTTACCTTCCTCCCATCAGTGACCTTAACGGTTTTATTTTTTCATCAGCAGTAATCCTTTTAAGAAGATTATTGTAATGAGAATGTTCAATATGTAAAATCTCGCAAATTTCATCTTTTGTATAATTGTTTGCAAGCATCATAATTATTTCGTGTTGCAAAGGAGATAATTTTTCTAAATAATCTTTAACTTCCTGATGCCATTCATCTTCTGTTTCCTTCGTAAAGATATTCTCAATGCGAAAATCCGAAGCAACAGTATCTCTAATTTCTCTTCCCTCCTCAGTTGTTGCATCAAGTGTCAATGGTTTTATAATTACTTTCCGTTTTTTCTTCTCACCATTTTCTTCATAGTATTCATAAATAATATTGCCGTTTCTATCCCTAGCATAATTAACACGCATGTCTCTCATTCTGTCTCTTGTCCAATCCAGATAAGAACGTTTGATGTTTGTTGTTAAAAAAGCACCAAAATTATCATTCCTCGAACAGTCATAATTTTGTACCGTTTCTAATAACACTTTCATAGCATCACTTAATAGATCATCAATTTCCATATCAGCAACGCCTTTCATAGATATTAGGGGAAGGCAAATCTTCTTTAATTCCTTTAAATCATTGCAGCAATACCTATTGATTATTGCCATTTGTTCTTCTGATAAGCTAATTTTTTCAGTCATAATTTGTGTGTCTCCTCCGCTATCTTGGCATTTAATATATCTTTGAAATCTAATTCGTCATCCTTGATTCTGTTGTGTTTCGTTTCACTATAACATTTAGGACAGCGGCAAAACCGTTCATGCTTGTCCTTTGAAAATGACATAACGCCTATCATCGGCGTATTACAATCTTTACAGATCACCATATGTATTTCCTCCCATTAAAAATCAAACAGCTCATTTAATACTCTCGGTTCATATGTACGCTTGTCCATATAAGCCACGGTATTCTGGATCTCATCTGTCACCGTTTCGGAAATCTTTTTGCTTAAGATAATGTCCAAAACCTGTAATTCATTTTTAATGCTTCTTCTTTTTATTCTCCTCTCCTTTAACATTTTGTACGCTTTATATCCTTGTGCTGCATTTAAATTGCAGAACTCAATATAATGCAAAATATCGCATATTTCTTTGTCTACCAAACTGAGCTGATTTGTAAGTTCATTCTTTCTATGTAGGGCATCCGCCGCTAACCCATTCAAATCAGAAATTTTGTTAAGCCATTTCTGAATATTCTCAGAAATCATAACTTTTTCTGTATTTTCTTCTACTCCTTTCTGTGTGATCTGCTTTATACCATCCGGTGTGTTATCTACTTTCTCGATATGAAAGACCGATTTCAGCGCCTTCGACATTTGGTTATTGTAAACATTATTTGCTGATTTATTTGAAAACTTATCAGCTAATGCTTCACAAGAAGTTGGAACATATTTCTTGTTCCGATCTCTCATTATCCAACGAGTTCCGTCTGTTATGACGTATTCTGCCAATAAAAACATCTCCTTCCATTATTTAATTTGTTAGTACGCCCACTCCGAGTCGAACGGAGAATCGCTGGATATAAGCCAGGTGCAACGTACCGCATCACCTTGGGCGCATATCTCCGAGTAAGTCTCGGAGACGTGAAGTATAAATATAAAATGTTAAAAAATGTGATGGCGCGACTCCCTGTTTTGTTTATTTGTGTGCTGTTACACTCCGCTTTTAAGTCTTATGCTAAAGACACCTATCACAAATTATGTTCTGTCATTGATTTTGCGCACAATTATCAATGAAATAAGGCGATGGGAATATTCATAAAAGTTGTTTTACATCTACTTATTGCTCATTTGTAAGATTCCACCTTATAAAATTTTGCCAGAACGAACTGGGCATGCCGGATTTGAACCGGCGAAGTGCAGGAATCAAAATCCTGTGCCTTACCGCTTGGCGAATGCCCAATACTTTATTCTCCACTATTTGATTGTAAAAATTAGGAATTTTAATTGCAGAAAACGCTTGAAACTTGACTTTCTTTCGAAATATATGTAAAATAAGTACAAGCGATATTTCGCTTCTGCAATGGCTTAATGCTGTTGCATGTATTTGGTTGATAGAGTCAAGTAGAAAGCTGTTGGCGCAGCGTTTGAATCGCTTGGCTCTATTTTGTTGCTGACAATAATTATAATACCCCAAACATTTGTTCTTGTCAATCACTATTCCGAACAGGTGTTTGTATTTTGTTCGTTTTTTTGTTCGATATTTTTATCATATCATATTTTGAGTCCTATAATCAGGACTCTATCTGGGGAAATTTGATATTGTGTACCATAAATTCCTGTACTCCCTCTAATGAAAGCAGTCCAAAGAAATCATTATCCTGATAATCAACCGTATTCGCCTTGTTAATTATTCTTTTTCCCTCATCAATAGTTATTTGTCTTGGTCTTGTATGAATAAAAGTTATTCCATTAAAAGAATCAACCCATATCATACCAGAAGCTTCATCAATTATCTGTCTTGCTCTTTCTTTACTTACATACATTACATTCTCGCCTCCTCTAATCTATACTCAGTTCCGAAAAACAAACCATTGAAACAAACCTTGTCTATAAGTTTTCGTTCATTATGATCAGTAACATTTCCAAGTCTTTCAATAACTTCATCTTTAGAAATTGTAATGATTTGCTCCCCAAGCACCATAGAATACTCACTTAATCCATTATTGTCATCTGCGTTAATGCAACCATGAACAGGCATATTCATTTTCTTTATCTTAGAAGTCAAAGGCATCACTGTGATTATAGTTGCGTGTTTAGTTCCTATCGGATTCGACACGATAACATATGGACGTTCTTTAGTCTGGACTGATCCTTCGCCTTGATATTTGATTTTCGCTTTTATAACATCATATCTCTGTAAATCCATATGTACGTTCCTCCTCTCTTTGTATTTATGTACTCGTGGATTACCTTTGATACTTCGTATTATATATCCTTAACAGCATACTGTCAAGAGTATATTCTAAAAAACTTATTTCTCTTTTTAAGATTATATGTTAAAGTATATATTGTTAAGGAGGTATTCGATATGAAGCTCAATATAAAACCATTAGTTGACGCAAAAGGAATGAACCGAAATCAATTGGCTAAAGAACTTAAAATTGGATATAAGGCAGCTTGTAATTTATATGATGGAACAACCAATCGCATCTATTTTGAAACATTACAAAATTTATGTAATGTCTTGGGCTGTACTCCGAATGATATTATTGCTCAAGATCCTATAGAGACCAAAGACGACACTAAGAAATAGTGTCGTATACATATTACACAAATTTAACAAGATCAAATGGTTGCACTTTCATAGCTTTAGCAACCAAATCAAGCACTGCTAAATCTGGAACTGCCGATCCATTCTCTCATTTACTTATTGTACCAGGAGCAACAACTGACATTTCGGCAAGTCCTCTTACTGTTATTCTCTTTTCGTTTCTTATTTTCTTTCCAATATATTTAACCATTATACAACCCTCAGCTCATTTGCCATATTAATAGCTGCCTGATACTTGTCCACATCATCTGTAAGCATTCTTATTATCTTTCCAAAATCATCAGATTTCAGAGAGATAACTGGCATATTTTTAACTATTTCGTCTCCTTTACCAGCTAACACATTATGAATAAAATTTCCATGATCGTTAATCAACTGTCTATTTTTCTCTTCTGTTAATCCAATATAGTTCATTGTGGTCTGAAGATCTGTATGATTAAACAATTTCTGTAATGATAATAAACAATCAGGATCAAATGGATGCGTCTTATGTATCCAGTACCCGAACGACTTACGAAGGCTGTGGCTCGACACTTGATATTGGATGCCAACATCTTCAACTGCCTTTTTCAGTTTCTTTCTATAATCATCTGTCTGCCACTTAACCACATCATTGTATTCAACTTCATAATAAAGATAATCACCTAATGATGCGTACCTTTTCTGCTTATGAAAATCACCGAATATTTTCTCTTTTCTCTTATCAGAAAAATCCTTATTTAATGCTCTGCACCATGCATCTATACTATTCTCAGAATATACATCCAATGTACATCTATTAATCCAATCTGTCTTAGGCTGATACTGAAAGATATATCCACTGTAATGTTCCATTGGATCAATTTTGACATGCGACAAATAATTATCAACGGCTTCCCATACCATATTACTCACAGGGATATTGGTAATTTTACCTGTTTTCTGTTCTTCAATGGTATCAATTTCATTTTTACGATTTCCGTTCTCATAATATAGATCCGACCACTTCATCATTACTGTATCACCGATTCGTCTACCAAGTAATAATTCAAGTAGTGTAATCAAATATCCGTCCCATTCTTCGTTCTTCTCAAACCACTCAACAACATTCTTAATGTCTGACATGTTCCAAAATGGCTGCACTTCTGTTTTACCTTTTTTCTTAGTTGCATAATCTCTTGTCTGTGCCATATTAAATAGCCTCTCTTTCTATATCTATTATTCTCCGTTTTTATAGTATCTATCTCTAATTTGTTCTGCTCTATCATATGCTTCCAATAAATCGTCACACCATCTAATTTCAAGATTTTTAGTCGTTAGTCCACGGCAATCTTTATTAAAACAAGTTAAATCTTTAATATGCCATTTTTCTCTTGTATGACCACCTCTCTGTATTCCAGATCCTAATTGATTAATCTGCATACAATGAAGACAAAGAAATTGGCTACTGCGTTTTGGATTCCCCATATTCATTTTTCATCACCTCATTTTCTACAACAAAAAAAGAAGCAGCTGATTCCTGCTTCTAATGTTATAATATATCTTTTTATTTTATTACTTTTTTAAAGCTATCATCCACAATCATGTGATCTGGTTCATCGTTCCATGCGTCTAAGATAACAGTTTTATCTTTTTCTTGAGTTAATTCATACCAATGGCAATGATTATTATCAGGATAATCATCTTTGTCTGTTACTATATAAATATCTCCAATATTAATTGTAAATTTGGGATTACTCATCTCAAGACATTGTGAGTTAACTTCTTGCTTACATTTCAATTTGTCACCAATATTATATAACACATCTACCTCCACTTGAGAGCAATTTTTCTTTGGGTTCTTATTTAACTATTTTTGTTTCTTTTATATGAACATTTGATAAGATATCAGCTCCGATTCCCTTAAAATTTTTCATCCCATATTCTTTTTGATTATATACATGAATCATACCAATTCCGTTATCATGTCCTACAGTTATACCATCTGCATATTCCCCTTTACTTGGAAATAATCCAGTTTTTTCATCTTTAATTTTAGATAACTCTTCCTCATTAAAATCTGCTTCAATTACAATTTGAATTTTCATATTTTTATTTTCTCCTTCCAATAAAATCGTCATTTCTTATTATATTTTTCTGCACATTCTTTACAGTAGAATTGATCCTCAATTCCATCATAAAATCCATCGTCATAACTACCTTTTACGCATTTTATATTGCCTGTCCCATCTTGCTTTTGTTCTGTTAGAATGAATTTTCCACATTTACAGCACATAATATCCCATTGCTCCATTTATTTTACCTCTTTCAATCTTCCAACAAATTCTTAGTATCCATTACACATACAATAATACTTAACATCAGGTTCTCCACTAACATGGTGATACCCCATTTCTCTTATTAGCCTTAAACCTGAATTATACTGCTTGTCATTTGTAAAGTTATCTTTTCTTGCCAATTCATTTATAATTGATTCCATTTGTATTCTCCATTAATTCGGCTTTTTATGCTGCTAGTTTAATATTAAATTTTGTGTCTTTTGACATAATCCCAGGAATATGATTCCAATAGTCTTTGTCCAAATTGAAATGGAATTACTTTCTTATACCCCATTTTGATTAATTCTGTTACTCTTATTTTACATTTTTTAATATCATCTCCAAATTCAGCTAAGATCCACGGCTCATTTTCAGAAAAACTTGTGCCATCTTTATCTGCGTATGCTATAGCGTAACTTCCTTGAATTCCATCCATCATTTTTCTCTTTCTTTTTCTAAAAAAAATCATTTACAGTGGAATTTTACCACTTCTATAATCATTTATTTTAGTGGCTCTTTGCGTGCCATCAGTGTTAAGCATCAATTCTTCAACTTCCTGCTTCATTATACTGATTTCCGACAAATCATACTGCTCAACCATTCTCTCTAATTCATCAGGCAATCCAGTCATTTGTGATAAATCCTCAATGGCTCTTTCCATATGTTCATAAGCAAGATCCAAATTATTCCATACTGACTGCAAGTTATTTTGTGTTTTATTAATTCGGCTCATTTACATCACCTCAATCTTTTACCTCTTCTCTTTGCCTACCATCAATATACCACTTAATTTTAAAATCAAAATCACTTTCTATTACATGATCAATGTATGACCCTAACTTGTTCAGCTTAATTATAGATACATTATCTATATCTATAATAACAGGATTGCCAGATTTTGTATTAACACTCATACCATTTGCATTATTTGTAATTGGTAAATAATTTATATATCCATTCGAATCAGTTTCATTGTTTAAAAGAACTAAAGATTTCCCATCATTAGTTTTATAAATATCAAGTCTTTCCATTTACTTCACCTCAATTCCCATAATCTCACAAAATTCTTTATCCTTAATGACATCTACAATTTTGAAAAATCTATGTGCAATCTCATTAAACATATCAGCCTGACAAACTGCTTCTGCTGCTTTTGGATGTTCGCTTTCCACAAAAGTCTTATATTCTGTTACCAAATCAGAAAATAATTCTTGCTCATTCTCCCTTTTACAACTCACTCTAACATAACTATCATAGCATTCTTTTAATTTGTCATTTGGAATACCTATAAATAAATTTCTTCTTGACATAATATTCTCCATTTCTAAACCAAAGGAAAGTTAAATTTCTTTGCCTCTATGTTCTATGAACCATCTATTTGCTATTGTATGAGTCAATTCAATTTGAAGCATTAATACAGTATTTACTCCGAAATCTTTTTCATATTCTTTTTTAATTTCCCCCAATTCGTTATCATCTGGAAAACCAGATATTTTTTCTGCTTCAAGAAATTGTCCGTATAATACAGATAATTCTTCATCCGATTTTGTTTCAAATATATTCACATGCATAATGATTATTCTCCCTTCTTAACTTGAAACTTAGATTTCTTAGTAAAACTGTGACTGAATTGTTATTTTTAATATATTATCTACAATGTTCCAACTCTTAACTGTGGAACAGCCATAGGAAGAAATTGCTTCCTGTATATAATTATATGTACTAAAATCATAACCATCATAAATCCTAATAAGATTGTCTCCATTAAAATTTTCAAGAAAATCTTTTATTTTCATACACCATTATTCTCCTTTTATTCACATGAAAACTTGGTTTCATTGACTTATTTTATATAGAAACTTGGTTCACTCTTTATTAATAAACTAACTAGATTCCCAAATTTTTCATGAGCCGTATTAAGAATAAGTTCTTCCAGATCTCTTAATTCCCAATACTGTAAATTTTCTGCTAGATGATTTAATGTACAATCTGGTTTAAGTTTCCCGGATTTATATTTCCATTCATTTATATCATTGCACAAATTTAATAAACCATTTGCATCCATATGATCTATATAATATTTCACTTCATCTATACTCATAATTAACCTCCAATTTTTCAGCCGAAACTATTATTTACTTTGTTCTCTTTGTTGACCATCAATCTCAAAATTAGATTGTTCTTCCATGATAATTCCAATACTTTTCATATAGTCCTCTTCTAACGTAAGCACTGTCTCAATTGTATCTTTGTCAATATTACATCTTTCTGCAATAAAATTTATTGCATCTTCCCATTCATATACTGGCGTATCATTCATAATACTATTCTCCTTTCTACATTCTACACAATATCATTTAACAACTCAATCACTTCATCAAGTTTGTCACTCGCTTCTTCCATACTATCAATTGCATCTTCAGAACACATTCCTCTGTAACTGCTTTGTAATCCTTCTGGCATGTTATCAAATGCATCCTGTTCTTCACTTAATATAGAAGATAACTCACTTGAAACTTTCTTCAAATCGGTTTTAATCAAATCAATTTGAGTTTTGAGTTGCCTTATCTTTTCTCTTCTCTGTTTATTCATTACCTATCACCCCATAATGCATGGACTACATCATAATCACTTGGCATACATGTACATGTCAAAGCTCCAAAGTTCAACTTATTAAATTCTTCTTTTGTAATTTCAATTCCCATATCGCCATCAACAGTAGTATTGTAATCAAGCTTTCCTTGACATTCTGGACGGAAATACCATACTCTATAGAACTCTTTACCAGTCTTACTATTTTTACCGCTAAACAAACAGGTAATTGTTCTGCCTGAACTAATTTCAGTTGTAACAGTTTTTCCGAAATATGGATTGTATTGACTATATACATTTTTTCCGTATTTCAAATTTTCTTGTTTATCATGTTCACTCATTTCGAATAACTGCTGTGTACCCCTTCCATAAGAAGTATCATATACTTTACTACTGTTTACACCAACAGTTGAATACAACTTAACTCCATTTCTATCAGTTGTTTCAACTCTCTTTACTCGCTCACCATTGATGTAATCATTGCAAAGTCTGTCCATGTAATGTACATTCCCCTTTTCATCAACTGTACGAGTAATTTTCTTCATATCATAGTTATCTTTAGCTGCCTTTGCAGCACTTCCTGCATAAATTCCTAAGAACGCTAATAGTCCTCCGAACATAATCATCAACCACCTTTCTTATTTTCTCCATTTTTCCATTTCGTCAACCGACTTCTTATTTAAATTATTATACATATCTTGTCTCTTACGAGATTCTTCCTTTTGACTGGCTTTCCAAGGAAGATAAATACATAAGTATCCTGCAATCAAACATCCAATTAATTCTCCCATAATGATTACCTCCATCTTTCTTTAATTATATCATGCTTTGTGTCCTATCAAAAGGACTAGAATGTGCTTTTCATCGTAGTTCTAATCCAAGTATTTCTTTTACGTATATAGCTCTTTCTTTATTTTCAAGAACTCTCCCTTTAATATTATCATTTACTTCAAAAGCTGTTATCACTTTAAATTCCAAATCAGAATGAAGAAATGCATCAATCATGTCTAGTCTCTGTGTTGTCACCACATAGGGTTTCTCTTCTCTCGCTAATTCAACCCATTTCGGCAGATCTGTATAATGGGATGTTTCATCAGGATAATAAACAATATCATCATCCATATCAATGTTCAGTATCTCTTTTGCATACCTTTCAACCGCATTTTTTTTACCTAATAATAAAATCATATCATCACCATCCTTTGAAATTTCCGTTTCATTGCTTACCACTGTGTCTTTTTTAATTTTCCATTCTTATCAAATTCCCAACACAAATTTTCAAGTTGCTCTTTAAATGATAAATCATACCAATTTCTATTTCTATCACAGAATGACGAGGCTCTATGAGCATATAGTTTATTTTCTCTTAGCCAATGCTCCATTGTATCTTTATCTTCAGAAGGACTAACATAGTGAAATTCTTCCCCATATCCAGTTGTGATAGTTTTAACAAAATTGGCATTTTTATCAAAAACAATAAAGATTGATTTCTGTCTCGCTTCCTTCTGACTTGAAATCCCGAAATGTTCATTAAGCCAATTATCAATGAACATTTCATTTTCTTTCTTTTCAGCAATTTGTCTTTCTGCTTTTAAATGTTCCATACTCTGCTCATAGGAGTTAATTTGAGCATATAGCTGAACAATATAATCATGTTCCTTTTGAATTTGGTTATCTATTTCTTTTACTGTTCTCATATTTTTCCTCCAATCTGTCAGTAAATCATCGTTTCATTAGTTAAATTTCCATATCCAAACTAATGTCATATGCAAAATCTTCCCATCTAAAATCATAAGTATCACAAACATAATCCATTAATTCGCAAGTATCTGAGAAATGAAATTCCTTTTGTGCTTCAATGATTACTTCTTTTACATATTCCCTTGTTTCTTCTGAAAATACTAAAAATAACCAAGGTTCTTCATCATCTTCTCTTTTAATTTCAACAATATATCTGTTCATAACAATTCCTCCTACAATGCTAAATCTTTCAGCAATTCTCTATTTTCAGGTGTATCAATATAAGCTGCTGAATTTTCATCATCAAATTCCATATCATGTATAATTTTAATTCCGTCTTTTTCAGCCTGTTCAGCAGCTTCATTATCACTATCGAATATCATCATGCAATCAAGCCTCTGTATATGTTCTGCACCATTTCCATAATCAGATGTAAAAACGCCATATCCTCTTTCTGCATCTTCTCTTGTAAATCCATTTTCCATAGCTTCTGTAATTAATTCTTCTGTAATTTTCTTCATATAAATCTACCTCCATTCTTCACAGTAAATCCTCATTTCATGTCCAAATTTACTTTAATCATTTCCATTGCGTTTTCTTTGATTTCATTACGCACCTTTTGTAATTCAGCCCATGTTATTTTTTCTTTCATGCAACAATCGCCCCAATTACAGTACATGTATTCTATGACTGTATCAATAATGTTCATAATTGCTTCGTCACTTGCTACAACCCCAATCTTTTTCATAGGTTCATTTAGTGACATCTTATAAATCTTATTATCCTGTATATGGTAAAGTCCGTTATTCATAATATTCTCCATTCTTCTAAATTTTACTTAATTGTGATATTACTCCTTTCGGTTCACTCGTTTCAAAATAATTTCTGTATCTGTATAGGCAGTGCAATATGCAATATTATTGTTTTCATCATAATAATTTACATAATACATATCATCGTCAAATGTTCTATTGACTCCAATAAAACCACCTCTTCTTTTGCCGTTTAAATAAACATCATACTTTACTTCTTTTAATGTATCTGCCCAATAATCTTGAGGATTTTTCACTCTCCATATAAAATCATGTGGTGTTGTTCTTAATTCATCCATTATTTTACCTCCAATTATCAAAGGAAACTCTTGTTTGCTTACCATAATTTTCCGTTCCTTGCATATTCTAAGGCTGCCTCTTTCCCATTATGTTCGATTACTCCCTGAATAGAAAAATATAAATTATCTAAAAACTTCTCTTCTATCAATCTATCTGGATATTCCTTTTTATATCTATTAATTGCTATCGAATATGGATCTTCAATATCTACATTTAATGTAATCTCATACTGTTCACCTTCAATTAACCGTTCATTTAACACTTCTGTTTCTAAGGGATAATTCATATCATCAATAGAAACTCCATTCTTATCTACAAAATCATAAACACCATCTGCCTTATTCCAAAAATCTCTTAATGTTTTTACCATAATAAATCACTCCATTTCATATCTTACATTCTCTATATTCGTTTTCAGTTAATAAGCCTTCATCAAACATATCTTCAACTGTTCTATATACAGCATTGGCTCTCCAACTTGCATATGAAAAACCATCGAACTCTCCAATAAGTGCATTTCTGTTTTCTTCACTTTGTTTTTGTAATTTTTCTGCTAAAGTAGAATTACGAAAGAAATATGCTTTATACATGGCTGCTTTAATTCTAAGATTCTCAACTTCATATTCCTGAGAAACTAATTTCTCTTGAGCTTCTAATAACTGTAACCCCATATTTCCTAATGGGCTTCTTTCAATTCTGTTTCCAAAATAGGTATAATTCATATTTGTCACTCCATTTCTATATTAATTCATCGACTTCAACTACATCAGGATTATCACTAAACCATGAATCATTCTCTGCAATTTCCTTTAACTCAATAAAATCTCTTTCAGAATCAAAGCAATCGTTGTGTTTCAAATAAGCTGCTTTCACCTTCATATGATTCTGCCTTTACAATTCCAACAGCCAATTCTTCAATTCTGTATGCATATAAATTTGTAATATCTAGCATAATCATCACCTCTTTATAATTTTATCTTTCCATAATCAGGAATCATCTGAATAAACTCGTCTGCATTTGTAAACTGTTTATTGATTTCAACCCAATACTGTTCGTTATTTGTATCTGTACAACAAGCTTCTAATTTAAAATCATGCTGTGCATAAATCGTTAAGCATAGTTCTACTTTCTGAACAGATACACCTTCTGGAACTTCTTCAACAATTGCGTACTCTTCCAGAAATCTATTAATTTCGTTTTCTTTTAAATCATAATTATAAAATGCCTGTAATGGCTTGTCTGTGTTGTCTAACTCATTAAATGTTATTTTTGTATAATCCAACATATTAAGCACTCCTTTCCGCACTACAGAAGAAATCATCTTCTGTAAAACTATATCCATCATAGTGTTCATAAATAAATTCATCACTTACATATTCATCAATACTTGCAATCATTTCATATGATGGCTCATTGATATTAACTCCCATCACTTCTGCAAAAGTGCCTTCATTTACAAGCTCTGAATAATATGCCTGTTTCAGTTCGTGCAACTGATCTCTATTTAATTCTCTTACTGTCATATCTTATCACTCCTTATCCAATCTTCGTTATTTCCATATAGCAACCATTCATAGCTTTATCATACTGTCTAATATCATAGAGCCAACTAAACGGAACTTTAACAGTTCCTTCTTTTTTCAATTTTTCCATTACTTCCCCAATAGAAAAATAGCCCTGCATCCAACCATAGCCTGATAAATACTGTTGTCTATCCAAATTACACAGTCTGTCATGATATTTGATTGTATTTTTCTTTAGAAATTTAATATATCTATCAGATAATCCATAATTTTCTTCTGGGTTATCATCGCTGTATTCCGACATAACAAATGAATTTCCGTGGAATAATTCAAGCTGCCACATTACTTCTCTCATATTATAAAGAGTTCTCGTTATTCCGTTTATTGCAATCATATAATCATTTCGTGTGCCAGGTTCCCAATTCTTTTTACTACATCTTCCGCATTTATATGTATCTGTATTAATTATCATTTTATATCTTGCCATATAATCAACCATCCTTTCCGTTTGAAATTGCTATTTACTATGCTTCTAAGTCTGCATTCGTTAATCCATCATTTCTTTCAATTTCTTGCACCTGTTTATCAGTTAATCCAAACACTTCAATCAACACATAGCTCATTTCAAGTAATGCTCCGTGGTTATCAGTATTAAATTCATTATCTTTTACCTTTTTATACATTCTTGCATATCTAATCTGATATGCAATTCTCATTTTCTCCCATTCTTCCTGTACAGCGTTCATGGTTACACCTCCATAATTCTATCCAATGTATAGGTACAATTTGCAATTCTGAACCCATTCTCAAAGTATTCAATTTCACTTTCCGTTCTTGTGTCTACTTGTAAATACACTGGCTGCTTTCCATCAAAGAAAACTAACTCATGTGGTTTTACCTGGTGTAACACTCTATAAAATGTTCCATCGTTCATGCTATTAACACGTTCTAATTTAAAAACTGCCTTACCTTGTATTTGCCGTAACTGCTTCTTTAATTCTTTCCAATTCGTTGCATTTAACATTCTTATCACTCCAATCTATGCTTCATAATCAAATTCGCTTAATCCTGTATCAGTTACATATGCCTGTACAGCTTCAACATATGTTCCATCAAAGTTTCCATTCTCTGTATCATATTCACTCACATGATCTCCAATTTCACATTCATAATGAGCAAAAATATTTGTGATTAAATTCTCCATTGATGTTTTTGGTTCATATTTCTGTTCTCTGATCCATGCAGCCATGTAATCATAATCACACCATTTCTCTTTTGGATATGTACTATAATCTTTTTCTTCCGTCCATTTGCCTGTCCACTGATCTACCATGTTAATCATTCCAATCTTCTAAATAAACAGTTCTTTCCTTTGGTTTTATGCTACTGCCTCAACGCTGTCATATAATGTTTCGCTTACTCCAAAATCAAGTGCAATATTCTTAACAAGTTCATCACCCCATTTGTCACTAAAATATCCCCAACATGAATCTTTCTCTTCCCAGTCATCATTGTCTGTATCATATTCTTCTGTGATAATTCCATACACTTCGTCTTGAAGATACATATTGTACAATTCAATCTCTCCTTTAAGATTTTCTATTGCAGCTTCTCTCCAATTTTCTTCTGTTACATCAACAAGATTTCCATTTTTGTCTTTGTACCTTGCACCCCAATTGATAAGTGTTTCTTTTACATTTTCTTTTGTTGTATAAATCCAACCTGCTTGACCAGAATCCCATCTATCACCAAATTCAGATACGCTTATTGAAGTTCCACTATGTTCGAATACAAATACTGGAAGAATCACCACATCTGATTCTTTTAACATTTTCATTGCTTCTTTGTACATCCCTGCACTTGCATAGAAAATATCTCCGTCAAGCAATCCTTCTCTTAACTCTCCATTAATATAATCCTCGCACTGTTCTTTAGTTCCTTTATACTGAAACCATCCAATGTCATTTGTTACTTTGTATTCTTTTGAAAGTCGTAAATTCTTTTCAAATTCATCTTCTCGATTTCTCTTGTAAGTTTTAGCCATATTTATGTATCTAACTGCTTCATCCGATAATTCAAGATCCTTTGCTTTCTCAGCCATAGCATTATATTTTAAGACTGTACTTCTAATATCTTTTTCATATTCTGCCTTATTTGGTTTCTCTACAGCAGGTGATTCAACCGAAACAATTCCCATACGCTTATTAACAAGTGATTCAATCTGTTCTTCTGTTAGATGTTCCATGCAAAGTTCTTTAAAGAAATCCTCTGCATCATCCCATTTGTTCTGTTTGTCTCCAAGATAACCCCAATTATTTCCCCAACATACGATTTTGCCTATATTACAATCAAAATCTACTCGTGGATTGAGTGGATCATTATCCTGTTCAATATGTAATCTCATCAATTTTCCATTTTCTTTGTAATATTTATATTCGCTACTCATATCAATCAACCTCTCTTTCTAAGCTATCTTTTCCCATTCAATGTGTGAATCTTTTCTATGTACATTCCTTGATACAACAAGGATTTCTCCCTTGTAGTATCTAAACATAGTGTCTTCTAAATGTGGTCTTGCTAGAATCTTCTGCCTAATGTTTTCAATTTCTCTTCCACCATGTTCAGCTTCATATTTTTCCAATGCCCATTCTAAATCCTCATAAAAATCTAATAATGCACATTCAACCGCTTTTCTGTGTCTGATTTCCTTAATCTCATTCATTCGCTTTTCAGCAGTCTCATAAGTCTCGAACACTTCATTTGGATATGCATCATTATGACTTCCATAACACTGTGTCCACGCAGGATATTTTTTCACAAGTCTATATGTATTGTGATCAAACTCTGTTTCAATAATCGGTTCTACATTTTCCATTTTTACAAGATAACCATTATCAAATAACCACTGAATATCTGAAGGATTTTTGATGTATCTGCCTTTCATTGCAGCGTTGATTTTCTCTTTCTTTTCCAGATCCTCTGTGACTGTATATAAATCTGTGCTATAAGTCCATCCTTTAGGAACTTTCTTAAATTCCGTTTCTGACTGGAAATCATCAAATGGAACTCCGTTTATTAATCTGATTTCTGGTGCTTTCAACCGTGATACTTTGTGAGTACACGTTGTTTTATACTCATATATTCCATATGATACATACATTCCAAACTGACTATCTTCAATGTAATAGCAAACCTGATTCTGTTTCATTTTGCTTACCTCCTACAATAATTCGTTTATATGTTTCTTTAACCATGCATATGCCTTTACCATTGAATCAAATGGTTCAATTCCAATCCACATCAGAACACCATCTCCTACAACTGCTGTTGTCTTTAAACAATACTCTTCTTTATTGATTTCCCATTTTCCATCATGTCGCTTTTCTACGACATATTTACCTATTCGTGGGGTAATTTTCCCAAAACAATTCCGTGTAATCATCTTTACATTCTCCTTTCTCTAAACTTTTCAATTCATCATTAGAATATTTCGCCCATTTTCCTGTATGAACATCATTCATTCTTTCTTCAAAGGTTCTCTCTTTCATTCCATACATTTCTGTTGCAACCTTGTACATGTCATAAACAAGATCCTTTTCTGTATCAATAATCATAAAATCTTTAGGATTTTTCAAATTATCCAATACATACTGCATGAAATCTCTGAATGTAATTAGTCTGTTTGTTGTACACCATACAAGAATTTTGTTTTTGTCTTTGGTGTCTCTTGTTACAAATTTCATCAACTGCATTTCGCATTCTCCTTTCCAATAAATAAGACAGACACATTTGTTTGCGTCTGCCTTATTATTCTCTGTATTACTCTGTTTTCTCTTCCTTTGGAGTAATTAAACTCATAAGATTTTCTTTAATGTAGCCACAAAAAGCATCAATACTTCCATTTCCAATTGTCCAACAACAATCTTCATCATAATTCCAATGAATAATTACTTCATGTCCTGCCGTGATATTAGGTAAGTCAACATCTGACTTGCTTGCATATGAACTCTTTGAAAGAGCTTTGAGATATACATATCTTCTGATATTCTCAATATCTCTTTCTGTTTCTGCATTGAAAATCTCTACCAGATATTCATCAGAACATTCATCATAAATATCATATTCAGAAGCTCCATTTTTCTTATTATCAAGTCTCTTTAACTCTTTACTAATTGCAAACAGTGCTGATTCTTCATATTTTTTACATTCTTCTTCGTTACTAAATACAGTTCCATCCTCTGCAATGTAATCTGTTCTTACAAGTTTCTCAATTGTTTCTGTTTTTCTAATTTCGTTTACTTTCATAATATTTACCTTAACCTTTCTTGAAATTCTTTGTTAGTTACACTAAAAAAAGCAGATGAATTTTATTTATCCATCTGCCTTATTATTCTCTGTTTGTTGCATCAAAAAAGCAGATAGCTTTTTAACTATCTGCTTTACTGTTACTCTTCATTTTCTATTTCTTCAATATCACTTTCATCATAGTGAGTATCTGCGATTGGACGACACCTATCAGATCTTAATTCATCTTCTGCGATTCTAAATGCTTCAGTTTCATTTTCTGCCTCTACTTCATATTCTTCATATGTTGTAAATGTTACATTATACTTCTTCATAGTCGTTCCTCCATCCTTCAATCCACGATTCTAAACCAATTGATTTAATTGTTTTCATTTCATCCTCTGATAACTTAAATTTCCGTTCTATACAATAATTTCTTACTGTTTCAAACTCTTCTTTCATATATTTCTGGTCATCTTCAATAGATTCAGATAAATCTTTAATGATCCTATCTAATTCGTTCATACATGTCAACCATCTTTCTAAGTAAATTACAATTTCCTTTGCTTTATGGTTGCTGATAAATCCAGTTTCCATGCTTTACTTTATCACTATCTTTGTCCCAAAAGCCTAATTTAACCATACCTTTAACACTCCCTGTTCTATGTATGCATGAACATTTATCTGTAAATCTTTTACCAGTTGCGTTTTCATACTTTTTTGGACTACTATAATATGCCATATAAACACGCTCCTTTACAACTCTGGCTCTTTATCAATTAAGCCCAAGTAAAATTCATGCTTTGCTCCATCATTAAAATGTTCTCGTAAATTAGCAAGTGTTTTCGTTCCATTTTTTAATGATTCATAATCAGCAAGTACCATATCATCTGTATATTTTGTATACTCGTTCCTACCAATGCTCAATCTAAAAGTTTCACCTGTTTTAACCCAACCCCATTTCCCTGTATTTTTTGCTTTCGGATAAGCACCTATCATATACCCATATAAGTCTGGATATTTTTCTGAATTTTCGCTATGCCAATCTTCAAGCTGTATTTTCGTTCCGTCTGATAAAACAGCTTTGTCAATTATTTTCTGCATAACACTTCACCTCGCTTTTAATTTTAAATCTTGTATACTCTGAATAATTTTCATAAATCTCTTTACACCATTCCTCATCTTTAATCTGCTTTGCAAGTAGATCAAAATCAGGATTAAAATAATATGCCTTATGCCCCACTTCTGACGATTTATCTGTTCTGTCTTTCCATTTTGTGATGATCACCATTTCATATCTTTTATCTTTATCCCAAGACTGCCCGGCTAATTCTGCTGTATACAAATTATTCTGCATAATCAACTAACCTCCTTGATAAATTTCTGAATCATTTTTCTGTATGTAGAAATCATGCGATTATAAGTCCAATATTTAGAATCAGAATAATTGTACTTATTGAAAATTTCTTTTGCCTTGTCGTTATATTTTTTCATAATGTCATATGATACCGTTTTACCTATACAATCATAACCATCTAAAATTGCATAGTCCCCAAATATATAGGCATCACACGCCCAACCTTCAGTTCTTGTACAATAATAATCTGCATTTTCAAACTGTAATAAATTCTGAAGATTTCCGTTTCCAACATTTATAATATGGTAATTCTCTTTGAGAAATTTCTTTGTAGTTTTCTGTTTGCTCATACTAATCAACCTACCTTTCTAATCATCAATTAAATGCTCAACATCTGCCTTTTCTGTTAATGGAATAGGTGTATCAAGCGTTCCCATACAGTAATCATAATCCCACCAATCTTCATCATATCCTGCTTGTAATGCTTCAATAATGTGATTAGCAAGAAGATAATTTCCTTCATCTATCTTTAATTTTGCAAATTCTTTTAATCTATCAAGTGTTGTAATCTCGTCTAACTCTTCATTAAGCTGACTCATTACATCTTCAAATGATTTCTCTTCAAATTCTGTTCTTGTCATACAATCACACCTTTCTAATTTCTTTTAACATATTCGCTTTGCACATCATTAAGTTCTCTTTCATATCCTCAATTCGTATATCCATAAACTCTTTGAGTGCCTTGTCGAATTGCTTTTCTGTTATGTCATGTCCGTAATTTGCAATTACAACATCCATAACTTCTCTATATGAGAAGCCATTAAATAATGTGTCATTTTCATGTATTGGTGAGTTATAAGTAAACTCTTTTCCGTTCCGTGAATCCGTTTCAGGATCATATAACCATCTGCTCATATTAAACCTCCTCTACAATTCCGTTTTCTGCGTTGCTCCAATGATATTTCTTTCCGTTCTCTACATTCTCAAAAATTACTGAATATGAAAATGTTTCAAATGGTGTGAATATCTCACCATCACAAGTTGTTGGCGACTTCTCTGTATTCCAATCAATACCAAGCTTTCCATTTACTTCTTTTACTGTAAATACAGTTCCATAGTTCCGTGTTTTGATCTCTCTGTTGCATGTGTCGTACATATGCACTTTCACTTTGTCATTTACCTTTAACATTTTATGTTCCTCCTTGTAATAAAAAATAGGCAGCTAGGTATTTATTCTCCTAACTGCCTTTGCGTTTGCGTTATTTTATTATTTCCATATTTCTATCACATCTTTAAAACGTTCCACTCCTTTTTCATCCTTATAGGATTGAAGTTTAATATATTTCATTCCATTAAATTTGTGAATTTTTACGCTAACTCCATCACAAGACGGATAAAATGAAATGACTTCATGTTTGAATAAATCTTTAACACCATATGGTGTATTAATTTTATTACTACCCTCTACATCATAATGAGCATTTGCATAAGCTAAAATATTATTATTGATTCCATCCACATAAACTGTAAAATTCCAATGTGTATATTCATCACTTTTCTTTTCCATTAAATTATACAATTCTTCTACAACCATTTAAAATCACATCCAATCATATCAAGAAAGCATTATCTAATTTTCTTTTATCTAAACATATTTCTTCTGGATATGTAGCCATTATATCTCCGTTTCCAAGTGTTATTTTGTTTAGTTGCTAAATCTCTCTTCTAGCTTTCATTTTTGCCTCAATCATATCAATAGCATCTTTCGCTTCTTTCAATTCAATTCCATGATGTCTAAGATTTCACTTCTTTTCTTCCACATGAAATGCGAATTTCATATACACCAATATTCTTCTCCATCCATTGCTCGCTTCACTTCATCAATGGATAAATCGTATAAGTCAGCGACAAAATCTATTACACTATCAATGCATTGCAATGATGCGAACTTTCGTCTATCCATTAGACAACTGATTGCCTGTTGTAGATTTCTTTCTTTATGCAATAATTCCTGCTGTTTTACTTCAGCATATTTTTCATAATTGCTTTTACTCATTTATCTTCCTCCACTTTCATTTTGGAAATAGTTCAGTTTAGCTCACAAAATTCATTGTTTACTACGCATTATCTCCGAACCGTAATGGTTCTAATTTAACTAACTTCCCACGTCTTTTGTTATGCCTCCCTAACCATATATCACAATTTTTATTCATATATGGCAACAAAGACTGTTCATTTGTTTCATGAATTGGGAAAGAAATTGTCTCTTCCAAATCATTTGTTCCATCTTTATACTTGTCTATAATATATAATGTTGGTTTTGTTTTCATAACGTAACACACTCCTTTCTAAAGCCAAAGAAACACGCATTTAATAGCTATTTTTCATAATTTTTCACATTAACCAATATTTCAATCAATTCTAACGAACTTACGCCATAAGCAATATTATCATAATCATCTGCTAAGTCAGTAAATTCATCAGTAACATATTCTCCTGTTTTCTGATTAAATACAGCAACTTCAGTATTGTTTCCATCAAAAGTAAATGCCATCAAATCACTTGGCATTTTTTCAATACTAATATCAGAACCGGCTATTCCGTTTTCATTCATTTTATTATATGCATCAAGGTAATTATGGCAAGCAACACTTACTACTAAATCACCAATAGCAATTTTAAAACCGCTATTATCCTGAATTGTATAATCATAAAATTTATTTAATAATTTTTTACTCATTTCTCTTTACCTCCTATTATGAAATATCCATTTACTGTGCCATTTTCTTTTTTAAATCGTCAATAATTTCAATAACTGTTGCTGCGTCTAATAACGGTCTATTTCTATACTGACCATCTGGACATTTTATTTCTGTTACTATATCAGGAGCATGGCTAAGAATTTCTTCTTTGAGTGTTTCCGCATATGCTCTTATATTTGCTTTCCCCATTTCTTCCACCGTATGTCCAAGGTCACCCATAAACATGTTTACTTCCTCGACTTTTCTTGCGACCGCTCTTTTGTCTTTAATAATTACTTCATATTTCCCTTCGCCACAAAATGACACTGTATAAGGATATACAAATTTATCATATTCATAGCCGAATTCGAGTGTATGGCTAACGCCATAGTCTCCTCCCAACACCGCATCTTCTTTTACAATTCTTATGTTCTTATTCTCTACCATATAAATTTCCTCCTTATCTTGTCCAATGAAGCGTAATAGACTTAATATCTTTTCCTCTCCATTTTGCTTGTTGTTTTAATTGTTCTATCCAATTTTTGCATTTTTCTTTGTCCTCAAAAGGATGTTCAACGCAATCACTGTAATATGTATCATTCCAATGCCAAACTTTGTGATCTTCATAAAGATCTTTGAACCTTACCCTTAAATACCACCGTTTCTTCATTTAATCACGCTTCCTACTTACACTCCTGTAAGATCTTTATCTCAAAAAGCTTCACTACGTCGTCCAGAGCTTCACGCAATGTGAATTTCTCTTTCGCATAAGAGGCGAACCATGCTCCAAGGTTGAATTCATAGGAATCCTCATCACTCATAAGAATGAGCTCCATTTTCCTACCGTTTTTCTCTACATCGTAAAAAATAATACTGTCCATCGTTCCTCCTACTCGACTACTAAGTTATTCTCTTTGATTAAGCGCTCCTTCACCATTCTATTCAAGTCCTTATTAACCGCTATAATTTTATGGGAAGTTCTGTTCATATAAATGAAATGGCTTCCCTTACATCGTGCAAATCTATAACCATTCTTATATAAAATGGATTCAAATTCACGGAGCTGCTTTGTTTTTCTATATGACATATTCACCAATCCTTTCCTTATTATAATGTGACCGTATAGCCGTTATCTCAGCTTCGTATATGTATGTTGTATGTATTTGGTTTACAATATGTTATTCTCTACTACATCACTTTCGCTTTCACAGTTTTCTTTGTTGTCTTATTATTTCTGAATGGACTTTCCATTTCGTAACGGACAATCTTAGACAGATAATCAAAAATCTGTGCCTGTGTCTTATCCATAATATTCTCTACAAAGAATTCAGTTCCTTTGCAGTTTTTAATCAGTGCCGACTCCATTTCATCCGTTCTGCCTTCACAATATGCGTATAATGTTTTTAATGCCCTAACAACTTTTGCTGTATATGCTTTTCCGTTGTAAGTGTCTGCATATCCGTTCCATTCAAGCTTACCGAGTAATCCAAGCATAGAATCAAGTAAATCGGCATTTCCGTTACACCACTTGATTCCGTCAGAGATAGATGTAAATGTACCAACAACATTTTCTTTCTCATCATCTCCCTTTACTGCCACATTATGTTTTGCGCAAATGTCATGCAATGCCACATATTCTGGTTTCTTTGCTGCAAGAGCCGCATGGTAAATGTCCATTGGCTGCATTTTTGCACGATCACTTGACTGACTAAGAAATAAGTCAATCGCTTCTTCAAGACTGCATTCCATGACTTCCACAACCACATCTTCTTTACCTGCCTTGAATGCGCCATAAATTCTATGCTGACCATCAATACAAAGAAGAATGCCGTTATGAAGTAATACTTTCGGTTCATCCCATTTATAGGAGTTATAATTGTTCCCGATTGCATAAGCTCTTTCCAATTTGATCCGTCTCTGCCAATCTGGAATATGGATTTCTTTTGGATCAATCACCATGAGAAGTTTATCTCCGATCCGTGAGTTGTTCCGTGCGGCTTTTACCATATTTGCGATTAAAAGTTTCTCGTTCTTACCCGTGAATCCTTCAGCATTCCGTGCTTCCTGCATTTCCATTTCTGCTTCCTTTGCCTTTAAATAAACTCTTTTACACATAATTGTGTCCTCCTTATAATATTTTTTGCATAAAAATAACGGCTTGCTTTCGCTTGCCGTTTAGTTCGCTATTTCGAATGCCATACTCTTGAGCATGTCTGATTTCCAACAACTAAAATCAGGAAATTCCGTCCTCACACATTTATTCTATGATTTTTGCAATCCGGCTATCCCAGATATCATTGGCGTTTCCCTCTGTTAATGTTATTGCCGGCATTTCTCCCACCTTCTCGATCAGTTCTTCTCTCAACATATGATAATCAAGGATTCTGAGGTATCTTAAGAGATCTTCTTTGTTTATGTATTCTCCCTCAACAAAATCTACTTTCTGCATATCATCTTCTCCTCTCTTCTTTTACATATTTGTTTGCATCCGCACAACTCTGCATTCCGTGACACCAACATCTATCACCGCAATTCACGCAAAGATTGTATTTGATTTCTTTTACCTGATCTTCACTCATACTTCTACCTCCGCAAGCAGATATTCATAATATGCGGTTTCAGTTTCAAAAAGCATGTAACCTTTTGTTGTAAATCCCATATATCCGTTTGGGACTGTGTATCTTTTAGGCATTTACGACCTCCTTAGTTGTTACATCTGGTGAGATTCCCATCTCGATCAATGCTTCCTTTGCTGACACATTTTTAGATACTGCTAAAAGCAAGGCATAGTAGTTTGCCTTTAATATCTGATTCCGTAATAATTCGTTCATTATTTTGTTCTCCCTTATTCATGAATTGTTGCGCCGTACTTATTCCCACAAACGCACCGAATCTCAAGCGTGATTTTAAGTTTTTCATTATCTCGGCAGTGAATTGGCACAATACGTGCCTCTCGCCCACACTGACAAGTAATTTTAAATCCACCTTTGTTTCCATACTCATTAGATCCAAACTGATACATATTAGAATCTCCTTTCTATAACATTCCACATGCAGACATAAGCCTTGCAGCGAATGGATGTTTGTTTCGCTTTAACTGCTCTGCAAGCTTGTGTTTCTGTTCGTTGGCATAGCGTTCTTCAAAATGCTGCCTATTTGAGTTCGCAATTTCTGCTTCTGGTCTATTGTCGATTACTTCAAGTCCGTTTGATGCAATAATTATCATATGTATATATTCTCCTTTCTGAGCATCAAAAAAGCGATGCTAACTCAAGTGCTAACATCGCTTTGCTTTTATTATGCGTTTTGATTCCTCTTGGTTTCTGCGGTCGGACTGAATAGATCCGTGATGGCTGTTTTGCTTTTGCAATTTCATAGTCGCAATAGGCATTATGGGTTGCTTTCTGTTTTTCTGACATGATGGTTTCCTCCTTAATTTTGGGTATAAAAATAGCTATGCTGCTTACAGTACCTTGATTTATTAGTATCTCCCTTGTATAATTAAAAGAAACAAAAGGAGGTACTTTTTATGGATAAAATTAAAACCAGTGAACTAATTTCAAAATTAGCTTTAGCTTCTGAAGAATCGTGCAAATGTGAAGATATCAATTTTGAATTTGCATTTCATGATACAATTAAAAAAGATATGAATGACACAATTACAGTTGCAGAAACTGTAAAGCTTTTGCGTACTATCAGTGACTTTGATCGTTTTACTTCTATTCGTACTACTTGTAAAGTATTACAAGAATTAGGCATTATCGAAAATGATGTTGATGTTTTTGACAACACCGCTTTCCGTTCAGAATTAAAGAAAACTTTTAAAAGATAGGCTGCCTTAATCGGCAGTCTTTTATTCTCTCGTAATTCCTGTATAATCAAGCGTTTTCTTAATATCTGTGTGTGAGAAATGGTCAAGAACTTCCTCAAGTTCTCTGTCTGTTTCTGCCTGTGCGACATATGAACCATTGATGTAAGCCATTGTGCTACTCTCCGTATGTGTGATCCCAAAAGTTTCTCCGTTTTTGTTTGTGTACTGATACATAATAATTCCTCCTTATTGTTTGTTTTTTGAGTATAAAAATAGCACCCGAAAATTGGGTGCTTTGTGGGTGTGTTGGTTATATTTGACGCAGTTACATTTGTTTTAGTTTGGCTTGGAGTTCCTGGATTTGAGCTTCAAGTTTGGCTTTTTCAGCTTCATTTTCGTCAACATAAGCCATAATATCTCCTGGCTGACAAGATAATTCTTTACATATTTTATCTATGATAGACATTGCAACATATTTATTTTTACTAAAATTTGCCATAGTAGATGGGCTAATTCCTAGTTTACGTTGCAAGTCAATTTTTTTCATCCCTTTGTTTTCTAAAATAGAATCTAATTTATAATAAGTTATCATATAACGCTACCTCCTCTTCAAAATTCATCACCTCCAATATATCATAGTTTGCTATGATTAGCAATAACATTTTATTTTCCGTATGTTAATGCATACGGTTTTGTCCTGAACCATTTACGCATATTGTCAGTAAGTCCCCATGAAGTCTGCGCAAAGTCATTTTGATTATTCATGACTTCTTTCATTGCTTCCTTTTTCGCTTTTGCATGTTTAATTGCCATGCTTCTATCTTTACCCATGATTTTATCCTCCTTGAATTTAAAATGTATACTATAAAAAGGGCAAAGTATTTGCCTTGCCCTCTCTAACTATACATTTATGATTACATATTATTTGTTGTTTTTCTTAGATTTCTTTGTGTACTTGTCAGTCAATACACTTGGAATATCGGCAGGTTTGATAGTTCCTGCTTCAACCATCCATTCAAAGCCTACACCATAGAGATTCTTTAAAGCATTAGTTACATCATATTTAAGAGCCTTTGTACCGTTAGACTTTACAACGGTTTTTGTATCAATTTTCTTACCGATTGACTCAAGAACTGCTGTCTCAAAAGTTGTACCTGATACCTCAAGTTTATATGCTTTGTAGAAGTTTTCTACTGCTGTCTTTACATCTTCTAAAGACTTAGCATCTTTCATAGCTTTGCGGAATTTTTTGTCGTGTTCGTTGTACTCAAAAGAAGCCTGTTCTTTGAGCAACTTATCCCACTCAACCTTTAAGCCTTCATTGATAGTTACATAATTAGCACGCATCCGGTTCAGATCCTCAACGGTTACGTCAAGGTTAGTACCTTTTTCGAGCATGTCTTCAATAGCTGCGATGCTCTTTTCGTTAGTATCAATCTTAGAGCCATAGATTGTATTCAGTTCGGCTTTTTTGATAATGCAACGGAAAAATTCTGAAGTCCGTGTTGACAGTGTGCGTGCTGACTGGAAAAAGTCAACTTTAGCGTTGTTTGTTGTTACTGTTGTGTTTGTTGTTTTACTCATGATATCCTCTTTCTCCGACTTGACGCAATCGGTGCTATGTGTTTTTTATTGTGTGCGTTGTTATCCTCAGCTTTTAACAGACTTGGAACTGTCAATCTTTGCAGACTGGTAGCTTTATAACGTCCTCCTCACCTTACCTGGTGCGCCTCACACCGTTGTACTTTCGTACACCCCTAAAGAGTATTCATGCTTAGTCTTGAGCACTCATGACCTCTAACCCCTTTAGGATATAGATACAGACCTCAATATTCAATTCCTACGAGTTGGGGAACGTAGGCACTCTATTTTCACCCCGGATTGCAATGCAAATAGTTATCCGCAAGCCGTAACTTGTTTCATGGTGTGGGTTGTGCCGTAACACTTGCCACCTACCTGCAAAGGCACTTTTAAAGATGTGCAAACTTTTTCTAGGAATTTTTCACGAATTGTGATAGAATAGACTTGTTGAGAGTGTAAGCTATCACTTTTCGTGTCGGCTTGCGCCGTGCGGTGTTCCTACTGTTTATTGGATATATCATTTATAACAGTTGCTACCACAACTATCACAACGAATATCCGTAGGAAGATTCCTAGAATAGACATAGGATACACCGCCTTCCTATATGTAATGAGGTTTTAACGACTTTTCCTTGTCAAGTAAGTTTTGAGATTGAATTGGCAACTATCGGAGTTTGCAGCGCCTTAACCGTTTGTTGTGTGGTTCGTATCTCTTAACTTGATTACATCTTACTACAACTTCTCGTAGTTGTCAACAACTTTTTGAATTATTTTTGAAAAAAGCTTTTCAAGACTTTGGAAAGTAAGTTGTTGTTCGATTTACTTGTAGTATACTATGATTTATTGTAGTTGTCAATAA
>UMEM01002024.1_pt1 | contig 176739 bp, 143 predicted proteins | sample 1964761 | NCBI WGS metagenome assembly UMEM01 (sample SAMEA4836021, study PRJEB28245) | human gut metagenome | biome: gut microbiome; material: fecal sample | place: Denmark | collected 2008 | reverse complement strand
TTTAACCATCCTAAAGGTGACAACTTTTTCACGTATAAGACAACCCCTTTGTGCCCCCGTTCCTAGCGGTTCCATCGCTAGTCCCCGAATATTAAAAGGTAAAAAAGTAAAAAAAGATATATTATGACTATATTTCAAGACAAAGTGAAAGCACTTCGCGCTCATCATGAGGAATTGTTGAGCCGCAAGAATGAACCCATAGAGTGGGGAAATGGTATCTACGAAAAGTATAAGAACCCAATCCTCACCGCAGAACATACACCATTGGAGTGGCGTTACGACTTCGATGAGAAGAGCAATCCGTATCTCATGCAGCGCATCATGATGAATGCTACCCTCAATTCGGGTGCCATCAAGTGGAATGGTAAGTATCTCCTCGTTGTTCGTGTTGAGGGTGCTGACCGCAAGAGTTTCTTTGCCGTAGCAGAGAGTCCTAATGGTGTTGACAACTTCCGTTTCTGGGATGAGCCTATCACCATGCCGGAGGATGTTGTTCCTGCTACCAACATCTATGATATGCGACTCACAGCTCATGAGGATGGTTATATCTATGGCGTGTTCTGTGCAGAGCGTCATGATGATGCACAGCCTGGCGACCTCAGTGCTGCTACTGCTACTGCAGCCATCGCCCGTACCAAGGACCTGGTAAACTGGGAGCGCCTTCCTGACTTGAAGACCAAGAGCCAGCAGCGCAATGTGGTTCTCCATCCGGAATTCGTTGATGGCAAGTATGCTTTCTATACCCGTCCACAGGATGGTTTCATCGATACAGGTTCTGGTGGTGGTATCGGTTGGGCTCTTGTTGATGATATCACTCATGCCGAAATCAAGGAAGAGAAGATCATCAATGCCCGTCACTATCATACCATCCAGGAGGTGAAGAACGGTGAGGGTCCTCATCCTATCAAGACTGATAAGGGCTGGTTGCATCTGGCTCACGGTGTTCGTGGCTGTGCCAGCGGTCTCCGCTATGTGCTCTATATGTACATGACTTCTCTTGAGGATCCTACTAAGGTGATTGCAGAACCAGGTGGATATCTCCTCGTACCGGAAGGTCCTGAGTATATCGGTGATGTAATGAACGTAGTCTTTGCCAATGGTTGGATTGCAGATGAGGATGGCAAGGTATTCATCTACTATGCTTCTTCTGATACCCGCATGCATGTGGCAACTTCTACCATCGACCGATTGGTAGATTACTGCATGAATACACCAAAGGATGATTATCGTACTCAGTTCTCTGTAGAGAAGATCAAGGCTTTGGTAGCAAAAAATAAACAGACTTTAAGTAAATAAGTTTCAGGTATTAAGATTGTAGGGATTCGTACTTCTCATCCGTATTATCAGATATAGTTGGGGAGCGAATCCCTTTTTTAGTAACATTCAACATTCAACATTCAATATTCAACATTCAACACTCAACATTCAACATTAAAAATAAAAACAATGGCTCGTTTAAAAGAAAAAATAGCTTATGCATTGGGTGATGCCGCTGCGGGTGGTATTGTATGGAAGGTGATGTCTATCGCTTTTCCTCTGTTTTTTACAAATGTCTTCGGACTCTCGTTTGCGGATGCGGCAGTACTGATGCTCGTAGCCCGCATGTTCGATGTGGTTACTGACCCACTGATGGGTACTCTTGCCGACCGTACCCAGAGCCGTTTCGGTACCTACCGTCCTTGGCTCATCTATGGTGCCATTCCTTTCGGATTGATATTCGCCCTCTTGCTCTATACACCAGACTTCGGTCCTGTGGGCAAGCGAATCTATGCTTACGCCCTCTATCTGCTGATGATGGCGGTATATACCATGGTGAATGTGCCTTACGGCTCATTGCTCGGTGTGATGACCGAGGATGATGATGAGAAGAACCAGTTCTCTTCTTTCCGTATGGTGGGTGCTTATGCCATGGGATTCGTCACCCTGCTTTCTTTCCCATATCTCCAGAAGATGGTAGGTGGAACAGCCGCACATCAGTATGCTGTCATTGGTGCCGTGCTCGGTATTATTGCAGCTGTGATGACATTGGCTTGCGGACTCCTGACCAAGGAACGTCTGAAGCCGAAGCGCGCTGAGAAGTTCTCTTTCCAGCAGTTTGCCGACCTCGTTCACAACAAGGCTTGGCTCTATATGACAGCCATCGCCGTGTGTACCAACTTCTTCAACGGATTCCGCTATGCCGTTGCCGGCTATATGTTCGATTACTGTCTGCATGGCAATGTAACCATCGAGGGATTGATTATCAACTATACCGTTTTCATGGCATTCGGTGAAGTAACCTGTATGATTTTCGGTGGTGTATCTCCTTGGTTCACCCGTCTGGTAGGCAGCAAGCGCATGGCATTCTTCTGGGCTGCAACACTCTGTCTGGTTCTCTCGGTTGTCTTCTTCTTCATCCCGATGAATCCGTCGTATATCTGGGTGATGATAGCCATCGTTATCCTTACCTCTATGGGTATCGGTATCTATTCGCCATTGATGTGGTCTATGTATGCCGATGTAGCCGACTACCATACCGAGCATTTCGGAACATCAGCTACGGGTCTTATCTTCTCTTCCGGTACGATGAGCCAGAAGTTTGGTACCGCCATTTCCGGTTCTCTCATCGCCCTCTTCCTGGGCTGGGCAGGTGCCAACATGATAACAGATAAGATGGGTAATACGATGATCGACCCAGCCAGTGTCACCGACTCTGTGCTTACGATGGTATGGTCATTGTTCTCACTCTTCCCAGCCGTCATCGCCTTCCTGCTGATGGTGCTTGCCTGGAAGTTCCCTATCCGCAAATAATTGTTTTAACATAACTAATAATCACTATTAAAAAAGGAAAAATGGAAAATCTTAAAGAAACGATGCGGGATGTTCTGGAGAACAACATCCTCAGCTATTGGCTAACGAAAGTGAAAGATGAAGAAAACGGTGGCTTTTACGGACGTGTAGACGGTAACGACCAGGTACATCCTGTAGCCGAGAAGGGTGCCGTGATGAATGCCCGTATCCTCTGGGCGTTTTCTGCAGCCTATCGTGTCTTGAAGAAGCCGGAGTATCTTGAGGCTGCCACCCGTGCCAAGGATTATGTGCGCGATTATTTCCTCGACAGGGAATATGGCGGCATCTACTGGAGTGTTGACTATCAGGGTAATCCGCTCGATACCAAGAAGCAGACTTACGCCATCGGCTTTGCCATCTATGGTTTCTCGGAGTATGCCCGTGCAACAGGTGACAAGGAGGCGTTGGATATCGCCATCTCCCTGTATCATGACATAGAGAAGCATGCCTTTGATGCCGAGAACAACGGATATATCGAGGCATTGACCCGTGAGTGGAATCCGATTGCTGATATGCGTCTCTCTGATAAGGATGAGAATGGTTCCCGTACGATGAATACCCATTTGCATATCATCGAGCCATATACCAATCTTTATCGTGTATGGAAGACTCCGGAACTGGAGAAGAGCATCCGCAATCTGCTCGATATCTTCACCGATAAGCTTCTGAACAAGGAGACTTATCATCTCGACCTCTTCTTCAATGACGAGTGGGAGGGCAAGCGCAACATCGAGAGCTATGGTCATGATATTGAGGCGTCCTGGCTGCTCCACGAAACCGCGCTGGTTTTGGACGATAAGATATTGCTGCATAAGATAGAGCGCATCATCCGTCGTATAGCCGATGCAGCAGATGAAGGCTTGCGTCCGGATGGCAGTATGGTTTATGAGCATTGGAAAGATGGAGATAAGTATGATCTCCAGCGCCAGTGGTGGGTGCAGTGCGAGAATATCATCGGACATATCGACCTCTATCAGTATTTCCGTACCGAAGAGAATCTTCTGGTTGCCATCTCATGCTGGAACTATGTAGCCAAGCATCTGCTGGATAACAAGAACGGTGAGTGGCACTGGGCTATACTGGAAGATGGTACGGTGAACAAGGAGGATGATAAGGCGGGTTTCTGGAAATGTCCTTACCACAACTCCCGTATGTGTCTCGAACTCATCGAACGTGACTATTAACATACAGATTCCCTGCAAAGCAGGAATAGAATACAAAAATCCAAGCAAATCATATATTTGCTTGGATTTTTTTGTTTATCCCGATTTTTTATTGTACTTTTGCAGCCAATGTAGAATTGAGGGTGGTATCGCATCAAAAATTCAACATTCAACATTTAACATTAAACATTAAAAATAAATGTATATAGCAATAGCAGGAAATATCGGTAGTGGCAAGACAACACTCACCAAGATGCTTTCTAAACATTATGGATGGAAACAGTACTTGGAGCCCGTGGCTGAAAACCCCTATATCGATGACTATTACAAGGATATCTCGCGATGGGCTCTCAATATGGAGGTGTTCTATCTGAAGCAGCGATTCAAGAATCTGCTGGAAATCCAACACAGTAAAGAGACGGTCATCCAGGACCGCACCATCTTTGAGGGCGTTTATGTCTTTGCGGCCAACAACCGGAAGATGGGCAACATGGACCAGCGCGACTACGAGACTTATATGGAGCTTTTCGAGTCGATGATGGAAGTGGTGGAGATGCCTGAACTGATGATATATCTCCGTTCTTCAGTTCCTCACCTCGTGAAGAATATCCAGAAGCGCGGTCGTGATTATGAGCAGAAGATGCCTTTGGATTATCTGGAAGGTATCAACAAACTTTACGAAGAATTCATCATGAACAAGTATAAGGGCAAGGTGCTCATCGTAGAAGTTGATAATCTCGATTTCGAGCACAATCCCAAGCAGTTTGGTGAAATCGTAGATAAGATAGATGCCAAGCTCTTCGGGCTGTTCTCTTAAAGGTAAAAAAGTAAAAAAGAAAGAGTGGATGGCGTTAGCCCAATTCAACATTCAACATTTAACATTCAACATTACCAAAGATGCATATAGCAATAGCAGGAAATATAGGTAGCGGCAAGACAACATTAACCAAGATGCTTGCCAAGAGATATGGCTGGAAAGCTAATTTCGAGCCGGTAGATAATAATCCATATCTAGCTGATTATTACAAGGATATGGAACGTTGGTCGTTTAATCTTCAGATTTACTTCCTGAACAAGCGATTCCATGATGTTGTGGAGATTTCACGTTCAGAGCAGACCATCGTACAGGATAGAACCATCTTCGAGGATGCGCGTATCTTTGCGCCTAATCTTCATGATATCGGTATGATGAGCGACAGGGATTTCAAGAACTATACCGATCTCTTCGATCTGATGATTAGTCTGGTGAAACTCCCAGACCTGATGATATATATCAAGAGCAGCATTCCTACGCTCGTGAAGCATATCGAGAAGCGTGGCCGCGATTTCGAGAAGAGCATCCGCATCGATTACCTCCAGGGTTTGAACAAGCGTTATGAGGATTGGATCAAGGATTATAAAGGTCGCCTCATCATCATCGATGGTGATAATCTGGAGTTCGGAGAAAATCCTGAAGACTTCCGAAAGGTTACTGACCTGATAGATGCTGAGCTCTTCGGCCTGTTTGCTGAAAAGGGAGTTTAAAAGTAAAAAGGTAAAAGGGTAAAAAGGTAAAAAGAACCTTACCCCCCCCTCGCCCCCCGTTCCTAGCGATTCCATCGCTAGTCCCCCAAGTCCTTATTATAAAGGTAAAAAAGTAAAAAAGTAAAAAGGGCAACCCCGCTAGGCGTCAAAGGAGGAATGCCTGGCGGGGTTGCGTTTTATGGTTGTACAACTAAAGGGTTTATGGTTGTACAGCTAAAAGGTTTATGGTTGTACAGCTAAAAGGTTTATGGTTGTACAACTAAAAGGTTTATGGTTGTACAACTAAAGGGTTTATGGTTGTACGACTAAAAGGTTTATGGTTGTACGACTATAAGGGTTGTAGTTGTACGATTAAAAGGTGTTGTCACTAGGCTCGGCAGACCTGCTGACTGCAGTCGGCAGAGCTGCTGACTAGGCTCAGCAGGTCTGCTGAGCCTAGTGGCAACCTTCGAGAAGCAGTCTCCTTCAACTCGAGAAGCAGTCTCCTAAAACTAAAAGAGACGTCTCTTTGAACCCAAAGAAACGTCTCCTTTCGCTTATTCAATCATATTCTTTCGCTTATTCAAACATCTGAATACGCTTATTCAATCATCATCTTCTGCTTATTCAAACATCTGAATTCGCCAGCAGAACTATCTCCTTCCTCCGGAAGATCCGGGAGCTTTATAGAACTTACCTTTCTGGCGGGAGATGAAGATGCCGCCTTGAGCAGAGGTCTTATCTACTTGCTGGCCATTGAGATTATAGATAATCTCTTTCTCATCCTTCTTATACAGGGTAGGAGAGGCGATGAATGTTGTACCAGGAGCAATGGAGAAACGGATGGAATGCTTGCCCAATGCCAGATTATCCTGGTTGCTCTGATTTACCATCTCTTTTGGCAACCAGGCTCTGTTAGCTGCCAGCGTAGAACCGGTATACTTGTAGAAACCGATTCCCCAGGTACTCTTGTATGATAAAACGTAACCCTTGTTGTTCTCAACAGGAATCGCTTCATACTTCGGATTAGTTGTCGAATTTACTCTTGGTTGCTGTTGCATCCAGGTCAATTTTCACATCCATTCGATAAGTTTCTTCCGTTTCGTCAGCTTTTATCTCAAGCTGCGTAACGAGAATACCTGCCGTTTTCTGATAGTTGATGGTTGGTGCATCATCGTCTTTGGTGAAATTCCAGGTAGCCGTAGCTTCCGGTGATGTTCCTGATGCATGCTCACCTGCATTGTAAGTAATGTGGTAGGTTTTATCCTTTTCCGGTTCTCCGTTTACCCGGATGCCGTTATAATCAAAGTATACACTTCCCTTGTTTCCTGTAGCAATGTTGGTAGCGTCATCCTCTGCCCATGCACTCCCCATCCATCCCATCATCATGAGGAGGATGAGGGAACGGAGCCATTTGCCGGTTGATATCTTATTCTTTCTATTCATATCTTTCAGTTATTTTACCATGATTTTTCTGTTTCCGAAGATGTAGATGCCGTCAGGGAAACCACTATAGGTGGCGGTACCAGGACGGACATCCAAAATGCGATAAAGCTGACCGGTGGTTGAGAATACCTGCAACTGGGTGGAGTAGGTGCTCTCTATGCGGACACGGTGAGCGCCGATAGGGCGAATGAAGAGGGATCCGCCGGCTGGTGTATCATCGTTACCATTCACGTCAGATTCTATCTTCTCGATACCCGTGGTTTCTGCAATGCGAATCACGGATGGAGCATCAGTAGAACGGGTTCTGGCATTTGTCATCAATGTTGTCATATAGGTGCGGAATGGCATTACGGTTTGGAGGGTAGACGCATCATCAAATGCAGTACCCACGGCGTTCATACCATAGATGGTTCCGTTGGCTACCTTGGTGGCAGCAAAGCTACCTACATGATAATAACCGTTGTACTGGGTTGCCATAGCCTGGGTGATAGGAATCACGATCGCCTTATCTGCCGGCTCGGTTTCGTTCTCATTACCGAAGGCATGGAAGGTAACGGTTTGCGAAGACTCGTTTGTATTCAAGATGTTGTTATAGAACTTACTTGAAAGGTCGAACTCGTAATAACGGTAACCAGGGAAACGGACCAGATATGGGATTCCCTTGGTCAGCAACTGATAGTTCTTATACTCCTGCTGTTTGCTGTAGTATGGATTAGCATCCTTGTTATAGAAATGTTCTCCGTAGGTTGTTACAAAGAAGTTATTATTAAAGGTGTAATCCTTACTTTCTGCTCCCTCAGCCTGGAAGAGTCCTGCTGTTGTACCTGGACGCTGGAAGGTGGCTGTATTGTTTGTCGTGTTCACCTCTGTCAAACCGCGCAGCCAGTATTCATGATGCAGGTATTTATCACCATAGAAATGGGTGATTTCACCATTGAGCGATGCCTTAACCTTTTGTGCGGTGAATGGCAGGCAGATACCTTCCCAGGCTCCGGTAGCATCCTCAGCATAGTACATCGGCTTGCGCACATACCAGGCATGGTTGGTTACCGAGAATGGGATTGGCACGCAGAAGTCGTTGTTCTCACACTTGTCTCCCTCGCTGTTCTTACCCTCAGGGGTGCGTTCTACGAGGTGGAGGAGAGAGGTGGTATAGCCATCATCGGCATTATTCTTGAAAATATGATGTCCGTAGATGGTAGTCTCACTCGTGTTCTCCTTGTAGCCGAGTGCATTGTCTGCGATGTCGTAAGCCTCTGTATTGTTGCCGATGTCATTGGCAGCAGTATATACCAGGAGGTTCTGGCTTACTCCCTGCTGGATGCTTAGGTCGCTGAATACCTTGGCATTGTCATTTACCGGTGGGTAGAAGATGCCGTTCTGGTTGATGTCTGCCGCCTTGTTGAATCCCATGGCTGCCCCCTTGTCGTTCAGGCAGGTGAAGTCGATAGCCGTTGTTGTCGTCTGGTGTACGTAGGTACTCATGAGGCTGTTGGCATTGTTGCTGGCATTATAGTGGAATGCATCGAGCTTCGTGTCGCCATAGTAGCCGGCAGTACGATATATGCGGTTTCTCATATAGCTGTTCTGATGGGAAGCTATCTGGGAAGGATAGAGGTCTGGAAGCTTCTGCAATGACTGTCCCCAGAAGATGAAGTCGTTCATCGGCTGAGTTCCGTCTGCCTGGTTTCCGTCGAACAGTGGAACGTAGCTGACTGCGGATGCTGTACCCTGCGATGCCTTTCGAGCCGCATCGATGGCGTGACTCTGGTCGTGGCGGGTTTCGTTGCTGCCGTAGTTAGGCTGGTCACTGTCTGAACCTTTTCTCAGATAGGTGATACCCGTGTTGTTGCCCGTGATGGCATCGGTACGGTGGGCATACTGGTAGTCGCCGTTGGCATAGTAATCGTAGACGTACTTCAATGCCTCCTTGTCTTGGGCATTCTTCATGTTGTTGTAGCGGGCACGCAGATAGTATTCGTTGAGGTCGTAGCCAACCTTGCCGTATCTGAAGTCGTCTGCCGTATAATGGGTATCAGCCTTGCCGTCCATGTGATAGACGATAGGCTGTATGCCCTTGTTATATTCGAAGCAGCAGTGGTAAGTACCCTTATTGCTGGCAGCGATATTGCCGCTTTCCATACCGAGGTTATAGATGTTGCCCTGGTTCTCTTTGAGGAATGATTTGCCTTGAGCCAGACCCTTGATGACATGTCCGTTGCCATGAAGAGTGCCGGCAAATACAGCATTGCTTCCATCGAAGTCGCTGGTCACGGTGATGTCGTTCTGCAGGATGAATTGGGCATTCTTGCCATATTGTTCCGCCTTGCTTCCCGTACCGGCTCCGATGGTATCCACGAAGTTGATGAATGCCTTCAGGTCGCTGGCATCAGAGATATAGATGCGAGGTTCGGCAAACGTCTTGTCTTCCTTGGTACGCTGGATAGCCTCTGAAAGATGCAGGTTCACACCCTTCTGATGAGGATTCATGCGGTGGTAGTTGTGTACGGTAAACTGGCTGTCGTCTGCCATATCCACCGTAAAGATCTTTTTCAGACCATTCATGGTGATACCCAGCTGTACGCCATATCCGTTCATGAAGTAGTAGGCTGGAATATCCAGATAGTCGTTGGTCTTGTCATATACGCAGTCCTTGAAGAGTCCTTGTGCTTCGCTGCTTCCCTGCTTGTAGGTGTCGTAGCCTGTAGCCTTTTGGGTGATGTCCCATTCGGTAGCGTCTTCAAATACCCAGTTTCCCTTTTCGTTTTGCTTGCGCTTTCCTATGCGCCAGTAGTATCCGTTGGCAGAGAACGATTCGTCTGCCTCAATGGAAATCTGGTTTTTCCTGAGTCTGACCATCTCTCCCGGCAAGGCGCAGTTGTCAACAGTTATCTTACCGTTGATGTTAGGACCCTGCACATATTCTATGGTAAGATAGATGGTGTAAGTGTAGATACGGTCCACCTCACAGTAGTAGTTGGATGATCCTGCTTCTACGTCTGTGATGTTGACCTTAGCATAGCCATCTTCGGCAGTGGAATCCTTTATATAGATTCTATCCGGGTATATCTTGGTGTATTCTCCAGCAATGCCGTTCTTGATATAATAATCAGTGCCGGCAGATAGCTTGGTTCTTGTTGCTACCTGTTTGTAATCATTGCCTTCTTGGATGAAGAAGTCGGATGAGGCCACCTTACTGATGATAGGCTTGTTGTGGGTCGAATCTGTATATTCTTCGTATGCACGTCCCTTCAGTACAACGGTGGCAAGACATTTTTCAGAGAGATGCTTCTTGAAATAGTCGGTTGTCGTATTGTTGACACTGTCTGTCAGCTGGAATGAAATCTTGGCATCGCCATCTGTCAGTTTGGAAGGGAGCTTTTGGGTCACATAGTTCTCTTTATTGAATTTTCCATTCATTGGCAATACGGCAGCGAATCCCTTGCCATCATATTCCTCTGAAGAAGAGGCACCGATGCAGAGCTTGTATTTGCCGGATACGTCCTGGTTGTCCATATCCACATTGCCTTCTGTTCTGGCTGGCAGATAGTTGCGCTCTTCCAGGTCGCAGCTGTATTTAGTCTTATCTTCAGGATGTTCGCTGCGCATCTTCCAGCTCTGAATGGTTACAGGCTGGTTTGGCTTCAGTCCTGAGAGCACGGTGAGACCGTCCTTGTTGTCACTGAAGAAGGTCATCTTGTCCTTGTAGGTATAGCCAGTGATGTGGGCATTGTAATAGTAGTTGAAACCTGTTACATACCAATAGTGAACATCAATACTGTCATCCGGATTTGCTTTTCCTTCATCATCCATACCATAGAATCCGGTAGGAAAGCAGTCGTCAACAACGAAGCGGTTCTGCTTGGCATCGTATGGGAAGACGAAGTTTCCGGTGGTTTCCAGGAAGTCTACCTTGTGTCCGCTTTCTCCCTCTGCCGTTGCCCGTTTATGCACATTGTCGGCATATACATAGCCGCCACCTTCGTCTTCACGAACGTCGATGAGGTTCATCTCCACTACGCCGTAGATAGGACCGTAGAAAATACTGTCGATGACATTCTTCTTGCTGTCATCGTATAACTCCTGTACGTTCTGAATCTTGAGGGCATAGCCTGAGGCGATACCTATCATGTTCTTTGCCGTACCGTCATTGCGCTTCTGGAAGTTCTGGTCGTGTTTGTCGATGTAATCCTGTTTTACAGCCATATATGACTTGCCCTGGAAGTTGCCATCAGCAGGTACCATACCGGTATTGTTGCGCCATGGTTCTTTAACGGCATCGTTGAAGGGAACATTCGAAGTTACTGCTCCCACGTAGTGGATGTTGTTGGCAAGACCCATATAGTTGCGTGCACGCTTTGTGAATTTGTCCTGCAACTTGTTGTCGGTCAAGGTTATATTCTTGGCAAACATCTGGATTTCTCCCACTCGTGCTATTGAATATGGAGTCTTGTTGGTTTGGTTGGTGGCATAGTCGCGTGCTCCAAGTACGTTGAAGCAGTTATCCTCCAGTCGCAGGATGTCCATACGCTGGAAGGTATTGATGATCTTCGGATTGTTGATATTGGTTCCTGCAAAGCCGTAACCCGTCAGGTCGGCACTGCGGAAGCCGGCTGCATACGACTGGTGTCCGTCTCCGAAGATGCCACCTTCACTGTCGTAGGCATATATATTCGTGTCGGTCTCCGACTGATGTTCCGGCTTCTTATATCCGGCTCCATAGAAATAGTTGTCCTGGAGAGAGATGTAACGGTAGTTGCCGTCTTTGTCCATGTAATAGTAGCCGAAGAGGTCGGTACCTGCTGGTAATACGACCGACTTCATTTTCTGATGGGAGATGATGATATGGTCACGGTCAGAGTCGGTTGCAGAATTGTCGGCAACCAGGATGGTGGTGTTACCGCCGAATCCTGTTGTGGTACCATTAGGCAGATCAGACAGTTTTTCCTGTCTTTCCGTGAAAACCTTGTCTATATTGTATTGACGAGTAAATTTCAGAACGGTAGAGTCGTTTGCCATGACAGAAGTACCCTGTGCCACGGAGTAACCGCCACCATAGATAGCTTCTCCAATCTTGATATTGATGTCGTTCCATGTAATAAGTGGTGAAGCCGGGGCTGTAATGATAGTGGTGAAGTCTTTCTCCTTCACGAAGTCCGTAACTCCCTGCTTGCCGATGATGGAAGCATAAACAGCCTGCGAAACCTTGTCACCACTGATGAGTCTGATGCTCTGCTTGATGGTTTCTGAGGCAAGGTCTTGCCGTATCTTTCCGTCCTTTTTCTTATTCTCATGGTCAATATACAGGTTGTTCTTGTCGGTACGGTCCAGCAGATAGATGCCGGAATGCCCGTCATTTACCTGATAGTAGGTAGGGTAGCCCACCTTTACCTGGGTAGAACCATATACATAGCCAGAATAGGAACCGCCTGTTACCGAACGGAAGACGTGACCATTGAGGATATCCACATCGGTAAGTCCGATGACATTACCCTGCTGACCGCCACCATAGATGAAGTTGGCTGATACACCTGTAGCTCCGTTTACACCGCAAGGAAGGAACTTACCACCTTCTGTCTTAGGTTCAGAACATTTCATATCCTTACCCATGATGATATTGGTATTGCCGTAAACATAACTCTCCATACCATAGCCGGCACCGTAAACGTTGAGGCTGGAATATTCTGGATTGCTGGCAAGATAATCGTTCGATTTCTCCAGTTTCGCCTTTTCCTTACCGGCAAGCATATCGCTCTGAAGGTCGATGGTAACGTCGCCTCTCACGGTTCCCGTCTTGTAGCAGCCGCCATAAACGCAACCGCCCTGGTAAGCTTCATTGTTTACGATGGTTGGTTCAAACTTGTTCTTGATGGTAAGCTTGATGAAAGGTTCGATAGAGTAGGCACGTCCCAGTAGATAGCCACCCTCATGGTTCACCAGTCCTTTATAGTTGTAGTTGGCATTGTTGCAGCCACCCACAATCTTGTCGGTGATGGTGAGTCCCTCCGGGAAGATATAATTGATTACATTGCCCCTTGCATTTGGATAGATATTCATGTTGCCACGGTTTCCTCCGCAGTAGAAAGTCTTGATGGTACAGTCTTCCAGTCCTTCACCCGTCTGGGTTCCGTTCCATCGCAGTTCACCCTGGATATCTGTTTCCACTGGCTGGAAATACAGGTCGATGAGGTGAGGATATACGGTTGGTCGGTCTTCCAGCTTGGTAGGGAGATAGAGGGTACCGATATTCTTGTTCGAAGGATTGAACCAGTCGATGGTATCGGCAAGGTTCAGTTCCTGTGTATAGTCCTCCACGTTTCCATTGAGTTTCTGGAACTTGTTCATGAAGTCATTGTCCTCTGATTTTGCGAAGAGTTCATCTCCGTTGCAACCCATGAAGACACGTCCGATGTTCACATGACTTCCAATGTTGATATGGATGTTTCCTACCTTTTCTACAGCCTTGCTATCCTTGCTCTTCACCTTCTGTACGGTGGCAGAGTTTCCTCCTCCATAAACGTCACCGGCGATATTCACCTTTTCAGATGTAGAGTTACCCTTGATTTCGATGTTCACCTTGTTGGTGAGTGGTCGCCATGAATTGATGTTCACAATCTTAGCCGCATCGCTTGCCTCCTTGTAGGAAGGCATGAATTCTCTCATCGGTACGGTATATACCAGAGGAACGGTCTCTGAGTTTGGATCCTCCGGGTTCATAGGGTAATACTCGTTCACCGTCACCTTCTGGTTCTGGTTCTTGTCGAGTGCATACAGGTAGTTACCGTTTCCGGCACCATACACGTTACCGTAAATCTTACCGCCATATATATTAATATGTGTACCGGAGCCGTTGTTGTCAGTAAAATCACCATCCTTAACGCTTACGTTAACATAGCCCGAAACATCGTTTCCGCCGTAAACATTGCCATGGATGAAGATGGCTTTGTTGCTATTTTGGGCTGAAGGATTTCCGATATTTACTGCGGTACTATCGATGACATCACCCATCATACCGCCACCGAAGATGTCATGGCAGTCAATAGCCTTGATATTGACGGTGGTAGATTTTACTGAGTTGTAGAATCCGCCACCAAAGACTCGGCGACAGAAGATACCACCGGATCCTTCTACGTGGGTATTGCCCACCACCTTGCCGGAGTAGCCACCACCCACGATGTCCATCACGGAAAAACCGCTCATGAAGTGCCTGTATTCTTCGCCCTTCTTGATATCGTCTACGTGACCTCTGTTGTTATTTTCTTCCATGTTGATTTTCACATGGGTATCCCCCTGAATGACGGTATGTTCTCCATAGCCGCCACCGAATACGCAGAAGTGAGGGGATCCCACCTTATTATATATCTCCTTCCATGCCATGGTTTCGAAGAATTTCTTATTCACTCCATATGCCATCTGGGTACTATCATGCAGCAATCCCTTTTCCATGGTGAGATAGGCATCTTTGCCTACCACGCATGCTTCGTTGCCACCGGCATAGATGTTGTGGTTTACCTTGAACTTCAGTGCCTCGTGGTCGTATTGTGGTGAGTAGATGATACCGTCAATGATGCTGGCTGGTCGCCATGAACGGGTTTCCGGATTCCAGTAAGAGGAGAGCAGTGCCTGTCCACCATTGATCATGATATTGGTATTGCCGGTTACGTCTGCCGAAGTCACGTTCACGGAATCGGTTCCGTTCACGGTCAGGGTGTCGCAGTTACCCCAACCGCCGCCATAGATACCATGGCCTATCTGTCCGTCGGAGATGCTCATGAAGGTATTGCCATATACCGTACCGTTTTCGCATCCGCCGTAGATTCTCTCCAGGAATGCTGGCATGATATCCTTGTTCTTGTCATTGTCTGGATGCTTCATGGCATTGTCGCTCCATGGCTTGATATACTCTTTCGTTTCTTCGTCGAAGTATGGATAGGTGATGTTTGGACGGTCGATGACCAGACTGGTATTGCCGTAGATGCCACCCAGCTTCTTATAGTCCTTGCATTCAGACTTTAGGCGTCCTCTACCTCCTGCAAAAACCTGAGAGAAAACAACGCCGCCACGGATGTTGACGAGCGAAGTGTATCTGGCTGGTACCTGGGGGTGTTCAAAGGTAAAAACATCCGGTTCTTCCGTTGCATCTGTATTTCCCACGTTGGCAACATCGCCACCGCCATATACGCTGCCCAATATCATGGTACGGGCTATCAAGCCGAGGTTGTACCTATATTTGATGTTTCTGCCATAGACGTAAACTTCCGTTTTAGGGACGCGTGCCATATTCGGGAAGTCAATCCATGTATTCTGGTTCTTGTCATAGATTGATTCGATACCGGCACCACCGCCATATACATTCTGTGCTACATAGCCTGATTTGATGAATACTCTCGACAGGGTACCTACCTTTCCGAAGTCATAGCTTTCTCCCTGGTTTGCAGTGATGTTACCGATAGGCATGGCACCAACACCGGCACCAAAGATGTTCTCGCAGAAAGGCTGACAGTCGGTTTCTACGTAGGTACTGTCTGTTACATATCCTGAGAAGCCACCGCCGTGGATAGCCTGGAAGGTGAAGCCTGGCAAACCGAGGGTCCAGGCCCAGCGGCTGGCATGATAGCGCTTGAAGGTTATCGGGTCGAAGTCGGCATCACCCGGATTGCTGCCCGTCACACTACCGAAATAGAGCTTCTTGTCATCCTTTGAAACTTTCAGGAAGTCATTGTATATCTGCTTCTCGAAGTCAACGTATGTCTTGAGGTCTGCATTCTGGTTGAGATAGCGGTATTTGATGCCGTTGACGGGGATGACGCCATCGTCATTCATCTTGTTACCAGGCTGCACACATACTTCGGTCTTTACCACCTTGGTGTTGGCACCGAAGCCGGCTCCGAATATGGAGAATTCCGGGTCGCTTGTGTTCTTGCTGCTGATATACCAGCATAAGCCGGCAAGCGAGGTTTCATCGAACACGCTGATCTGGTTGCCATCCTTGGTGATGACGTCGGCAAGAGGAGAGTGGTTGATAATTACCTCACTCAGACCGTTGCTGTCAGAAGTACCGTTGCCAATGGTAGAGTTTCCGTCCTGTCCGAATCCCACATAGCAGGCACGGTTTCCACCGCCATAGATATTATGGTCTCGCTTAAAGGAACCGGAGTTCATCGTTCCCTTGGTAAATGCATAGAACTGTTGGGTATTCTTATCACTGATGATGCGATTGATGGCAGCCTTTGCCTTTTCGTTGGTAATCTCATTGGCTGTCTTGGCTTTCAGGATGGCAGCGGTTATCTCCTTGAACTCATCAATGTTCTCGCAGATCTTTTCGTTATTTTGTACTGCCAGCCAGGTGGTGATGTTGCCGTTGATGTCTGCCTTGCGGTTCCATATCCAGGTTCCGCCGTCTATCTGTACCTTGGTGCTACCCAGGATGTTGGCGTAGGTTCCCTCCTTGTTGTTATCCACTTTTCCCAGTACTGTGTTACGGGTAATTTCCTCCTCTTCCTCTTCGGTTTCATTGCTGGTGAGGTCTATCTTGATATTTCCGTATCCACCGCCGTAAATGTTGTGGCCCAGTTTGCCGCCCTCGATATGTACCAGGGTACTTCCATCTACGGTACCGAAGGCACATCCGCCATAGATATTACTCCAGATGAATGGCACGATGTTGCCCTGGCTGTCGGTGTCGGCAAGGGAGGTGGCATTCGTGTTCACCACGTGTACCAGAGTGTTGCCGTTGATTCTTCCCACCTTATAATAATCAGGAGCATCAGCTTTCTTGAGACCCTTTCCACCGCCAAATACTTCTCCGAAGATGTCGCCACCGGTGATATTGACGAAGGTGGTATAGTCCTTTGCCTCATAGCTAAGGAACTTGCCTGTAGTCTGGTCGAGCTTTGATTCGCTCTTTGGCTTCGTGTTGTAATAGGCTTCCTTTTCTGCTCCCGTCAGGAGGCTGTATGTTTTGATGTTGGCGATGTCACCGCCACCATATACATTGCCATATATTTTGGCTTCACCCGAAATCTCTACCTTGGTGGTTCCTAATACCTTTGCTACATTGGTAAAGTAGGTGTAAGTGCCGTTGATATACTTAGGTGCTACACCGGCACCGCCACCAAATACGTCACCGTAGATTTTGGCTCCCTGGATATATACCTCGGTGTTGCCGCCAATCTGCCCCGTTTCGTTATTCTCTGTAGAGAATGGGTCACCGAAGCCACCGCCATATACACGGTGCAGGAAGGTCTTGCCATCAATGGTTACCTTTGTACTATCGTTAACTTTTCCAGCATATCCACCGCCCAGAGCACTCAGGATGGTGAAGTTAGGAATACCCTTTGAGTTGTCGAAGACAGAAATATCCTCTATCTCAGTATTGTAGATTCCGTAGTCGCCATTCACGTTCACGGTAACGTCGGTGCTGCCCACGGTTGTATTGATACCATAGCCACCGCCGAATACAGCGAAGTGAGGATGGTCGCTGTCGTCGTATGCTTTCTTCCATTCTGCTGTTTTCAGGAGTCCGAATGGGGTCATACCTTTCAGGATGGTAAGGGTAGCCTTTCCTGTTACGTTGCAGGCTTGGTTACCGCCACCATAGATATTATGAGGGCAGACGAACTGACCGTTATTGAAGAACTCGCTCTTGTTGTCATTCCAGTAGATCCACTTTGTTCCGTTCCATTTCTTGTCCCATATCACATTGATGGAGAAGCTGTCCTGCTTCTTACCGTTTTCTCCTTCTGTCTGTGCGCCCTGGTCTTGAGCCAGTTTTACAAAGGTATTACCTGTTACGTCGGCATAGGTATAGAGGTCTTTGGCAAGCAGATTGCCGATGCTGTCCGTAATCAAGCCCTTTCCTCCGCCATAGATTTCTCCTGCGAAGTTGGCTGCATATATATTAATATGTGTATCTCCCTCTACCTGTGCTCTGTTTCCACCGCCATAGATGTCGCCATAGATGGATGGTGCCTGTGCAGAGGTGCCGTTGAAGTTGAGGTTGGTGCCACCAAGTACCTTTCCTACGAGTTCTGGTTTCCATGTGTTGTCTTTAATTTTATAGTCTGAATTTGCACGCTTTATTCTACCATTACCACCAGCAAACACGTCGGCTCTAATGTCAGCGCTGTCGCTAATAATAACGTTAGTTCCTTTCTCCACTACAGCCATGTCACCGCCGCCATAGATATTCTCAAAGAATGTACCACCATTAATCTTAACTGTAGACGAGCCATAGAGGCGTGCCATGTTATTAAGGGTGTTGATGTCTGAGGAGTTGAGCCGTTTGGCATCAGCCACACCATATCCACCACCGAATACAGGGCAATGGAAGATACCGCCATTGATGGTCAGTTCTACGTTGCCGTATATTTTGCCGAGTTCTGTATAATCATCAGCATTACCGCCCTTTTGGTCTAAAGAATAGAAATAATCAGTTCCACGTCCACCAGCGAAGATGCCGTTTTTGCAATAGAATTCTCCACCATTGATGGTAAGTGATGCTACGGTTTCTCCTGCTTTTCCGTATATGTTTCCACCATCCTTACTTGGTTTTCCATTTGTAGTCCAAAGGTCAGAACTCATATATCCGCTACCTCCGGCATAGATTCCGTCAATCTTTCTTGTTTCAGAACCGAAGATACCTCCTTCTATGATTATTTTGTTATGGGTCAGTCGTGGGTCTACCTCGGTATATGTATGTGTGTCAGCATTGTAGCAATTATACATACAAAGATTAGCTTTTGCTGCATCATAGTTGCCAAAAGCCATGACAGATTTCGTACTGCTGTTTGTCCAGTAAGGGATACGGTCATCCGTTGTGTGATTTGTATCATCTCCGATACCATTCATACCACCTGCTCCTGCACCATAGATACCGCTGAAGATTTCTTCTGATTTACAATTTGTTGGAATCAGGAAGGTACCACCCTTGATGGTAATGGAGCTATAGCCATAGAAAGGATTCTCTACCCATTCACGATCCTGAAAACCACGTCCTGTACTACCACCGTAAATCTCTGTAATCTCTACACGGCTATTGACATCCGTATTCTTATTGTTACTTTCTGATTGTGCCGGGTCTATCAAGATGTTGGCGCGTCCCATATAGGTGTTGTAAGGTGCATTGTAATGTACATTGTTATTTATTGTTTCTCGTCTTGCACCCAAAGAACCATTAACCACACGTCCTATCTTTCCACTTTTGATGATGATGTCTACATCGCCAACCATAGCTCCCTCATGGTTGCCTGCAAGAACTATGGCAACGTCAAGGGTAGAATTGTTTTCATTGTGATTATTATTGAATTTACGATCAATATCTACATCAATAGTACACTTAATAGGCATGTTAGGGCTACCCATCACACCATTTCTGTTTTCCACAGTCTGTCGTCCACCAACACAAATTGAAGAGTAGTGTCCCGATTTGATCTTTATCTTGAAGCCTTCACGTCCATGTGGTAGAGCATCATCCATCTTCTTGAGGTTGCCTTCTGTTGATAATGGTGAAAAGCGATTATCATCCATGAAACCACCAAAAATCTGGAAAGATGTAGAGAATGCTCCCTTGATAGTACCATCACCTGAGAACATATTTTTATAGTTTGTCATCTGTATGCCTTCGCCCATCTCCAGATTGTAGAATTGGCAGTACAGAATATCGTAATTTTCATTATTATTATTGCGATTGAAGGTGAGATATTGGAAACGGGTATCTCCATAAATCGGTAAACTATGGTTCCGATCATGACCACCATACATCTCAATTATACCCTTGTAGTTAACGCCATCCCAACTACCCGTTATGGTCGTATTCTTGAAGAAAGGAGAGGTACTCTTCTTATTCTCCCATTCAGAACTTGTATTGAATGTTACAGATGTGAAGCCGTCGTTACCGTTGTTGGTAACATCTTTGTCACTCATTCCCATCAGCACGATGGTGTTGTCGTCCCATGATCCTTGCTTTTCCAACTTGGAATATGCGCCCTTCCATGTCCTTACTGCAGTCTCTGGAGATTGACCGTCATTACTGTCGTTTCCGGCATTGTATGATATAGTCTTTCCTTCAGCTGTTGTTCCAGTAGCACCAGCAGGGCATAGATATACCACGCTCTTGGTATAAACCAACCATTTGTTTAATAGCTCAACTCCGTCTTTGGTTGTTACTATCACATGACAGCTCAGCTTGTCGGTAGAGCCAAGAGATGACTTGTCGAAAGTAGGCTCTCTGCTTACTTCTACATCATCATTCTTTACCCACGAATATTTGATATCAAGATTATCGTTGTTGTCCCAAATATTATTATTTATGTCAATGTAGATTGTATTCTCTTCGTGCTTCATCACAGCATCCACTTTTCTTGCTTCAATCTTTGCCACTCCCGATTGCGAACTGCCATCTTCCAATACTGCATAAACATACTGGTCGAAGTCTGTGAGCGGGATGCTGAAATTGTTATATGGATTCTTCTCGTTCTGTAGAGTCCAATTCTTCTTGTCTGTAGATGTATACCAGAAATATTTCTCGTTTCCTGCATTACCTTCAATAGTTTCTGCTGTGATGATAGTATTATAGCCACGCTTCACTGTCAGTTTTGTTGAACCGAAGTTAAAGCCTGTACCAGAAGTATAGCTCCAGTTGAGCTTGTCTTCAACGAGTGGATTCTTGTTGATAAACTCATTGGCTTTATCTACAAATTCTTTCTTAAACGAGGCATCAGTCTTCTTGGTTCCTAGGTTCTTTCCACCATCTACGTACTGGGTGTAATACCAGGTAGAAGCATATTTATTGGCATTACCTTCGTTTTGACAATTGGCAGTGATGCCACCTTTGTTGATTTTGTCACTTGTATTTTCGATATTAAGCCCATTGCCAAAGAGGTAGATGTTGGTAGGCTGTATGGAGTTACCTCCTCCATTCATGTCATAGCTGAAGCGACCGAAACCTTGGGCTATGTGGAAATTATTGTTATGCACGCTTGTATTCTTCAGCATATTTATCTGTGTATCAGCTGCTATGTTGAAGATTCTGAAAGTTTCGTTCTTACTGTCGGTCTGTACATTTCCTGCTATACCGCCAATTTTGCTTTCATTGTTAATCTCGTATGTTTCGTCGTTATCCTTTATTTCTGAGCCACGGATAATGATGTTGCTGAGTTCTGTATTGCTGTATATCTCACCAGCTACTATGCCCACTTTATAATCGGGACCATAAGGTTTGAATCCTGGTTTCTTTTCTACCTTAGCATTCTCGATGATGAGGTTTGTTACGGTAGTAAGGTTAGTGCTGCTTGCACCTTGGAGTGTCGAGAAGAGTCCCCATGCACTCCTTGCTTCAGTTCCTTCCCATTGTATATGCATATTTTTGATGACATGACCATTGCCATCAAACTTTCCGAAAAACAAACGGTTGTCGCCATTACCATTGCCGTAGTTATAGTATTTACCGATTGGCATCCAGATACCGCCACTCAGGTCGATATCGGCAGTAAGCTTAAAGTATTTACCAAGGAAAGCCTGCGGTGTGTTTCCGTTGTTCACATCACGTGCCAGTTTGGCGAGCTGTTTTGCCGTAGCAATCTCGTATGGATTGGTCTTGCTACCATCACCCCCTGCATAGCTATCGGCATAGATATCTATGGAATAGTATTTGTTTGTTGTCTGAGCCCATAAGGTTTGTCCACACATGAGCCATAGGGTCAGAATGCCAAGAAGTATTCTGAATTTTTTGTTTTGTGTATTGTTATCTTGTTGCTTTTTCATGAGTCTTCATTTATAAGCGATTCTTTTTTTTTGTTCTTATGTTTCTTCGTGGTATAGGTCATGAGGGTATTCTGTTATTACTGTATCAGGAGATGCCCCGTATAGGCATCCTGGTCAGCCAGTACATAGAGGTATCTTGGCTGGATGAGTATATTGATGTTGTAAATCGCTGCCGTTTGGGCAGGATTGAGTGTTTCGAAATATTTATTTCCCAGGATGATGGTAGAGGTTACGTCCTTACGGGTCACCGTTTCTCCCTTTTCATCCTTCAGAATTACATCGTAGGTGACGGCAATGGTGGGTACGAAAGAGGCATCGGCGATGGCATAGAAGGTGGTGCCCCAAGGGTGATACTTACTGTCGTCAATATCCATATATTCGTTGGCTCCCGGAGTAAATGGGGTTTCTGAATTTTTATCCATTGCCAGCTTGATGGCGTTTTCTTCCGTTATAATTACCTTGTTCAGATTGCTCCATTGGATGGCTTTTGCCGTCCACTCATTGTTACTCCAGGTATAGCTGCGGCTTACGTCGCCTCCCGTTGCCAGACCTTTGTCGTTCAGTCCTTTGCCGTAAATCTTGACTCCCTTGATGCGGAAGTAGCGGATGGCATTCATCTTCTGGTCCAGTTGGAAGTTGAGGTTATAGCCCGTCAACGTCTGGTCGAAGAGGAAAGTAACTACTCGTCCAAAGGTCGCATCCGAACCTCCTGCCGCTGTACTTCCCTTATGCTCCGGTTTGGCGCAGATGATTGGCGCCAGTCTTAAATCTTTCTGAGCAAGGATAGGGGATGGGTTGCCATTTATGATTGGCATGGAGAAAGGAATCGTCAGGAGATAGGTGCTTTCTGTTGCCGATGGCTTACTGAGGGTTGCTTCAGTAGAATGCGGCATATATCCGAAGAAGTCGAAGTTGCTGTTTGGGTATGCATCCCATCGCTTTTCTTCCTTTGTGCTCCAGGTCTTGGTCAATGTATTGTAAACTACCTGGATATTGTCGAAGATGGCGTGGTTTTTGCCTCCTGTCTCTGTACCAGTGGTTTCAAAGCTATGAGTGGCAAAGTTGTAATAGCCGAAGACGCCCATGTTAAGTGGGTGCATTCGCTGAACCGGATCATAGCTTTCATATCTGTCATCCGCACGTGTCGTCATCTTTTGTGTCCGTGCAGCAAAGGTGATGTATCGGTAACTGTCGGCGTGCTGGATAGGCAGGTCGTTGCTTTCGCAGGCAGTGAGACTTGCGAGGAAGGCAAAGAGGGGTATCATCTGTTTTTTATTCTTCATAATGAGTCATGTGGGGCGTTACCAGTCTTCGGTACCGCCATTATTTTTAATAGGAGTTTCCACCCATTTCTCCACCTGCATATTGGTGAAGGCAATGTTGGGTCCTGCTACTGTTATTTTAAAGATGTATGTATATTGGTAGCCTGCCTTCCATTGCATATATTCTGCCGGAATGGTGGCTGTAGATTTCTTTCCGTCAATGGTGGCGCTGATGATGTAAGCGCCCTGCGGTTTGTTACTGTCTCCCAATGGTGGAACGTAATACCATTTCTTTCTTTCTGTAGCCTGATGATTCAAATCAGCATCTTCCTCGTAAGGAATGGTGAATTTGATGGGCTCAGTTCCTGTTTCTGTTTCTGGAGTTACCCATTTATAAGAAGCTTTGGTTCCTGTTCCTGTAATAGGGTAGCTGACTATGATATTTCCCTTTGTAGGTGAATGTTCATCGTTTATATTTTTGAAAACAATATCGGTGATAGAGATTTTGGTATCTTTCAGATAATTGAATCTGAATCTTACCTTTGTGATAATAGGAGCAAAGGTGAGTTTTACGCATGCCCCGTATTTCCTGTTTTCGAAGTTCTGGTTGTCTGACAGCCAGAGGTCTGAGATATATGGGGTGGTAACTGCGGTGGCATCCTTATTGTAAGTGAATGGGATAGAGAAGGATGCTTGTGTTGTGGAACCTTCTATCGATGTAGGTTCCTTGAAAGATGGGGCTGAACTTTTATCGGCTGCTGTCGGGATGCTATAGGCGAAGAAGCGATAGCTGGTAGCGGAATAGTCCCAGTATTTGATAGTTTGATTAGCGATACCCACGTATTCCCAATCGGCAGTATTGCTGGAGGTTGTGTTTGCGGTTTGTTGTGTCCAGTTGACGGTATATCCATCCATTACGTTTTGGGACTGGTCGAATCCGCTGGTGTAATTTCCTCCTGTGGTTTTATATCCCCATACTTTGAAGGTTTTGGAAATAGTTTCCAGTCCTGTTTCTTTATTAGCACGGGTAGTAGGTGCATCTTGCCATGTTCCGCTATTTCCTCCGAAAGAGATACTTACTCCCTTCGGTTCTTCCGGTTGAGTAGGCACATCCGGTTCTTCCTGCCCCGATCCAGCGCAGGAAAAAAGACATAGAGCCATGAATGGTATGGTCAGGATGCGATATAATTTCATTTTCTTCTTGCTTTTTATCATAGGAGCCGGGCAGGGAACATTCAACCCCGTCCGGCCTTAATAGTATTGTTTTGCCCCAAGTTTTGGGGGGCAAAAAAGTTCTGCTTTCTTCTGTTATTCTGTAGTTGTAGCTGGTGTTACTACCTTTACAACCTTATAGGTGTATGCAGCTGGAGTTGTGGCAGTTGCTGCAGTTGTCAAGTACTGGATAGCGTAGTAGCCTTCTGCGTCTGGAGTGAATGTAAATGACTTGTTATCAGTTGCAAGTGTTACCTTCTTACTGTTTGTTGGAGCCAATTCCAAAGTTTTAATATTAATTATTTGAAGGTCTGCTTCTGTTCTTTCTTTTGTGAGTTTATAAACAGCAACGATACCTTCAGATGTCCCGTTAGTAGACAAAGTCTTTATGTCACCATTTGTATTATCAGTAACAGTAACTTTAATCGCTTTATCTTTTACGTACTTAATACCACTATTTTCATCAACAGAACTTTCCTGGTATGTTGTAATTGAAGGAGTTGCAACGGTTGTGATTGTACCCTGTTTTTCATCCTTTACTACAGCATCGAATGTGATAGGATAGAGACCTGGAATGTCTGTGCCTGGCTTACCAGTTGTTCCATTAGTATTGTCAGAAATCTTAAAGAGATAGGTATAGCGAGTATTAGCCTCCCACTTGCTGAATGCTGCAGGGATAGCTGCTGTAGCACCTTTAACATTGATAGTTTCGTCTGAGCCATCATCTGATGTCAATTCGTAGTCACACTTAATCAATATAGGCGAAGCAGTTGCTACTTGTGTTGGTAATACAGTGAAATAACCTGTTGCTGCAGACATATCTTTGTCTGTACCATAGAGAAGTCCTACTTTAGCTGTGGATTTATTTTCCAGAGTGCCTAACTTACCAGCATACCAGTTCTTGCTCTTTTTAAGATTGGTATTATCTGTATATGCAAAGGTGTATGAAGGCGTAGCTGTTGTCCAATCATAAGTTACAGTACCACTGACATCGGTTCCTCCTATAAAGTAGCCTTCTGTAGCAGAAGTAAGGATGACGTTATTGCTTGTAGCACTTGTACCATCAGCTTCATAGAATTTTATGTTAGTAACAGAATATCCAGGGATAGTCTCGTAAAAACCTACACGAACCATTGACTGCTGACGAACAAAGTTGAACTGAACGGTGTTTTTGTAATCAGCATTTGCAACAACCTTAGGTTCTGCAACATAAACAGGATTAAAGGTATTTGCTGTTTCTGAAGTATTTGCTACAATATGACCACCGAGACCTGTGATAGTAGCAGATTCAATATTCTTAGTGGTGCCATCTGATGGTACTTTAAAGGTGAAGGCTGAAATTGGTGAACCTGCAACGAAGCGATACTCTGAAGCTGAGTAGTCCCAATACTTAATGGTCTGATTATCTTTTACATACTCCCATTTATTAGTGTTTGAGGTAGTCAAATTTTCATTATACAAAACAGAATAATCTTTGAATACAGTTACAAACTTTTCATTTGTCTTCTTTACACCATACACCTTGAACTGGTTATCAAGCTTCACATGGTCATCTCCCTCGTTCGATGTAGCACGTGTAATCTTTCCTGCATCACCGCTGAAGTTGATAGCAGTTGTAGCATTCTGTACGTTTCCTGGATTCTCTCCGAGGAAGTCGTCGCTAGAGCAGCTTGCAAGGGTCAATGCAGAAGCTGCAAGAAAAACATATTTTTTCATATACATATAAGTTTGTTAAATTGATAATGTTAAATACTAATTCTTAATTCTCTTTTTTTGTTTATTATATTTTTTATTGATTAATAATCATCATTTACATATCAAACTCCCATTGCTTCTCTTCGAAATCCTTGACTACGGCATCAAAACCGGAGCCACCGGGACGAACAGGAACAGGGACTTTCGTCATGTCTAAATCTATCGTGATAACACCACCTCGGTAAAGACGACGAACCTGGTCGGTTACATCAAAGACCAATGTGGAGTCCTTACCATTATAAAACTGCATCTTTATATCCAAGTAATGCCGGTTGTTAAGGTCGGCATCCCTTACTTTAGATAAAGATTCAATATATGAACGGGTGTCTAAACGGCTGGGATTCAACTTCGGCATACCGAAGGTCAAGACCCTGCCTCCAATGATATCCACCTTCTCTCCATCCTTCATTTGCTGGTCAAACTTCATCCTCATATTATAGTTTACCGTGATGGCATCCTTTCCGGTAACACCGGTATTCAGATTCACGCTGCGCGCCATGCCACTCAGGTTTCCGCTACCGTCAATACCTGTTACGATGCGGGTATGTTGGCGGTTGTTGTGGAGGATAATCTGCGTAAGATAAATATAGGTAACAGGCTGCATCTGCATTTCCAGGGTCCTTACCCAGCAGTTGCGATTCTCATCAAATACAAATCCGTCAAGGTTACGGTTGATTTCAATACCCTTTTCATATCCCGCAAACAGTTCTTCCGGTTGATAGAAGGAGTTGCTGAATTGGGGAGCATTGTATTTTGAGGGAAACATCGTCTGTCCCGTATTTGCCGTTACATATTCGTAAGTGGAAGATTCATCTATGCGGACGCTTTGAATACCATCCGCAGTCTGGATGTCGTTCCATGCCAGGATATCCCAGAAACCGAAGTCGTAATTGGCTGTCAGCTGTTTTGACTGGATATGGTTCTTATAGGGTGCTTCGTGCGCACCATATTGCACATCCTGTGTGAAGTATCTTCTTATCTCGAAAACAGATGGTTCGGTATATCCGATTTTTCCGAAGAGTTTGTTGTCATCATCGTCCCATCCGTATTTCCATTCTGCCTCCCAGTCGTATACCACATCATATTTGAATTCATAATCCCAGAGCACTTTCAGCTCCAGGTCTATCTTCGGCAGATCCATTGTTGTTTCCTTACCGCCCTGATGCAGATAGAGATTCGGCTCACGTTCGCAGCCTGCAAGCAGCAGCGCTGTTGAAATAAAAAGCATAACAGTAGCTGTTCTGCAAACTTTGCGGCTTGCAGAACCTATGAGGAGATATGTCAACTGCTGAAACTGATTCATTATTTACTTTCTTTTACTTTTTCGGTAGAGGATATCGTAACTCAAACTCACCTCCAGACGGGTTGGTCCTAACCACGTATAGCGATACTGTCGCTTTTTGAAATCCTTGGCATCTCCATACCATTTGTAATAATATACCTGTTTGTCTTTATCTCCATCCACAGGGCAGAGCCACTGGTATGGGTCGTAGCGGGTATTGAGAAATCCAGCCTGCAGACCGATGTCGAGTCGCCAGTGTTTGGAGCGGTCCAGCGGTATCGCCCAACCCAGTCCCAGTCCGGCTCCCCATCCTTCACCTTCCCATCCCCGTTTTTCGTCGAAGCATATATTATATAGGAACGCGTGCGCGTAAGCACTTACGAAGAAACCCCTGAAACCCGTTTCACCGCTTTGCAGGTAATATCGGGTATGCAACTGGTAGTTGCGCAACTGGAAATATTTATGCTCTTTGTAGTTCCGCCACCAAGGTCCCTCGAAACTGGCACCGTATGTGAAATGTCCGGACAGCGGATAATACTCAAGAGCCACGTTGGGGATTGGGCAGAAGCGGTCGTAGCCCGGCATATAGGCGAAGTCGTAGAGCAGATTGGTCTTGATGCTCAGCAACTCGCGGCGTTTCCTGCCTGTTTCTGCCGGTTCCGCTTCCAGTTGCGGTATTTCCACATAGATGTTGGGCTTAGGAAACGGCAAGTCCGTATGGATGATTTTTGCCTCGGGCAGCTGGTTGGTATTTACAAGCTGTTCGTCTATCGGCATGATTCTGACGGCACGCAACTGTGGGAAATATTTCTTGAGCAGATAATTCCAGATTTTTCCTCCTTCCAGTCGTTTCAGTTCCGCCTTCAGCTGGTCACCTTTTCCGTCATGTTTTCTGATGATGGTCTTTACTGTAGGCAGGTACTTGTCATGCTCCATCTGCATCAGCGAGAGGAGGAGCGGATAATCTTCCGGCACCACATCATATCTGATGCGCTTGGTGTTGATACCGTATCTGCCTAGCAAGGCATTCATGGAAGCCTTTCGGCTCCGGGCAAGTCGCACGTTGTTGGGAGTAGGACCTTCTGGTGACGCCGTAGCACGCCCAAGGATGATGCCCCTGTCTCCAAGTGCTTCCAGTTTGGGAATCAGATAATTGTTAATCCAGTCCTTGTCATTTTCGCTGATGTCAATTTTGTTCACGACAAAGACAATAGGGCGCAAGTTGTTTATGAACGTACTGTCTGTGGTTTTCACCTGGGCAGATACATTCATCGTTGCGCATATCAAAAATGAGATTAAAATAATCTTTCCTCGCACTTTTTCCTTTTAACTTGATTAAGTTTGGTTTATTCTATAATATATTCCAGGAAGGCTGTAGGTAGATAAGCAGTAGCCATGGTAAAGCCGCCGTCGACGATGATGGCAACGCGCTGCTGCCCCTGATATCGTGCCACTCTTCCTGTCAGCCCCTTAAACTTACCATCTATCACCCTGACCATCTGTCCTTCCTTGAACTTCTGTACCTCTTCTGGCACATAGAGGATATCATCAGCTTCTGATTCACAGATAATCTTCAAACCCTCAATCTGTTTCTGGGGAACAATCAGAGGAGATTTCGTAATCCTTGCCCCTTCATGCATGTGTCGGTAATAGAAGCGGAGATATGGCAGATTCACATTATCATACACATAACTTTTGATTTCCTCTTCGGTACCGAAAGCAAAAAAGATGTTGGGCAGTCGGGATTCCGTTACAACCTTACGTTGTCCTCTTATTTCTTTCATCACCTGGATGGTAGGGTAGAAAGCAGAAACGCCTTTTGCTACGAGGTAGTCGTAGGCTTTCTTCTCTCTTCCGTAGGTAGTTCGGAGCGCATACCAGTTCTGTTGTTCATTAGAAATTTTTGTGATAGATTTTGTTTCCGCAGGTATACAATGGGTGGACACCCCTGTATCTGAGCTAGCCGCAAGAATCTTGTTTTTAGCTTCGGGGAGGGCGCTGGAGATAAGTCCAACGCAAGAACCTTTATCTGCATGCTGAGTGCAGTTATCCTTCTTCATTGTAATCGCAAATACTTTTATATATCAACCTATTCTAGACAGAACCCGGTTAGCGGATGCAAAGATACATAATTTTCCTGTTATAATCTCTTAAACCTTGAAAAATATTCAATGCTTAATCCTTTTTTAACGTATTTTGGATAAGAATTCCTACTATTCTGTTCCTTTTTGGTACAATATACGCTCGTTTTCTCTGTTTCCGAACCTTCGTTAATGCTGTCTGTTGACTGATGAAATCAGGCTGTTTTTTGAGTTTTTTCACTTTGAACGCAAATTAAACCATAAAAAAATGTGCTCTTTCAGAAAAAAGTGTTACCTTTGCAGCCGCTTAGAAGCATTTATATAAAATAACGTTATAACAAATTTATGAACTTTACACTATTTATCACCGTTTTGCTGACGGCTGTAACCTTGGTGGTGGCTGCTTATGTCATCGCGAAGTTGATCGGTCCTCGTTCATACAATCCGGTAAAGGGTGAACCTTTTGAGTGCGGTATTCCGACTCGTGGCAGCTCATGGTTGCCATCACACATCGGCTACTACCTCTTCGCCATCCTTTTCCTGATGTTTGACATCGAGACAGTATTGCTTTATCCATGGGCAGTCGTAGTTAAGCAGTTTGGATCTATGGCTCTCGTGAGCATCGGGTTCTTCCTGTTGGTATTGGTATTTGGCCTTGCTTACGCTTGGCGGAAAGGAGCATTGGAATGGAAGTAAACAAAAGAGCCTCTATCAAGAGTATTCCTTACGACGAGTTTAAGGACAATGATACCCTCGAAAAGATTGCACAGGAGCTCAATGAGGGTGGTGCTAACGTGGTAGTCGGTTCGCTCGATGCTGCCATCAACTGGGGACGCAGTAACTCACTCTGGTCTTTGACCTTCGGTACCTCTTGCTGTGGTATCGAGTTCATGGCTGTAGGTTGTGCGCGTTACGACTTCTCACGTTTCGGTTTCGAGGTAACCCGTAACTCTCCACGTCAGGCTGACTTGATCATGTGTGCCGGTACTATTACCAATAAGATGGCACCTGTTTTCAAACGTTTGTACGATGAAATGGCTGAGCCTAAGTATGTGGTAGCTGTGGGTGGATGCGCCATCTCTGGTGGTCCGTTCAAGAAGAGCTACAATGTGGTTCGTGGTATCAGCGAGTTGGTTCCTGTGGATGTTTATATCCCTGGATGTCCTCCACGCCCTGAGGCTATCCTTTATGGTATGATGCAGTTGCAGCGTAAGGTAAAGGTTGAGAAATTCTTTGGTGGTGCCAACCACAAGATGAGCCAGGATGAGAAGGAACTCTCTATGAGCAAGGGTGGTCTTCGCGGCTTGAGCAACGAGAACCTCTCTGACAGCGAGAAGCTCGGACACAAGGAGCCTATCATCGTAACTGAAGTACCTGAGGATTTTGACCCTCAGAAAGGTCTAACTGATTAATATAATAAGGTATAAGAACATGAAACTGAATAATATTGAATTGAGTTTTGATAATTTCGCCTCAGAAATGGCGAAGTTGAAGAACGAGAAGCATTTCGACTACCTTGTTACCATCATCGGTGAAGACTTCGGTGAGGAAGGTCTCGGATGTATCTATATTCTCGAGAATACTCAGACCAACGAGCGCTGCTCGGTAAAGACCATCGCCAAGAAGGTGGATGGCAGTGATGTGATTCCTACAGTTATTAACCTTTGGAAGGTGGCTGACCTCCTGGAGCGTGAGGTATTCGATTTCGTCGGCATCAAGTTCCTGGGTCACCCAGATATGCGCCGTCTTTTCCTCCGCACCGATTTCCAGGGCTATCCATTGCGCAAGGACTTCGATATGAGTCCTGATGCAAACAAGTTCCCTTGTACCGATGAGCCAGAGGATGACTTCACCATGGAGTATTCCTTGAGCGAAGATGGCCATCTTGTTGCTACAGAGAAGCGTCGCTTTGATGAGAACGACTATGTTGTCAACATCGGTCCTAACCACCCATCTACCCACGGTGTGCTCCGATTGCAGACCGTTATTGATGGTGAGACCGTGAAGCGCATCTATCCACACCTTGGTTATATTCACCGTGGTATCGAGAAGATGTGGGAGAACATGACCTATCCTCAGACCTTGGCATTGACCGACCGTCTGAACTATCTTTCTGCGATGATGCACCGCCACGCTCTGGTTGGCGTTATCGAGGAGGCGATGGGTATCGAACTCTCAGACCGCATCCGCTATATCCGCACCATTATGGATGAGTTGCAGCGTATCGACTCTCACTTGTTGTACCTCGGCTGTACCGCACAGGACTTGGGTGCCTTGACTGCATTCCTTTACTGTATGCGCGACCGTGAGCACGTATTGAACGTGATGGAGGAGACAACCGGTGGCCGTCTGATCCAGAACTACTACCGTATCGGTGGCCTTCAGGCAGATATCGACCCTAACTTCGTTCAGAACGTGAAGACTCTCTGTAAGTATCTCCGTCCGATGATTCAGGAGTATCTCGACGTATTCGGTGACAACGTGATTACTCACAACCGTCTCGAAGGCGTAGGTCCAATGAACTATGAGGATTGTATCAACTATGCCGTAACCGGTCCTGCTGGTCGTGCATCAGGTTGGAAGAACGATACCCGCAAGCGTCATCCATACGATATGTACGACAAGGTAGAGTGGAAGGAAATCACCCTTACCGGTTGCGATTCAATGGATCGTTACTATGTACACATCCAGGAGTTGTATCAGAGCTTGGACATCATCGAGCAGTTGATTGACAACATTCCAGAGGGTGAGTACTACATCAAGCAGAAGCCAATCATCAAGGTTCCAGAGGGACAGTGGTACTTCTCAGTAGAGGGTGCCAGCGGCGAGTTTGGTGTATATCTCGACTCAAAGGGTGACAAGAGTCCATACCGTATGAAGATGCGTCCGATGGGTCTCTCACTCACAGGAGCCTTGGATCCAATGCTCCGTGGTCAGAAGATCGCCGACCTCATCACTACAGGTGCAGCAATCGATTTCGTAATCCCTGATATTGATAGATAATTATGTTTGATTTTAGTATAGTAACAACATTCATCGACAATCTGCTTCGCCAGACCTTGGGTCTGGGCGACTTCCTGTCGATTCTGATTGAGTGCGTGCTCGTGGGTATCTGTATTTTGACAGCATACGCCCTCATCGCTATCGTACTTATCTTCATGGAGCGTAAGGTGTGTGCCTACTTCCAGTGCCGTCTCGGCCCTATGCGTGTAGGTCCTTGGGGTATCTTCCAGGTATTCGCCGACGTGCTCAAGATGTTGATCAAGGAGATCTTCGCTGTAGATAGAGCCGACAAGCTGCTCTACTACATGGCACCATTCCTCGTGATCATAGCCTCTGTAGGTACTTTCTCATTCCTTCCATGGAACAAGGGAGCTCATATTCTTGACTTCAACGTAGGTGTATTCCTCATCACAGCCGTAAGTTCTATCGGCGTGCTGGGTGTGTTCCTCGCAGGTTGGGCATCTAACAACAAGTACTCTGTGGTATCTGCCATGCGTGGTGCCGTACAGATGATTTCTTATGAGATGTCTCTCGGTCTCTGTCTGATTTCTGCAGTCGTTCTTACCGGCACCATGCAGGTAAGCGGTATCGTAGAGGCACAGACTGGTGCCTGGAACTGGTTGATTATCAAGGGTCATGTACCAGCTATCCTGGCTTTCCTCGTATTCCTCGTAGCAGGTAATGCTGAGGCAAACCGTGGTCCTTTCGACTTGGCTGAGGCTGAGAGTGAGTTGACCGCAGGTTACCACACTGAGTATTCTGGTATGGGATTCGGTTTCTACTACCTGGCTGAGTACCTCAACCTCTTCGTGATTTCTGGTATCGCTTCTACCGTATTCCTCGGTGGTTGGGCGCCATTGAACATCGGTATCGAGGGCTTCGACAATCTGATGAACCTCATTCCTGGTTTCATCTGGTTCTTCGGTAAGACCTTTGCTGTGGTTTGGCTCCTGATGTGGGTACGTTGGACATTCCCACGTCTCCGTATCGACCAGATTCTGAAGTTGGAGTGGAAGTATCTGATGCCATTGTCACTGGTCATCCTGATCTTGATGACAGTATGCGTAGCATTCGGATTCCACGGATAATCTTTAATACACATTATTATAATAATAAGAAAGTATGTCTAACAATTCATATTTCGGCGGTATTGCTGCGGGTTTGAAGACCCTCGCTATCGGTATGAAGACTACCATGAAGGAGTACTTCACACCAAAGAGCACAGAGCAGTATCCTGAGAACCGCAAGACTACACTCCACGTATCTCCACGTTTCCGTGGACGCCTGGTCTTCGTTCGTGATGAGAACGAGGCTTACAAGTGTGTGGGTTGTACATTGTGTGAGAAGTCATGCCCTAACGATACCATCAAGATTGTAACCGAGATGGTGGAGGACCCAGAGACAGGCAAGAAGAAGCGCAAGCTGGTAGATTACCAGTACGACTTGGGCGACTGCATGTTCTGCGAGCTCTGTGTGAACGCATGTAACTTCGGTGCAATCAAGTTTGTCAACGATTTCGAGAATGCAGTCTTCGACCGCAACAAGTTGGTGATGCACCTTGACAAGGAGGTTTATAAGGGCGGAAGCCTTCCTAACCTCATCGATGGTGGTGCCCCATTGGAAATCGGTAAGTTTAACACCAAGACTAAGTAAGGAGGACTTTAGACAATGATAACAGCAAATTTATTTATGTTCGTCATCTTGGCAGTAGTCATCCTTGGCTCAGCCATCATGTGCGTGTTCACTAAGCGCATCATGCGTGCGGCAACCTTCCTGTTGTTCGTACTCTTCGGTGTAGCAGGCATGTTCTTCCTGCTCGACTATACTTATCTGGGTGCAGCTCAGATTTCTGTATATGCCGGTGGTATCACCATGCTTTATGTCTTCGCTATCCAGTTGGTATCAAAGCGTACCCTCCAGGGTCTTTTGGAGCATGTCAAGGGTAGCAAGGTTGTAGGTCGCGCACTCGTCTGCCTCGTTGGTTTCGTAACCTTGGCAGTCATCGTGTTGAAGAATCACTTTATTGATATGGCTGCAACCGTAGCCGACACCGAGGTGCCAATGGATCAGGTAGGTTCTGCACTGGTAGGTGCTGACAAGTATGGCTATGTATTGCCATTCGAGTTTATCTCTGTATTCCTGTTGGCATGTATCATCGGTGGTATCTTAATCGCAAGAAAGGAGGATAAGAAATGATTCCAGTACAATATTTCTTCGTGCTCTCAGCACTCTTGTTCTTCATCGGAGTCTATGGCTTCTGTACACGCCGTAACCTCGTTGCCATGCTCATCTCCATCGAGCTTGTATTGAATGCAGCCGACCTGAACTTCGCTGTGTTCAACCGCATTCTCTTCCCAGGACAGTTGGAAGGTTTCTTCTTCACATTGTTCTCTATCGGAGTAGCAGCAGCCGAGACAGCCGTAGCGCTCGCTATTATTATCAACGTTTACCGCAACTATCACAGTGACCAGGTGAACAGTATTGAAAACATGAAATTCTAAAAGACAATGGAATACAATTATGCATTTTTGATACTTCTTCTGCCATTCCTGAGCTTCCTGGTTCTGGGACTTGTGGGTATGAAGATGAAAAGACCGGTAGCAGCACTCATCGGTACCGTATTGATGGGCTGTGTATTCGCGATGTCTGTCTATACAGCATACGAGTACTTCTTTGCAGTGGGTCGTGATGCCTCTACAGGTATGTACCCAACTGTTACCGTATTTAATTTCACATGGTTGAAGTTTACTGAGTTGCTCACCTTCAACATCGGTTTCCGTCTGAGCCCAATCTCCGTATTGATGCTCATCGTGATTACCACCGTCAGCTTCATGGTTCACATCTACAGCTTCGGCTATATGGCAGAGCGTGATGAGAACTACAAGGTTGAGGAATATGAGAAGGGTATGCAGCGTTTCTACGCTTACCTGAGCCTCTTCACCATGTCAATGTTGGGCCTGGTAGTAGCTACCAACATCTTCCAGATGTATCTGTTCTGGGAGTTGGTGGGTGTTTGCTCATACCTGCTCATCGGTTTCTACTATCCAAAGCATGCTGCAGTTCATGCCAGCAAGAAGGCGTTCATCGTAACCCGTTTCGCTGACCTCTTCTTCCTCATCGGTATCCTGTTCTACAGCTTCTATGTAGGAACCTTCAACTATGACTTGAATGCTCAGCCAGAGCTCAACTCTGCTTTGGCAGGTGCAGCTTGGGTAATGCCAACAGCGTTGTTCCTCATGTTCATCGGTGGTGCCGGTAAGAGTGCGATGTTCCCATTGCACATCTGGTTGCCAGATGCGATGGAGGGTCCAACTCCTGTTTCTGCGTTGATTCACGCCGCTACCATGGTTGTAGCCGGTGTATATCAGGTAGCCAGCCTCTTCCCAATCTGGGTACAGTATGCTCCTGAGACATTGCACTATGTAGCTTACATTGCAGCCTTCACCGCATTCTATGCAGCAGCAGTAGCTTGCTGCCAGCGTGATATCAAGCGTGGTCTGGCTTTCTCTACTATCTCTCAGATTGCCTACATGCTCGTAGCGCTCGGTGTCTGCTTCGCTGTAGATAACCACCATGGTGGTTTGGGTTACATGGCTGGTATCTTCCACCTGTTTACCCACGCTATGTTCAAGGCGTTGCTCTTCCTCTGCTCTGGTGCCATCATCGTCATCATCGGCAGCAACTTCAAGGATTACATGGGCGGTCTGCACAAGTACATGCCTATTACCAACATCTGCTTCCTCATCGGTTGCTTGGCGATTGCAGGTATTCCTCCATTCGCAGGTTTCTGGTCAAAGGATGAGATTATCTCAGCTTGCTTCCAGTTCTCTCCATTCATGGGCTGGTTCATGACAGTGGTTGCCGGTATGACAGCATTCTACATGTTCCGTCTCTACTACGTTATCTTCTGGGGACAGAGCTACTATGAGCTGGATCCAGAGAACCGTCGCAAACCACAGGAGGTTCCTTTCGTGATGTGGGGTCCATTGGTATTCCTCGCCATCATCTCTTGCCTCTGTGGTTTGATTCCATTCGGTCACTTTGTATCTGCTACAGGTCAGAGCTACGATATCCATATCGACATGAGTGTGGCAACAACATCAGTTATCGTTGCTATCATCGGTATCGGTCTGGCTACTTACATGTATGCACCTAAGAAGACTCCATTGGCAGACGCTTTGGCTAAGAAGATGCCTAAGTTGCACAAGGCAGCCTTGAACCGTTTCTATATCGACGATGCTTGGCAGTTCTTCACTCACAAGATTGTCTTCGGTTGCTTCTCAAAGCCAATCGCATGGTTCGACCGTCGCGTTATCGATGGTACCTTCAACTTCATGGCTTGGGGTACACAGGAGGCAGGTGAAACCATCCGCCCATGGCAGAGTGGTGATGTTCGCAGCTATGCTATCTGGTTCCTCACCGGTACCGTAGCATTGACATTGTGCCTGCTCGCACTTCTTTAATGAAAGTCTCACAATTAAGTAAATAGAAAAGAAATGAATTTAAGTATATTCGTCATAGTACCACTCCTGATGTTGCTCGGCCTCTGGTTGGCACGCAACGACAAGCAGGTTCGTGGTGTGATGGTAGCAGGTGCCAGCGTATTGCTCGGTCTCTCCATCTATTTGGTGTTTGCATTTCTCGAAGCTCGTGAGACAATGCCAGCCGACCAAGCTCCGATGCTCTTCACCTACTGTGTGCCTTGGTTTGAACCATTGCACATCAACTATTCACTCGGTGTGGATGGTATCTCAGTGGTGATGCTTCTCTTGACTTCTATCATCGTGTTCACCGGTACATTTGCTTCTTGGCAGATGGAGCCAATGAAGAAGGAATACTTCCTCTGGTTCACACTCCTGAGCATCGGTGTATATGGCTTCTTCATCTCTGTCGACATGTTCACCATGTTCATGTTCTATGAGGTTGCGCTGATTCCTATGTACCTCCTCATCGGTGTATGGGGTAGTGGTGCGAAGGAGTATTCAGCCATGAAGTTGACTTTGATGTTGATGGGTGGTTCAGCCCTTTTGGTTATCGGTATCCTGGGTATCTACTTCTACAGTGGTGCTCAGACCTTCGAAATCCTCGATATCGCTCACCATACTAATGGTGCTCATGCGATTCCAGAGAGCGTGCAGAACGTGTTCTTCCCATTGCTCTTCATCGGTTTCGGTATCCTTGGTGCGCTGTTCCCATTCCATACATGGTCTCCTGATGGTCACGCAAGTGCGCCAACAGCCGTATCTATGTTGCACGCCGGTGTATTGATGAAGCTTGGTGGTTACGGTTGTTTCCGCATCGCCATGTTCCTTTTGCCAGCTGCTACTCACGGATTCTGGATCAAGGTGTTCCTCGTGCTGACTACTATCTCTATCGTATATGGTGCTTTGTCAGCATGTGTACAGACCGACTTGAAGTACATCAACGCTTACTCATCAGTATCTCACTGTGGTATGGTGCTCTTTGCTCTCTGTATGATGACTGAGACAGCTGCTACTGGTGCAATCCTCCAGATGTTGTCTCATGGTTTGATGACCGCCCTCTTCTTCGCCGTTATCGGTATGATTTATCATCAGGCTGGTACACGTGACGTACGTTACCTGGGTGGTTTGATGAAGATTATTCCATTCCTCTCTGTAGGTTATGCAGTAGCTGGTTTGGCTAACCTCGGTTTGCCTGGTTTCTCTGGTTTCGTAGCCGAGATGACCATCTTCGTAGGTGCCTTCCAGAATGCAGATATGTTCCATCGTGTATGTACCATCATCGCATGTACTTCTATCGTAATAACAGCGGTTTACATCTTGCGTTGTGTTGGTAAGATCCTTTATCAGAAGGTTCCTAATCCTAAGTTGGAGAAGCTTCACGATGCTACCTGGGACGAGCGTATCGCTGTAGCAGGTCTTATCGCCTGCGTTGCAGGTCTCGGTATGTTCCCACTCTGGGCAGAGAAGATTATCATGGACGCAGTCGGTCCTATCTTTAGTGTAATCATGTAATAAATATCAGAAGAAATGAATTACAGTCAATTTTTAAATATGATTCCAGAAGCTACCCTGATGGTAGTTCTGTTGATCACTTTCATTGCTGACTTCTGCAGTTCCAAGAGCGCAGACCGTAAGTGGTTCAATCCTCTGGTATGTCTCTTGATGGTGGCTCACATTGCCATCAATATCTTCCCAACAGAAGCCACAGAGGCATTTGGCGGCATGTACACAACAGGTCCTGCTGCCGGTGTCTTGAAGACTATCCTGGCGCTGGGTACCCTCATCGTGATGGTACAGGCTAAGGAGTGGTTGAGCCGCAAGGACACAGCCTTCAAGGAGGGTGAGTTCTATATGCTGATTATCTCTACCTTGCTCGGTATGAACATGATGGTTAGTGCCAACCACTTCCTCCTGTTCTTCCTCGGTCTCGAAATGGCATCTGTGCCAATGGCTTGCTTGGTAGCATTCGATAAGTACCGTCACAATTCTGCTGAGGCAGGAGCTAAGTTCATCCTTACTGCTACTTTCTCAAGTGGCGTGATGATCTACGGTATCTCTCTGCTCTATGCTGCTTGTGGTACTTTGTACTTCAACGATATGGCTAACGTCATCTCTGCATCTCCATTGACCATCGCCGGTATGGTATTCTTCTTCAGTGGTTTGGGCTTCAAGATTTCCTTGGTTCCTTTCCACTTCTGGACAGCCGATTCATACCAGGGTGCACCAACTACTGTTACAGGTTATCTGTCAGTAGTATCTAAGGGTGCTGCAGCGTTTACTCTCTGCGCTATCCTCATGAAGGTGTTCCAGCCAATGGTAGAGTACTGGACCGTGTTGCTTTACATCGTGATTGTACTTTCTATCACTATCGCCAACCTGTTTGCCATCCGTCAGAGCGACCTGAAGCGTTTCATGGCATTCTCTTCTATCTCTCAGGCAGGTTACATCATGTTGGCAGTGGTAGGTAACTCAGCGATGAGCGTGAGCGCCCTGACTTACTATGTATTGATTTACGTAGTAGCCAACCTGAGCGTCTTCACCATCATCTCATCTATTGAGGAGCACAACAACGGTACAGTTCAGATGGACAGTTACAATGGTTTGTACAAGACCAATCCACGTCTGGCATTCCTGATGACCTTGGCATTGTTCTCATTGGGTGGTATTCCTCCATTCGCTGGTATGTTCTCGAAGTTCTTCGTGTTCATGGCAGCAGTTGGTACACACGACATCCACACCACATTGGGAGCCTGGGCATACGGCGTAGTATTCATCGCGTTGGTAAACACTGTTATCAGCTTGTACTACTACCTGCTCATCGTGAAGGCTATGTTCATCAAGCACAGCGATAATCCGCTTCCTACTTTCCAGAGCGCATGCTCAACCAAGTTGGCGCTTGCTATCTGCACCGTAGGTATCGTAGCATTCGGTATTTGCTCATTCGTCTTCGACTGGATTTCAGTTGCAGTGAATGCGTAAATCATCAATAATTTATAAAAATCCCAGCAATCGGTAAAAGATTGCTGGGATTTTTTTTGGTATTGTCTGAATTTTGCAGTAATTTTGCACCCCGAAAGAGGCATGGTGCCTCAAGTAATCAATAATAAATATTAATTAATCAATATAAAAAGGATGGATAAGTTACCAATGAATGATGTTCCGATGCTCGTAAGCGCCATCAACTTCCTGCTTCGTGACCACGAGTTTGAAACACTCGATGAGATTTGTAATCACTTCAATGTGAACCGTGCGGCATTAGAAGCCCAAATGGCTACCCAAGGTTTTGAGTGGTCAGAGCAGCAGAAGAAATTCTGGTAAAACCCACACGCCCAGAAATGTATAGTCAGCACGCCCTGTAAAGGGCAGAAGCTCCTAGCCCAGGGCAACACCCTGGGTAAATATAATTGCATTTAAAAACGCCCTGTAAGGGCAAAAGCTTTTAAAAAAATATAAATTGTAAATTATAAATTAATTATGACTCCTCCTCGACCCTTGTGGAAGTCTGTACAAGACTATGTTTTGATTGCGATAGGTATGATATCCTACGCTATTGGATGGAACGTGTTCCTCTTGCCAACCAATGTAACAGCAAGTGGACTTCCTGGTATCTCCAGTATTATCTATTGGGCCACCGGTTGCCCTGTGCAAATTCCGTATTTTATCGTCAACGCCACCTTATTAATATGTGCGTTCAAGATTTTGGGAGCAAAGTTCTGTGTCAAGACTGTTTATGCCGTTATAGTGGTAACCATCCTGACCTCTTTCTTCTCCAGCCGTTTAGGTGATTTTCATCTTTTGGAAAACCAACCTTTATGGGCTGCTTTCCTGGGTGCCGTTTTCTGTGGCTGCGGAATCGGACTCGGTTTCTCGGTTGGTGGTAGTACGGGTGGTACGGATATCATCGCAGCCATCGTCAACAAGTATCGCGACATTTCTCTTGGTAGAGTGATTATGATATGTGACATCTTCATCATCAGTTCCAGCTATCTGGTGGTACACGATTGGGAGAAGGTGTTATATGGTTATGTAGTTCTTTGCGTTCAGGCATTCTGCATCGACCAGGTGGTAAATAGCAGAAGACGAAGCGTACAGTTCTTTATCATTTCACAGAAGTATGAGGAGATAGGCAAGCGCATCAATGTCGATGCTGATAGGGGAGTAACGGTGGTGAATGCCAGCGGTTTTTATTCCGGTCAGGATGTGAAGATGCTTTTCGTGTTAGCCAAGCAGCGTCAGGCTCCTGCTATCTTCCGTCTTATCAGCGAGATTGATCCCCATGCCTTTGTCAGTCAGAGTGCCGTTATCGGTGTGTATGGTGAAGGTTTTGACAAGATTAAATATAAAAGCAAAAAAGAGCACGGAGTTTAATATTCCGTGCTTTTTTGTGTTATAACAAACGAGTCTCGGAAAAAATCACCATAGCCAGCAAATCAATTCAACTATTAGGAGGTTATATAGGGTTCATATTGCAAAAATACCAATAATTTTTAGCAATACAAAGAAAAGACAGACAGATTCTTTGGCATATTCAGATAATTTTCTTATTTTTGCAAAGGTAAAATATTAAAAGGAGCAATCATGAATCAGAATATGAAACGTTTGCCTTACGGCATCAATGACTTTGAGGCTGTTATAGAGCAAAATCAATATTATGTGGATAAGACGATGTATTTGCCTTTGTTGGAAAACCAACCTAGTAACATCTTCTTCATTCGTCCACGCCGGTTTGGTAAGAGCATATTCCTGAGTATGCTCCATGCTTATTACGACTGTAGCAAGAAAGAGAAATTCCAAACTCTTTTCGGTGATTTATGGGTAGGTAAGCATCCTACTCCTTTACAGGGGAAGTTTCAGATTCTTCACCTTGATTTCTCGTATGTAGGTGGTAGTATCGACAAGTTGGAGGAAAACTTCAATATGTATCTTCGTGTCAAATTAGACGGCTTCATGCGAGTTTATCAGAAATTTTATCCAGAAGATGTTAAGGAGAAGTTCTTTAAGTCTGATTCTGCTACGGAGAAATTAGCTTTGCTTCAGGATGAGACTGCCACCAAGAACCTTCCTCTCTATCTGATTATCGATGAATATGACAATTTCACCAATACTGTGCTCAATGAGCAGGGTGAGAATGTATATTGGGCAATCACCCATGCCGATGGCTTCTACCGTGATGTCTTCAAGAAGTTCAAGGGTATGTTTGAACGTATTTTCATCACAGGTGTCAGTCCTGTTACCTTGGACGATGTGACGAGTGGGTTCAATATTGGCTGGCATATCTCCACCAAGCCAGAGTTCAATCAGATGTTGGGCTTCTCTATGGAGGAAGTACGCAAGATGTTTGCTTATTACAAGGAAGTGGGAGGTATTCCTGCAGCAAGCGATATTGAGGCGATGATAGACGAGATGAAACCTTGGTATGATAACTATTGTTTTTCTGAGGATGCTCTGCATACTCAGAGTAAGGTGTTCAATAGTGATATGGTCATCTATTATCTCCGAAATTATATAGATAGGGGGGAAGCTCCAAAGCAGATGATAGATCCAAACACGATGACTGACTACAACAAGATGAAGAAACTTCTTCAGTTGGATAAGTTGGATGGCGATCGCAAAGGTGTTATCCGCACGATAGCTGAGACGGGGCAGATTGTGACAACCCTGGAAGAGACATTTCCTGCCAGTAGGTTGACTAATCCTCAAACATTCACCAGTCTGTTGTTCTATTATGGTATGCTTACCATAAAGGGTACTTTTGGTGATATGATGATATTGGGTATTCCAAACAATAATGTTCGTAAACAATACTATGGCTATTTGTTGGAGCAATATCAGGAGGAAAAGTTTGTTGACTTGAACCAGATGAAAATTCTGTTTACTTACATGGCACTTGAGGGTAAGTGGCGTGAAGGATTACAGTTTATGGCAGATGCCTATTCCAAGGTATCGTCAGTTCGTGACGGCATAGAATCGGAGCGCAATCTTCAAGGTTTCTTCATGGCATATCTGAATTTGAACAATTACTATTATACCGCACCGGAGCTAGAGTTGAACCATGGCTATTGTGATTTTTTCCTTTTGCCAAATCTTACTCATTATGCTACGAAGCATAGTTATATCCTGGAGCTGAAGGTGTTGTCGAAGAAAGATTACGAGTCAAAGCCAGAGGATGGCAAACTTTCTAAGGCAGAAGCACAATGGCAAGAGGCTGAGGAACAAATCAAGCGATATGCCGTAGCTCCAAGGGTCGAGGCGCTGCGCCAGGGTACAACGCTCCATAAAATCATCATGCAGTTTGTAGCAGGTAAGTTGGTGAGGATGGAGGAAGTGGTATGTTGAGAGATGTAGAATAAATTTAGACGTTGGAACAAAAATAAGCACAGTAATAAAAAAACTTTTTGCAAAAATTGTTGCAGAAAAAATCCCTTGTCCAAATATCTATGTTTGGACAAGGGATATCTTAATTTTCAACTAGTTTAGACGGCTATTCCAGGCCATCACCAGGATTTGTGGTAGTACTACCACCCGAAGTAGAATCACCACCTGATGGGATTGTTGTTCCACCCACCACGCTGCTAGCTCTTCTCACGCTAGCTACACTGTTGAGGTTGGCATTGCTCAAGATACCAGTGGCACGAGCACGGAGTTTTACGCTGCCAATGTTGTTGGCCACGCTGAAGTCAGCCTCAGTCTTTGCACCTTCCTTGTTACGGATACCGACCGAGAAGATGGCGAGATTGTCAATCTTCACATTCTTGCCAGCCAAGAGCTGCTCCTTGATACACTTTACCATCGCTGTCATCATGCCCAGGCACATGGCCTCAGAGAAACCCGTGTTATGCTCCTCCATGTGCTTGGCAAGAGCTGCGAGATTCATCGTTTCCTCCACTACAGGGTAAGCGTACCACTTGCCGTAAGCAGGACTTTTCTTGTTCTTGTTTTCTTTTACTACATACTTAATCATAATGATAAAAATTTTGAGTTAACTACTGCCGACTCCGCTCTCCTCTTTACCCACAGCCTCATACTCTTCGCCCATAGGTGTATGAGAAAAGCTTCATCGCATAACCCCTTTGGATTACAATGCAAATATACCGCTTTTCTCTTCGCCGACTATACGATGCCATACGTTGCGTGAGATAGCAAACGTTAGAGGGACATTCTTAGTAGGAAAGCCTTGGCTATCCCCTAGAATGCCCCTCTTTACCTTATGGCTCACCCAGGTATTCAGCGATTACCGCCACCTGCTTGGGTGTGAAAAACTTGTCCGACTTGCGGTAGCCCATCTTCATCAGTCCCTCGCTCAACTCAGGATTGCGATGAATCCACGACATGAGATGATTGACTGCTGTATGGGCAGAACCTGCATCTGGGAAGTACAACATGGCAAGCTCTGACTTGCCGTATGCCTTTACCTTGAATTCCATCATACTTTTATCTGTTTTTACATTGATATACGATATAATGATTACAACCTTGCAAGGCGTAAGTATCATACTTAGGAGCCTTAAGTAGCATAGTTAGCACTCACAAAGATAATATTTACACCCCAAAAGCAAGATACTTATTTCTCCTCAACTTTAGCCTTACAATAAACGCCACGACGAAGAGGAGTGATGATGCGATACACATTGCTCATCTGGCTGAGCATCCTTTGTGCGGTTCGCTTGCTGATGTTCTTCGTCTCAGCGCAGGCTAAGAAGTCGGTTGTGCGAAACTCGCCATCAGGAAGCGACTGGTAGACGCTAAGTTCATCAGCGTTTAAGTTCACCCCCGAATTGGCAAAAGGATTTTCATTCTCCTTGGCTAATACAGCATACACACGAGCCGTATGGTTGATGAGGCAACCCATGATGCTCATTGCTGTATGGAAATCACGGTCATCACACACCAAGGCTCGCTCATCAGCAGTGAAAATGTCATCCTTCTTGTTCCAATCCGACAAACGACGCAGGGCAGTCAACACCATCGCATAACGGAAGTTGGCAAGAGCCATACGAAACACAAAGGCATTGAAACCTGCTCCCAACATCTGAAACTGCTCGCAAAGTGTCTCTTCGTAGGTGGAGAGAAATTCCTGCTGCTGTGCCTTGCTCATGACAAACTGGATAGGATTGCCCTTTCTCTCCAACAGAGCGTGATAGAGAGGCAATAATTCCTCGCCCATCTGCTTATAGGTGTCTTCCAAAGGGGAGTCGCTACGGGCAAATACATCGTGAAACTCCACCTTGTCGTCAGGCAGGTTGTAGAACTGGAATCTACTCCCCAAGCCATTCTCAAACGATGGGAAAAGACCAGGAATCTGGCCAGGGGTGCAGGTGATGAACACAGAGAGGCGTGGATTTTCGATGTCGATATGAATTTTATCACTCACACGATTCATAGAAACCGTCTCGTGATGATACGCCTTGCGCATTAAATCAGAGTAGTGACCATAGTCAGAATCTAGCATATTCGACACGGTATCTGCCTCAGTCTCAAACATTATGCCCCATCCACCGTTGGCATCGAGGGCACGATACACAGCAGAAGAAGAGCTATTGCCTGGCATAAATGGGTCGCGAAAAACAGGCTCCTTTGGAGCAGGTCCACGCTCGCCCTTATTCTTACCCTTGCCCTGAGCCTCATAAGCAGCCTTCTCCTCTTCAAACTTAGTCATCGAAGCCTCAAATTCTCTACGCATCTCCCTTTTCTCTGGTAGAGCCAACTGCTTGCAGAAAATCAAATCTCCCTTTTTTGTTGCGGCAGAGCCATATATGTTGGTAAAAAGCGGTGCAAATACACGACGACCATCATAGATGCCGTAGATACCACTCTGTACTTCGGTCGAACCATTGGCACCACCCATCAAACCCGATGTCACATTCAGAATGCCCAAGAGCATCTTGTCTCTGCTCACAGTATCCGGGTGGATTTTATAGACGTTACGGAGGCAAAAAGGCAAATCTTTCTCATTCACCTTGTCGGAGAAAGTATAACCTGTAGTGATAGTTTGCGCCACTGGTGCCATAGTGCCATGTGCCATTTCCTTATCCAAAATACCAGAATTCTTATATTTTTCTATATTTTCTATATTTTTGGCATTTGGCATATTGGCGCAAGTGGCACGAACTGTCTCCTCTCTTGTGATAGTTTTCAGGTCTACGCCAGCATCCTTAGCCATCTTGAAGAAGGTTTGGATGGTGATGCCTTTTCCATTACCCTTCATGCAACTCGTATATTTCTTGTCGCACTCCTCATAATTGTATTCGGCGTTCATGCTGCTCAACTGGTGAAAGAGTTCTCTTCCATCCTCACCCAACCCATCGGCTAGGGCGAAACCTAATTTGATCCACTCTTCGTAAGGGGTCGTAATGTCAATATGACGATTGACGAGTATGGAAACAATATACCTCCCATCTTCATAAAGATTAACATCCCCACTTGGAGCATCCTTTTTTCGATGTCCTCCTACGCTTTTTTTGTGCAAAGTCTCTTGCTTTGTCTTGTCTTTCCCTGGTAGGGAGGTTCCATAAATAGTACCTGCATAAACATCCAGGTCGAACTGATTCAAGTTGTCCTCCTTATTTTCTGCCTGTTTGTTATTTTCCATATTGTTATCCTTATAAATTTCTTTTTTCATAATCATGGGAATTTAAAATAATTGAAAGCTAGGGTTAATTACCATATTTGCATCCCAGCAGAGGAAACATGCCGAGGCTACATTTGCTGGCGCCGAGTCAGCCTCCAAACCATAAGTCAGGAGGAGATAGTTGCGCACGGCTCGATACCATTTTTCGTGGGAACCACGAGAGAGATCGATATGCGTAACCCACTTCACTCCATCGCCACGCGGACTGGTAAACATCAGCATGGTTTCGAAGTATCGGTCTTGTTCCAGCAGATGTCTAGCCTTCCAAAGATTCTCATTTCCACCGAGGTGGTCGAAGTCGAAACAGAGTAGTCCCGAATGCTGTAAGAGTCCATTTTGGTTACGGTAGGCGAATGTTCCACTGAAGGTAGCGAATGGCAAAAAGCTAGCCTTGAAGAGCTTTTGCTCCTTCTCGTCTTTAATGCCCCTAAGTTGCTCGGTGAGTTGCATCATCTTCATCGAGTTCATCCAACAATATACATCCTCCAGGGTACCTTGCTTATAAGGTCTCTGGCTAGATGGCTTGTTGATGCCTGCAGCAAAGAGGCTGAAACGAGCTGGTGTTACATCTTTCATGTCATATCGTCTTTAGGAAGTTCTACACTAGCGATAGCTTCTGCATGAGCATTAGTCTCGCTTTCTCTTTCAGCCGCCATTCGCTTGCGATAGGCGACAGCCAATGGTGTGTTGGCGTGGAGAAGCATATCAGCGATTGCTTCTCCGAGCGTTAATACCTTGTTCATTTTTTTAGGGTATTACTTCTTTCCGTAATGAAGCGTTTTGCAGTCAGATAGTCATGTTCTCAAGCTTCTTTGTCAGAATGCTTTTCTGTCTGCAAGGTTATATGGGTACAACGGAGGATACTTGATAACCTTCGAAAATCAGCCTCTTGGCAAATTCGTGTTTACTAATGGGATAAAACGAAAAAGCCAGCAAAAGCTATTAACTTTCGCTGGCAAAATTACAAAAGTTCTTTGTTAGATTCCAAACAATCTAACAAAGACCTAACAAATATTTTAATATCTTTTAAGACTTTCTCTTGTTTTTCTTATTTGATTCTACTTTCTTATAGTATTTTTTTGCTTCAACATGCATTTCATAAAATGGCTGAAGGAAAGTATCCTTGTGGCTTTGAGCTGCTCGATTTAAATGGGATGAGTAGCTAGATGGCAACTCATCAGAGTGTAATGCTTCGCCTATAGTTTCCATTACATTTTTGATAGAAGCCACCTTTCCATTTTCCTCAAAATATTCTAATTTACACATTGCATAAATTACTTCTGTTACATGAGCGAGATGTCCGTTTGCAATACGAATGTCATGCTTTCCGATAGTTTTTTCTGTCTGCTCAACAGATTCAACCTGGTAATCATGCTCATTGCAACTCTCTACATGAAGAGGGCTATCATATAGTCTCTCATCTATCTCATCTAGAACATCCTTACCTTCCTCTGTAATAACCCAATGACGATTACAACCATAAAGGACTTGTTTCAAATAGCCTTTTTTATGCAAATAATAAATCGGATAATGAATGTCAGAAGTATCCCTTAAACTCTCAGTTCTTGCAATATTCAATACCCGAAGCTCCTCGTGTTTTAAATTAAACTCTTGTAAAGCTTTTCTTATTATTTTTTTTTCTTTCCTTCTAAAGATTTCCAACGCAGCACTTCCGTTCTTCGTTATTTGAGAAGAAACCACTTCACCCACCTCGTTAACATTTACTTTGACCATATCACAGGCTTTGAGTTCGCTAAGTGCCACTCTAACCTGGGCATCCGTCAATCCTGCCGGTGCCTCCTCATGCTGTTCTCCATCTGCGAGATGTTCCAGCACTCTTACTTTAAGTTTAGAAAAAATATATTCCATATTGCAATATTTTTGCCTCAAAATTACAAAAATATTCCAATAAAAAAGAAGAAAAATCAAAAAAACTACAATTATCTCCATAATTTTTATTACCTTTGCACTTGGGTTATCCTTATTACTAAGGAAAAGCCAAAGACATTGTGGGTAAAAACAAAAGCATTCGCTATTATTTCGCGTTTAGCCAAGAGCGTAGGAAACTCAATTTGGAATAACAAGCACGGAAATAATATGTGATAGGTGGTTCGTATATATATATGTAGCCTCCAGTCAATCCGATTAAGCAATGCAAACACGCTATAGGCGTGATGCATTCTTATGGATTGACTGGGGCTCCATTCCTACGCCGCCCCGTGCTAAACGCGATAAGAGGCATCACGCCCTTTTTGTGTTTTAGCGGATTGATAGTTGGGTGCGTAACAACTATCAATAATTATGGCAAATAGTACATTATCAAATGCTAAGGCTGCCAAGAAAGACGAGTTCTATACCATGTTTTATGATATAGAAACCGAAATGGAAGCCTATCTCGATTACAATCCAAATGTATTTCGTGGCAAGACGGTTCTTCTGCCTTGCGATGACCCGGAGTGGAGTAACTTCACTAAGTATTTTGCACAGAATTTTGAAGAACTAGGCTTGAAGAAACTCATCTCAACGAGCTATGCTATCAATAGCAAGGTTATCAAAGCAGGAATTCAAACATCCTTTTTGGAAACAACTTCTCCAAAGTTTGACAGGTCTAAGACTAACACCCATGGTAAAATTTTCGTTTTAGAAAAAGACACTACTGGTGATGGTAAAATCAATCTTGAAGACTTGGAGTGGGACTATCTTGAAGGAGATGGTGATTTCAGGAGCGACGAGGTTAAAAAGTTAAGAGATGAAGCGGATATTATTGTAACCAATCCACCATTCTCGCTTTTTAGAGAGTTTCTTGCATGGATTGTTGAGGCTGATAAGCAGTTTATCATTATTGGAAATATAAACTGTGTTACCTATAAAGAAGTATTCCCATTGCTTAGAGATAATAAGGTTTGGATGGGATGTACTATCCATAGTGGAGACCGTGAATTTGGAGTTCCAGATGAGTATCCTTTGGAAGCAGCAGGATGCAGAATTGACGAAAATGGAAAGAAATACATTCGTGTAAAAGGGGTAAGATGGTACACTAATATAGACCATGGTCGTCGCCACAATCCATTGTCTTTGATGTCTATGGCTGATAACATTAAATATAGTAAGCATAAGGATATTCAAGGAAAAAAGTATCAGCATTATGACAATTATGATGCCATTGAAATTCCGTATACAGATGCAATTCCTTGTGATTACGAGAATTTAATGGGTGTGCCAGTTACCTTTCTTGATAAATATTGTCCAGAGCAATTTGATATTATTTGGCAAGCATGTGGAAATACAAGAGCTTCTGCACCTAAGGAAATATTAGATGAAGTCGGATACACCATTCATCCAGAGGATAGAGGTGGATGTGGAGTCGTAAATAATAAGCGACAATATGCTCGAATATTAATCCGTAAAAAACATTTATAAAATGAAAAAGGAATTGAAAATATATACAGTAAAGGAGTTATGTGAAGGTTTTACATATAGTGATGTTGACGGAAAGGGGTTGTATGGTTTAGCGGGTAAGCTAACCATACAGCCAGAGTATCAGCGCAACTATCTCTATAGTGAGAATAATAGTGAGAAAGAAGCCGCTGTTATAGATTCCGTCTTGAAGGGATATCCTTTAGGTTTGTTCTATTTCAACAAACTTCCTGATGGACGTTTAGAGGTTCTTGATGGACAGCAACGCATTACAAGCCTTGGTAGATACTTGATAAGAAAGTTCTCTATCATGAGAAATAACAAACCGTATAAAATCTTTTCGTTGGATGATGAAGAACGAGAACGCATAGAGAATACAGAGTTAATCGCATACATTTGCGAAGGCACGGAGTCAGAAATCAAGGAATGGTTTGAAATCATCAACATTGGTGGTATCAAACTCAATGACCAGGAAAAACTGAATGCGATTTATTCAGGACCTTTCGTTTCTGCAGCCCGAAAGGAGTTTAGTAATAAGGATGATAGTCATATACAGAAATGGGGATGCTACATCTCTGGCTCAGCCAACAGACAGGAAATTCTGCAAGAAGCCTTGAGATGGGTTAGTCATGGCAACATCAAGGATTATATGCAGGAGCATCGTCGTGATACCGATATCAATGAACTCAAACTATATTTCAACGATGTCATTTCATGGATAGAGCAGACCTTTGATGATGTCTATCCCAAGATGAAGGGGTTAAACTGGGGTGAACTATACGAACGATTCCATACCACTCCTTATAATCATGTTGAGGTTTCTCAAAAGGTGAAAGAGCTTTATAACGATCCATGCGTTCAAGATAAAAAGAACGTGTTTGAATATGTGCTTGGCGGTTGTAAGGATACAAGACTTCTGAATGTCCGTGTCTTCGATGATAATACCAAGCGCAGGGTTTATGAACGTCAGACGGCAGATGCCAAAAAGAAGCATGAAAGCAATTGTCGTCTTTGTGCTTGTGGCGATGGTCCCAATAAGGATAAAATTTGGGCATTAAAGGAAATGGATGCCGACCATGTACAAGCATGGAGCAAAGGTGGAGCCACAGATGAAAGCAACTGTCAGATGCTCTGCAAGACGCATAACCGTTCGAAAGGCAACAGATAAAATGAAATGTTTAGTTTAAATTAAAATATCAAATTTATGAAAAAGTATTTATTTTTAATGTTGCTCCTGTTTGTTGGAGCATTTGCAACGACAGCTTTCACAAGCTGCAGTTCTGACGATGATGATTCTAAGGTTCAAGATTTAAGTATTGTTGGTACCTGGAAAGATCAGTCTAGGACAAAGGATGCTGTATGGACCTTCAACAAAGATGGAAAAGGTTATTGTGAAGAGAATATGTCAGCGATATCCTATAAAATTGCTTTCACATTTACCTTTGATGGTAATACACTGGCAATTTCTTCAAAAGGCAATGGGAAGACATATAACCAAGCTTATAAAGTTATCATTAACAAAGTTAATTTGATTAAGGCAACAGGTGAAAATGGTGAAACTTTGTCCTTGGAGAAAATAAAATAAAGATTACTAACATTAAGTGTATATATTTAAACGGGAATTCAACAAGCAATTACACTACCAGCTTATTCGCCAAAATCTCTCTCTTATGGATGAATTTTATTTCTTTGCAGAAAGAATGGCTTACTGTTGTCATTTACAGGCTCATTTACAGGCTCATTTATCGGCTCATTTACAGGCTCATTTACAGGCTTATTTTGTATATGCAACGTTAATTTAACTGATGATAGTGCAGTATCGTTACCAAGCGTAGCGGTGTAATCGGTACCATGCTATCGTCATATTTTATATTGAAATAAAAATTCCCCAACCCGTTTAAGAAAGTAGGTTGGGGGATTATTTCTTCTGCCACAGCCTTTGTTCCTATCCTGATTTATTCAGGTTTCCCTGATTTCTTCAGTAAAGGGGCGAGGAACTTATAGGTATATCCTTTTTGCTGCTTTACCATTTCTTCTGGTGTACCGGCAAAGAGGAGCTGACCGCCGCCTCGTCCACCTTCCGGACCCATGTCGATGAGCCAGTCGGCGAGTTTGATGACATCGAGATTGTGCTCGATGATGATGACCGTATTGCCACGATCTACCAGTTTTTGGAGTACATCCATCAGGATGCGGATGTCTTCGAAATGCAGACCGGTTGTCGGTTCATCGAGAATATAGAGCGTCTTGCCCGTATCACGCTTCGAGAGTTCGGTAGCCAGTTTTACGCGCTGACTTTCACCGCCAGAGAGGGTAGTGGAACTCTGTCCTAACCTGATGTATCCGAGACCTACATTCTGTAAAGCCTTGATCTTCTGCAGTATCTGAGGAACATTCTCGAAGAAATCTACCGCCTGGTTGATGGTCATGTCGAGAACATCGGCTATGCTCTTTCCCTTGTATCTTACCTCCAGCGTCTCGCGGTTGTAGCGTTTGCCGTGGCATACTTCACAAGGTACGTAGACATCTGGCAGGAAGTTCATTTCGATGGTCTTATATCCGTTACCCTTACATTCCTCGCATCTTCCACCTTTCACATTGAAGGAGAATCTGCCCGGCTTATAACCGCGGATCTTTGCCTCGGGAAGTCCTACGAAGAGTGAGCGGATATCGCTGAACACGCCTGTGTAGGTTGCTGGATTGCTGCGAGGCGTTCTGCCAATAGGACTCTGGTCTACATTCACCACCTTGTCGATATTCTCGATACCCTCGATGCTCTCGTATGGCATCGGTTTCTTGAGCGAACGGTAGAAATGCTGCGAAAGAATAGGCTGGAGAGTCTCGTTGATGAGAGTAGATTTGCCTGAGCCGCTGACACCCGTTACGACAATGAGTTTGCCGAGTGGAAAATCAACATCCACCCCCTTGAGGTTGTTGCCCGTAGCTCCGTGAATGGTAATATGCTTGCCGTTGCCTTCTCTGCGGAGGGCAGGCACCTCAATAGCCATCTTGCCGTTGAGATACTGGGCTGTAATGGTATCGGTCTTGAGCATCTCCTGAGGTGTGCCCTGGAAGACAACTTCACCTCCCTTGCGTCCCGCCTTCGGACCGATATCTACTATCCAGTCGGCAGCCCGCATCATATCTTCATCGTGCTCCACCACAATAACGGTATTGCCCAGGTCGCGAAGTTCCTTCAGACTGTTGAGCAGACGTTCGTTGTCGCGCTGGTGCAGACCGATGCTCGGCTCATCGAGGATATAGAGTACATTGACCAGCTGGCTACCAATCTGAGTAGCCAGACGGATGCGCTGGCTCTCGCCACCCGAGAGAGAAGCCGACTGGCGGTTGAGCGAGAGATAATTGAGTCCCACATCGAGGAGGAAGGTAACGCGTGATCGCAACTCCTTGATGATTTCGTGAGCCACCTTCGCTTTCATCGAAGGCAGATGCTGTTCCACTTCTTCGAGCCAATCGCGCAGTTCATCGATGTCGAGACTGGCTACTTCGGATATATTCTTATCCCAGATCTTGAAAGAGAGCGATTCTTTTTTGAGTCGCAAACCATGGCATTCAGGACATTCGATGGTAGAGATAAACTGGTCGGCCCATTTCTTGCCCGCCGCGCTCTCGTCATCCTCCATCACCTTCTGCAGGTAGTCGATGATGCCATCGTATGCGCAGAAATAGTCGGTAGAGGTATGCACCTTTTCCTTTTCTATCTTCACGTTTTCGAGCGAACCATAGAGAATTTCCTGCATGGCATCGCCCGGAATCTCACAGATAGGCGTCTTCAGGTTGAGGTCATACTTGCTGAGCAATGATTCTATCTGCCAGAAAATCATCTGGTTCTTGTATTTGCCGAGCGGAGCGATGCCGCCTTCATGGATGCTGAGTTTATCATCGGGAATTACCTTCTTGATATCAATCTGGTTCACCTTTCCCAGACCCTTGCAATGCGGACAGGCACCTTCGGGAGAGTTGAAGGAGAACATGTTAGGAGCTGGATCCTGGTAGGCGATACCCGTTACAGGGTCCATGAGACGCTTGGAGTATGTCTTGGCCTCCTTGGCACCTTTCTCAAGAACCATTACCATGCCGTCGCCCTGTTTCATAGCCGTTGCCACACTCTTGCGGATGCGTTCCTCATCTTCTTCCTTCACCACCAGTTTATCGACCACAGCTTCTATATTGTGGTTCTTGTAGCGGTCGGTTTTCATATTGGGAACGATTTCGAGGATGTTGCCGTCGAGTCGCACATAGAGATACCCCTTTCTGCGCATGCTTTCGAAGAGTTCGCGATAATGACCCTTGCGCTGGCGTACGAGTGGAGCGAGCAGGAAGATAGCCTTGCCCTTATAATCGCTGAGAATCATGTCGATGACCTGTTCCTCGGTATATTTCATCATCTCCTCGCCACTCTGATAGCTGTATGCAGTACCGGCGCGGGCATAGAGCAGACGGAGATAGTCGTAAATCTCGGTGGTAGTGCCCACGGTAGAGCGGGGATTCTTGTTGGTGGTTTTCTGTTCTATGCTGATGACCGGACTCAATCCCGTAATCTTATCAACATCCGGGCGTTCCATATTACCCAGGAAGTTACGGGCATAGGCAGAGAATGTTTCGATATATCTGCGCTGACCTTCGGCAAAGATGGTGTCGAAGGCCAGTGAACTCTTGCCCGAACCCGAGAGTCCGGTAATCACGGTGAGGGAATCACGCGGAATCTCCACATCTATGTTCTTGAGGTTGTGGACCCGTGCGCCCCATACATTTATCTTTTCTTCTGAATTCATATTCCAATTCTGCTAATTGCTGTTTGCCTAATAGTTACTGTTCTGCTCTTCGGTATAACCTCTGAGCAGGTTGACATCACGTTTGATGTTATACACAACGCCATCTGCCCCCTTCGCCTTGACGAGACAGAAGTAGACACCCTCCTTGACCGGTTTTCCGCGGTAGGTGCCATCCCATCCCGTGGCAGGGTCGGTCCATTCATAGAGTTTCTGTCCCCACCTATTATATATATAGGCGTGGAACTCTTCGATATTCCGGTAACCATCCTTGGGCTTATAGATGTCGTTGATGCCATCGCCATTTGGAGAGAAGGCATTCGGCATGAGAAGAGAACTGACCTTGGTCGTCTCTTCTGTGTCGTCCTCCTCGTCGTCGTTGACTTCCTGAGCGTGTAATTGACACGTCAAAAGTGGCAACATGATGCAAAGTAATGCTATTTTTCGTCTCATTTCTAAAATAATTTGTGCAAAGATAATAAAAAGATGAGAGATATTGCGTCAGATGCAAGATTTTTTGTATTTTTGCAGATGAAAACATGAAATATTTGAAGATATCGTTAAAAAAATCTTGTGATATGAGACAAAAAATGAGATATTTCCTGCTGCTCGTTGGGCTTCTGCTCAGTGTCAGCATTGGCGCGCAGACTATAAAATGGCGCGACATTTACACGGTTAAGAAGAAAGATACCATCTTTGGTATCGCCAATAAATACGGATTGAGCCTTCCTGAACTGATGGATGCCAATCCGGAGATGAAGCGTGAGGGATACATGCTGCAGAAGGGAGCTACGCTCTTTATTCCATACACCAAAGACCAGAAGAATCCTAATCAGGTGAACGGTCAGAAGTCGGGGAATGGGGCAACGGTTCAGAAAACTGCTACAGCTCCGGCAACCTCAAAGGCTGCAGTTGCCAGAAATGCGGTAAAGGTAGGCGTGATGTTACCTTTGCATAATGTTGATGGCGACGGCAAGCGAATGGTGGAGTATTACCGCGGTTTGCTGCTGGCTTGCGAAACCCTGAAGCAGCAGGGCGCCGATATAGATGTGCGTGCCTGGAACGTTCCTATTGATGCTGATATCCGGAATACACTCTTGCAGGAGGGCGCTAACCAATGCGACATCATCTTTGGTCCACTTTATACCAAGCAGGTGGCTCCGCTGGCCAACTTCTGCAAGAACTACGGCATCAAAATGGTGATTCCGTTCTCTATCAGCGGAGATGATGTAGAAAGAAACAAAGAGATTTTCCAGGTTTATCAGAGCGATGATGCGCTGAATGATGCGACCATCAAGGCATTCCTGAGCCGTTTTACCAATGTGCATCCTATCTTTGTAGACTGCAATGATTCTACTTCGAGAAAGGGCAACTTTACGTTCGGTCTGCGCAAGGAACTGGAACGCAGGAAAATCAATTATAGCATCACTAATGTGAATTCAAGTATCGATCAGTTTGCCAAGGCTTTCATGCCTTCCAAGCAGAATGTGATCATCCTGAACACGGGACGTTCGCCACAGTTGACTCAGGTATTGAACAAGCTCGACGAATTTGATGCGAAGTATCCGGGTGCAGCCATCTCTCTCTTCGGCTATACCGAATGGCTGATGTATGCCAAGTATAATCTGGAAAGATTCTATAAGTATGATACTTATATCCCTTCCACCTTCTATTATAACCCGAACTCAGCACAGACCAAGGCGCTTGAGAGCCGTTATGAGCGATGGTTCCATCAGCCTATGATGGTGGCACAGCCAAGATTCGCCATCACCGGTTTCGATCACGGAATGTATCTGATTCAGGGCGTCAAGAGATATGGCAAGAACTTTACAGGTGAGCGCCAGCAGATGACTTACCAGCCCGTGCAGACTCCACTCCGTTTCGAGAAGACCAGTAGAGGAGGATACAAGAACAAGAGTTTCCAGTTGATTCACTATACCTTTAATCATCAGATAGAGGCGGTGAAGTACTAGTTTATAGTTTACAATTTATAGTTTACAATTTATAGTTGATAATGAATAGAAATATTGGGCTGCTGATTCTGATGCTCATCTTCGGAATTCCAGTTTCGGCACAGATAGGAGAGCATCGTAATGATTTCGCCATCGGTTTTAATGGGGGCTATATGATGAGTAGCGTAGGATTCATACCCGAGGTACAGCAGAAGCAGCACGGCGGACTGACGGGCGGTTTCTCGATGAGATATACCTGTGAGAAATATTTCAAGACCATCTGCTCTATCTATGCCGAGGTAAACTATGCGCAGGCAGGATGGGAAGAGGATATCCTGGATATGGAGAATAATCCGGTGATTATCACCGAAACCAAAGAGGCGATGGCTTACAAGCGTACCATCAACTATATTCAGGTGCCAATCTTTGCGCATCTGGCATGGGGTAGGGAGACAAGAGGACTGAACATCTTCGTGAATGCCGGTCCGCAGTTTGGTCTCTATCTGAGTGATTCGCAGAAGACCAACTTCTCGGTAGAGCACATGCCGGCAACCGACAATAACCGTGTAAGTCCGGTAGTGGCTCAGGATACGATGGCAGTCAAGAACAAGCTCGATTATGGTATCGCCCTGGGTCTGGGTGCTGAATATAGTATTCCGAAGGTGGGGCATTTCCTTGCCGAAGCCCGATACTACTATGGTCTGGGAAATATCTACGGTGCTTCTAAGCGTGATTATTTCGGAAAGAGTAACTACGGACAGATTGTTCTGAAACTCTCTTATCTCTTTGATATCACCAGAACGAAGAACGTGAAACGGAAATAGATGATAATTAATAATTGATAATAAATAATGATAACGGGTTTATCATTTATGTTTTAAAGAAAATGAGTACAACAGAAAAAATGCAGATGAAATTGAGCGACTCTAAGTCAGCTCGCTGGACCGCCCTCCTCATCGTGAGTATCACGATGATGTTCGGTTACTTTTTTACAGATGTGATGTCTCCACTGGAGCCTCTCTTGACAGCAGCCAAGGGAGCAGAGAATGGTCTCGGACTCGGATGGAATTCGGATGAATACGGCTTCTTCTCCGGAGCTTACGGATACTTCAATGTGTTCCTCCTGCTTCTCTTCTTCGGTGGTCTTATCCTCGATAAGTTTGGCATCCGTTTCACTGGTATCCTCTCTACCGTCCTGATGTTTGGTGGAGCCTTGTTGAAGTGGTATGCTTTAGGTCATGAGTTTGACGGAATGGTTGCTGTACCATTCTTCGGTACTTACAGTACGCAGGTAGTGATAGCTGCACTTGGCTTTGCCATCTATGGTGTAGGATGTGAGATATGCGGTATCACAGTGAGCAAAGTTATCGTGAAGTGGTTTACGGGCCATGAGTTAGCTCTGGCAATGGGTGTACAGGTAGCTACGGCTCGTTTGGGAACTGCTGCAGCTCTGAGTGCTTCTCTTCCTTTTGCCAAGGCGATGGGCGGTGTTTCTGCTTCTGTTGCTTTGGGCGCTGTATTGCTTTGCGCTGGTGTACTGGTTTATCTGGTTTATTGTGTGATGGACAAGAAGGAGGATGCTTCTGCAGCAGCTGTAGCTACAGAACCGGAAGAAGGTTTCAAGTTTTCAGACTTGGGCGGTTTGTTCAAGACAACAGGTTTCTGGTATGTGGCATTCCTTTGCCTGATGTTCTATGCCGGTGTATTCCCATTCCTGAAGTTTGCCACCAAACTGATGATTTTCAAGTATGGTGTGGATGCTAATTTGGCAGGTCTGATTCCTGCGATGTTGCCATTCGGTACCATCTTCCTCACACCGCTCTTCGGTAGTATATACGATAAGTATGGCAAGGGTGCTACGCTGATGATTATCGGCAGTTGCCTCCTGACCTTTGTGCACGTCATGTTTGCCCTGCCAATCAACTCATGGGTGCTTGCCATCGTGCTGATGCTCATCCTGGGCATTGCATTTGGACTGGTACCATCAGCCATGTGGCCATCTGTGCCAAAGATTATCCCAATGAAACTCTTAGGAACTGCATACGCCCTTATCTTCTATATCCAGAACATCGGACTGGCTCTCATTCCGGTATGGATTGGTAAGGTGAACCAGGCTAACACGGGTGCTGATGGTGTTATCGACTATACCCAGACGATGACTATCTTTGCAGCCTTCGGTGTGATTGCTATTATCATCTCTTTCCTCCTCTTGTTTGAAGATAAGAGAAAGGGATATGGTTTGCAGAAGCCTAATGTGAAATAAGTGAAGAGTGAAAGTATAATTTTTAAAAGAAAGGAAATAACCATGAATGCGACACCTGAATCATTGATTAAGGATTATGCTGACCCGATAGAGCAGCAGGAGATTGACAAGTTTGTATGTTCTGAGATGGGCAGACAGATACACCGGTATATCAAGGGTATGTCGGGTACCAAGCAAGCTATGTTGAAATTTGAGGAAAGGCTAGCCAGCCTCTCTGTACCAGAGAAGGAGAAGGCGATAGCCAAGTATATTGATCTGAACAGAAAAGCATTGGATGGTCTTGACTTGAAGATGATTCTGGTCCGTTCGGTAGCCAACTATTGTGACACCTTCCAGTATATGCTGGATTTTGTCAACGATAAGCGCAAGATGGTTTTCTATTACCAGCGCATCAAGGCGAAATACATTCAATATCATGAAGTATTTGAGCAGGATGGAAAGTTCGGTATGAAAGATCATCAAGGCAACATCTTACTCTCGCCAACTTATGATTTCTTGCGCACATGCTACATTTATAATGATGACTTGAGCATCATGCCGGTAATAGCTGAGAAGAATGGCAAGATGGGACTGGTAATGCCGGATGGTAACGATACGGTAGTGGCGGATTTCCTTTACGACGAAATTTGCTTGCGTGATGAATATCCTTACTTCGAAGCATCAAAAGATGGCGAGAACGGATTTCTTGACAAGACTGGTAACTTTGTGAATAGTTAATAGTTAACAGTTTATAGTTAATAGAGAAAGGGCAATCAGATTGGGATGAACCAACTGATTGCCCCTTTTTACTTTCGTTGCTATGAGCAACTTGGTTTTATCTATTTTTCTCTCGTCTTCAAACCCTAGTGAAGAAAAGCAAAAGAATTCTTCACTCTTCGTTCTTCACTCTTCACTTAACTTATCCCAAGTACTTCATCAAGATTTTGATCTTACCGCTATCACGGAGCTTGATGATACTCTTTTCGCGAATCTGGCGAACACGCTCACGGGTAAGGTTGAACTCGCTACCGATTTCCTCCAAACCCTTCTCGTGGCAACCGATACCATAGCAGTAGCACAGAATCTTGCGCTCACGGTCTTTTAATACAGAGTTGAGAACGCGGTCAAGCTCGCTCGCCATCGACTCGAAGTCTACACCCTTGTCGGTACGGCTGTCATCACCCGAAGCCATCACGTCGACCATCGCATTGTCATCATCATCGCTACCGAATGGAGCATCGATACTCATGTGGTGATTATCTGCCTTGATAGTCTGGTCGATTTTGCTTTCTTCCATCTTTGTGATTTGAGCGAGCTCAGCAACAGAAGGTTTGCGCTGGTTCTCCTGCTCAAACTTACTGATTTCTGCACTGATCTTACTCAATGCACCTACCTGGTTCAAAGGCAGGCGAACGATACGGCTCTGCTCGGCAATAGCCTGCAGGATGCTCTGACGAATCCACCATACGGCGTATGAGATAAACTTAAAGCCGCGGGTCTCGTCAAACTTTTCAGCAGCCTTTACCAAACCGATGTTACCCTCGTCGATGAGGTCGGTAAGAGAAAGACCTTGGTGCTGATATTGCTTAGCAACAGATACAACGAAACGAAGGTTTGCTTTTACCAATTTCTCCTTGGCACGTTCTCCCTCACGACCGCCTTTGCGAATCTTCTGGGCAAGTTCGATTTCTTCATCGATAGAGACCATAGGCTCTCTACCAATCTCCACCAAGTACTTGTCGAGTGCTTCACTGGAACGGTTGGTTATACTCTTACTAATCTTAAGTTGTCTCATAAATATCCTTTTACCTTTCTATTTAGAATTTTTTGAAGTATTTTTGTGTATCCCGAAACCTCCTCATGGTTTCGGGGTGCAAAGGTACGAAAAAAAATGCAATTACGTTGTAATATAAACGGAAATTTTTTATATGATTTGTCTGTTTTTTAGAATTTTAGCCGGTTCCTAGTAGAAAAATGCTATGTGAAGTGCGCTTTTTGGTGCAATAAGTTTGAATTATGGAATAATTTATGTATCTTTGCACAAAAATTGCGAGAAAAGAATAACTAAATAATAAAATAACAACAAAACAAAAAATTATGTTTGAGAATCAACCAAAAGGTCTGTGGGCCTTAGCTTTGGCAAACACGGGTGAGCGTTTCGGCTATTACACCATGCTTGCTGTGTTCTTGCTTTATTTGCAGGCCAACTTCGGTTTTGAAACCGGATTGGCAAGTACTATTTATTCTACATTCCTGATGATGGTTTATTTCCTTCCTATCATCGGTGGTATCGCAGCCGACAAGTTTGGCTTTGGACGTATGGTTACCACAGGTATCTTCATCATGTTCATCGGCTATCTTGTTCTCTCACTTCCTCTTGGCAAGGAAACCATTGCCGTTGCTGCTATGGGTATTTCACTTATTCTCATCGCTTTGGGAACCGGTCTGTTCAAGGGTAATCTGCAGGTGATGGTAGGCCGTCTCTATGATGAGCCACAGTATGCCAGCAAACGTGATTCCGGTTTCTCACTCTTCTATATGGCTATCAACATCGGTGCTATGTTTGCTCCTACTGCTGCCATCAAGATTATGAAGTGGGCGCAGGAGAGCCTGAGCGTGTCGGTGGAAGATTCATATCACTTCGCATTCGCCGTGGCTTGTGCTTCACTGATTTTCAGTATCGCTATCTACTATGCCTTCAGCTTTACATACAAGCATGTTCTTGCTTCTGAGACCAAGAGTAAGGATGATAAGACTTCTGCTAATGAGACAAACGAACTTTCTAAGGCTGAGACCAAGGAGCGCATCATCTGCCTCTGTCTCGTATTCGCTGTGGTTATCTTCTTCTGGATGGCTTTCCATCAGAACGGTAATACATTGACACTCTTTGCCCGCGATTATACACAGAAGACTTCAGAGGGTCTGCAGTCAATGGCGTTCGATGTTACCAACCTCGTAGCCTGCATCTTCGTGGTTTACGGTTGTTTCGGTCTGGCACAGAGCAAGACTGGCAAGGGTAAGGGCATCTCTCTTGGTGTTATTGTTGCTGCCATCGCTTTCCTCTTCTACAAGTACAGCAACCTTGAAGGTGCCGTAGATGTTGAGGCTCCTATCTTCCAGCAGTTCAACCCATGCTATGTAGTGGCATTGACACCAGTGAGCGTTGCTTTGTTCTCATGGCTCCACAAGATAGGCAAGGAGCCTACATCGCCAGAGAAGATTGGTTTGGGTATGCTCGTTGCAGCTCTCGGTTTTGTATGGATGGCTGTAGGTTCTATGGGTTTGGAGCTTCCTTTGACACAGGGCGATCCTGCTACAGAGGGTACACGTGTAAGTGCTAATCTCCTCATCTCTACATACCTCATCCTTACATTCGCAGAGCTTCTGCTTTCTCCAATTGGTATTTCATTTGTATCGAAGGTAGCTCCTCCAAAGTATGCTGGTTTGATGATGGGTCTCTGGTTCGGTGCAACAGCAATCGGTAACCAGTTGGTTATGATTCCTGGCATCATGTGGGGTCAGAACTTCAACCTCATTGCCATCTGGGGTGTTCTCGCAGGTATCTGTCTGGTTTCAGCTCTCTTCATCTTCTCTATCATCAAGAAGTTGAATCGCGTAAGCTAAATCTTAGAAATATCATATACAAAAAAGGCTTGCTTCATTACGGAGCAAGCCTTTTTTATTTGTTATTTCTTCAACCACTTGTCTAACCAGCCGAAGAAGGTGCGCTGCCAGAGCACGCCGTTCTGTGGCTTCAATACCCAGTGGTTCTCATCAGGATAGATGAGGAGTTCGGCTGGGATGCCACGCATGCGGGCTGCATTGAAGGCGCCCATGCCCTGGTTGGCATTGATACGGTAATCCTTTTCGCCGTGGATGCAGAGGATTGGAGTATCCCACTTGTCTACAAACTTATGAGGACTGTTCTCGTAAGTCTTCTTGGCGTTGGCACTCTGGTCCTTGTTCCAGTAAGCATCCTCGTATTCCCAGTTAGAGAACCAAGCCTCCTCTGTATCGGTGTACATGCTCTCCAGGTTGAAAGCACCATCGTGAGAGAGGAATGCCTTGAAACGCTTGTTGTGATGACCGGCGAGATAGTATACTGAGAAACCACCGAAGCTTGCACCCACACATCCCAGACGATCCTTGTCTACGTAAGGAAGATTGTTGGCAGCATCATCAATAGCTGAAAGATAATCGTTCATGCACTGGCCTGTCCAGTCGCCAGAAATCTCTTCGTTCCATGCGCTTCCGAAACCAGGGAGACCGCGGCGGTTAGGCAATACGACAACATAGCCGTTGGCTGCCATGATCTGGATGTTCCAGCGGTAGCTCCAGAACTGGCTTACCGGACTCTGAGGACCACCCTCGCAGAAGAGAAGGGTAGGGTACTTCTTGTTGGCATCGAAATTAGATGGCAACATAATCCATACCAGCATCTGCTTGCCGTCGGTAGTCTTTACCCAACGCTGCTCACACTTACCCATATTCAACTGGTTCAGAATATGGTCGTTCTCGCGGGTAATCTGCTCTACCTTGGTACTCTTTGCATCCTTGCCTGGAGTTACGATGTAGATATCAGTAGGATGACTCATGCTAGCCTTGGTAGCAAGAAGCTTGTTGCCGTTGTTGGCAAGCGAGATGCTTCCGTAGTCAGCCCATTCGTTGGTAATCTGCTTTACTTCGCCCTTGAAATTAGCCTGATAGAGGTTCAGGGTTCCGTGCCATACGCCGATGAAGCTGAGGCTCTTGTTGTCCTTGTTCCATACGAAGCCCTCTACGTTAGAGTCGAACTTCTCTGATACATAGTTCTTCTTGCCGGTAGCGAGTTCGTAAACACAGAGGCGGTTGCGGTCGCTCTCGTAGCCATCGCGAGCCATGCTCTGCCAAGCGATGTACTTGCCGTCAGCAGAGAACTGAGGGTTCACGTCGTAACCCGGATTGTTCTTCAGATTCTCAGGAGCGTTGACAGCCTGGTTCTTCATGCTCTTGGTAGCATCAATCTTAGGCTCTACATAGCCAGCCTCCTTGCAGAGGTTCTTTGTCTCGCGCGTACCTATATTATATAGATAGATATCAGAGTCGGTAGAGATGGCATACTGAACGCCCTCCTTCTTACGGCAGGTATAGGCGATGGTCTTGGAATCCGGACTCCATGCCAGCTGCTCGATACCACCGAATGGAGCCATAGGGCACTCGAATGGTTCATCCTTCAGGATGTCTTCGCCAGCGTTGATGGTACCGTCTTCAGCCACATCAGCCACGAAAGGATGGAGAAGGCTCTCTACGTAGTGGTCCCAGTGGCGATAGTTCATATCAGTTACGAGACGGCCGGTAGCCAATGGGAGATCAGAAGGATTCTCCTTGATGGTTCCGTGGTAAGGGAGTTCCTTGATGAGGATTACCTTCTTGCCGTCAGGAGAGAAGCGGAAGCCCTGGATGCCCAGCTTGTCGTTGGTGAGCTGCTTTCTGCCTGTACCGTCAGGGTTCATGCTCCAGAGCTGTCCGTCGCGGATGAAGGCAATCTTCTGTCCGCCCTGAATCCAGGCAGCATCTGTTTCGCTCTTTGCATCGGTGGTCAATGCCTTCTTGTTCTTGCCGTTGGCATCCATGATGAAGAGCATCTGATGACCCTTGTTCTCCTTTACACTGTAGTAACCCACCTGGTACACCACCTGCTTGCCGTTAGGCGAAGCTTCGGCGCCACCGATACGTCCCATTGCCCAGAGAGCCTCAGGAGTCATCAGGTGGTTTTCTACCTTGATGTCATTTTTCTTAATCATAGTCTGTGCATCAGCAGCTGTGCCCATCGTGAGAGCCGCAGCAGCTAAAATCATAGCTTTAATCATGTTTCTAATTTTACTGTTATAATGTTGCTTTGTTGTTATGTATCCTATTTGTCTTAAATCTGATCCAAAGCCTGCTTGATATCATCGAGGATGTCTTCTACATCTTCGATACCTACGGAGAGGCGAATCAGATCTGGCGCAACACCTGCTTCCTTCAGCTGCTCTTCGCTGAGCTGGCGATGGGTGTGACTGGCTGGATGGAGCACACAGGTGCGGGCATCGGCTACATGGGTTACGATGTTGATCATGTCGAGAGAATCCATAAACTTGATGGCTGTATCGCGGTCTCCTTTCAATCCGAAGGCAATAACACCGCAGGTGCCGTTTGGCATATACTTCTGGGCAAGCGCATGATACTCATCGCCCTCCAGACCGCTATAATGAACCCAAGCCACACGCTCATCGTTCTGCAGGAACTCTGCCACCTTCTGTGCATTTGCACAATGCTGGCGCATACGGAGGTGGAGACTCTGAAGACCGAGGTTGAGGATGAACGAATTCATTGGGGCAGGGATGCTGCCGAGATCGCGCATCAGCTGAGCTACGAGTTTGGTGGTGTAGCCCATCTTGCCGAAAGCCTTCACATAGGTCAGACCATGGTAGCTGTCATCCGGTGTGCAGAGACCTGGAAACTTATCAGCATGAGCCATCCAGTCGAAGTTGCCGCTGTCTACTACAACGCCACCTACCTGTGAAGCCGTACCATCCATATATTTGGTAGTACTGTGGGTAACGATGTCGGCACCCCATTCGAATGGGCGGCAGTTGATAGGCGTAGCGAAGGTGTTGTCAACGATGAGAGGCACCCCATTCTTGTGAGCAATGCGTGCAAACTTCTCGATGTCGAGTACTGCGCAGCCCGGGTTGCTGATGGTTTCGCCGAAAACAACCTTGGTGTTAGGGCGGAAAGCCTTCTGGATTTCTTCTTCGCTATCGTTCGGATTCACGAAAGTACACTCGATGCCGAGTTTCTTCAGGGTTACGCCGAAGAGATTGAAGGTACCACCATAAATCTCATTAGATGTAACGATATGGTCGCCCGCTTCGCAGATGTTGAATACTGCATAGAAGTTGGCAGCCTGACCGCTGCTGGTTAATACGGCTCCCACGCCACCTTCGAGTTCGGCAATCTTCTTAGCCACAACATCGTTGGTAGGGTTCTGGAGACGGGTATAGAAGTAGCCTTCCTTCTTCAGGTCGAAGAGCATAGCCATCTCCTCAGAGTTGTCATACTTGAAAGTAGTGCTTTGATAAATTGGCACTTCAATCGGTTCGCCGTTCTTTGGCTCATAGCCTCCCTGCACGCAGATAGAGGCGGTACGTAAATTCTTTTTCATTTGTCGGTTATGTTTTCTTTTAAACTTCATGTTTTTGCGATATGACATGTCATGCTGCCCATTGCAAGATGCAAAGATACGGCAAATCCTTGAGAATTAAGAATAATTTGCGTAAAACATTGTTCGAAAGCAACTTTTTTTTGTATTTTTGCATCAGAAATGATTTCGTTTCGTTTTAAGAACTGAATCCTTAGGAGTAGATTTCGTTTCGTTTTAAGAGCTGAATCCTTAGGAGTAGATTTCGTTTCGTTTTAAATGCTAAATTTTCAGGAATATAAGAAAGATATAAATATTTAGTAAATGAATACATTGTTTCTTGTGCAGTTTGCTTGCTGCATTATAGTGTCGATGTTGGGCTTGATATTGGTATTGTCCAGGTTTCAGATTCGCTGGTCCAACCGTCGTTATGAGGTGTCTCGTTGGCTCCTTGCTTTTTCCATGTTTGTACTTGCTGGACATTATGTTTTACAAATGCTTTATGGTTTCCGTGCTAAAGGCGATGAAATAGGAGCCGTTGTCAATATTCTCTTCTATTCTCCTATTTCTTTCATCGTTTCCTATGCTGCGTATCATGTCATATCCCATAGAGGCGGGCGCAGGAATTTTGCCATAGTGGGAGTTGTGAGCTATGCATTGATATTGATTTGTTTCTTTTTCGGATACAATGATACTCCTAGGGGAATGCACATGGGGGGGTGGCTCTATGTGATGCTCGCATTATTTGTACTTTCTATTTTGTATTGCGTTTATACTACAGTCGTAGAGATGCGGTATCATCGAAAAATCATTGAGGATAATACGACAGAAGATTTGCTTCCTTTCGACAGATATTCTTATGCCAGTTATAGTTTGATGGGTATCATGGCATTGGCGATGGCTGCTGCCATCTGCTATCGTCCTCTTCTGTATTGCGTGGCACCGTTGGCGCTTTTTTCTCTGATTTCCTTTGTCGTCCATTTCTTGGGTTTCGGTTACATTATCATGCCAACAGAGGTGAGATTGGAGATGGATACTACTGATGCTCCTTTTGAGATGATGGAAGAGAGTGAAGTGATGGGGCTGGATTCTGAAAAAATAGATATGATAGAATCTTTGCTTGATAAGTGGTGTGAAAATGGCGGATATAGAGACAGTACGGTGAATATGCCGATGCTATCGGCAAAGTTGCGCATTCCTCGCCCCGAATTGAGTAGCTATTTTGAGAATTATCTGAAGAGTAGTTTCCGTATCTGGCTCAGCGATATCCGTTTCAAGGAGGCGCAGCGTATGCTGCTGGAAGAATGCAGGTACAGCAATGATACCATTTCTACAGAATGCGGCTTCTCATCCCACGCCCATCTCTATAAGATTTTCAAGGCTAAGACGGGATATACACCAGGACAATGGAGAAATTCTGTTCGGAAAAAACGGTAGAATGCTGCGAAAAATAGTTTCATTCCTACCAATGAAACACCTTTTTGATAGGAATGAAACTATTTTCTTGAGCAATGAAACTGTCTGGTTATAAGATTTTGATTATCTTTGCATCATTATTTAATAATAGTAGATAATAATGATTCAGTAAGGTTAATCAGTATGAACAAGAAATTTTCAACTTTAGCCATTGCATTTGCAGCCTTCTGCTTGACCTCATGTCACTGCGATGATGATACTTCGACCACATCGAAGTACATCACCGTTGCCACTTCCATCGGACAGATGACACGCACTACCACTGATGCCGACGGCAATCAGAAGTTTGCGAAGGATGACAAAATCAGCATCTATGCGTGGACAGGCAATGCCACCGCAGTTCCCGCAGACTTCGTGGTAAACAACAGTATCAACACCTACGATGGCGCTAAATGGACAGCTTCACCGCAGATGCTGTGGAAAGACATGGAAACGCCTCACTACTTCCTTGGCATCTATCCTAACCGTGCCGTGACAGATTTCACTGCCGATGAGTATGCGCTCGACACAGAGAAGCAGGAAGCGTCAGACTTATTGGTAGCAGTTAACACCGGCATCGAAGGAGCCGGCATTACGGCAACAGCCAATCCTGTGAGCCTGATGTTCAACCACGTGATGTCAAAACTCATTGTGAACCTTCAGTTCCGCAACCAATGGGCAACCACTCCGACAGTAGCATCCGTTACCGCTACGGCAAAGAATGCTGCCACAGTAAACTATGTGACTGCCACCGGCACTGTAGTGACTGCCACCGGTGAACAGAGCGACATCGTCCTCCCCGCTACTGCTGCCAACACCTGCTATACCTCGATAATGGTGCCGCAGAGCGATTTCCGAACTATCAACATCGTGATAGATGGCAAGACCTACACCTTTACCCATACCGAAGACATCGCGCTTGAGAGCGGCAAGTACACCACCGTCAACCTTATCGTTGGTCGCAACGAGATAACCCTCGGTTCGGTATCAATCAACAACTGGCTGGAAGGTTCAAGTATTAACGGAGGTGAAGCACAAACAGATAATCAATAACAACCCTTTAAAATATAGACAGAAAATGAACAAAGCATTACAACTTCTTATGGCTGCAGCCCTCGTGACCGGCTTTGCCGCCTGCTCGTCCGATGACGATATGTCCACAGCCAACAATTTTCCTCAAGATGGCGTTGTGCGCTTCAATGTGGGAGTGAACATTCCGCAGACACGTGCCTCACATTCAACTGATGGAAGCGATGTTGCTGAGTTTGGTATCTGCATTTACAACAAAGTCAGTTCAAAGTACACATACAACAACATCAGAGTGACCGGCAGCAATACCACCGCATGGACACCAACCCAACAGATGCTATGGCAAAACTCCACTCAGGCTGTTGACATTGTGGCTTATTCTCCTTATGTGTCAGGATATTATACCCCATCCTCCAAGAATTACCCTGTCTTGGTAGAGGCAACACAGACCAAAGAAGACTACACAAGCGACTTCCTTATCTGCAAGAAGTCGAACTTTGTGCCAGGAGATAAAGAAAATGGTTTGGAAGATGGAAAACTGTATCTTGCTTTCAAGCACGCCCTGAGTCAACTCACCATTACCGTAACACTCGGAACAGAGTTCAACGCTACGGAATTGCTAACTACAAATCCTATCACCGATTTGAAAGTCAACGGCACGTACATTGAAGGTACATGCGACTTTACCAAGCCATCAGACTTCGTAACTGCCACGACAACAGACTTCGCAACTGGCAGGCCAGCTTCACCGGTAGCCGTAGCACCGTTCGAACTTGGAAACTTCGAAGCTGCAACCGAGAAGACACCCAATGCAAAGGCAACCTACCGGTGTCTGCTGATACCTCAGAACATCGAGGAAGGAAAATTCAGCGTAAGCTTTAAGTTGAATGGAGTACCTTATATATGGACATCCGACAAAGCCGTAACTCTCGCGGAGAACACCGACTACACATTGGCTTTGACAGCTGGCAAGGAGATAGTAGTGGTAGGAGAAATGGTAGCCGAGCCATGGAAGACAGGTTCGACTTCCAATGTAGAGACAGAATAACAACCGTAATGACAACGACAATGAAGACAATTAAATATATGGGCATGGCGCTGATTATGGCTGCACTTGCCTCTTGTAGCAGTGATGATGACTTCGGAACGAACTGGCAGAACGACCCTACTGCTGTGCGCGTGAGTGCTACCGTTGGCGGTGTGTTTACCCGTAGCAACCCGGTGGCAACAACAGAAGAAGACCTGAGGAATTTCAAAGAAAACGATGTAATAACCATTTCCACTGAAGGACAGAAATCGGTGGATTACAAATTTAATGGTTCAACTTGGGAGGCTGAAAAATCGGGGGAGTACCTCAAGTGGAGCAGCGAGCCTATGACGTTCACCGCCCGTTATCCAAAAGGAAGCGGAGATTTTATTGTACCAATCAATCAGTATGTTATTGATACAATAGCATCGGCTGACTATATGACTGCGGAAAAATCTTATGCTAAAATTCCCGATAGCAGAAAGGTTGATTTTCGCTTCGAACGTCAGATGGCTCGCGTGGTAATCACTATCGCCGGCTTTAACAATGAGTTTTCTGGTGAAGACAAAGTTTCCGAAATGTGGGTAACATCTAAAGAAAGAATTGCCAAAGACGGAAGCGCAGTTACTGCAACATCTGCCATTATACCTTACTCGCAGGACCGCTATGGCACGAAAGGCAGCATATACTACGCTCTTGTAGCACCGAACACAGCAACCAACTATGAATTCATCAAACTGAGAGTTAAGTCAAGAAGCGATTTAAAAGATCTCACAGTAAAGAACCCTGTACCATTAGAAGCAGGAAAGAGTTATAATTTCAACCTGACCATCGGTAAGGACGGAGTAAGTCTTGGCACGGTTTCGGTTGAAAATTGGGACCACGCAGACAATATCTCCGGTGGGGAAGCTGTAATAGATCCAATAGATTTATCCAATGAGACGAACCTCATCATTGCTGACGACGGCTATTATGTCATCACCACCAATGGCAAAATCACCGCAAACAAAATCACCATCAGCGGCAATGCCACCGTGCAGTTAAAGAATGCCATCATCAGTAGAAAGAGCTTCGGTATCCATGTCAAGAAAGGCAGTCCGACGATTATCGTGTCCGGCACGAATAACAGTGTTACTTCCACTCTTGATACCGCCATCAATGTAGATAAAGGTGCTACACTCACCATTAAAGGCAAGAACGGAACAACAGATAAGCTGACAGCTATAGGAGGCAGCCAAGCATCTACTCATGTAAGTTCCAGTACAGCAGGAGCAGGTATCGGCAGCAGTGATGGTGGCAACATCGTTATTGAAAATGTAAGCATAGAGGCTACCGGTGGAACTGGCACTAAAGATGGCAACCCAACTTCGGGTGGTGCCGGCATCGGCAGTTCGTCAGCAGCATGTTGCGGTGACATAACAATCTCAAATGCCGTGATTACAGCTAGCGGTGGAAATGGAGCTCCAGGTATAGGAATGGGAGTCGGTGAGAGAGCTTCAAACCCTACAATGGGGGAAATTCATATCAACTTCTCTACAATCACTGCTACAGGAGGTTATTTGGCATCTGCTATTGGATTCCCAAATACACAGTATTTTAATTCTAGAACGACCACCTTGACCGGAGGCATAATCCATATTGAAATGTCTGAAACCAGTGAGACTTTTCTTGGTAGGCTCACGTGTAATCTTGGCAATAGTAGTAATGTGACTATATATAAGATTGGCAAAGGAAGGACATCCGACAATATTTCTTATCAAACCCCGGAGGGCGGAAAATGGCTTGGTGTGAATCTGTCGGAGCCGGCGGAGGAAGAAGGTTATATCCGTGAACAGGGGAACGATGATGGATTTGGTAAAGTTAGTCAATAAATAAGAATGATATAAAACTCTCCCAAGCCTGACGGGAGCTAAGTGTCAGGCTAGTTATAACAATCACTCGCCATGAGAAAGGAGTAGAACGTCGGTGAGCAAGACAGCGTGAGTCATATTCGGCAGTTATGCTGAAGGGCGTATCCCGAAAAGCCCTTATAAAACGAGTAGGGATAAAAAGTTTTAAATATGGCTGATAATGATAAAGCAGTATTGATTGGCTATGTTCTGATCGATCAATTGCAAGATAATGGCACTGAGGGTATTGTTGAATCCGGCAAGAATCTTAGACACTTAAATAATGGGACCTCTTCGTATGAGGCAAAATCCGGATGCGTTATAGTCGGTCGAAAACATTCTGGCGATGAGAATGGTTATACATACTACCTGACGGGCAAACCTAAGATCTTTGATGTGGATTTATGTAGTGAGGTAGAGGAAGTTGGTATTGCCGTTCTTGATAGACATACTACCGATAGTTTCAAACAGTCTAATCTCAATTTTACCTGTGAAGGTAACAATGTGATTGTTGGACGTGCTCATACGGGTGATGAAAATGGTTACACAACCTTTGGCTGTGCAGAACTGGCCGTTCAGAAAGTTAAGCCTACCGGTCAATATAACTATAGCATAGGAGTATTAGAACCGAAAGATCCTCATTTTTTTGAAGAATCAATAAAGATTGCAAAAGAAAGCAATGGAGAATGGGCATTGTCAAAAATGGGCGAATACTATCTTCCGATGGTAGCAATGTCACACAGTGGTGATGAAAATGGAACTTCCACTTACGGATTTAAGCTGTTTGGCATCTTTAGAGAGCCGATTTCTAAGGACTAACCTGCGGTATAGACTCACCAATGAAGGTAATCACACCCTATTATTGGTGAGTCTTTTTGCGTATTGTCAGTTTCTCTGCCATCTCCATAGCCCATAACTTGCAGCGAAAAACAGTTTCATTTCTACCAATGAAACACCTTTTTGATGGGAATGAAACTATTTTCTTGAGTAATGAAACTGTCTGGTTATAAGATTTTGATTATCTTTGCATCATTTAATAATAGTAGATAATAATGATTCTTATTAACTTTTAAGTGAATTACGAAATGACAGGCTTTTCTTTATTACAATCGACTGATCTAGCCGATATTGTAGGTGTATGTATTATATTGTCCATTGCATTGGGGGCTTTTCCCCTCATGTGGAGGGATTATAAAAACGATCTTGAGGAGAATGACAACAAGTATTTTCGTGTCTTGGATTTTATCCTCAAGGAGCAGTTGTATATATTTATCTTTCTTGTCTTAGCCTTCCTGATAGGGGGTGAGATGTTGCTGCATGCCTATATGTAGCAGTTCTCTTTTATTTTTCGGATAAAAGATTTGTTAGTACGATACTTTTTTTGTAATTTTGCAGGCGATTTTTGATTTCAAATTGCAAGATATAATAACAATTATGAAAATAGGATTTGACAACGAGAAGTATCTGAAGATTCAATCCGAACATATCAAGGAGAGAATCTCTAAGTTTGATGGAAAGCTGTATCTCGAATTGGGAGGTAAGCTTTTCGATGACCATCACGCCAGTCGTGTTTTGCCAGGGTTCCAGCCTGACAGCAAACTGCGCATGTTCCAGAAAATCAGCGATAGCATCGAGATTGTTATCGTGATCAGTGCAGCCGATATTGAGAAGAACAAGAAGCGTGCCGACTTGGGTATCACTTACGATGAGGACGTGTTGCGTCTTCGTGGTGAGTTCCAGAACCGTGGTTTCATGGTGGGTTCTGTTGTCATCACTCATTATAATGGCCAGCCTGCAGCCATCGCCTTCAAACAGCGTCTGGAGCGCGAGGGCATCAAGACTTACTGCCATTATCTCATCGAGGGCTATCCTCATAACGTGAGTCTGATTGCCTCAGACGAGGGATTCGGTCAGAACGATTATGTTGAGACTGAGCGTCCTTTGGTTATTGTTACTGCGCCAGGTCCTGGTAGCGGTAAGATGGCGGTTTGCCTGAGTCAGCTTTATAATGAGAACAAGCGTGGCGTGCGTGCCGGTTATGCTAAGTTTGAGACATTCCCAGTGTGGAATCTTCCATTGAAGCATCCGGTGAACATTGCATACGAGGCTGCTACTGCCGATCTGAACGATGTGAACATGATTGACCCGTTCCATCTGGAGGCATACAACAAGATTGCCATCAACTATAACCGTGATGTAGAGATTTATCCTGTGCTCAATGCGCTGTTCGAGGGTATCTATGGTAGCAATCCATACAAGTCGCCTACGGATATGGGTGTGAATATGGTAGGCTTCTGCATCTCTGATGATGAGGCTTGCTGCGAGGCATCCAAGAACGAGATTGTCCGCCGTTACTATGCGGCTACCAACAAGATGGCGGCTGGCGCTTGCAATGATGATGAGATCAACAAGATTCAGATGCTCTTCAATCAGGCTAAGATTACTACTGATTACCGCAAGGTGACGGTAGCTGCCAAGAATCATAAGAAGGAGACGGGTCATACCTCTTCTGCCATTGAGTTGGAGGATGGTACTATTATCTGCGGTCATAGCAGCGAGTTGCTGGGCTGTAGTGCCGCCTTGCTCCTGAATGTTACCAAGCAGTTGGCAGGTATCGACCATGACTTGAAGCTGATTCCTCAGTCGATGATTGAGCCTATCCAGCATACCAAGGTGAATTATCTCGGTGGTCACAATCCTCGTCTTCATACGGATGAGGTTTTGGTAGCTCTTTCTGTTCTTTCAGAGAATGATGAGAACTGCAGGAAAGCATTGGAGCAGTTGCCTAAGCTTCGCGGCTGTCAGGCTCATTGCACCGTGATGCTGAGTGATGTAGACCAGAAGATCTTCAAGAAGCTCGGTGTGAATATCACTTGCGAGCCGGTATTGAAGAAGTAAATTTGGGTTGGATACTATTGAAGAAGCAAATTTGCTTTAAACAATATACCCCCGAAAAGTTATAGTTAATCTCGTAGATTGATTAATTATACCTTTTCGGGGGTGTTTGTTTTTATTTTATACAGAAACATTATCTTAATGCCATAACCCTGCTGAGAATCAGTTTCTTGTATTCCTTCTTCATGCTGTCTGGCAGGAAGGAGGCTTCTATCAGGTCGAGCCATTTCACGATGGATCGGCGGAACTTTTTGGCGATGTTGTTGATTACCTTCTCGCTGAGGCCCGAGGCGGTCATTACCTTGACGAAATCAGATTTCTGAATCTTTCTCTTTCTTCCGTTGAGTGTCAGGGCGAGCTCCTCGGTATCTTCTGGCATCACAATCTTCGTGCAGAGGAGGTCGTAGGCTGGGGTTAAGCCATAACCCAACTTGCGGTTGTTGTAGAGCGAGAAGTTCTTGAGGTGCATGTCAGCGTTGCCTGTAATCCATGAGAAGATGACCACTTCCCAATAGTTCACGAGGTCGAGCTGCGAGAACGATGAATACTTCTTGATGAGTCTGGCTATCTGCTCGTAGGAACCTTTATATTTGTATTCGGTAAGGCGCTCTGACAGCTGGCACATATCTTCCATCGGTACCTTTTGTCCATCATCCAGTCGGTCTATTCTCCGGGTGATATAACAGAGTTCACCATCGGCAAAGCGAATCAGTCCGTGGGGAACCACAGCTATCTTGGCGGCTTCGGCGAGATGCATCGTGAGGTCTTCTATTTCCGGTAGACTGCGGTAGCGGTCGGTTTGTGGCTTGAGGATATATTTTCCCCAAAGGCCTACGATGGTGAAGCGGGATGGTTCGTTCTTTCCGCCCGGATTTACATCGAGCGAGAGCTTCGCCTGCACACCGGTGAGGGTGGTCTGGGCACGCACTACCTGTTTTGCCAGGTCGCCAATTTCCTTTCTAACGTAGGGTAGGACAGGGGCTTCCTTGGTGCCGAAGAGCTTGCGTGCGCAGGCGGGATGGTAATCTACCTGACCAGGCTTGAGCGGTTTATAACAATATAGACATTTCTCCATATCTTATTCTCCTTTCTGTTTTTGGGGTGAACCATTCGTTTCTTCTGCTGGAGATTCGTTTGTAGGAATCACGCTTACTGCTCCGATGCAATCCTTGCAGCAGGCAAGGAGGAGTGACATTCTGTCGCGCTGGTTGATTTTCCAACTGCTTTCTGCGATGTTCAGCAGCCATCCTTCGGGGATTAATCCATCGAAGAATGGGAACAGTACGGTATCGTGGTAGGGCTCATCAGATAAAGGAAGCGTCAGACTTACGGCTTCCGCACCATCCGATGCCAGATAATCTGAATCATAGGCGAAGGTAAAGCCTGTTTCGTCTTCCGTCAGCAGACCTACGTATTGGTCGTAGAGATATATTTTTCCTTGTTTCATGATATATTATTTTTATTTTTGATAGGAACGGGGCCTATTTCCTGACCGAACAGGAGGAGGACCTGGTTTACCTTGTCGAGTCGTAGTGTTTCCTTTCCCTGTTCCAGTTCTCTTACGAATCTGAGACCTACGCCCGATTTCGCCGCCAGATCTACTTGCGTCAATCCGAATTGCTTGCGCATTTCCTTGACGTATGATGATAATGTATTGCTCATATTCTTGTTATTTTATACCCTATCGGGTAATATTATATATGGGATAATATTATATTATACCCTTTCGGGGGCAAATATACGAATAAAAAATGAAAATACCCCCGAAAAGGTATAATTTATAATATCATTTAACAAATTATACCTTTTCGGGGACAAAAAAAGCGTAATGAACACCTTTTCCGGGTAATCCATTACGCTTTCATTTTTATCTAGAAAACTTTATTTTCCGAGATTATTCTTTTTCTCGTTCAGTTCTGCCTGCTTGCGCATCATCTCTTCCTGCTGCTTGCGCTGCATCTCCTGGAGAGCCTGCATTCTTGCCATCAGGCCGCTTGCCTTCTTTGGGTTGTTCTTGTTCTCCTGATAACGCTTCTCAAGGATGGCGAGGAGTTTCTCGTCGTCGGTAGTCTTGCGCAGGGTCCACATGATAGCGGCACTGAAGAACAATGAGATGAAGTAGTAGAAGTTCAGACCGGCTGAGTAGTCATTGAACATGAAGAAGAACATCAATGGCATGAGATACATCATCCACTGCATCATCTTCATCTGCTCTGCCTGCTGACCTACCATCTGGTCGCGCTGCTGACGCATGGTCATCCAAGAGTACAACAGGTTGGCTACACAGAACAGGATACAGGTCAAACTCAAGTGGTCGCCAATCAGCCAGATGTTGGTGTTCCATTCTATGATTGGGTCGAAGGTACTCAAGTCGTTCATCCACAAGAACTTCTCACCACGAAGCTGGATGGCATTAGGCACGAAGTTGAACATCGCAACCCAAACCGGCATCTGAATCAGCATAGGCAAGCAACCGGATAATGGGCTTACACCATACTTGGCATATTCCGCCATCATCGCCTGCTGCTTCTGCATCTGGTCCTCAGGCTTGTTGTACTGAGCTGTAGCAGCTTCGAGTTTTGGTTTCAGCACGCGCATCTTGGCTGAACTCATGTAGCTCTTCTTCACCATAGGGTAGGTGATGAGCTTGAGGAGTAAGGTGATGAGAATCAATACGATACCCATTGGGAACACGTTGCTCAACCAGTCGAATACGTAGAGTGTGAAGAAACGGTTGATCCAGCGGATGACAGGCCATCCCAGGTATACGAGCTTCTGGAATTCCAAGTCCTTGCCGAAGGTACTTTCCTTCTCGGTATTCTTCAGAATCTGGAAGTCGTTAGGACCGAAGTAGAACTCAAACTCAGATGCCTTCTTACCGGTTGGGTCGAAAGCTGTCTTCATCTTAGCCTGGAACTGCTTCAGATAGCCCGAACCCTTCTCCTGAGGGATAGAGGTCATGAAGGCATCCTTCTCGAAGTTATCCTTTGCTACGATGATGGCAGAGAAGAACTGGTTCTTGAAAGATACCCAGTCGATGGTTTCTTCTATCTTCTCGTCAATCTTCTCGCTACCTTCGTTGAGGTGGTCGGTACCGCCTTCTGCATTATGGTAGGTGAGGGTAGTGTAACGGTTTTCGAACATGAAACCACGTTCCTGCTGGCGTGCCTTGTCGCTCCAGTCAACATCCATCTTATTATAATTAGGTGAGAACAGACCCGCCATGCTATTTGCCTGCAGGCTCATGTGCAGCATGTAGTCATTGCCCAATGTATAAGTCATGGTGAGAGTCTTGCCTTCACCAGCCACAGCGGTCATGGTGACAGACTTGTCGGTCACGTTGGATGGAGTGAAGTAGAGATCGCTGGTGATGATGTTGGCTTCTTTAGCCTCGAGCATGAACTTGAGACTCTGGTCGTTACCGTCGAAGAGGGTTACGTCCTTGGCATCAGCCGAACCGTCTTTCACCTGCAGGTTGTGTCCCACATAGCCCTTGATGACAGCCTTCTCTACAGTAGCACCCTTGGTGTTGAGTGTTAATTCTACCTTCTCGTTTTTCAATACAATCTTCTTAGCCTGGCCTTTGAGTGCCGAATAGAAGAGGGCGGTTGAGTCTGCCTCAACCTTTGCTTTGGCATTAGTCTGGCGCTTAGCAGCGGCAGCCTTGCTGGCCTTTTCCATCTCGGCATGTTTAGCCTTGGCGATGGAGTCCTGAACGAATGCCGTTCTCTGTTCTTCGGCAGATGGCTGGTTATACCAGCTAAAGCCAATCAGCACTACGGCAATCAGGAGGAAACCGATAATGTTGTTCTTGTTCATTTTTAAAATTTGAAATTAAAGGAGTAAAGGGGATCACTCCTTTAACTCCTAATATTTACTTTTTGTTTTCTATTGCTGTCTTTACGAAATCCATGAAAAGTGGATGTGGTTTCAGCACCGTACTCTGGTATTCAGGATGATACTGTGTACCTACGTACCACTTCAAGCCTGGGATTTCTACGATTTCTACCAGGTCGCTCTCAGGGTTTCTGCCTACACACATCATGCCGTTCTTCTCGAATTCCTGCTGGAACTCGTTGTTGAACTCATAGCGGTGACGGTGGCGTTCCTGAATATGCTCCTTCTTATAGATATTGAACACGCGTGAACCCTGTTTCAGCACACACTCATAAGCGCCGAGACGCATGGTTCCACCCATGTTTGATATGTTCTTCTGCTCCTCCATGATGTCGATGACATTGTGCGGAGTCTTCTCGTCCATCTCGCGTGAGTTGGCATCCTTGTAGCCCAATACGTTGCGGGCAAACTCGATGACCATCATCTGCATACCCAGGCAGATGCCGAAGGTAGGGATGTCGTGGGTGCGGGTATAGTGGGCGGCGATAATCTTGCCCTCGATGCCTCGCTGGCCGAAGCCTGGGCAGATGACGATACCATCCTGTCCTTTCAGCTGTTCTGCCACGTTCTCTTCTGTGAGATATTCTGAGTTGATGAAGGTAATCTTCACCTTGTGGTCGTTGTAGGTGCCGGCATGCGAGAGACTCTCGCGGATACTCTTGTATGCATCCTGCAGGTCGTACTTGCCTACGAGACCGATGTTTACCACCTCTGTAGCCTTGTTTCTGCGGTCGAGGAATGTCTTCCAAGGACCCAGCGCAGGTGTTTCGCCGATAGGCTCGCCCATCTTGCGGAGGATGGCGGTGTCGAGGCCCTGGTTCTGCATGTTTACAGGCACCTCGTAGATGCTAGGAAGGTCTTCGCTCTGAATCACGCAGTCCAGGTCTACGTTACAGAAGCTGGCTACCTTCTTCATGATTCCCTCTTCGAGATGTTTCTCGGTGCGGAGAATCAGGATATCTGGCTGAATACCTACGCTCTGCAGTTCCTTTACGGAGTGCTGGGTAGGCTTTGTCTTCAACTCGCCTGCTGCCTTCAGATAAGGCACATAGGTAAGGTGAACGTTGATGGCGTTCTTGCCCAGCTCCCATTTCAGCTGTCGGATAGCCTCCATGTAAGGGGCGCTCTCTATGTCGCCGATGGTTCCGCCAATCTCGGTAATCACGAAGTCATAGTGATACTTCTTGCCGAGCAGCTTCACGTTGCGCTTGATCTCGTCGGTGATGTGAGGCACCACCTGGATGGTTTTGCCGAGATAATCGCCACGACGCTCCTTGTCGATGACTGCCTTGTAGATACGACCAGTGGTGAGAGAATTCGCTTTTGTAGTCTGAATGCCGGTGAATCGCTCGTAGTGTCCGAGGTCGAGGTCGGTCTCCATACCATCTACCGTTACGTAGCACTCACCATGCTCATACGGGTTCAGCGTACCCGGGTCGATGTTGATGTATGGGTCAAACTTTTGGATAGTAATGTTGTAACCTCTTGCTTGAAGAAGTTTACCGATGGATGAAGATATGATTCCTTTACCCAAAGAAGAAACCACACCACCAGTTACGAAGATGTACTTTGTTTCAGCCACGATATTTATAATTTAAATTAGAATTATTTGGGTGCAAAGTTACGACATTTTTGTGAAATGAGCAAAAATATTTCTAATAAAGGGCATAGATTTATGAATTATTTATTACCTTTGTGCCCAAATTTATAAAATTAAGGTATGAAAATAAAATTTGGATTCCTCGTTCTTGCGTTCCTTTCGGCTCTGACGCCTGTTTCTGCCCAGCGCAAATTGAAGAAGGTGGCGCCCGGAGAGGCATCGAAGAACAGGTTGGCTGAAATCTATGCAGACTCGCTCTTGATGTGCCGTCAGCGCATCGATTCCATGAAGATGGATTCCGGGGACAGCAGATATGCCCAGCTCTTTACGCCGCTCACCTTCTATCATGGGCCGGCAGCCCGCATGTTGCGACTCAAGCCTCAGGATGGGGTGAAGGATTCGCTCGGAACGATGCTCGACCAGACGCTGATGGAGGTATATCTCAAGCGTCCCGACCTGGTGCGCAATACTGAGTCTCATCTCAAGGAGGTGGGAGCACCGCTGGCTGCGCAGAGCAAACCGAAGAAGAATCATCCTGATATCGTAGAGCAGGTGGCTCCGAAGGCGATTGAGGTAGATGCGGCTCCGATGGACATCGTCATCACCCGTCCTAACTTCTGGACCATAGGTGGTGATTATTATCTGCAGTTCCTGCAAAACTATGTTTCTGACAACTGGTATAAGGGTGGTGAGAGCAATTATTCGGTGCTCGGAAGAGTGACGATGTTTGCCAATTACAATAACAAGCAGAAGCTAAAATGGGATAATAAGGTGGAGATGCGCCTGGGTTATCAGACTTCGAAGGGTGATACGGTTCATACGCTGAAAACGAGCGACGATATGATACGATACACCGGAAAACTCGGTCTGCAGGCTTCCAGGAAGTGGTATTATACCATCCAGCTGATTGGCCAGACTCAGTTTACGCATGGTTACAAGAGTAATGACAAGACGGTTTATTCCGATTTCTTCTCGCCATTCAATCTGAACCTCTCTGTCGGTATGGATTATAATGTAGACTGGTTCAATCATCGTCTGAAGTGTAGTGCCCATCTGGCTCCTCTGGCTTTCAACTGGAAGTATGTGGGCAGAGCGTCGCTGGCTACGCGGTACGGACTGGATGAGGGGAAGCATGGCATGACCGATTACGGTTCTGAGTGTACCTTCGACCTGTCGTGGCAGATAGCGGATAATATCAAGTGGAAGACCCGTCTCTGGGGATACACCACTTACAAGCGTGCTGAAATAGAGTGGGAAAACACCATTACCTTCCAGTTTAACCGCTATATTTCTACCAACATCTTCCTCTATCCGCGTTTCGACGATGGTGTGAAGCGCAAGGATGACCAGAGCTACTGGCAGTTTAAGGAATTCATGTCAGTAGGATTCTCTTATTCGTTCTAAGATAAGTAGTTGACAGTAAACACAATAAAGGCTCGTTCCTGTAGCAGGAGCGAGCCTTTGTTGTATCTGTTAGAATCGGAAGCAAACCTCGGCATCTGCCATGGAGTAATTATGCTTCGCGAGTGTCTTGTCGTTGATGAGCGCATACTCGGTAAGGATAGAGATTCGCTTGCCGATGTGGAAGTTCAAACCTGCCTCATACTGGGTTCTCTGCATATTGCTCTTGCCGTTAGGCTGATACATGTCGTAACGCGCCTTCACGTCGATACGGCTGTTCTTTGGCAGCTGAGCCAATGGGGCGATAACCAATCCATATACACCCTGAGCCTTATCGCCGATTTTTGCATTCAGATTGCAGTCTTTGGCGTTAGCATCGTTGAAATTGGTGATGCTCTTGGCAAAAGCCTTGCCGGTAGAGTGGATGTACTCAGAACGTACGGTCCAGCCGTCTTTCTTATATTCGAAAGAGAAGGCGTAGCGGTTCTGAGAGAGCTTGCGGGTGCCAGAGAAATTGCCGACAACAGGTTTGCCACCTTCTTCGCCTACAATAACTTGCTGTCCGTGTTCATCATCGTGCCACTCTCCCTTTCTTGCATATGAACCGGTCCATCCGAAGGCACCGATGCGCATGCCGCTTACAGGCATTACCCATACACCACCAATCACATTCTTCTGTTGGTCAACGTCCTTGGTATTGGTTCCCTGTCCGTTGAATACACCAATCTGATAGTGCAGCAGGTTTCTGCCGTTGGCATTCTTGAGGAAATCGCCCTGGAACTGAAGACCGATGTCACGGCCGTTGGATGCATGCTCTCCGGCACGGTCGCTGAAACCAGCCAGCTTGCTTACGTTCTGTGAATATCCCATGAAGCCCTGGTCGATAGGGTGCATCGGATTCTCAAAGGTGAACGGGTTCTTGAACTGACCGATCTTCACCTTGAAGTATTCATATTTTTGCCATTCAGCAAACAGATCCACCATTCTCGGACTGGAACCGAGGGTAGAGGTGTTGCCGTTGAACTGAATCTGAGTTTTCCAGTAGAAGTCGCCTGCTATGCGACCTTCGAGAGAGATACGCGCCATACGGATGTTGAATGAGTTGGATTCAGCATCTTTCTGTCCGTTGTACTGATACTGGGTCATTCCATACCCCGACAATTTCACGTTGCTCAACCATGATGGTATTTCGATGGTCTGCTTCTGCTGGGCGCTGGCTGAGACCGAAGCTACAGCCATGAGCGCCATGATGATGGCTTTCTTCATCTTGTTTCTATTTTGATTTCTGGGTTTATCTCTTTTCGAGCAATACCACGTTCTCTACGTGAGGGGTATGAGGGAACATATCCACCGGCTGTACGGCAGCTACCTTATACTCCGCATCCATCAGCTGCAGGTCGCGAGCCTGGGTTGCCGGGTTGCAGCTTACGTATACGATGCGCTTTGGTGCTGCATTCAGGATGACGTTTATTACGTCTGGGTGCATTCCGGCACGTGGTGGGTCGGTAATGATGACATCAGGACGACCATGCTGGGCGATGAAATCGTTGGTCAGGATATCCTTCATGTCGCCTGCATAGAAGAGGGTGTTCTCGATGTTGTTCACCTGAGAATTCACCTTGGCATCCTCTATGGCCTCTGGCACGTACTCGATACCGATTACCTTTTTTGCCTTGTGAGCCACGAAGTTGGCGATGGTTCCGGTGCCGGTATAGAGATCGTAAACCAGCTCATCTCCGGTAAGGTTGGCAAACTCGCGGGCCACGCAGTAGAGGTGGTAAGCCTGCTCGGTATTGGTCTGGTAGAAACTCTTCGGACCCACCTTGAACTTCAGGTCTTCCATCAGTTCGTAGATATGGTCGTTGCCCTTGAAGAGGCTGAGTTCCAGGTCGTTGATGGTATCATTTCCCTTCTGGTTATCTACGTACATGAGCGATGTAATCTGAGGGAACTTGTCAGCCACCTGCTGCATCAGCTCCAATGCTCTCTGCTCATCGCCCTCCTCATCGTAGTGGAACTGGAAGACGAGCATCCACTCTCCGGTGTTCGAATTACGGATCATCATGTTGCGGAGCAAACCGTGCTGCTCACGCAGGTCGTAGAAGGTATAGTCGTGAGAATCAGCATATTCGAAGACGAAGTTGCGGATTTCGTTGCAGAGGTCATCCATCAGCCAGCACTTCTTGATAGGATAAATCTTGTCGAAGGCTCCGGTGATATGGAAACCGATGGCGTTCTGGGCGTGGCGCTCCTTGAGCGATGTTACGGTATCATCCTCTTTCTGAGGGAGCTGAGCCAGTTCCTCGGCGGTGAACCATCGCTTGTTGCTGCATCCGAACTCTATCTTGTTGCGGTACTCCTGAGTCTTCACGCTGCCCATGATAGGGCGGAACTCAGGTAGTTCAATCTTTCCGATGCGTGTGAGCTGGTCTTCCACCTGCTTCTGCTTCGCCTTGATCTGCTCTTCGTAAGGCAGGTTCTGCCATTTGCATCCGCCGCAGATGCCGAAGTGCTCGCACATAGGCTCTTGTCGCACCTCGCTCTTCTTGATGAAGCGAACCACCTTGGCTTCGCAATACTTATGTTTCTTCTTTACTACCTGCAAGTCGACAACATCTCCTGGCACACAGAAAGGTACGAAGATGACCTGTTCATCTACGCGTGTGATGCACTTACCCTCGGCTGCTACTGCCTCGATGGTGATGTTCTCTAACAGAGGTAATGGTTTACGTTTTCTTGCCATAATAATGTTTTGTATTTTTTTATGGGTGCAAAGATACTGCAATTTTATGAGAAATGCAAGAGTTGTCCCAAATTATTTGCGAGTAAAGGTAAAAAGGCGATTAAAGGTAAAAAGGTAAAAAAGTAAAAAGATTGTGAGGCGATAACAAAAGTAACAAAAGTAACAGGTAATATTCGGTGGTTGTAAAGGGATGAAATGTGAATGTGAATGTGAATGTGAATTTGAAATGTAAGTGAAGAAAACGGACTGTCATGTGTATCCTTTTGTCAAGGCTGTTTATTGATGATTTTTGATAGTATATATTTAAATTGTACGTACGCGCGTACCTTATTATATTAGAATTAAATGATATAATATCATTACATGCATTCTTTTTTCTTTGCTTTTTCTGGTTGTCGCATCATTGAAATTTTCTTTTTCACTTTTCTCTTTTTCATTTTGTGCATTGCATTTACATTTCAAATTCACATTCACTTTCACATTTTTACATCAGAAGTTACCTGTTACTTTTGTTACTTTTGTTATTGCCAGATAATCTTTTTACTTTTTTACCTTTTTACTTTTTTACCTTTAAACGCCCTTTTACCCTTTAAATTGCGTCCCGACGCAGCCGTTGCTACGTCGCGACGTGTCTGGTACAGCGTCGGGACGTAGCCATCGCTACGTCGTGACGCAGTTTCAGATGCATCTGGAGGGGGTAAAAACACCGAAAATCCAGGCTGCAATCCCGAGAGACGCACTTTCAGATTCGTCAAATATCTTTCTATCGTATACGGGATTGTTAATTTTCTGCCCGTGTGTGCGTCAACAGTATAAAATGTAATCTCGGGATAGCAAAAAAGCGTATAAAAGTTTGGTAGTATCAAATAAAAATCGTATCTTTGCATTACAAATAATAATTAGCAACGTAAAACGAAATAAAATATATACCTATAACAATTATGAACGAAAAAAGAGTTTATACATTCGGAAACGGAAAAGCAGAAGGCAATGCCCAAATGCGAGAAGTACTTGGTGGTAAAGGCGCAAACCTTGCCGAAATGAACCTGATTGGTGTACCTGTTCCTCCAGGTTTCACTATTACAACAGACACTTGTAATGAATATTATGAAGTGGGTGAGGAAAAAATCAAAGAACTTCTTCAGGACGAAGTGATGGCTGCTGTGGCTCATACTGAGGCATTGATGAACAGCAAGTTCGGTTCTGTAGAGAATCCACTCCTCGTATCAGTACGCTCAGGTGCTCGCGCATCTATGCCTGGTATGATGGATACCATCCTCAACCTCGGTTTGAATGACGAAGTAGCTGAGGGATTGGTCAAGAAGACCGGTAACCCTCATTTCGTATACGATTCATATCGCCGTTTCGTACAGATGTACGGTGACGTCGTTATGGGACTGAAGCCTGTAAACAAGGAAGATATCGACCCATTTGAGGCTATCATCGAAAAGGTGAAGGAAGAGCAGGGCGTTACACTTGACAAGGACCTCTCTGTAGAGTCGCTCAAGAAGCTCGTTGAACTCTTCAAGGCTGCCATCAAGGAGCAGACCGGTCAGGATTTCCCTACCAACCCAATCGATCAGCTTTGGGGCGCTATCTGTGCTGTGTTCCGTTCTTGGATGAACGAGCGTGCTATCCTCTACCGCAAGATGGAAGGTATTCCTGATGAGTGGGGTACTGCCGTATCTGTCATGGCGATGGTATTCGGTAACATGGGCGATACTTCTGCTACAGGTGTTTGCTTCTCACGTGACGCTGGTAATGGTGAGAATCTCTTCAATGGTGAGTATCTTATCAATGCACAGGGTGAGGACGTGGTAGCCGGTATCCGTACTCCACAGCAGATTACAAAGATTGGTTCTCAGCGCTGGGCTGAGCGTGCAGGTATCTCTGAAGAGGAGCGTGCTGCCAAGTATCCTTCTATGGAAGAGGCTATGCCTGAACTCTATAAGGAACTCGACGCGCTGCAGGATAAGCTGGAGCACCACTATCACGATATGCAGGATATGGAGTTCACCGTACAGGAAGGCAAACTCTGGTTCCTCCAGACTCGTAATGGTAAGCGTACAGGTACAGCTATGGTGAAGATTGCCATGGATCTCCTCCACGAGGGTATGATTGATGAGAAGACTGCTATCCTGCGCTGTGAGCCTCAGAAGCTCGATGAACTTCTGCATCCAGTATTCGATAAGCTGGCTCTCTCTAAGGCTAAGGTCATCACACAGGGTCTCCCTGCATCTCCAGGTGCTGCCTGCGGTCAGATTGTATTCCATGCAGACGATGCTCAGGAGTGGCATGAGGACGGCAAGAAGGTCATCATGGTTCGTATCGAGACTTCTCCTGAAGACCTCGCTGGTATGTCAGCTGCTGAGGGTATCCTTACCGCTCGTGGTGGTATGACTTCTCACGCTGCCGTTGTAGCCCGTGGTATGGGTAAGTGCTGTGTATCAGGCGCCGGCTCTATCAACGTAGATTACAAGACTAAGACTGTTGAGATTGAGGGCGTAGTTTACAAGGAGGGTGATTACATCTCTCTGAACGGTACTACAGGTCAGGTTTACGCAGGACAGATTGAGACAAAGGCTGCAGAACTTTCAGGCGACTTCAAGGAGCTGATGGATCTCTGCGACAAGTATACAAAGATGGAAATCCGTACCAATGCAGATACTCCACACGATGCTGAGGTAGCCCGTGCATTCGGTGCCAAGGGTATCGGTCTGACACGTACTGAGCACATGTTCTTCGATGATCAGAAGATTGTAGCTATGCGTGAGATGATTCTGGCAGACTCTGTTGAGGGTCGTGAGAAGGCTCTTGCCAAGCTCCTCCCATATCAGAAGGCTGACTTCTACGGCATTCTCAAGGCAATGGATGGTTGCCACGTGAACATCCGCTTGCTCGACCCACCTCTCCACGAGTTCGTACCTCACGATTTGGCTGGTCAGGAGACCATGGCTAAGGAGATGGGCGTAAGTGTAGAGGAAATCAAGAAGCGTGTAAACTCTCTGGCAGAGAACAACCCAATGCTCGGTCATCGCGGTTGCCGTCTCGGTATCACATTCCCTGAGATTACAGCCATGCAGACCCGTGCCATCCTCGGTGCTGCTTGCGAGTTGAAGAAGGAGGGTTACAACCCATGTCCTGAAATCATGGTTCCGCTCATCGGTACCGTTCAGGAGCTCAAGCAGCAGAAGGCTATCATTCTCGCTACTTCTAAGGAGGTATTCGCTGAGTACGGCGTAGAGGTAGAATTTGAGATTGGTACCATGATTGAGATTCCTCGTGCTGCCCTTACAGCAGGTCAGATTGCAGAGGAGGCTCAGTACTTCTCATTCGGTACTAACGACTTGACACAGATGACCTTCGGTTACTCTCGTGACGACATCGCTTCATTCCTCCCTGCATACATGGAGAAGAAGATCTTGAAGGTTGACCCATTCCAGGTTCTCGACCAGGAGGGTGTTGGTCAGCTTATCAAGATGGCAGTAGAGAATGGTCGTGCTACCCGTCCTAACCTCCGCACAGGTATCTGTGGTGAGCATGGTGGTGAGCCTTCATCTGTTAAGTTCTGTGCTAAGGTCGGTATGAACTACGCTTCATGCTCCCCATTCCGCGTGCCAATCGCACGTTTGGCTGCGGCTCAGGCTGCTGTTGAGGAGTAAATCTCTTCAGAAAGAAGATTGTACGATTAATGATTAGATAATTAGAGGAAAGTGTTTCGTAATGAAGCGCTTTCCTCTTTTTCGTCTTTTTTAGGTTAAATTTCGAAAGAAAATGAGCAAATCATTTGCAAGTTACATTTATTTTCCGTAATTTTGTCGGAAAATAGAGAAATATGGCAGCAAAAGAAGAAAAGGAAAAGGCAAAGTTTGTCAGAGAAACAGTAGTAAAGTATTTCTTTGATATGAGTAAATCCACTTTTACTGTAATGGTATTAGGTGGGATGGCGGCTCTGTTTGGTATAGTTCAGACCAATCAGGAAGATTCTTACTGGGCGATATTTTGGGGTGTTTTCTTAACTGTCATTTTATTTATAATAGGTTTGTTAATTTCTAAAAGATAAATATATGAATACTTTAGCTTTAACTTTTGCCGTTTGCTCAATAGTAGCATTGGCCTTTCTTGCATGGCTCTTTACTCCTTGGGGAAAGAAGTGGTCTAAGGAATTGTAGTGATGAAGAAGATAAAATATATATTATGCGCTTGCCTGATGATGGCAAGTATGGGCATGGAAGCCAAGTCGATGAAGGACTTGCTGGTTTCGATGCCCGATTCTGTTGTGCCTTATCTCAACCACAACCTGCGGCTGGAATTTGCTGAGCTGCAGGAGATGGGAGTGAAGGCGGAAGTGAAGAATCTGTTAGGCGAAACGAGTGTGATGGATACGCTGACTGCTGATTTCGCTCAGTTGAGAACGAGTAAGAGCGCAACTTTGCAGATGAAGAAACTGCCATCGGCTAACGGTGATTCGCTGCTTTGCGTGGTGAAAACCTTTGCCGGAGTAGAGAAGGAGAGCGAATTCTATCTCTTTAATCAGGATTGGCAAGAGCAGGATGCCAGCAGGATTTTCGATGGGAAATCTTTGCAGCAACTGGCTTCCGGACTTGTTGCCAAACCCGATACGATGAGCGAGGCTAAGTTTGAGGAACTCAAGGGGAAAATTGAACTCAAAATCGTGAGTGCTCTGCTCCTGCAACATGAAAACAGCCTCGTAGTGCGCTTGGCTTTACCTTTCGTGTCTGCTGACGATAAGAAGGCTATAAATACAATTAAAGTGCAAAGAAAATTTAATTGGAATGGTAAAACTTTTAAGGAGAGTTAAATTCTTGAAGTTTTTAGGTATAAACTATTGCAGGTTACAAGATTATTTGTACCTTTGCATCGTGTTTTTCATGGTATTAGATTATTAAGGTTAATAAAAGATTGGTTGTCGTGAGACAATCAATTTTTTTTTGTCCCTATCTGAAGGCATCAGCCCCTTGTCTTACCCATCGGCTGGAGGCCGTTGGTTCAGACCGCAGGGCGATGTTTAGAAGATAACCATTCCGATGATACCGCAGATGAAAAGCAGCAGGATAGGGTTGGTCTTTCTGAATTTTGTGAAGTAGAAAGCAGCCAGAAACAGCACGATGCTTGCTCCGAAGACAAACGGATTGTCGGTTGGTGATCCGAAGTTCTCTTTATTCATCAGGAGAACGGCGGCAGCAGCTATCAGTCCGATGATGGCAGGGCGGAGTCCCGCAAAGATATCTTTTACGATTTTAGAATCCTTGTGCGTAATCAGATAGCGGCTGATGAGAATCATGATGATGAAAGGCAGCCACATGATGGAGAGCGAAGCTAATACCGAACCCAGACAGGCTGCCCAGGTAGGATAGCCGTCGTGAAGGCAGGCGGTATAACCTACGTAGGTGGCACAGTTGATGCCGATAGGTCCCGGTGTAGACTGGCTGATAGCCACAATATCCGTAAACTCAGCATTGGTAAGCCAATGGTTCTTCACTACCGTCTCGTTATGGATGAGCGAAAGCATCGCATATCCGCCACCAAAATTAAATGTACCAATCTTGGTAAATATCAGAAATAATTTCAGAAATAGCATAATCTCTATATTTTTTACCTTTTTATTTTTTTACTTTTTTACCTTTCCATAGAGCCAGCCCAGCACACCGGCTGCGATGATGATGTAGATAGGGGAGATGCCGAAAGCTGCAATCAGCAGACAGCAGACAACGGGAATCCAGATGTTATAGCGGTTGATGTTTGCCGTCTTTGCCATCTTGAAGCAAGGCGCAGCAATGAGTGCTACCACGGCAGGGCGCACACCCATGAAGAACTTACCCACCCAATAATTGTCCTTGAAATGCTGGAAGAACATGGCGATGATGAGAATGGCGATGATAGAAGGCAGGGCGATGCCTATGGCACCCACAATGCCTCCCCAGACTCCCTTCAGCTTATAGCCGATATGACTCGCCATGTCGATGGCGAAGATGCCCGGAGTGGTCTGAGCCACTACCATGATATCCATGAACTCCTGTTTGTTCATCCACTTGTTCTTGTCTACAAATTCCTGTTCCATGATCGGTATCATGGCGTAGCCTCCACCTAGCGTGAAAGCCCCGATTTTATTGCACGTGAGGAAAAATTTTACTAACATATCTGTTGTTTCTATATTATTTTTCTCTTATATCTGTTGAAATCGACTGCAAAAATACACATAATTTGTTAAATATGCTAGCTTTCATGCGGATAATCTTCAAAATCGTGTGCTTTTTACCCGAAAATTTGTATCTTTGCAGCTAATATTTTATAATAAAAAGACATTAAACTATGAATCTGAAAGTACGCCTAGCAGTGATGAACTTCCTGGAGTTTGCAGTTTGGGGAGCTTATCTTACGTCTATGGGCAACTATCTCGGCAAGGCTGGGATGGGTGCCGAGATTTCCTGGTTCTATACCATCCAGGGAATCGTATCTATTTTTATGCCTACATTGATGGGTATTGTTGCAGATAAGTATATCCAGCCGCAACGTCTTTTGGGCTATTGTCACCTTTTGGCAGGAGCAGCCATGATAGGTCTGTTCGGTATGGGACAGGCTAGTCAGACTCCTAATGAGGTAATGTTTATTGCCGTTTACACCTTCAGCGTGGCTTTCTATATGCCTACATTGGCATTGTCAAATACTTCGGCATTCAGTATATTGAAGAGCAACGGGCTCGACACCGTGAAGGCTTTTCCGCCAATCCGTGTGTTCGGAACCGTGGGCTTCATCCTCACGATGTGGATCGTGAACTGTGCTACCTGGGACAACGGTTCATTCTCGTTCCTGTTGAGCGAGAACGCCCATAAGTTCCAGTATACCCATTATCAGTTCCTGGTATCGGGTGTGCTCAGCATTCTTCTCTTCCTCTATTGCTTCTCATTGCCAGCCTGTCCTATCGTGAAGAAAGAGACAAAGAGCTGGGTAGAGACATGGGGGTTCGATGCCTTCAAACTCTTCAAGAGCCGTGAGATGGCGATGTTCTTCATCTTCTCTTGCATGCTCGGTATGAGTCTGCAGGTAACCAATGGCTATGCCACTCCGTTCATTACCAGTTTCAAGGGCGATCCTGCGATGCTCGATACTTTTGCAGCTAACAATGCTACGCTTCTGGTATCCATCTCTCAGGTGGCCGAGGCGCTCTGCATCCTTCTCATTCCGTTCTTCCTGAAGCGTTATGGCATCAAGGTTGTGATGCTCATCGCCATGATGGCATGGGTTTTGCGATTCGGTTTCTTCGGATTGGGCAATCCTGCATTCCCGGGTGTTACCTTCTTCATCCTCTCATGCATCGTTTACGGTGTAGCCTTCGACTTCTTCAATGTGTCGGGTGGTCTGTTTGTAGACCAGAAATGTGATGTGAAGGTAAGAGCATCGGCTCAAGGTCTGTTCATGCTGATGACCAACGGTCTGGGAGCATCTATAGGAACCATTCTCGCAGGTATGGTCATCAACCATTACTGCCACTGGACAGATGATGGCTACCTGATGGGTGACTGGAAAACCTGCTGGTTCATCTTTGCTGGTTATGCGCTCGTGGTAGCTGTAGCCTTTGCTGTCCTTTTCCGTCCGAAGAAAGAACAGAAATAAGGAAGAAAAAGGTCATACTCAACGCGAGAGTAAAAACAGAATGTTACGTAAGAATATAAATAAATTTAAATAAAGAAAGGGTACATAATGATGTTGTACAAACTTAAACTCGCTGCCTGCTTTGGCATTCCGGAAGTTTCCGGGACATGTATTATTAGTTTGGTAGACGAATCCGAAAAAAGAGCTTTGTCTATTATGACTAATGAATATGTAGCAGAGCAGCTGAAGGCATGTAATTCGAAAACTTCTGATTTTAAAAATGATGTGATCTCTGTACTTTGGACACTATTTGACAGGCAAAATGTAGACGATTTCTATCTCGAATTCGATGCTACGCCAGAGAGGGGAGTATTTGCTACTCTTGTGAATAAAATCACAAATGAACGTATGAGCATCAAGACTGACCAGGCTGTGTTGCTGTCTGTGGCTGCGGATATAGAAATGTATACAACAGAGCTGGTTATAAAGGAAATTTCTACTCCTTTTAATAAAAATGATATGAGTTCGACTTCTTGTGCGGTACCTATTTCGGCTTTGCCAGACCAGATGCTCGAAAAAGCATTGGATTGTGCCATTAATGAAGAAGATTACGAAACTGCCTCAGCCATTCGCGATGAGATAGAGCGCCGCAAAGGCAAAAAAAGTGAATAATTAAAGAATATTCTTACGGAATAACAGAAAATTAAGAAGAAAAAGTAACAATAAGAGGAAATGAAAGAAGTTAGATTTTTCTATGTACCAGATGCGGCTACACAGACAGAACTGCCTCAGGAAGAGGCTACTCATGCACTCAGGGTTTTGCGTATCCAGGCGGGGGACGAATTGTTCCTGATGGATGGCAAGGGGGTGTTCTACCGTGCAGAAGTTTCGCTGGCTACCAACAAACGGTGCATCTATGAGGTGAAGGAGGTTATGCCGCAGCAGCCTGCCTGGCGCGGACACATTCATCTGGCCATCGCCCCGACAAAGATGATGGACCGCATTGAATGGATGGCAGAGAAGGCTACGGAAATCGGCTTCGATGAAATCTCTTTCCTCAACTGCAAGTTCTCTGAACGCAAGGTCATCCGCATAGACCGCATAGACAAGATTGTGGTTTCTGCCGTCAAGCAGAGCCACAAGGCTTGGAAACCTGTAGTCAACGAACTGCAGAACTTTAAAGATTTTATTACTACTCCCCGCAATGGCAGAAAGTTTATCTGCCATTGTTATGAGGAGATAGAAAAGAAAGACTTTTTTGCCGAGATTTCCAAGTCATGCCCAGCTGATGATTCTGCCGGAACAGCCCAGGAGGGTGCCGATGACATCACCGTGCTGGTAGGGCCTGAGGGCGATTTCTCTATCGATGAGGTGAGACTGGCCCTGGAAAACGGATATGAGAGTGTTTCGCTTGGCACCAGTCGCCTCCGTACGGAAACAGCAGGATTGGTGGCTGTCAACATGTGCCATTTGGCAAGAGCTTTATAATATTTACTAGTGTGATGAAAAGATTGTATAAGAGTTTGATGTTCATGTGCTTGGCTGTCGTATTGGGATTGCTGAGCTCATGCTCGGGCACTGACTATCTCAATGCCATTCCAAAGAAAAGTACTGCGCTCATCTCTGTTGACATGCAGCAGATGGCATCCGGCAAAAGCGATGAAGACAAGGCGGGAATGCTCAAGTCTCTGCTGCACGTTGAGGATGCATCGAAGTGTGGCATCGACATCTCAGAGAAGATATTCCTCTTTGAGAGTGCTGATGGCAACCTCGGACTTTGTGCCAAGGTGAGCGATGAGGGCGATGTAGAAGACTGGCTTGCTTCGCTTGCCAAACAGCATATCGCTACAGAGGTGAAGGAGCGCAAAGGCTTTCATTTCTCTGTATTGAAAAATTCGTGGCTGGTCGGCTTCTCTGATCAGGCACTCCTCGTTATGGGACCGGTTGTAGCCGATGCGCAGGCCCAGCTCCAGCAGCAGATGGTGAAATATCTGAAGGCTGATGAGGACGAAGGTATTACCGCATCGCCTATGTTTGAACGTCTGGAAACCATCACTTCGCCTATGGCTATGGTGGCTCAGGCTCAGGCGCTGCCGGAGAAGTTCGTAGCTCCATTTACCCTTGGTACTCCTAAAGATACCGACCCTTCGCAGGTAGTGATTGCTGCTGAGATGGACGTGAAAGACGGTATCCTGCAGGTGAAGGGAGAAACCTTCTCCTTTAATAAAGAAATAGATGAGGCCCTGAAGAAGGCGGCTCAAACCTATCGTCCGATTAAAGGCAGCTACGTTAAGTCGATGCCTGCTGATGCCCTGGCGGGTATCTTCATGAACGTAAAGGGCGAGCAGTTCCTGCCGATGATGCAGAGCAACCGCAGCCTTCAGACCCTCCTGATGGGTATCAACCAGGCCATCGATATGGATAATATCATCCGTAGTGTGGATGGGGATATGGCTATCGTGATGCCTTCGCTTACGGATAACAATATGCAGATGACGATGGCTGCTAAACTGTCGCATGCCAAGTGGTTGGGCGATGTTGATTATTGGAAAACTTCATGTCCGGCTGGTGCGAAGATAGCCAATTGGGGAAAGAATGCTTACTTCTATACCGATGGCAAGACCTCGTTCTATTTCGGTGTGACGGATGACAAGCAGTTCTTTAGCGGAAGCGACCAGCTGATGGCGCAATATGCCGTGAAACCAAGTAATCATCCGATAGATGCAAAGATTCAGAAACTCATCGTCGGTCAGAAACTGGCAATGGTCATCAATCTCGCCAAGAGTTCTGATAGTGACGGCTCGGGCAAGGATGATGCCATCTCTACCGTAACCAGTCTGCTCACCCCAGTCTTCGGAAATCTTACTTCGGTGGTCTATACTTTAAAGGTAAAAGGGTAAAAAGGTAAAAGGGTAAAAGGGTAAAAAGAACCTTACCCCCTCCCTCTCTCTCTGCGCCCCCGTTCCTAGCGATTCTATCGCTAGTCCCCCCAAAAAGTCCTAATTTTAAAGGTAAAAGATTAAACATTAAACATAAAAAAAGTGGAAAAGATTCAGCTTCATTCCGTTCTCCCACAGGTTTTTGCCCAGCGCACCGACCTGGATTCGGAGATATGGAAGCAGGATGTTACCTTCGAGAAAGGTCATCTTTATCTTATCGAGGCAGAGAGTGGCAGCGGAAAGAGTACTTTCTGCAGCTATGTGCTCGGCTATCGTCACGACTACAGCGGAAGCGTGATGTTCGACAATGATGTTACCGCCAACTATAAGGTGAAAGACTGGGTAGAGATGCGCAAGCGTCATATCAGCCATCTCTTTCAGGAACTCCGTCTCTTCCCTGAGCTTACTGCCCTGGAGAATGTAGAAATTAAGAACAAAATAACCGGATTCAAGACGCGTGAGCAGATTCTTAAATGGTTTGATATGCTCGGTATTGCTGATAAGGTAGATGCCAAAATCGGCAGAATGTCGTTCGGACAGCAGCAGCGTGTGGCAATGATGCGTGCGCTCTGTCAGCCTTTCGACTTCATTCTGGCTGATGAGCCTATCAGTCACCTCGACGACAACAATTCGCGCATCATGGCAGATATCATGATGACCGAAGCGAAGGAGCAGGGGGCTGGTGTTATCGTAACCAGTATAGGTAAACACATGGACTTGCCCTACGAGCATGTGTTTAAACTTTAGTAAAGTTAATAGTTGACAGTTTATAGTTAATAGCAAGTTTGCTATAAACTGAAAATTATAAATTATAAATTCGATATTTAAAATGAATCTCGTTTGGAAATTAGAAATCATATTTTCGTAATTATCTGATATTTGAGGAGTTAGTGTAAATGGCTGATTTCTAGATAGTCAGAAGTATAGTGTTTTAGAAACGTTTGACACGTTAAACGTGACAAATGAGAGCGTTTGTTTTGAAATAGCTTTGAAAATAAAATAACTATGGCTACATTTAAAATTGTTGTTCAGCATCAGAGGTCAGATGGTTTTTACCAAGTGTACATTCGAATGACTCATAATCGTAGGTCGCTTTATATTAAGACGAACAAGATGGTGGGACAGAAAGGCATCGTGAAGGGTTCTCATGATGTGAAGGATTCTTTTGTGCTAAATCCACTGAACCAAATAATTGAAGAATGGATGTTCAAGCTTAATAAGCTAGACATCCGTTCTTGGAGTGCTGAACAGGTTAGGGACTATCTAGAACAGAACGATGCAGATGTGTGTTTCTCAGACTTTGCAAGAGAATATATTGATGAGTTGTCTGAAACATTGAAACCTCAGTCTCTTGTAAATTATCGCAATACCCTGAATAGTATAGAAAGATATTGTGGTTCTGAGAAGGTAATGTTTAGTGAATTGAACACCAAACTTGTGCAAGGATGGATAGATAGTATGAAGGATTCCAAGGCAAAGAAATCTTACTATCCTCAGTTCCTAAAAAAGATGTTCAAGGCAGGTGTGGCTAAATATAATGATTATGACAACGACATCGTAAGGATAAAGGTGAATCCTTGGACTAAAGTAGAGTATCATAAGCATGCTATTCCCAAAAAGCGTGCTATCTTGATGGAAGATTGCAGAAGGATTTTTTCTGTGATTCCTTCTTCTAAGACGGAATGCTTGGCTGTGGATGTGTGCAAGATGGTATTGTGTCTTGCCGGAATCAATGTGGCTGACCTGTATGAAATGAAGAAGGTTGACTATTACGATGGTATTTTGCATTACAAGCGACAGAAGACACGAACGGTTAGAGCTGATGAAGCTTATATAGAAATGAAAGTACCAGATATGCTCATACCTACCATGATGAAGTATTTCTCAGATAAAGAAGACCCTTATCTGTTTAATTTTCACAAAAGCTATGGTTGCAGCAGGTCGATGGACGGTAATTTGTGCCTATTCCTAAAGAAATTCTGTGTGAATACATTGAAGGATAGTGAATTGAAGATAACACCTTATACTTTTCGCCATACTTGGGCTACCATAGCTCAAAATGATATTGGTGCCAATTATGAAGAGATAGGTTTTGCGATGAATCACATCAGTACTCATAAGATTACCATGGGATATGTGAAGCCAGATTTCTCCAGAGCCTGGGAACTGAATGAGAAGGTGGTGGAGAAGATTTTCTTTACCAATGACCCAAGCAGACGAATACAGGAGTATCATGCGCCTGTTTTTGAAAAGGTGGAGGAAACATTTGAACTCAGTGCTGATGCCTACTTCATGGGTGAGGTGGTTGGCCATGTGGAAGGCATGGGCTACCTGAACACGGATGATATTATCCAGCAACTGATGGATAATATCAATGATACAGTGCCTAAGAACTGTACTATACAGATTAAGGTGAAGAATATCACCAAAGACCAGACGAAGTATTTTGAGCGCATGAGGGATAAAAAGTAGCCAATATATCTTAAAATTGTGCCAATAAAACTTAATATTTGACGGATTCAGTCAATTTCATATCCTAGGGTAGTCTTCTCTAAAGTAGCAGAAATTTTAGAGAGGGCTACCCATTTCTTGTATTTAGCCATTATTAACAATCTTAAGATTCTTGATGTTGATGGTGGTCTCCTGTTTCTCAAATTTCTCTTCCAGCTCCATGAAGGACTCTTCCACGGACAGGCTTCGATGCTCATCATTGTTGAATGATATGGATTGAAGCTTTGGAGCAACGTATGGGAGGAACTTTGCTACTATAGCCAAGCGTCCGGCAGGTTCATCTATCTGCATGAGGTCATTGGCGAGAGAGTAGCCTTTTTCATTGATGCCGTTGAAATAGCCAGTGATGGCATCGCTAAGGCTTTCACGTACCGTTTTCGTTATCTTGTTTGCCGTGCCAGCCTTGCGTCCACCTGTCTTCTTTCGCTTTGGTTTCGGCTCATTGTTATTATCTTTTTTTGTTGCCATATTCTAAGAATTTAAATGATTACTGATAGTTTTCGGGTGCAAATATAGTGAAAAATAACGAAACTTGTTGTTCAAGTTGCGCAACTTATCACAGATAGGTGAGAAAAACGCATTACTTTAGCACTGTTTAAACAAAATTCGAATTTTATGGGACTTATAGGAAGTATTGCTGGTGGCGTTACCTCAGCTGTAGGTGGTGCTCTAGCAGCCAAAAAACAAAATGCTGCATACAACGAATACATCAAGACCTTTGAGAATCGTATGCAGCAGGTGAAGGACCACCGTGATAATCTTTATTATCAGGACCCGACACAGACAGCCGAGAACCAGGTGGCAGTGACCAACGCCCAGAAGGTGCTGGATAATGCCACGCAGAAAGCCAAGAATACCAACATCGTGAGTGGTGGTAGTGATGAATCTGTGGCACTGAGCAAACAAGCAGCCAATGAGCAAGTGGGCAACATGATGCAACAAGCTGCTGTGCAAGGTGCCCAACAGAAAGAGAATGTATGGAACACCGCAGATTCTCAGATAGACCAAATGACCAACTACATTGCTACCGCCAAGAAAGAAAAGGGTTTGGCTCAGGCGCAAGCCATTCAAGGTGCAGCTAGTGGTTTGGCTAGTGCTGCAAGTAGTTTGCCGTGGTAAGGAAAGGAGGTAGATATGGGATTTATGAGTGACGATTTAACTCCAAAGCGTCCAGCTACGGCTGTGACACCTATAACCGATTTTCCATCCAATGATGATGGGCAGTCAGCACCATCAGAGCCAGTTACTTCTTCTTCTGTGCAGACACCGACACAGCCAAGTGGGGATAGTGCAGCAGTACAAGCTACTTCTACAACTGCAACAGCTCCAATAGATACAAATGGATTGGTGGTTGGTAATCAGCCATCCTTCACTCAGCAACCAACCGAGGAAGTAACCGAGGTAACTCCAAACCAAGGTATTTCTATTGATTGGAGCAAACCTTATGCCGATATAGAGCAGAATCCTCTCTTGCAGCAGATGAAGCCTTATGACATCATGAGGGACTTCGAGAAGAATGGCAATGGCGATTGGGCTTCTTTTATGCCATGGCTTCAATCTCTTGGTGATGTGGATAAGACTGTAGCAGCCAATGCTGCTTTGCAGAAGAAAGCCGAGAGGCAAGCCAAATGGGAACAGTTAGGCAACCTCTTCCAACATATCGGCAACTTCTTCGGCACAGCTATCGGTGCTCCTGAGCAGAAAGTGGAATCAGCCCAGGCTTTGACGGAACGCCAACGTAAGCTGAGAGAAGGCACTGATGCCCTTCGACAAAAGGGATATGACCAGATGATTGCGAACATCTGGAAAGATAGAGCCAACAAGCAAGCACAGATGCAAGCTGAGGCAGCAGCTAAGGCTAATGATGCCCTTGCTGCTTATCGTGGTTCGCAGAAGGCACAGGAGGATGCTTTGACACCTGAAAAGGTGAAGACCGAACAGGCTAGGCAAGCAGCTTCTAATGCAGCAGCTGGTCTTTCTACCGCCAAGACCAAGACGGAAGACGAACTGAGAGGAAAGAAGAGTAACTTGCTTACCGCCCAAGCAAACAACGCCAATGCAGGAGCAGCCGACCATAACGCAGGTGTGACTGTGAAGAAAGCACAAGTAAGGAAGATTAACGCTGAGGCCGAGAAGGCAAACCGAGGCAACCAAGCCGATAAGGAAGCGGACGATTTCAATACCAACTATGTGAACGACCCTGTTTTCAAGAAGCATGTGAATGAATGGGCTACACACAATGGTATGAATATCGGTGGCAATACTGATGGAAGAGGTGGAACTTGGGCTAACAAGTACAATCGCCAACAGGCATCCGCTTATGCTAGGGCTAAGATGGCTAAGGAGGGAAAGAAACGAACCGTTCGCCCTTATGGTGGAAAACCAGCCAAGGGAACTTCGAGCACAAAGGTAGATTATTCAAAGTATATAAGAAAATAACATAATATATGGCAGACAAAGACAACAAATCTAAGTTGACTTATCACGTATGGGATAAGGACAACAACGAGTATGACATCCCTGACGAGGTTGTTCGGCAGCGAGGCATGGATAACTTCGCCAAGGACTTCGAGGGTGGCTATATCACCATGTTTGACAATAAGAAGCAGAAGGTGGATGTGCCTATTGAGGATGTGGGCGAATACCGCAAGCAGGGCTATATGTGGTATGATACCAGTGGAAACGCTACCCCTATCAACGAGGTAGGCAAGAAGCCTTCTCCTTCTTCACCTTCTCAGGGAACAGAACAGTCTCAATATCCTCAGGAGGTACTTGATGCTTTCAACTCTCCTGACAACAAGCCGGGCAACTTCAAGGACTTGGCTCAGCTGAATGATGAGTATCAGCGAGGTGAGCTAAAGAAGCCTAGCTTGATTTCGCAAGCACTCGGCATGATGCCGAAGGTGGATGCAGGTAATATCGGCAGGGAGCAGAAAATGGGTGGCATGATTACCAATATGCTTCTTGGTGATAATATGCAGCAGCCACAAGACAATAATCAGCAGGTACAGCATTCTAATCAAGAGAATGCACCAGCTACCGAGCAACCTAAGCCTACTGTGAAGGATGTTGATGCAATTACAGGTGCAGCTCCAGTCCAGCAGGTGGATGCTATCTATAATAAATATGTAGGCAAGGGCGATGCTTTGTCTGAAACTATGTATGACTTGATGGCTAGCGGACAGGCTCAGAATCAAGAGGAGGCACAAAATATGGCTATGGGAGCCATGAACCGTGCAGCAAGTCGCCTCGCTCAGCGAACTACCGATGAGTTTGTATCTAAGTTGGGTGATACTGTAGAAGGTGTGGACGAAACTGTAATGAATGGCTGGCATTCTCATGCTGTGCAGGACAACTTGAAGAAGCTGGCTTCGCAGTATGGTATCATGAACAGCGTTGCCGTGGACGAGAACGGACAATATATCACCCAGACGAATGGTTATGACCAGTTTATCAATGGTATGGTGAAGCCAGCTATGGTAGAAAGTCTTGTGAAAAAGTATGGAGAGAACTACCGCAAGACAGCAGAAGACCTCGCCACACGTCTCTATTCAAATGATGAGGTTATTCAGAACCAGTTGATGAACCAAGACATCAATGATGCGCTTTCAGATGTTATTAGCAAGTATGTGAATCCTTCTGTGGTGGATGAGTATAACAAGGCGCAGGAGGCAGGAAGTAAGGCTTTTAATGAAGGTATGGAAGGAAGTCAGAATATTCCAGCCAGTCTTCGCCTTGGTACTGCCATCGCTTCTCAGTATGAGGCTAATCAATCCAAAGACCCTCAGAAGACTCTCAACACATTGCAGAAGAAGTTTAATGGTCTTTACAAGAATCCTCAGTTCCTGAACGATATGAGCAACGCAGCCTTCAAGGTGATGCAGCGATATGGCATGAATGGAACTCTGAGCGGAAACCCTAAGCAGTTTAAGCCGATGATTGATGAAGTGTTGAAGGCTCAGCTCAATCAGTTGGAGGTGAAGAATATGATACCAAAGGGTAGTGCAGAGTATATCATGAATACAGGCTTGGGTAATACCATAGTGGGCAAGATAACACGAAAGTTGGTACAGACCGATTATCAGAACTGGTTGGAGGATATTGCCAATCAACAGTATCAGCCTGGCTTCTGGGAGCGAGTAGGCAGTGGAGCGTTGACCTTTGCAGGGGATGCTTGGAGTTATTGGCTTCCTGGTGCCGCAGGTGGCAAGGTAACCAAGAGTATGCTTGCCAAGGCTGAGGGCAGACTGGCTAGCGACTTGATGGCTAAGGGCATGGAAGCCAAGATGGCAGAGCGTGCAGCCAAGGTTCTCATTGGTAAGAGTAAGGGAATGGCGTTGAAGACTGGTGCAGCTCATGGTGCAGTAACCTTCGGTGGACAGTCGGCTATCTCCAAGCCTATCGATGAAATCTATCGTACAGGTCAGTTTGATGAGAATGGCAAGGTTTACAATCCTTCTGTGGGCAAGATTCTTGCCAATACTTTGGGCGAGGTGGTTAAGCAGAGTGCCGTAGGTGCCATTATGCAAGGTGGTACTATTGCCAACATGGTAGGCAAGGGAAGAGGTTTGGCTACCAATATTCTTGCTGATGTTGGTGGAAAGGTAGTGGATTCCGGTATCATGACCGGGCAGCAGATGCTGGAGCGCATGGCGCACGACCCGAACTTCAAGCCTACAGGTAAAGATGCCGCTGAGAGTTTCTTGGAGAGCATGGCTAACCTTACTTCCATCGGTTTGCCTGGTATGGTGGGCAAGTATGCCCGATTCAAGGATGCCAAGGAGTTTAACCGCAAGTTTGACTTCAACGACCAAGATATTGCCGAATTGAAGAGATTCGACTATGATGATTTGCGTGATGCCTTCGAGAAGTTGGGCATCAATGGTTATCGTGCAGATGGTGAAGGTGTGCAGATGATGGGGCAACTCACTGATAAGTACATGAACCTGATGAACGATAAGAGCGTGCCAGAGGTATTGAAGGCAAAGATGATGGCTGTGGTGGAAGGAAAACGCCCTTCTTCCTTCTCGCCAGTTATCGACTCTATTATTGTGCAGCCAATGGATAATGATGGCAAGGTATATCTCGAAACCTTGAATAAGGATGGTGGCATCATCGACCGCAAGGAGTATTCTTCGCTTGAAGAGGCTCAGAAGGCTGAGAAGAAGCTAGACTTCGAGAAGTCGCTTAATATCACTTCTGAGTATGAAAAGGCTTACCATACCGATGCCTTGCAGGACAGACTGAACACTGTATATGAGCAAGCTAGGGATAGGTATGCCGCAGGTGAGCAACTGAATGACGAGGATAAGGCTGCAATCTATCTTCATCAGAATGCCAGTGCCATCGGTGACATCATGCAGAAACAGCAGAAGGGCATGGAACTGACCGAGCAAGAGCAGCAGATGGTGAACAGTTATCGCCACTTCTATGATAGTGCTTTCGAGAATAGCCCTATCATGAAGGAGTATGTGCGCACCTTCGAGGATTCGCAAGGTGTGGAGCATGGTACGCTTCGCAAGGCTCTAGAGGGTGATGGAAAGTCTCGCACAGCCGAACAACAGAAACTTGTGGAGGAATACCAGAAGCAGCTCTATAACGACATCGTGCTGAAACGAGAAATGAACGATGCAAAGGAACAGATGAATCAAAACTTGATTGAGGGACAGCGTGAACTGCCTGGTGCCACACAAGAAGGTGGTGCTTCGGCTGAGAATGCTGAGGCTACAGCGGAAAAGCCTGTAGATGCTTCTGTTTCTTCTGATGTTCCACCAACAGAACCGCCAACGCCTCCAGTTGGGCCTGAAACGCCTTCAAATGTGGAGGGTACACCTTCGGTGGAGAACGGTTCAAGTCCTTCTGATGCCACTACTGCATCCAATGAAAGCAAATCTGATGCCTATGTGATGGGACAGAATGCTTACCAGAATGGGGATGCTGGGGGCTTGAAAGCGATTGACCATAACGATGATGTGTCGAAGGCAAGATTGAAGCGTGCTTTTGCCGATAATGAGGCTATGATGGATGTGGTGGTGAAGGCATACGAGGAAGGAAAGGACATGGAGCTGTTTGTGGCTCAGCGTGCCAACTCAATGACTCAAGTACAACAGGATGCCGTGCGTAAGTATGTGGAGGCACAGGATGCCAAGAAAGGCGTTTATGATGCTCTGCAACATGCTGATGATGGCTATGGTGATGCCTTGAAGGAGCTTCTTTGGACTTATCAGACGGAAGACGGAAATATCGTGCCAGCTACCCTTACTACAGGTCAACAGGTATTCTTGAAGAAAGCCAATGAGTATGGTGGTGGCTTCGTGGTTGTGCCTGATGAGGATGGAAATCCTGCCATCAAGCAGGTTTCTAGTGCCGAAATCAAGGAAGTGGGCACGCCTATTCCTATGGATGATTACATCAATCAGAAGGTGACGGAGCAGAAGAATGCTAGACAACAGCATTTCTTTGCCCAATATGATGGCAGTGGCTTGAAGCCTAGCGACACCGTGCAGGTTGCCATGGAAGCAGGTGAGGAACCTATGCAAATGACCTTTGCAGGATATAGCGAGGATGGCAAGATTGTGCTTTCTGATGGCAAGGACAATATCGCCCTGACCAAGGATGAGTTTAACTCTTGGCGACAGAACGCACTCGATTCCTCTATTGGTGCAGAGCTGGATGCCGAGGATGTACAGCGTGCCAACGATGATGCAGCCAAGGCTGAGGCAGACAAGAAGCAACGATATAATGAAGGTATCGTTGGCTTGGGCATGGGACAGCCAGATTATTCGTCTAAGGACACAGAGCCAAAGGTGGCAGCTGAGTATCTACAGGAGCAATTTGGCAATGACCATGGTAAACTGATGAACCTTATCAGTGGTAGCCGTTCTGACATCAAGGAACAGTTGGATAACAAGAGAAAGGCAGCATCTGAATATGAGGACTGGCTATCTCTCAATGCCGACTTGGACCCAGAGAAGGCTCAGAAGGTGGAGAACGACTTGGCACTTGTTAATGAGCAGATTGCCGACCTTGAAACTCGTTATAAGAACTGGAATGCTATCCGCAAGGAGGTTATGACTCCAGAGGAGGCTAGAACCTTGAAGAATGAGCGCAAGGCTGAAATCGAGAAGGCAGGTGTGGACGAGAACGCAATTACATCTGCTGATGAGCGTGAGGTGGCTGTGCTAGACAATAAAGAATTGAAGAAGCAATATCCAACCATGGATGAGGCTAGCAATTATATTGCCTCTGAGCGCAAGCGCATCTATCATATTCAGAATGACGAGGTGCAGCCACAGATAGATGGTATCAATGAAGCCCTGGAGCAATATATGAATGATGACATTGATTATTCGGCTGACCAGTTGAAGGAATTGAACACTACCAAGGCACAGTTAGAGGCTAGACAGGCTAATCTATCTGCATCGGCAAAGGATTTGAAGGCACAGGATAAGTTGCTCAATACTCTATATAGTGCAGAGAATAAGGAGGAGAGAGCCAAGGCGATGGAAGAATTGACTCCTTCTGAGCAGCGCAAGGTTCTTGTGGCTGATGCCTTCAAGAAAAATGACCTTGGAGTAATCAAAGAGATATACAAGGATGCCTCTGTTGATGTTATGGACTTAACGCCTCAGACTTTGGAAGAGGCTGTATCTGAATCTTTGAGTCCACATAGCTTGAATCCGGAATCTCTTCAATATGAGTTGGGCAAGAGTAATTTCAAGTTTGGTATTGGCAAGCGGTATGATTCTAATAAGTTCAATTATCTTATTGCCAAGAAAGGAACCGGTATGTCGGTTAATGAATTTGCCGTGAGAGTATTCAATGACCTTCCTGTAAACTTGCAGGATATGGGATATTCTGACCAAGATGTGAGAAACACCTTGCTCGATATGTTCAAGTCCTACGACAACGTGAAGGATATGCGTAACGTGGCACTTATGAACCGAATTGCAGCAGCAGAGGAGGAACTTTCGGCAGAGGAAGAATGGTATGAAGCCCAGAAAGAGCGTGAAATCATCGAAAGACAGGCAGAAATCGAAGAATATAATTCGTATATTCAAGATAAAACATTATCTTTGCCTTCTGAAAGCGAACTTAACGCCATCGAAGGCATGGAATACGACCGTATGATGGAGGCTGAGGAACGTGAGCGTGAGTATAAAGAATATGTTAAATCAATTTTACCAGAAATAGCAGATTATGATGACAGAAGCAATGAAGAAGGATATGGAGGAGGCGGTGGCCTGGGTAGCGACTCTTCACGGAGAGGAGTTGATGAAGGAAATAGCCAAGGCGAAGAAGTTGGTAACGGAGAAGCATCTTCTGAGTCCGAGATTGGAGAAGGCTCTGATAGCGGACGCACAGGGCGACAAGAGACTGGCAGCATGGAACGTGGCGAAGGCTCAGTTGTTCGAGGCGCACATCTACCGCAAGAAGCATCCTTTGGAGAACGTTTAAAGAATGCCATTGCCGAGACTGAGCCTAACCCTTCTGAGGCTCAGAAGAAGGCAGGTAACTATAAGAAGGGACATTTGTCATTTGGTGGCTATGACTTTACTGTAGAGACACCGAAGGGCACTACACGTAGCGGTAAGGACGAGCAGGGCAAGCCTTGGAGCGTGACCATGCACGACACCTATGGCTACATCTTGGGCAAGATTGGCGTGGATGGTGACCATATCGACATGTTCATCAATGATGCTGCTGACCTTGATTCTTTTGATGGTAACGTTTATGTTGTTGACCAAGTGAACCCAGAGACTGGTGAGTTTGACGAGCATAAGGTGATGTATGGCTATCCTTCTGAGGAGGCTGCTACAGAGGCTTATCTTGCCAACTACTCCAAGGGCTGGAAGGGACTTGGTAAGGTTACTGCTGTGCCTAAGGCTACCTTTGATAAGTGGCTGGAGTCTTCTGACCGCAAGACTAAGCCATTTGCGGACTATGCAATGATTAAGAAAGGTGCTCATCAGGACTTTATTTCAGATATGGAATATACATACGAGAATGATGTGCATCCTTCGGAGGAAGATAAGCCTAAGATGCAGAAGTTTGCAGAGCGTTTGCTTAATTTCCACCAAGATAGAGAAGATAAGCCTGAGTATGGATATACTATGCTTTCTTCTAACATCAATGGGGATAAACTCTATCCAAGCGAAAAGAAATGGTTTGGTACAAAGAAGTATCGCCAGGGTGTTTCTTGGGTAGATAAGGACAATGTATGTGCTTATGAGTTGAATCCTCGCTTTAACGCTAGGGGGTATCTTACTGCTGTAGGCGTACATAAGTTAGTGCCTCTTGCATCTTTTGACCGCGATGTAAAGGAGGTGAAGCCATCTGAAATGACGGAGGCACAGAAGGTGGCTTATGATGCGGTTTCTACCATGCTTAAGAAGGCTGGTATTCCGGTGAAGGTGGTTAGTAACGAGGATATGGAGAAGGTGGCTGAGGCGCAGGATAATCTGAATCTTGCCATGTTGCTGAATCATCCTGAGATGAAATTTAAAATCAAGACTCCGGAGGAGAAGCAGGCTGCTGAGAATGCTTATAACTTTGCCAAGGAGTTGCGACCAAACAAATGGGCGCAGTATGCCGTGGTGGATATGAGCAATCCGAATAAGATGCCGGAGTACTACCAGAAGCAGGAGCTGGCAAGAAAGGAACGTACCTACCTGAATAGGCTGATGTGGGGAAACTACAAGGTGTTCAATCTCGACAAGAGCTTTGAGGACAATGTAGCAGGGCTTACTGGCTCTTTCCCTTCGGAGTTTGACCCATATAAGATTGATGAACAGACCAGTAAGAAGAATGAGTTGAAAAAGCAGATTAAGGAGACTGAGGATGCTTATAATTCAACTGGGCAGGAACGTGTGGAGTATCAAAATCAGTTGATGAAGGAGTACATGGATGAGCATGGACTGGCTTCTGAAAACGATATTCCTGATAATGTTTGGAATGATTGCAGGAATAAATCCTTTGAAAAATATCAAGATAAGCTTGATTCCTTGTTTGCGAAATATAAGGATTTGGACAGACAGTTGAAGTCTATTGTACAGCCTGGAGTGAGATTCTTGCGTACTTATCATGGTAGTGGTGCTGACTTTGATAAGTTTGACTTGTCGCATGTCTTGGAAGGTGAAGGAAGTGAGACTTTTGGCCATGGTGTGTATGTTACCAACTCTAGAAAGATTGGAGAAGACTACGCAAGTCGTGCAAAGAGTAGAAAAGCGAATAATGCTATTTTTTATCCGAATATGGGTTCTGCTATTGCTGATAACTGGTATAAGTACTTTGTGAAGACAGCAAATAGTGAGTCTCTTGAAGATGCTAAGAAGTTTGTTTTGAAAGAACTTGATGTAGATATTAAAAGTGATGAAAATAAACTGAACCAAAGTAGTATTTCAGAAGAAAAACGTACTCATATTGAGGCAAACTTAAAGGAAGAAAGACGTATTCGTGAAATCATTGCCAATACAAAGGAGGAAGATTTGCCTAATATTGCCAGTGCCAACCTCTATGACGTAGATATTCCTGATGATAACGGAAACTATCTGGACTGGAAGGGCAGAAATAAAAATATTCCACAACAGATGTTTGATAATCTGACAAAGGTACTCGAACAGAAGGGTTGGAATAAGGATGATAAGTCAAGCATTATCAGGTTTACTGATGCCAACGATAATACAATAGTTATCAATCCAAATGCTACTGGAGCAGACTTATATGAGGAGATTAGTTCCGCTTTCAATAGTCAAGAGGTAGCAAGTAAGTTGCTTTCTCAGGCTGGCTTTACTGGTGTCAAGTACCCTGCTGGAATGATTCATGGCGGTGCTGTGGAAGGTGATTACAACTATGTTATCTTTGACGAGAACAATGCGCAGATTGTTGGTAATACCAAGTTTGCGCAGGGCAAGGGTGTGGTTTATGGCTACACTGATGGCAAGGAGATTGTGCTGAATCAGGAGCATCTGAATCCTAATACTCCTATTCATGAGTACCAGCATCTTTGGCGTACTGCTGCCAAGAAGATGAATCCGGAGCTTATTGAGCATGGTGATAAACTCATCATGCAGACCCAGTTGTTTGCCGACTTGAAGGAGGACCCTAACTATAAGCATCTGAGCGATGATGAGATTTGCGATGAAGCTTTTGCTCGTCTGACCGGTGAGGACGGTGCTGCCATCTTGGAACAGATGGCGAAGGATGCCATTAAGGAAAATCCGTTAGACACCGCTAAAGAGCTTACTATCATCAACCGATTGAAGAATTGGTTGAAGAAGTTCTGGTATTGGACTCTTGATACATTTACGAAGTGGAAGCCTGAGGACATTAAGAAAATGACCTTGGAGGATATTCGTAACCTTGTGCTGAGAGACTTGGCGCAGGGAGTGGACCCACGTACCGTGCTGAAAGGTCAAATGACCAAGGACGAAGCAGTGTCTTTACGCCAGCAGATGGCTGATAATGCCGAGCCTGAAAGAATCCTCGAACATACAGAGGATAACTGGTTACAGGATTTCGGCAAGGATGGTCGTGTCAATACACCAATAGGTAGCATCAAGTTAGGTGAAAACCAATATAAAAAGGCTGGTAGAGAAGACAGAATCAAACGATTTGGTCTATTGAAACCTACCTTGGAGCGTCCAGATGTTATCTTAGAGAAGCCTGCTCCTAAAGAAGGTGCAGAAAGACAGACCAAGTATCTGTTTGTAAAGTCTTTCAAGAAGGTAGACGGAACAAAGATTCTGAACTTTGAATCAATCACCGTAAAGCAAGGGGAGGATGAAGTTTCAATCAGTGCCCATCAAATAGAGCCTTCAAAATTGTTGAAAGAATTAACGGAATCAAAAATGCTATGGAATCGTTTCAGAGGCGATTCTAATTCCTTGGGCGAGAATCAAGGTTCGGCATTAACTCCATCCGCAAATAACCCAAGCGGAAAGGATAGCGTCCTGAATCCTCATAGCGATGCAAAGATACGCAATTCTTTTGAAATCACCAAGGAAAATGGTGGAAATTTATCTGTGGAGGATAAAATAAAAGCTGTATCTCAGCAATTTGGGGTTGATGAGGCTGATGTGGCAATGTATGCCAATGCTATTAAGAAGGGGTCTACTGCTGAGGCTGCACGTGCCAGAGCCAATATCAAACGCCATCTGTTGCAGGCAAATGAAGATAAGATTTCCTCTTTCAAGGAACTTCTTAAGTACACCAAGCCTGTAAATGAAGCCTTGAAGGAGAACTTTGGTGACGTTGATGCCATGATAGAGGAACGCAAGCAGCAGATGGAGGCGCAGCGTAACGCCATGGAAGCTGCAAGAAAGAGAGCTGAGGAAGAGGAAGCCAAGCGCAAAAAGCACTTGGAGGAACTTTCTTTGATTCCTGATGATAAACTTGACAAGCAGTATATGGATGCTCTTGCTAAGGGTGATGATGCTACAGCCAGGGAAATGCTTGATGAAGCTGCCAGACGCAAGGGCTATGATGATACCGAAAGCGCATATCAAGGTGTAGGTGCGTGGGCTGCACCGGGAAACCCTGGATATGAAAGTGACAAGGCGAGACGTGACGATTGGGAATCCAGTGGCTCGGATGTGAACCTGGAGGATATGGCTTTGGGGTACACTCCTCAGCCGGATGATTACTTCTCTCACCCTGAGCGTTATTCGCAGAACACTCCTCATGGATTGGAATCTGTGAAAGCCATCAATACGGCTATTGATGCCATTAAGAATGGCGAGAAGGATGTTAAGGTAAAGGTTTATCGTGCTGTTCCAACTTCTGTGAAAGAAGGAAAGTTGCGTAATGGTGACTGGGTTACTCCTTCTAAGAAATATGCCGAAATGCACGGAACGAACCGACTGGATGGCAAATATCGTATCATTGAAGACGAAGTTCCGGCTACTCAACTGTGGTGGGATGGTAATGACGCAAACGAGTTTGGCTTTGATGATGGCAAGGAGTATAAATACAAGAATGCCAAGAATAATAGAAAGTTGAACGACCTTGTTACCTATGATGATGAGGGTGACGTTATTCCTCCTTCTAAGCGTTTCAATTCTCGCAAGAGCGATATTCGCTTCATGTTTGCTGGAGAGAAGGGAGCTGCTGAGGCTGATAAGGCTGAGGAGCAAACTATCCGCATGGATAATCTGGATGTTGCTAAGCAGATGGAAGAAGCAAAGAAGGATGCTAAGGCTATCAAAATGGCTACAGGTTGGGAGAAAGGTGTAGATGGCAAGTGGAGATACGAAATGCCTGATGCCAAGATAAAGGACACCATCGATGTAGGTGGTGGAAATATCGTTAAGCGTTTTGAAGAGGATATGCTATGGACTGATGGTAAGTTGGAAGATGCTGTGGATGCGCCAAAGCTTTTTGAGGCTTATCCTCAGTTGAAAAATATTAAAATCCATACTGATGCAGTAATGAATGACATGCCTTCAAATGGGGAATACAATCCACAAACAAAGACTATTACCATTCATGCGGATGAATTAAAGTATCTGAATAGCATTCTGAATCATGAAATTCAGCACGTAATTCAGCATGAAGAGGGTTTTGCGCATGGTGGCACACCCGAACAGGTGGAGAGAGATTTCAATGCTGCTAAGGCTGAATGGAAGGCACGTTCCTATGCCTTTGAATTGGAAGAGAAAGCCAAGGAAATGGGTGGTGAGTACAACCAATCTGAGGTAGAGAAAGCTCTTATCCAAGAATATAAGGACATGGATATGCCTGAGTTCATTCCTGACAAGGAAACCCGAATTAAGGGATTCAACTACTTCGCACGTGGCTATGCAGACAGAAGTATGGATGATGCCATTAAGCGTTTCCGTTTGGATAGGTTCCAGCGTACAGACTTTGATTCTTACCAAGAATATAGAAAGTTGGCAGGTGAGGTTGAGGCTCGTAACGTGGAGAAGCGTTTGGGTATGACGGACGAGGAGCGCAGAAACTCGTTAGCTTCCGAGACGGAGGATGTGAACCGTGATGAGCAAATCGTGATGAATGGCAATGATGCTAGCTATAGCATCGTGAAAGACCCTGAGACCATCAAGAAGCTGGATAAAGAAGACACGGTGAAGGTTTACCGTGCCATGCAGGTAGGCGAAGATGGAAAACTCTATCCACCGATGGCTGCAAAGGTGAAGGGCAAGTTTGTGGAACCTATCGAACTCGGTAAGTGGGAACAGGCAGATGAGCGACCAGAACTTGCTGATGATAAGGGTATGTTTACCCTCAACAAGGGTAATGGTAAATCGCTTAAGGCTGCTTACAATCCTTATCTTCATACTTCTCGAACTCCACTGAATGACCAGTTTAGCGAGGCTCAGAATCGCCCTAACATCGTAACCGTAGAGGTTGAGGTGCCAAAGAGCGAGCTGACCAGTGGCTACAAGGCTGATAAAGCCAAGGATGCCGTGGGTGAAGTAGAGTGGAAGGCTGGTATCATCCAAGGACAGTTGACTGGCAAGCGCAAGGTGGTGCTTTCTCGTTGGGATAAGCCTGTGCGTATTGTGCCTGACAGCGAGGTGGCTGATGTTATCGTCAATAATATGTTCAAGGGCAAGAATATCACTATGCCTTCGAATGTGGTTACTCCAAGTCTGAGAAAAGAGTTAGAGAAGCGAGGTGTGCCGTTTGTGGAGACCGATAACAGAGGCAGAATCGTAGGAGGTGAGAATGATGGTGTACATTATTCCAAGGTGTACGGTAAAAATGCGCAATCTCCTATCTTGGAGCAGAAGTTGCAGAAGCATCCTGATTCGCTGATGAAGGCTGGCACCTACTTTAGTGGTGGTGGTCTGGTTGAAGAGGGATTGAAGGGCATTATCGACCCAGTGGTGGCTGTGGAGTATGACCGAAAGATAAGTGGCGTGTATCGGAATAACTTCGGACACCATATTGTTACGGCTGACGTGAGAGACGTGGACCCTAAGGAACTGGTGAAGCATATTGATGGCGAGGTGGAGTATTTCCATGCTTCGCCTGTATGCAAGAACTACTCTCAGGCTAAGAGCAATGGGGGCGAGGTGGAGCTTGACAAGGAGACTGCCAAGAGTACTGCCGACTTCATTGATGCTGTGAAACCGCGAGTGGTGACTATCGAGAACGTGAAGGGTTACAAGGACTCTGAGGCGATGAAGATTATCACCCAGGCACTTGACAAGAATGGCTACAAATGGGATGCTGACGTGTATAATGCTGCTGACTATGGTGGCTATACCAGCAGGGAGCGACTGATTGTTAGAGCCGTGAAGGACGGAGAACTGCCGGAGAAGCCTAAGAAGCAACCACGCAAGGGTGGATGGCTAGAGGCTGTGGAGGATATTCTTCCTACCCTGACGGAAAAGAAAAGCGGTGTGGCACCATGGATGGATGCCAGACTGAAAGTTGACGGTATTGACTGGCAGAAGGTGGAGAAGCCTCTTTACGTAATGGGCAGTGCCTATGCAGACGGAAAGACTCCTCATGCCTATGGGGATGAGATTCTGCCTACGCTGAGAACCAAGAGCGGAGACGTGATTATCATGCCGGGTGGAAAGGTGTTGCGTGCTGATGGCAGGGTGTTGGCTAGAATAACCGGACTAGGCGATGACTATCTGTTGCCTAAGACGGAATCTTTGGCGCATACCATCATTGGCAATGGTATTCCGGTGCAGTTGACCAAGGGCGTGATTGCTCCTCTGCTGAATAAGGATGACTTATCCGGCAGAAATGTGCTGGCTAGACTTGGCAGCTCTATCTTTAAGAATAACTGGGATGCTGACAAGCAGAAACAGGTGAGTGACCGGGTGGTGAACACTGCCAACAAACTGGGTGGTGCTGAGGCTACGGTTTACACTTCTGTGGATGAGGTTCCTGATGCTTATCTGAGTGATGTGAAGAATGGTGCTACCGGATGGTATGACCCAACTACTCACACGGTGCATGTTTATCTGCCTAACTGTGCTGATGCCGATGAGGCTCAGAGAACCGTCTTCCATGAGAAGATAGGACATGAGGGTATGGAAGTGCTGCTGGGTGGTGAGCAGGGCGTGAGAAAGTTTGCGGACTTCTTATATAAGTCTGTTGATAAGAAGACGAGGGGCAAGATTCTCGACTTCGCTCATCAGTATGATCCAGGTTGGAACAATCCTGACCGCATCAATATCGGCACGCAGGAGTATATCGCACATCTTGCTGAGGAGGGTCCTAAGACTGCTGAGGACTTTTCTCTGTGGACTAAGATTAAGCATTATCTCATCAAGGTGCTTAAGAAATTGGGCATCCGTGTGCCTGGACTTCTGAACGACAAGGATTTGAGATATTATCTGATGAAGGCAGGTAAGGCTTTGCACGTTTGGGACAATATGCCGAAGGAGAAGCAGGAGGCTATGATGGCACAGGCTAGCAATGCCGAAATCAAGGATGCGCTAGCTGATGGTGCTGGCAAGGGCAAGCCGAGACAGAAGAAGGGCGAGAGTGCCATCCAATACATGAAGCGAGTGATGGAATGGAAGCGATGGAAGGAAGCCCGAGAGGATAAGGAAGACCCAGAGCCACCTATGTTCTATGACTTCGACAAGGATGCCGAGGGCAAGAAGGAATGGGAACGCCTTAACAAGGAGTGGCGTGATAGCCATGGACTGAGAGGCGAGGAAATGCCACTTCGCCCAGAGCGCAAGGAAGGCGAGAGCGATGATGCCTTCTTGAACCGCTATAAGGAATGGGAGAAGTGGAACGATGCCATGGGCGACAAGGAAAATCCTATGCCTGATATGTTCTCGTTTGAGAAATCGAAGCAGGACGAGGCTAGACAGAAGTATGAGGACTGGCTGACTAGACACGAACTGAACGAGCAGAACGATGCCGACCTAGACTTGTACGAGGGCAAGATATACCCAGCCGAGACCAATCCAGAGGCTGATGCCTTGGAGCAGGAAGTGATGCAGGACTTGGCAGAGGTGACTAGTACCGATGTGAGCAAGGAGGGAGCTGCAACCACCGTGAAACATGCGGTTATCCATCGTAGAAAGAATATGGAGGAGGCTAGCGCAGACGATGCCATCTATATCAATGATGTGAAGAACAGCATCGAGAAGATGGCTGAGAGCGGTGCTTTCGATAAGTTGCTTTCCGACTACCAAGGCAAGCCAAACAAGGCTGAAAAGCTAGCTGAGGCTATACCTTATATAATAGAGGCACCAAGACGCATCAGAGAAATCGCCTACAAGCTGAACTCTACAGGTGTGTTTGGTGAGGGACATATCCATATCACTCCTGACGATGTGGAGGCTATACAGGAACTTCGCCCAAAACTTGCCGAGGTGACAGCCAATACACATACGGAACTGAAGAATGGAAAAGAGGTAGAACTCTTCGATGATATGAAGGGCGCAACAGAGGTAGCTAGCAAGGTAGCCAACATCATCAATGGCAACCATGAGAAAGAACCTGGATTTGTGCCTATTGATGGTACGGACATCTTGAATAAGAATGTTTTGCCTATCATATTGAACCGTATCACTCCTTACGGTGTGGACTACAAGAATCTGAGCGAGCCGATGAAGAGCGTGCTTGATAGCATCAGAGACTGGTATAACTATACCTTCGACTGGTTGAAGGACAACAACACCTTGAAGGCAGACACTGGTTTCACCGTGGACTATGTAAATCACCTTTGGGATAAGGAGAAGTCTGATAAGAATGCCTATGCCATGTATGTGGAGAACAGACAGCGCACCAAGAGTCCGAACGAGAAGCCACGCCAGATTAACACCATCATGGAAGGCTTGGAGGTTGGGCTTGTGCCTAAGACCACGGACATAACCAAGATGATGGCTTACTACAGCAGAAGCAATATCGAGGCTTGGGCTAACAAGACAATGCTCCAAGAGGTGAGCGGACTGAACGTAATCGAGCGCAACGAGGACGGAGAGATTATTTCTTCTGACCCACTGCTTTCTTCGGTTGCACCTTTCAACTTGGAGCAATACAAATACTTCGAGATTCCAGGTGTGGGTCCTGTATGGGTATATAATGTATCGCCTAAGCAGATGAAGGTAAAGAACCCTATCACTGGCAAGGATAAGGTGCTCTATTCGGAGGCAAGTGCAGGAGATAGATTCGGAGTCGTATTCGATACCTATCAGTCAACTCCTTTCTGGAAGGCGTTTGATACTATGGCATCGAGCATGAAGAAGTTGGAGCTTGGCTTCAGTGGATTCCACGCAGGAGCACTGACCGAGGTGTATATGGTGCAGAACATGGTAGAGTATGGACCCAAGAAGGCTCTTGCCAACTTTATGAAGTACATTTTTGTCGATACGATGAAGAATCATCAGCTGCCATGCTTCGCCAATCCGCAGGACTTCCAAGAGGCTGCAACCCATTTGGTGAAGTTCGGAGCGACCAACGACTATGCAGCAGCGGATGTGCAGAACATGTTCGATAACTTCCGTGACAGCATGATGAAGGTGCAGGAGAAGTTGAAGGACGGAAATGGAATTTCCGGAACGGTGGCTTTGGCTACTATGCCATTGAAGGTGGCAACGCAGATGCTTTCGCTCATCAACAAGGGCATGGATAGAGCCTTGTGGGATTTTCTCCATGACGGACTGAAACTTGCTACCTACCGGATGAGGGCAGACAAGACCAAGGAACGTGCCAAGAAGAAGGGATGGACGGACGAGCAACTGAACAAAGCCCTGGACGAGGACGGACAGTTTGTAAACGATATGTTTGGAGGTCAGCACTGGGATGTGCTTGGTGCCGGCCATCGAACCTTGCGCTATGCAGGAAGAGTTCTTCTTTCACCAGACTGGAACGCTTCTACTACTCGCCACTTCCTTGCACTCACAGGATATGGCTCTGTATGGAACGAGGCGACCTTAGAGAACTTCAAGGGGTATTACAAGAGGCTTTATCATAAGAATCTTACTCCAGAAGACGAGGGCAGAAGGGCTAGACAGATTTCTTCGCTTCTCTGCTATGGATTGGGCTTCATGGTGTTCTACGAGGCTATTGCCAACGGTATCAATGCAGCCTTCCGTGCCCTGGACGAGGAGAAGGAGCGCAAGAAGGCTGAGGAGTTGAGGAAGACCAACCCTAACTACCGTAGCCCTTACGAACTGGCTTATCCAGATGGCATGAAGTGGTATGACTATCTGATGAGGGGAAACAGCCTAGGACAGCAGAGCAAAATCTTTATGGGCAGATATGCAGACGGAACGGAAATGTATATCCGACATGGTAAGCAGTTCCGAGAGGTGCCAGAGTATCTGTTTAATCATAAGGGTGAACTAGAGTTCCCTGGTCCTATGGTGCAGCGAATGATAGGCAAGGCGAACCCAATGGTCAGAATGACCTTGGACGATATAAACTATCTGAGCGACTTCCAAGCCAGCCATGCCGACCAAGAGATTCAGAGAAAGTATGGCAAGACCATCGGTCTGCTCTATAAGGATGCGCTCTACTGGGTACCGTTCTTGATACCGAGCCAAGAGAACAAGGAGTTTAAGGCAGTGGACTTCTTCTTCCCATCCTCAAAGGGATTCTCTCCTTGGAAGGCTCAGAGCTACTTCAAGGACTTCATCCTGAGCGGTGACATGGAAGGCGTGGTAATGACCTACCAGAGCTGTGAGCGCAATGGCATTGACCCAGAGGAGCAGATAAAAGCAGCCATCGGTAGCGTGAAGGCATTGGAGAGTGCTGAAATGAAGGATGGCATTACTTCCTTGCAGGTGGCTAGCGAACGCTTCGATGAGGCTAAGAGTATCACGGAAAAGAAGAAGATGCGCCAGAAGATGAAGAAATTCCTCTCTCAAAGCGAGTATAAGGCATTCACCCAGAAGGAGGCACTGGACATGGTGCAGAGCTACCTGAATGGGGAGGATGATTTGAAGGAGATGGAAAAGGCTGAAAACAAGTACTTGATGAAGGCGAAATCGGAGGATGTGACAGAGGACTGGAGAATACAGGCTGTATGGAACGGAACGATGGAAACCTACGATGAGTATCTACGCTTGAAGGATGTTGACAAGGCGAAGGCAAACGCCTTCAAGAACAGCAAGACCAACAAGCGACTGTTTGCAGCTAGAAAGGCTATCTCTGCTGCCAAGAAGAAGATGAACAAAGCCAAGAAGCAAATGGACGGTCAGAACGATGCCGCCAAAATGGTGGAGATTCGCAAGACCAGAAAGGAGCTGATTGAAACATTAAACGGAATGGAGTAGCCCGGCGCACTCCATTCTGAAAAATGTTCTATATTTTCTTGAAATAGGATTGGTCAATGAGGTTTTGTGTTCGATTTTTCTTTTTAGCCCGGCATGAAAAAAGTGACGAGGGCTTACTCGTAGCCCGGTATATAATAAAAGGGACTTGCTTCACAGCGAGTCCCTTTTTGATAGTCGTAAAATTCTAAATTCCAAATATATTTTTAATAAAAAATGAAAATCGTATTTTGAAGATGTTGGAGCGATGATTAACCTATCTGAGAGGGTCCGTTGGCTTCTGCCTTCTTTGGCTTTGCCCAATCGATGTAACGCTTCATGGCTTCGTCCATGCTCTGCTGTTCACTCTTTGGAGCTTCTTTCTTTTTTTCTCCCCAAAGACGGTGGGCAATATCATCCAAGCACCACTTCCAATCGTCTCGAAGGGTGATAACCTTGGAGCTTGGCATGATGGTGACATCTGCCTTTGGTGGGTCAACATGCTTTGTGTTGCCATCCTTGTCGGTCTCTTCCTTGGTGCAGAGAGAGGCGAAAGGAACGTTGTTGTCGTTAAGGAACTTTTCCACATCCTCCTTCTTGTTGTCGCAGAGGAGAATGCAGACGGAAACCTTATTCTTCTTCAAGGTGGTGAGGGCTTCTTTCGCCTTGCCTACCAGGGAGAGGTTGCCTTTATCATCCTTGGTGATGACGCAGGCTTCGTGAACATTGATTGATTTACTCATACTATCATCTAATATATTAGAAATTCTACATTTAAAAGAATTGCGGAACAAAAATAAGGGGAAAATATGAGAAAGTAATGTTAAGTTGCGCAACTTATCACTAAGAAGTGAGAAAAAGGCGGTATTTTTGGCGAAAAATTAAGAATTATGCCAGATAATCGTGTTATAAATGATATTTCGAACTATGCCGAGCCTGGACCTGACTCCCTGGAGGGAGTGAGCAGGGAGCGGTTTGCCCAGACGGACAGCAACCTTCGGCTGATAGAATGGGCTTGCCAATACTTCTATGATGGCGCAGAGCTGAGAAAGAAGTGGAAGCGAGCGCAGGACTTCGTGATGGGCAGACAGCTGGAAGAACTGATAGAGTGGAACGGCAGAAAGATAAGCATCCGTCAGTATATGGAAATGAAGGGTATGCCTATACTGGAATATGATGTGATAGGTGACAAGCTGCTTTCTCTCGTAGGACTTGTGCGCCAGCAGCGCAGTACAGCCTCTTGCAGTGCCGTTGACCCCAACGAGGAGGACTATATCAATTTCTTCAATGAATACCTTCGGCAGAACGACAACTTGAACGACCGACAGGAGCTAGATGCGAGAATGTTTTATGCCTTCTGTGTCTTCGCCTTCGTGGGCATGAAAACCTACTATGGCAGGAAGGACGGAAAGAATGGCATCTTTGACTACATGGTGGACATCTTTAAGATAGCGTTGCCACCTTTCTTCAAGTATGACCTGAGCGACATAGAATTTATCGCTGAGGCTCACGATTTGACTTGGCGAGAGATAATCGCCACCTTCACCGATGGAAGCAAGGCTGAGGTGGACAAACTGAGCGAGATATATCTACAGACACAGCATCATTTCGCTCCAGAACAGACTTATCACCCGAATGGTGAAGCGCAGTATGCAGGGATAGACGATTTTACCCATTCTTCGGTAATCGGCAAGTACAGGGTATTGGAGATATGGACGAAGGAGACTAGACCAGCCATCTGGGTGCATGACTGGGATGCAGGAACTAGCGGATATGCCTCTCCTGACCAACGAGCTTTCTACGAGGAGAAGAAGCGGAAGTTAGAGGAATCCAACATCATGAAGGACGAGAACGGTCTGCCTGTGCTCGATGAGAACGGTGAGCCTATCTATTATGTGGACCCATCAGAGCTTAAGACCATCGAAATGAAAGATGAGGTTGAGACCTATTGGTACAGAAGATACCTAACTCCGAATGGCTATCTGCTGGATGCGAGGGAATCGCCTTACTATGTTCTGAGAGACGGTTTCAGAACTTCCATTATGCCATATACCTTCGTGGCATATCCTTGCCTGAATGGCGAGGTAAGAAGTTTCTCGATGCGTGCCGAGAACAACCAGCGTACCTTGAACCACTATATGATGATGATAAACTTCATTGTAGCGAATGGTGCCAAGGGTACGATGCTTGTGGATGAGAATGCTCTGAGCGAAAAGCAAAGCATCGATGAAATGCAAGTGAACTATACCAAAACAGATAGCATCATCTTGTGGAACTCCAAAAACGGAGGCAAGCCACCGCAGACTTTGGTCAACAAGAGTATTCCGGCAGGAGTTGACTTCATGGTTAACTTCGCCAAGACCATGGCAAGTGAGGGTACAGGCGTGCAGGGTGCTCTGCAAGGCGTTCATCGCAACACTAGCGGTAAGCAATACCAACTGGAAAGGGAAAGTTCTTCTACCACAATACAAGATTTTGTGGAGAGCTTCAATAACTTCAAGGTGAGAATCGCCAAGAAGAAGCTGTATCTCATACAAGAGTTTTGTACCTCAGCGGATAGCGTGAAACTGACAGGGGACGATTTCGAGACACATTTCAATCCGGAGACCATGAGGGATATGGATTTAGATGTTTCCATCGACTTGGACGCTTACAGTCCACTTATCAGAAATGCTAATAACGATATGGCTTGGCAGATGATGGTTAGCGGTAAGATGGACCCATATACTATGCTGACCGTAGGACAATTCCCTGGTACAAGCAGAATGAAGAAGTACTTCAAGGAACAGCTAGAGAAGCTACAGGCGATGCAAGCGCAGCAGCAAGCGAATGGCGAAATGCCTACAGCAGGAGCAGGACAACAGCAGACAGGTACGCCAGCAACACACCTGAAAGATGCAAGCGATGGTGTAAATGACTTGGCAACTTTGCCATCATCGGGCACATAAAAAGGAAAGTTCTTAGAATCATAATAAACTCTTAAGTTTTTAGTTAGTAGATTGTTTTTAGGTTTTAGTTTAAAGGTAAAAAAGATGAGGAAGAGGAGACCGTGATGGCTTTCTCTTCCTTTTGTTTTGTGAGAGCTTAGGAGATACCATATTTCTTCTTGTAGGAACGTAGCTTTTCCATAGGGACGGAAACACGGTACATGTAATACTCTTGCCATTGCTTCAACTTCTTGGCTCTAACCTTGTTGTCGGCATCGCAGCCGATTGCTCCCCATTTGGACGGGGTGTAGTAGTAGGAGGCAGCCTTGATGTCTTCTACATTCTTGAAATAACGTGTTGCCTTCCACTTGCCAAGCTGCACCAGGCGACGGTAGGCGAGCATACCCTTGCGGTTTGGGTCGTAGGTCATGATAGCCCAATCCTTGTGAGACTGGTCGTAGAGCATGTAGAAGCGAGGCGCACCACCTTCCTTGTACTTAGCAAGGGTGGCTTTCACTCCCTTCTGCCACATACGAGTGGAGCGGAAGAGTTCGATACGAGTGATTACTGGCTGGTAGATGGTTATGACCATCTTACGCAGCAGGTTTGAATAACTTTGTTTCATTTTTCTTTTTACTTTTAATTGTTAACTTATATGGACAGGCGATGGAATCGCCTGGAACGGTGGCTCAGGGAGAGGGCTAGCTGCCACCACCTATGCCTGACAGCTCGGCTACTACAGGTGGGCGGTTGCGGAGGCGTTCTCGCTCTATCTCTGCCTTTGAACGGAATGGAACGATTTCAGGTGCTGGCATGTCCTTTTCTACGTAGAGGGCGATGGCTCTAGCCATCACACGGTCATCGTGCTTGCCAGCAATGGCACCATAGCAGTCGTTCTGCTTGTAATAGAGGAAGTAGGTGCATTCATCGATGGCTGCAAGCTCACGCTCCATATAGCCACCGTCACGGATGATGCGTGCCATGGTCTTCACTACTGCCACCTTGGTAGCCTTGTTAGTATTGAATCCCCATTTGGTCTCAATGTTCTTCACCTTCTTCAACTTGGACTGTGACGCACTATACAGGTTGCTGTAGAGAGGGATGAGGATAGGGAAGAACAGCTCAGACTGGTTGCCCTCGGTATTGTTCATACGAGAGTAAGCGGTATTGTTCTCAATGACCAGATAAGCATCATTATAGAAATGGGCAATCTGGGCGCAACGCATGGCGAGTTGGTCGGCATCGCAGTGACCATGCCATTCGGCTACAATCTCGGGAACACCACCATAGATTTCATCGTAGCGGTCGAGCACTACGATGTCAGAGAAATCGGAAGTCTTGTGAGAGCCACCAATATCGCAGGACACAACATAGCGATGCTTGACAATCTCGGAGTTGTCGGGGCCAGCCCAAACTTTGAGAGGTCCACCGGAACGTTCTACAAAGCGGATGTTGTTCATGCAAGCAGGGTCGGCTGCATCGTAGGAATCTCCCTCGATGTCGCCCACCATGATAGGCTCGATACCCTTGCAGTCCTCTTCCATCTCCTTCAACTTGTAAGGGTCGAAAACAGTAGTACCAGAGAAGAGGAAGGCTTCCACGTCATCGGAAGGATATTCCTGGCGCATGCCATCCAAGTCGCTGTACTTCTTGCACTCATTCACATACCAATGGATGCCTTCGAGGGTTGCACCCTTGATTTCCCAAAGCCACCAGAAGTAAGAGCCATGATATTGCTCATCCTCACGATTCTTGTAGAGCCAAAGAATGAAATCAATCTTTTCTTGCTCAGACTTGAAAGGAAGGATATACTTCTCGATGTCGAACCATGGAACGAAGTAAGGGGTATAGATGGAAAGGCGATTGCCGTCCTTGTCGAAAGAGTTGGCACGCACCCATTCATCATGGAACTCATTCTCACGACCATTAGGGGTAGACTCTCGCACGATGAAGGTGTAAGGTCTCGTAACATTGATAGGCGAGATTGCGGCATTGACAACCTTCTGTGGAGTCCACTCTGTAGTGTTAGGGAAAAAGGCTTCCTCGGTGATGTGAGCCATAGCTGCATCGGCAGAACGGCAGGACTCAGGGTTACGAGCCGAACCAGTCTGTATCTTGCAGGAGCGAGGGATGAGGTACTTGATATTGTTCTGAGTGCTTGATGTGCGGAGTTTGCGAGAGTCTTCCTTGAATGTCTCTCCAATCTCATAGTAGAGCCATGTAGGGATGGCATTTGCCAATTTCTCGTACATATCGAACACCTGGGTAGCAGATGAAGACTGGTGACCGATGATGTTGCTATTCCAGTTGGTCTTCCAGAACATCTGAATCCAGAACATGTAAACCTCGGTATCAGTAGAACCACCCCATTGGCGACACTTCAAGAGGATAATCAAGATACTGTGCAGCTCACCATGAAGGCGTTGCCGTTCGAAATTCTTGGTGAGACCTATCTGTGCATGGTTGAGAAGGAAAGGTATATCATCGCCACCATCCTTATTCTTGATTCGGGCATAGGCGTAGGCGAAGAAATAAAAATCGTGCTTACAGCGAAGACGGATGAGATAGCGGAATACTGCATCGCGTGCCTTTTCTTGATCCAGGTCTGCCATGTACTTCTCGCAGAAGGCAGAGATAGAACCGCACTTGATGATGGCGCAGAACTTCTTTTCCTTCAACATCTCTACCGGAAGCCAAAGTTTCTTGCCCTTCAAGAAATCCTCAATGACACACTCGAAGCGAAGACCAGGGGCATTCTCTCCAGTAATGGGACGATAAGTAGCGAGGAGGCTTGTGAGCCTTCTCTTATCTTCCTCTAGAATCTCTTTGAGCTTCTTATCGGACAGTTGCTGCTGAGGTCGTACCTTTAATGTGGATTTTGCTACTGGCATCCGTTATATATAATAATGTTAAGTGTTGAATGTTAAATGTTGAGTTTTTGAGATTTGCGAATGAATCCTTCTGCCTTGGCATAGATGAATCCGATGGCAAAGAGGATGAGGTGATAGATGCCAGCTATGTGAGGGAGGAGGCATCCAATCACTAGGAGGATGAGCATCTGCCAGAAGGCTAAGCGTTTTCGCCTGTAGAGCCACGGAGCGGTGAAGCCCATGAAGAAAGATATAATGACCGATGCGCCCAAGACTGGGAGGGACGGATAATAAAGGAAGGAGAGAGCCACGGATGCAAGCCACGAAGCCAGCACTCGATGAAAGCGAAACAGACGATGCACCATAAGGAGGCACCAGGCATTAACAGCCCAATGGATGAAGTTGGCATGACCGAACATGTAAACGAAATGGGAGTATTGGGGCGAGGATGGTGACACTGCAAGATTGGCGTGCAGCGGAATGATGAAAGCCATCAGGAGGACGATGAGGAGTGTTATATATAATGTACGCATAATGAAAGAGAGTTTTATCGAGTGATGAATGATGTTTTCTTATTGCGGAAATAATTGTTGATTTTCATCTGTATGTATCTAGGAGCCATGCCCAAGTTTGGCGCAGGAAGGTCTAGGCACACATACACAAGATGCTTGGTGTTGTATTCCTTGTATTGTTCCAACTGACGAAGGCGCAAGAAATCCTGATAGAAGGCTTCGAAGAGCTTTTCCTTCATGGCTTGGTATTTGCCGAACTTAGGCTTTTCCCCCTTGATGCGTTTACATACATACCGATAGGCTGTGCTATCAGCGAGATAATAACAAGAGGCTGGCATCTTGGCGATGTAATCGCATATCTTAGCCATGGTGGTAGGATATTCTACCATCCTCTTGGCCTTACGAAAGAGCAGAAACATTTCCTGGTCTCTTTTAAGGTAAATTTCGGATATGGAATTTAGATGTTTCATGCCAACAAAATTAATTCATCAAGATGCAGAACTTATCACAAAGTAATGCGAAATTTTGCTTAATTTAGCACACAAATATTAAAAATGAACGTTTATGGCAAAAGAAGCGATTGATAATCAGAATGTTAAATCAAAGCGAGATTCTTTCAGAGAGCGTCTTGCTCAGCGTTATCCCGACCTGAATATGGACGATGATGAGGCTGTTTATAACCAAATTGCGACCGATTACGACCAGTACGACCAAAGCAAGAAAAGGATGGACGACTTCAACAATATGCTGAAAGAAAATCCTCATGCGCCTGGGCTGGTGACAGGTCTCATTACAAAGAAAAATGCCGATGGTGGCGACTTCAACCTTATCGACTACTTGATAGACGAGCTAGGACAGGACTACATAGAAGCCATCAATGGTGACGATGAGGCTAGGAAACGCTTGAAGGCTAGCGAGAAGGAAAAACTCGATGCGAGCGAGAAGCTAGCCAAGGGCAAGGAGACTCTTGCAGCCAACATGGAGCAAGAGGATAAGGAGCTTGATGCTGCCATGAAGGAAGCCAAGATTAAGCCCGAGTCTATCAAGGACTTGATAGAGTGGATGTATAAGCGTAGCGATGATGGCGAAGACCACAATGATGATGGATTCGTATGGCGTGCAGCTCGCTATGAATTGAAGAAGGCAGACTTCTTGCGTCTCTTCCAAATCAAGGACTTCGACAAGGCTGTGGCTGATGCCGAGGATAGAGGCTATAAGCGTGGCAAGAACGAGAAAATCGACCAGCAGAAGCAGCTACATGATGGAAGCCAGGGTGGCAAGCGGAACATCAATATCAATGGTGGCGGTGGTGCTCCTTCTCTTCCAAAGGAGAAGAGCCGAACCGAACAGGTGTATAGCCAGATGGTTGGAATGTAGCTCTTATCAATTAAGAATTTATAGTTAATAATTAATAGTTTAAAAAAATGTAGATTATGAAACAGTTTAAGAAATGGTTTGGATTCATGATGGCGATTTTCGTCATGATTCTGAGTGGTGGCAGCTCTTATGCTATGGCAGAAACTCCTCCTAATATTCCAGCAGGTGAAGGTGGCGGTGGTCCTACAGGTCCAACGGATGGTCCAGGCGTAGGTGGCACGGGTCCAAAGTGGCAGGGTGGAAGCCAAGAGCAACAGGAGAAGATGAGCAACTGGGACTACTATGTGGCTCATGTGAACTCTACCGTGGTGGAAATGAAGCTGGAGAGTTGTCCTATCGACCAGATTCTTCGAGCATCGAAGCGTATGACTCCTGTGACCAGCAACCGCATCGAGTATTATTCCATCGGTCAGCGACCAATCAAAACCAAACTGACGGAGAAGCTGGCTAAAACCACAAGTGGTGGCTCTGTGACCTTGAAGGTGGAGAACCCTACGGTATTCGGTGTAGGTGACATCCTGATGATTAATAGCTGTCTAGGCTATCAGGACAATGGTACTGACCGGAGCACATTGATTCCTTTGCAGTTGCGTGTTACTGATGTTGATAATGATGGAAACCCAACTTGCTATGCACTGAACGGTAAGAAGAACGCCAGTCGTGGTAATCGTGACATTCCAGAGGATATTGCCGTAGGCACTGTGGTAATGCGCCTTGGTAGAGCCGCAGGTGAAAAAGAGGTAGAGACAGGCAGCTACTACTCTATGCCAGACAAGAGCTTCCAGTATTGCCAGCGATTCATCATGCAGGTGGAGGAGTCTCTTATCGACCGTATGAGCAAGACACAGGTACAGTGGGACTTCACTCGTCAGGAGAAGATGGCGATTGACGATATGCGCCAGGGTCAGGAGCTGAGCGGACTGTTTGGCTATCGCTCTATGTCGAATGGTGGCAAGGATGTAGGTCTTGTTTATACCATGGGTGGCATCTTCTGGGAAGCTGGTAAGGATTTGCAGATTGGACACTGGGAGCCAAAGATGTTTAGACAAGCCGATGGCACTCTTGTGCCTGTAACCGTAAAAGTGACCGTACCTGATGAGACTTCTTCCGGTACGAAGGAAGAGACCAAGCAGGTATATGAGTATGTGATTAGTGAGAAGGAGCTGACCTCATTTATTGCTGCTATGTTGAAGGGTGCAGGTAACTCTAGCCGTACCAAGTTGCTCTTCGTGGACAACTTGATTTATCAGGCATTTGCCAACCTCCGCTCTAACAAGCGTATCATTACACAGACCGAAAAGGACTACCAGGGATGGAAGCTCGACTTCGAGAAGTTTGAGAGCATGGGAACTAAGATTCTCATCTATCGCCACGATGCCTTCAACAGTTGGGGTATGGACGGTAGAGCCTTCTGCTTGGATGCTCGTTATCTCGACAAGTATGTATTCGGAACTTGGACACGAAGAGAGTTTAATGCCAAGGACTTGCTGATTCGCAACACCGCAGGTGTGGTAATGGAGGAGTATAGCTGTTGGGTTCTGACATTCCCAGATGCCCATGCTCGTGTATCTCGCCCTACCTTTACAGAGGACGGTGTGACCGATGAGCAGATTCAGGAGGCTGCTTAATCAAAACAAAGGGAACTGATAGTTTTCTAACATATATCAAAACTCGGGGATAGTTGAGGCTCTAGTAAGGAAGAAAAGCCTCGGACTGGGCTTCACTATCCCTTCACCCATAAACACAAAAGATATGTATAGATTTGTAGCAAACAGTATGCTCATCTTTGTGGTGACTCTGCCAAGCGGACTTATCAAGAGCGTGGAGTTTGAACGATGCAGTAACAATGCTTATTCTTACCTCACGGACAACAAGCAGGTGGCTGACTGCATCAGAAAGCATCCGTTAACGAAGGCTGGACGCATCAAGGATGAGAGTCTGCCCGAGGAGGAACAGGTGCAGCAACATGAAGAAGAGCAGGTGAAGGACGATAACGCCCTTCGCTTCGAGAACATTACCAAGGCTAAAAACTATCTCCAGAAGACCTTCAAGGTGGATGTAAGGAAACTGAAATCGCCTGAAAGTGTGAAGGAGAAGGCTAAGGAGCTGGGTATGGAGATTGAGTTTTAGTTTATAGTTTATAATTTATAGTTAATAGGTTTCTTGCTTATGGAAGTTCTTATGAGTGACCTTGTAAAGGAAATGAGGCTTGCGCTGGACGAGGTGAAGCATGATGAGCAGAACGATGTCTTTGCCGATGATTCGGACGAGGAAATGAAACAAGCTATCGAGACTGCTGCACAGCAGCTTTTGCTGCAAGCACCACCGCAGATGCTACAGCCCAAGAGGGTAGTGGCATCGCTAAATGAAAGCGGTAAACAAGATTATGATGCCATTCAGACACAATACACTGATGGGCATGGTAGCCTTGTGATACCTGATGATTGGCTGAGGCTGGTGGAGCTGAGGCTGAAAAGTTGGTCTTCCTCGTTGGTGGCTTTGATGGACCCAGGAAGCAAGGAGGCTCAGATGCAAGCCTCTCGATGGACTAGGGGGACACCGCAGAAGCCGAAGGGCATGATAACCGTTTCGCCTACTACAGGAAAGCGAGTGCTGATGTACTGGACTGCCGGAAGGTATTCTGCTAACCATGATACGCCTACAAACAAGGTGTATGACCATGAAGTGGAGCTATTTACATACCTTCCTTATCAAAAGGTGAAGGATGTGCTTGAAGAGGATGGGAAAACGGTGAAAGACCAGGAAATCATCCTAGCCCTGACTGACGAGTGTAAGAAGTATCTCATCTATCGTGCCATCTCCATCTTCTTGATAAGTAAGAAGGAGAGTGAACTGGGCGAGAAGTATAACCAATTATCACAAATTTAACAAGATATGGCTAATGATATAGACAAAACAAGTCCTCACTACAAGGGGGAGTTTGGCTGTATATACGAGGTGAACCAGAAGTTTCCTTCGGGAGGCGTGGAAGGTGACTACGTGGCTATTGATGGCTGGGCGCATTACTGGAATGCGGATAGAGGAACTTGGTGCGTGAATGCCCAGAGGGATAGCTACTGGGATGAGCTTATCACCAGCATCATCGAACATTTCAAGACCATCAAGGGTGCTACCTATATGGGGGTGGCTACTACTGACACCGTGCCAGATAGGACAGATGCAAAGATGTTTTATTTTGCGCTGCAAGGTGGAAGGTATACAAATTTTGGTAATCAAGATGTAGCCCAGGGCATCAATGTGCTGCTGACTATGGACGGTAAATCGTGGACGGTGCAGAGTCTTATTTCCGTTGCACAGGAATTGGGTTCTAGCACAACTATGCTTGTGAGCCAGAAGGTTGTTACGGATAATCTTACAGAGCTGCAAAATACGGTCTTTCCGCTAGAGGTGTCTTTATCCATTGACAAGCCTTTGCTAGAATATACTGGTAGTGAGCAGAGCATCAAAGCTACTTACTCTATCAAGCGCAAAGGTTCGCCAATCACGCCTACAGCATTGGCTCTGTCTGTTGATGGTTCTCTTGTTAGTATTGATGTAAAGCAAGCAGATACAGTTACTATCAAGGTGAATAAGGAGGGAGAAACGCAAATCATCCTCACCGCAAAGCATGGCGACCTCGTAAAGTCGGCAACAAACAAGGTTACGATGGTTCTGCCTATCTATTATGGATTCGGTACAAAGGAAACGGACATAGCCATTGCTGCCAATAAGCTTTCGCCTCGTTTGTCTGCAAGTGGAACTTACGCAAAGACTTCGGCTAAGGACGATGTTAACTTCATTATCCTTGCGCCTAAGACCTTGGAAGGTTTATCTTCATTCACCATGGGTGGTGCTCCTTTTGTCATGAATACTTCTTCTGTAGCGATTAATGGCAAGGACTACTATATGTATAAGAGTGGTGGCGTTTATATGAGCGGAACCACTGTGAGGGTACTGGCAGGTTAAACAAAACGAAATTTCGATTATGGCAGAAACATTAAATCCGGCAATAGGCTATATAGGTAATGCCATTCGTAGTGTTGCGAAAGACCATATCACTTCTTTTGCGGAAGATACCTACGATGAGCATTTTCAGGAATATCAGGCTATTCTTAACAAGCTGAATGCCATCCAGGATGAAGAAGGCAATTTGCAGAAGACTCCATTCAAATACATCGTGAACGAAGAGTTTATCTTTGCCATGGTGGATGAGAATGATGTGTTCCTTGCAGGTATTCAGTGGGATGGTACGCCCAAGTTTGCCAAGATGGAGGAAAATGCTGGGCGTGAGATTTCTTCTATCAATGCTCAGATAAAGTATCTTCATGAGGAAATCAGCCAAGTGAGAACTGACTTGAAGAGAAATGTTTTCTCTCTTTCCTTTGACAGAGATACCGGGCGTATCATTGGAACGACAAGTGATACTAGCCGTATAACTTCTTGTACACAAGACAGAACGACTGGTAAGATTATAATGAATCATCTATTAGATTAAAATAGTAATAATATGGCAGAAATTCAAACAATTATTGGTAGCTTACCTGTGTGTAGAGGGGAGTATGATGCCGGGGTATCATACTTTCGGGACAACCAGGTGACTATGTACGGCAGTACCTTCCAGAGTATTGCCGATGATAATGTTGGCTATCCGCCAGCAGAGGAGCGTGATGATGGCAAGGTATATTCTATCAACACGGACAAATGGATAATCGTGGCCAATGCTCTCGCTGCCTATAATGCAGGCAAGCGTATCGATGACTTGGCCGAGAATACTGAAATCAAGGATGAGGAAGGTAATGTTCAAGATACTCCATTCAGAGTAATCGAGGATGAGGAGTTCATCATGGCTGTAGTAGATTCTGAGGATAGAGTACTTTTTGGTTTATACAGAGCAACTGGTAAGCCTTATTATCCTCTTAATGAAACGTATCATGTTGAGCAGAATGAAGAGTTCTTTGCCCTTTGGCTTGATGCAGCTAATCATGTGCTTCTTGGTATCAGAAGAGACGGACAAATCATTGGTGAAATCCATGCAGTCAATGCCTTGAAGCAAGTTATCTCTCTGCTTCAATCAGACCTTGCATCATTGCAGGAGATGGTAGGTACAATAGATACCAATCTCAAAGAACTTCTTGATGTCTTCTCCTTGCAGGATAACGAGGAATATCTTGCAGTTGAGCAAGATGCAGAAGGCAAGGTATTGTCTGCAACAAATCCTGATGGTTCAAAGATATTTCACACTCCACTGATTCCTAAATCTTCAATTAAGTTTGATGATAGGACAATATATGAAGCTGAGGTGGAAGATTACAAAGAGCTGCTTCTTGATTCTGAGGACAAAGTCCTACGCTATACAGATAAAGATGATGTTATACATGAAAATAGAGAAATTGTTTTCAGTTCTGCTAAATTAGGTTCAAATGAATCAGAAAAGGAGTTAACTGTGTCTCGTTCAATGAATCTTCCTAAGTATGGCTATACAGATATAAAAGAAGAAACTTTTTATTTAACAGCTAATGAGGGATATTCTGATAAGGATGGTATTTTAGCTATGCTTGTCAATGAAGATACGCAAGCCAATGCTCAAAAAGGATTGACTCCCTATAAGTACTTTGTTAAGTCAACGCTTCAAAATACTGATGGTGTATATTCTGTGACATCTGAAAGTGTGTCTTTGAATTTCTATGTTCCTTCTGATGTAAAGGAGGTCGGAGGAAAGTTTTATGTAACTTCCTCACTTACAAAGGGTAGTGATGGCTCATACAGCGTAAATCCAACTTCTATTGAAGTTACAAAAATTGTAGATAAGCCTAATGTAGGAACATGGGAAATCAGTAAAAAGACCAAGCATTGGTGTGTAGTTGACATAGACTTTGGCAGCTATCTTAAAGGAACATATAACGTATTGGTTTCCTTTCAAGGGGCATCAACCTTATATAACAGACAGAGAAACTTTAGATATGCCTTTGTTAAATCAGATTATAAAAGCAAGGTGAAATTGAAAATTGGAGAGTTGCTGAAAGTGGACAAGTTCAACTTGAAGTCTTATTACTCTGATGATACAAAACTGAAAGAGCCAATTATCTTTCGTCTGTATTTACAAGCTAAAGAATTGCGTAATTTCAATGAGCAATATCCATGGAGTTCTTCATCCATCATTGCAACTGGTGCTACTGGTATTATTAAATCTTTTCCTGTATGCACATCTGTAGGTGGCGAGTTCTATGGTGTTCAGTTCTTTGGCTATAAGAAAGACGAGGTTAACTACATGCTCTCTGGTGATGAAGATGGAATGATTCTCAGCGGAGGAGTAGGTTGTAACTGGGCTAAATTTGACTGGAGTACTTGGGAAGATGAAATGAATGATGACCCAACGGAGAGCAACAGAGTTGCAGTAGAAAAGTTCTATCAGTTCATTAACGGAAGTGATTTCACCAAGGAAAATGCTCCTAAACACATGAATATTAATGACTGGATAGACTATTTCATTTTCATTCAGTTGTTCAGGCTAAGAGATAATGACATTCACAACCTTATTCTCTATAGCGGAGCAGACAAGCAAATCTTCTCTCCATTCCTTTATGACTTGGATTTATCATTCTTTGTTTACAGTTATAATCTTGAAGCAGACCCAACAAATACAGTTTGGCTAAAGCTGAAATCATTGTATTGGGAAGAGATATGTGCAAGATACAAGGAACTCAGAAGTTCTGTTCTGACACAAGGAAACTTCAATATGATAGTCAATGACCTACAAAGCAGCATTGATTACTCCGACTTTGAAAAAGGAATTAAGAAATGGGGACAAAGAGATACTAAGGTAACAACTGGATATTTGGAGGAATTATTCGGTGAGTTACTAAAAACGTTTGATGTATATTTTAATTTAAACAAATAATAATTATGGGAAAGTGTTTGATAACAAAAATGAAGGGCAGTGTTAGTGGTGCTGACTTGCCTGTTCTTGGAAAGATTAGAATTAAGTTGTTGGGCAAAACTAATGACAACCATTCTAATAGTCAGGGCTATATTCAAGTAAAAAACTCCAATATTGAATGGGCTGGTGAAGAGAACCCAGTTTCTACCGAACCTGGTTCTTATACGATTTATTTCACACAGCCAAAGAGTGGTATAGTATATTGCTCTGATAAAAAGAATGTTAGCGATATAATTACGTCTTGGATGTATGCCGCAGATGTCAAGTTTGAGGACTTGAATAAATATTGCAGAAACTTAACATCTCTGTCATTATCTAACTCTGGACAGACTGGAGATTTAAGTGAGATTGCTGATTTGAAACTGACAGGTTTGTCTTTATCACATAGTAAAGTTACTGGTGACATTACATCATTGCCAAACAGATACTTGTTGAATTATCTGGATATTTCCAATAATAAAACCATTTCTGTCAATATTCAAGACTTATCTATCTGTACTGGTCTCACAAAGCTTTTGCTTTTTGATAGTATGGCTACAGGTGATATAGCGAACTTATCTACGCTCACAAACTTAGAGGAACTTAGTGTGAATAAAACGTCTGTTAGTGGTGATTTGTCTTCTCTTGCAGGACTTTCTAAGTTGTATTACTTTACAAACTGGTATCTGCAAAACACTTGGAGCAGTCAGGACTTACGACCATCAAGTAGCAAAATTATCTCTGGAGAAATCAGATTTGCAACAGCGACTGATACAGATAATTTCTTGATAAACATGGCTAAGTGTCAGGAATCAGATAGAAAACGTATCTATTTTCAGCAATCACATCGAACAAGTGCATCTGATGCAGCAGTTTCCACCTTGCAAGGAAAGGGCTATACTTTATCGCAATTAATTACTGATTAATAATATTTCTAGAATATGGAATTGAGAAAATTAACAAAACCATTCAAGGTAGTTCACGAAGGCAAGAACATGATTCTTCCTTTGACAGAGAAAGGTGACAATGCTGAGGTTTTCCCAGCAGTAAATGCCACCGCAGTAGAGTTTGACTCATATACAGAAGCCAAGGCTTATGTGGATGAGCATAACTTGGTGTATGAGGAGCCAAAGTATGGGGAGTAACAATAACAAAATAGGACAATATGAAGAAGCAACAATTACATGAAGCATTGGCTGTGCTTCTTACAAAACTTTCATCGGCAAGGGACAATCCCTTGCTGATGGATAACTACGCGGTGAAAGCCTTACGCACGGTTCTTTTGGAGTTTAAGGAATCGGGCGAGCTTTATGCCGCTTACAAGGAGCAGATACATTCCACGATGGAAAGTGACAATCCTTGGATAGGTATGCTGATGAAATCGATTGGCGGTGATGCCTCTGTCAAAGAGAGTATGACCGATGAAGCTATCGAAGGGATGGTAAACTCTATGTTAGGAGAATAGGCTATGAAGGATTGGACAGGAAATAGAAAGAGTACGTTCGTGACATTGGGAGCATCCAACCACACGGACAAGGAACGTGAGAGTAATGACTTTTACGCTACTGACCCTATAGCCATTGATAAACTGGTGACAGTTATACAACTTCCTCGTAAGATTTGGGAGTGTGCTTGTGGTACAGGGTGCTTATCTGACCGACTGATGGACTTCGGGCATGAAGTAATCTCCACCGACCTTGTGGACAGAGGATATGGGAAGGTAAGAGATTTCTTGGAAACTACCGAACTGCCGAACGATTGTACTTGCATCCTCACCAATCCGCCATACAAGTATGCCCTGGATTTCATTAAGCACAGCTTGGAGCTTATTCCTGATGATGGACTTTGCATCATGTTCTTGAAGACTACCTTTCTAGAAGGACAAAAGAGGTATGATGAGCTATTTAGCAAGCATCCTCCTCAGTACGTATTTCAATTCTCACGAAGAGTGCTTTGTGCCAAGAATGGGGAGTTTCAGAGGATGAAGGACGGAGGAGGCAGTGCTGTTAGCTATGCTTGGTTTGTTTGGAAGAAAGGTTATCATGGTGATACAGTCATCAAGTGGATATAATATAATAAGGTGTAACTCTTGATGGGGCTACACCTTATTTTATATATGATGTATTTGTGATTGTTGCTTACGAATTGTTACTTTAGCAAATTTTAACTTTAAAATTTTGCTCAAAATGAATTGGTTTGAGCAAAAAGTTGTAATTTTGCTACAGATTTTTGATTTTATCAAGAACGTATAAACAATTAACTATAGACAAAAGGAGGTTTTTCTATGACACAAGAACAAGAAGCCGAAGTCCAACGGTTGATAAAGGACGTAGATGTTACTGAGCTGATGGGTATGCTTATGAAGCATGGCAACAGATATTCCAGAAGAATCTTAAAGTTCTTCCGGTGGTACTGTAAGTATATGCCTATAAGCCTTATGTTCTTTCACGCTTATGGTATCTGGGACTTTTCTCAGCATCCCAAAGAAATGTTTGTTCCTCACGAAGAAAATTTGCCATGTTATCTCTTCATTTATTTTATGGTTTATATTCTTCCGATGGTGACAATTCTGGCTAGTAGATTTTTCTTTTTGTGCTGGTGGTATCGTATTCCTTTCTTCTATTTCTTCGGCGTGAATGCTGCCCATATCGTGGAATGGAATTGGTATACTACCAAGGACATGGTGGACTCCTGCTATACAGTTATGATTGTAACTGGTATGTTTTATCTCTATGGCTTTTCTGATATGGTCATTAATAAGACGAGGATAGGTAGAAAATTCTTCTCATGATAGAGATTGCTGGAGATAATAAGAGAATAACAGAGATTTTTGGAGAATAACGGAGAAAATTGGAGAATTATGAAAAAAATGTTGAATTATGAGACCCTGGGAAATGCGTTGAAGGCGATGAGCGATGCTTGCTTCAAGGCTGCAGAGCAGCAGAAGAATGGGGAGAAGGTTACGGCTTGCGGTATGAGTGATGATGATTTGGACAATCTTTGTGAACAGATTCCATTCATGCTGAATCCTTATATGACTGCCGGGCAGGTGAAGAAGGAGGCGCATATCAGCGAATCTACCCTAAGAAGGGCTATCGCTGATGGGGAGCTGGAAAGCGTGGGGAACGCTGGGGACCATTCTCATTTCTTCAAGAAATGGGATGTTAGAGAGTTTATCAAGAAAAGACTGAAACGAAACAAGTAGAAAAGGAGAGAGGCGAGAGATTGCTTCTCTCTTTTTTATGCTCTAAAACACACAATTTTTGCCTTAAATTATACGCAATATTCTTGCGAAAATATGCATACGATGGTTTTGATATGGGTTTATGTCACGTTAACACACTGATATTCAGAGAATAAAAGTTTTTGTGACAGAGTTGTTAAAGAGTTTGCCAATTCCTTGTATCTTTGCATGCGTAATCGGTTACATGTGAGTATAAACAGAATGTACAACTTTTATTTCTTTAGGAATTATGGCAGAAGAAGTAATTAAGACTACCTCTTGTTGCAACGATGCAATGATGGGTGGTTTGCTTGGAGCGATGGCAAATCGTGACAACAACAATCCTTTGGCAATGGCGGCTATGATGCGAGACCGTGACGATGCCGACATGTGGAACAATCCATTTGCCTACATGATGATGATGGGCGTGATGAAGTGGATGTATGGCGACAACTGGAACAACCGTGACAATGGCGCAGACGTGCAGCGTGCGGAGATTCAGAGCCAAATCGAGAGCTTGCGTAACCAGATGGCAGACAACCAGAACAGCAACTTGCTGATGGGAGCCATCCAGGGCAACGGCAACGACCTTAAGATGTTGGCAAGCAATCTGAACTGTGACTTCAACGCCTTGCAGAACTCTATCTGTGGCATCCAGGCTGGCATCCAGCAGCTTGGTGGTCAGGTAGGATTCTCGGCAGAGCGAGTAATCAACGCCATTTCGCAGGGTGACTTGCAGATGACAATTGCGCTTAAGGATTGCTGCTGCCAGACGCAGCAGAACATCATCAAGATGGGGTACGATAACCAGCTTGGTCAGAAGGACATCGTTAACCAGATGCAGCAGGGCTTTAGCTATACCAACACTGGTATAGAAAGAGCAGCTTCGAACCTCGGTTTCCGGATGCAGCAAGACAAGTGTGACATCATCCGTGCAGGTGAGAACAACACCCAGCGTATCATCGATACCTTGACAGGCCATTGGAGCCAGGAGCAAGCCAACGAGATTCAGGACTTGAAGTTTAAGAACTCTCAGTTGCAGCAGAACATCTACTTAGCCAATCTGATGAATGGCGGTTGCGGATGTGGCGCAGGCGTAGCAGGTGGCTATCAGTAAAAAAAAGTAAAGAATGAAACAGAAGCGTAGTGGTATGAACAAGATTTCTCCAGTGGGCTTGGCTACTACAGCATTGGTAGCCAACCAAGTTTCAGTCTTAGCTACTTACAATGAGAAGCTTTGCAGACCTTATTGCGTGAACGGCAACGTGCAGCCACAGGCTAGCATAACCTACAGTTATGAGCAGCCTATCCTGAACGGTACAACGGTATTCGTGCCTATCGTGGCGACTATCAGCATCATTTCGCCTGTAGTGGGCAACAGAAACGTGATGAGAGCACAGCCATTGATTTACACGGAAAAATGGATTGCAGCCTTCCAAGGGCAGACAGCCCTACCAACGGCTGTGACCATCGCCAGTGTAGGACGGACGCAAAAGGCTAACGATGTGGTATGCGGAAAGGCTAGAGGCCTGAGCATATTTGACAGTCTAACCGTAGCATTGACTACTGCTTAGTATCATTATAGGGGGAAATGGTGGATGGTTTGCTAGCCATCGTTTCCCTCGCATTATCCATTTAAAAAGATACGATTATGATATTCAGAGACTTGAAGGCTGGATTTCCAATCTATCTATTTGATAGAGCCAGCAGAAAATTTAAGCAAGGCAAGGTGACGAGCAATCCTTGCCCTGACTTTGAGAATGGCAAGCCGAACGTGATGGCAGCTATGCCAGGGATGCCGAACTATGGGGCTAGGAATGTGAAGGTGAACGTGCAAACCGAGGATGGAAAGCAAGCCATCTATTCGGTGGTAGATACTGAGCAAACAGCATACAGCGACACCCTTGTAATCTCCTGTAGCAAGGAGAACATCATCAATGAGGTGAACGCATTGAAGAACCAAGCTAACGACATCCTTAGCAAGATGCCTGATTTCGAGCAGACCGTAAAGGACTGTGACAATCTCCTCTCGGAATTGGACACAACGTTTCGTGACCAACAGAAAACAAACGAAAGGCTCAACCAGATGGAAAGCAAGCTGGATGAGATTTTCAAATTCGTCAAATCACAAAAGAATGAATGATATGAACTTAGTAGAACTTATCACAAAATATCAGAGCGATGCCACACCTGAGCAGATGGTGCAGGTGACAAAGATAATCGGCAAATTCGTGGCTATGCACGCAACGGATGAAGACCTCTTGCTGCTGTATAAGGACATCTATGGGGTAGTGGGCAACGGACACTTCAACGACTTCTTCGCTGAGTCTCAAATCAAGAAGATGGTTTTTGAGGATGATAAGGAGGTGGAGCATCGTGCTCCTTACTATACCATGGCGAAGACGCAGGAAATCTATGAGACGGTGAAGGACGAGATTCGCCCTTACAACCAATGGGACTTTGCCGTGGTGCTGAACATGGTGTATTCGGACAACTACAACCTGATAAAGAAATGGTTTGCCGATGATAGCGAGGAGCAGCTGATGGACAAAATGGTGGACTTGGCTGTGAACTGGCTGAGAGACGATGATAACCCTTATGGGCATTGTAAGGCTTGGGGGTACTTTAACTAAGTGAAGAGTGAAGAACGAAGAGTGAAGAATCAATTTGCTCTTCTAGAAATGATTCCATAACACCTAGAGATATATAAAAGAAAACTATCAGAAGAAGAGAATGCAGGCTAAGGAAAAAGGGCTTGTGTTCTCTTTTTTGGTATGAAGTTGCGCAACTTATCACTGAGAATCGGGAATGATGGCTTAAATTTGCATCGTTTCCATAACGGAGTGGGGACGGATAAATGGAAAAGAAAATGAATGATATTCGAGGTTACTTAATTGGGACGATATGGACTTTTCTGAGTCTGCTAGTACCCATCAGAGATTTTATGATTGCCATGATGGTATTGTTCGGGCTGAACCTAGTGTTTGGCATCGTGGCAGCGGGGTTTAACGGTGAGGAATGGAGCTGGAAGAAATTCGGTATGTTCTTCGTATGCTGTGCGGTGTTCTTTGTGACGGTGGCTGCACTGTTTATCATCGGTCACTTCTTGCATTCGGATGCTGAGGCACTGTTTTGCGTGAAGTGGGTGTGCATAGCCGCGACCTATCTCTTCACTACAAACATCTTGAAGAATCTGAAACGAATGCTGGTGCCAGATTCGCCTTGGTACAAGCTAGTGGACTATTGCTATTATGCGCTGACACTGGGCTTCGTGGAGAAAATGCCAATGTTCAAGAGATACCAAGAATATAAAAACAACAAGGAAAATGGAAATGAAGGAAATCAGATTGGAGCAGCTGCTGATGGCGATGCCTAATGCCGGAAAGAGGGCAGAGAAGTTTCTGCCATACCTGAATAAGTATGCTCAGGAATTTGAAATCAACACGCCTTTGAGGTGGGCGCATTATCTAGCCCAGATAGCGCATGAGAGTGGTGAACTGAGATATACCAAGGAGATAGCCAGCGGAAAGGCGTATGAGGGGCGAAAAGACTTGGGCAATACCCATAAGGGTGATGGGGTGAGGTATAAGGGCAGGGGGCTTATTCAGATAACAGGAAGAGCCAACTACAGGAAGTATGCCGGATATTGTGGCTATGATGTAGTGGAACAGCCTGAGTTGTTGGAGCAGCCTCTTGGTGCCACACGTTCATCGATGTGGATATTCGATACCTTCGGCTGCAATGAGTTGGCAGACGAGGACAATCTTAAGGCAATCAGACGGAAAATTAACGGTGGCTACAATGGGCTGGACAAATGCGAGGAGTATTTGAAGAAGTCCAAACGAGCACTCAATATTTCATAACATCAAGGCTTATGAAAACGACAAAGCATTTTATCATCTATCTACTGGTGTGGGTAGCTTATTTCTCGATGCTCTTCCTGACGAGCTGCAAGACAAAGACCGTGACACAGGAGCACTATATCACGGACAACACCGTGAGCAAGGGCTTGGATGCCAGTTGGCAGGAGCGGTTTATCTCTGCCTTCGAACAGATGGCTAGATACCAGAATCGGGAATATACATCATCCTCGACTGAAACGACCCATACCAAGGATAGCACTTCGACCACGGTAGACCAGAACGGAAAGCCTATCAAAACGGAAAGCTGGCACTCTACAGTAACCAACAGGGACACTAAGGAGGTGACGAAGCTACAGGATTCCATCTTCACCATGAGCAAGGAGGTGGATAAATACCAATTCTTGATAGTGCAGAAGGATAGCTTGATTCGGTTAAAGCAGGACTCCATACAGGTGTTAAGCCGAGAACTGACCAAGACAGAGCAAAAGTATATCACCCTGGGGAAGTATACCGCCAAGATGATTTGGACCCTTGTAGTAGCAGTGATTGGTTTGTTGATTTGGCTATGGCACAGAAAGAAATGAGCGTATGAAGACAATAACGATAAAAATAGTGAAGAAGAGCGTGATGGGCGTGGTAGAGGGACTATCTGCCACCATTGCGCAGCATAACCCCGAGGTGGACTTTCAGACCGTCTGGGCGAGTGATGGCGAGGAAGCGAAGCTGGACATCTACTATAGGGAAGCAATAACCGACCTAGAGAACTTCTTGGCTAGGTTTTCTTCTTCGACCACACAGCAGTTTGACCTACAGGCACTGGCTGATGATTTCACAATCACCATCAAGACCTTGGCATCTTGGCCACCTAGATTGAGCGGTGTGCTGACCAACCAAATACAGAACTATCTGGTACATGCTATCCTTGCCGGATGGCTGAGTGACTTCCCAGACATGAACCATACGGACTATGCTAGCATGGGAGCGAGCGACCTGGAAGCCATCAAGGAGGTTTTGCTAAAGAAGGACTTTAGCTTTGCTGAGGCTGAAAGAACTGCTGACGATACCGTGAAAGATGGTTCTTCGGCTGTGGATGCAGTAGCTAGAGGAGGGGATGGAGTTGAAAAGAATAGCTGCTTCTCGCCTACAGAGAGAAGGGCTGTGGATGGTGTTGCAAAGAATGCTTCTGCCTCTTCTGCTTCCGAGAGAAAAGAAGATGAAGCAGGAAAGGACAGCAATCGTTCTTCTACTTCAATGAGAGTGGATGATGATTCTGATAAACAGATGAATGCCCAATCTGCTGAAACCAGAACTTCGGACAATGTAGGCAAGAACGTTGCTTCTCCTGGTACTATAGCGAGAGGTGAGGATGATGAGGGCAAAACTCAAAATGCTCTGAACGCTGAGGCTAGAGGTGCCGATGGAGCGGTCAAGAATGGCAATATATTGGATGCTGAGGCTCGAAACGAGGACGAGGTAGCCAAGGATGAGCAGAGAGGACTGAAAGGCTCTGAGCGAAATCCTGATTTTGTTTCGCAGCATTTCCACCAAGACTATGTGGACTGGAGCGGAGGCAGACCACCTTACGAACTAAGATAATTTTTCATCAATATAAATAATTGCAATTATGGATAGAAAATTAATTACATTGAATTTTAGCATGGAGCAGGTATGTAATGATGTGCTTGCAAGATGCTATGTAGTGAGCCAGGGAATGGTGGACGAAGCCCAGAAGGACATCAGAGCCAACATCGAAAGCCCTGACAGTGACGAGACTCGCAGTATCATCAATCGTGCCGTGACGGAAGCCATCGGTAACATCAAGCTGGCAGCTCAGCGTTATCTGACCACTGGTAGAGTGGAGGACAACAATAACTTGGAGCGACTGGTGAAGGGCACACGAAAGTATGCCTATACGGACAACAAAAACGGTACGTGGACGGAGGTAGTGACCACCATCATTGATGGTGAGGAGAGCGAAACCACCGCTACCGTAAACAAGGCTGGTAAGGACAGGGAGGAAAACATCTATGAGACGGTGACGCTGAAACTGGAGATTCCGAACTGGAACGTGGCTGTGACGGATGCCTTGAAGAGCCACTGCCACCGCTACATCGTGGACTACGTGATGAGCCAATTCCTGATGGACCAGTTCGCTGACAAGGCAGGAACGTATGGCGAAAGCGCAACGGCAGACTACAATAACATCAAGAGCGACTTGCTGAGCCGTGACAACTATACGCAGAGAAGACCTAGCTTTACGTAAGAGGCTATTGGGGACAGGCGATGGAATCGCCTGGAACGGTGGCTATTCTTTTTCTTCATTATTTTGGGTGTTTATGGAAAGAGCCTTCGCTAAATCGGGATGGATTCCTGAAAAAGCGAAGGCTCTGTTTTTTTCTAGAACTTGTTGAAACGCCTGATAACTTCGAGGCGAGTGGCAAAGTACTGATTCATTGACTTCATCTTAAGATAGAGGGCTAAACGGAAGAAGCGATAGCTATGAGAGGACATATAGCTGGACTTCATGCCACCTAGGCGACCTAGGTAATGCCAATTTTGGTTATCGTTGCTACCATACAGCCACATGACTGGCACGATGCCAGAGGTGAGGGAATGGATGTAGCCTGTGATGGCATCGGGAGCGTTCTCCTCATCGAACTTCAAGGTACGAGTAACTATGATGCCGTGATACTCTGTTTCGTCCTCGTAATCATAACCGCTATCCAAAACTATTACGCTACCGTCTCGATACTGAATGTATGGGTGAGGGTAGGAGTTGAGGGCTGTGAGCACGTTCTTGATGAGGAAGGTGCTCCAGGCTTCATCCTTGATGGAATAGCAGAGGGCTACGGTATCGGCTGAGGCTTCCTTGGACAGTTGGCTGACATCTAGGCAGAAAATGCGAGAGTTCTTGTAATCGTAGATAACCTGGCAACGCTGAAAGAAGTCGATTGGCGATGATGTGAAATCTATGAGTTGGCGCATCTGTGCCTTGATGGTCTTGGTGGCAGCATCATCGCCTTCGGCATCATTGAAGAAGTTGAGGAACTTGCCAAGATTGCTTGCTATATTGAAGCCTGGTCCATCCAAGACATCGGACATGGAAGCCACTTGTGACTCAGCTATGCGACTGAGGGAGCGATTGGTGGCGAAGAGCACGGACTGGTCTAGCTGGGTGATGGACTTCGGATTGCTGCAAACCTCACGACTGATGGGGTGGATGCTGCTATAGGTGCCTTGGGAAGAGACTTCCATCGCCCAGATGCCATCGGTGGAGAACGCCATCAAAGGGTACTGACCAAACTGACCTTGGGAGAGTGCCCTTGTGGTTGAGGCTATGCCCAGGATGGTGCCGATACCCACGGTATTGATGCCGTTCAGAGGGAAGTAGAAGGCGTTATCGGACTCGGAGGTGTAAATCTTGTTGCTCATATCGACTACATCATCTACAGAGTAATCGTAGGAGGTGACGATATAAGGCGTAATCTCTTCGGTGAAGTTGCCCATGTGCATAGCTCCATTTAACTCTTCGCATTCTTTTAGCGGAAAGGCATAGATAACATCGGCACTGGCATCGACAGTAGAACAGAAGAAAACCATCTTCTTAGCCCTGGAATCGGGATAGAACTTAACCAGATTGGCAAGCATGAATGGTTCTATGCGGTCGAGTACATCTTCTTCTAAAACATTCTCTACATATTTTGTGCCGGATGTGGTATGAAGCTCTGTCACTATTTTCTTGATGATAAGATGAGAATAGAAATTGCCTGCCGAACGAAGGTAGTTGCCCTTCGGGAACATGACCTTGCGACTGAAACCAGACATCAGATGTTCTTGCACTCCAAACAGATTGAGCCGATGGTTATAGACATAGCTACCCTTGGCTGTGAGGAAATTGTGGGTCTTGTAATCGTCCTGCATCTGTTCTTGGAGGGAAACCTGGTATACAGCAGCCTTATCTACAGGCAATTCCTTGATAGCTACCTTGGTAAGATTGTCTATAGGCAGGGAGCATATCTTGTAAAAGGCTGAAATGTTTGGGTCATTCGACTCGGAAGAATCACCATTGCCAGCAGAGCTGAGTTGGTTATTATAATCATCGTCAGACTTCTTTGGGAAGCGAACACTGACCATTCCATAGCTTTTGCCTTTGTTGCTAGTCCAATGGTAATCTGCTATGTTTGCTCCATTTAGCACATAATTAGGTTGACACATTTCCAAAACGCTAATCTTGGCACTCGTATCGACATTGGTAACAGGAGGCGTGATGAAAATATCTATAGACTTGATAATATCCTTCCATCGCTTCAATTCGTCTATATCTCCTTGGAGCGCATAGGACAATGCTACATTGTGAGGAAGGTACATAAAGGTACACTTGGAGATACTGGCTTCGATAACGTTGTCCTTGGCATCTTTTCTGTTGAAAGTAGCGGAATCTTCCCAACCAACTTCCGCACCAGTAACGGTAAGATTTTTGTAGTTTTCGCTAGGGAAGCCAATGTTGGCAGAATAAACGGAATAGCTGTTTGGCACCTGAATAGGGATGAAAACAGGCGAGGAGTGCATAATCATGCTGCCATCGAACATGCGATAGCAATAGCGGATGAAGAAGGAGGCGTAAAAACGCCCTTGCTTGGCGATAAGATTGTTTGTGCGGTTGACCAGGGCGTAGATGCTCTGGGTAATATCGGACTGCTTATCATCCTTGATATTGGCTACTTGGTCGCCCGAGGTGAAGGAATTGCCATTCACCTTGTTGAACACATCTCCACAGCTATAGGTGGTCTGCTGGAAAGCATCGTAGAAACCTTCCTTGCTACCCTTGGCATTAATTCCACCAAGTTCGTAATCTTCTGGCTTATTTCTTGGGTCGAAGAAAAAGCTAAGTTCTAGGAACGGTGGCTTCTGTCCCTTATAGCTGTAATCGGACGAGGACTGTCCGTTGCTCTCCCACATGGCATAGTGGATGCCATCGGTAGCCACGATGATGAGGGTGTTGCCGATGGAATCAATAGAAAGCACGGTGGATTCGTAGTCGAAGGACTTAATAGGGGTGGACGAGCCTAGCGTGCCATCCTGCATGAACCAATAAATGGAGGATGAGGCTATGGCTATGAGGTGGTGATAACTACCTGTTTCGTGAACATACAATATCTTAGCCACCTCACCATTAACGGTGAGGGGCTGAGATAGAGGTGTGCCCGATACGATGGCAGGGCGCAATGCGCCATCGTGCAGCTCTAGGTTGCCACAGAGGGATAGCGCACCGTTCTCTACTGCCATTTCATCGGGTGTGAGGCTGAGACCTTTGTATCTGATTGATTGTTGCATCTTTATTAATGTTTAATGTGTATTGTTTAATATTTAATTATCGGCAATGGGATGGGTCTGCACGATTGACTACTGCCAATGCCTGTAGGGTGTCGTTGCCTACGGTGATGTTTTCTAGACGGTCAGAGACAACCAAGTCAACCTCTTGGGCGTTAGGTGGAACGCCTAGGGTGTGGAGGAAGAGGCATTTGACAGTGCTAGCACTGCAACCATGAAGCTGTGCCTTGCGCCCATAGAGAGGTATGGCATCAGGAAGCGAGGAGGACTTGGTGATATACATCTGAGAGCCGAGACAGAAGAACACTATTTTGTCGCCTCGCTGTAGCCCCAAGAGCTTTACAGGGTAGGAACGCAAGGTGATGCGCCCATTCTTGTTGAGGGTGAGTCCACGCTTTTGAGGGCGTGGACGGTTGAGGATAAATATATCAGTCTCGTTCTGCATAATCTGTAGGTTTGTGGAGCCAGAAACGGAAGTAGTCGTTTTCGGCATCCTGGTTACGTACTTTTACATATTCTCGGGTGACATAGAAATGTTTCTTGCGTAGGGTAGGGTTGAGGTTGTAATCATGCAGCATCATAGCTGGCTCTACCCTGCCATCAAAGGTTATCTCGTACCAATAGCGGTGGAGAAAGAACCATGGGCGAAGACGGACTTCCTGAATGGTGGTGTAGTTGCTTTTGTCCACTCTGCATGGGACGATGCTCCAGCTACCATCTTGCCAATGCTCCGTTATCTCTTCTCCATCTGGTGTCAATTCATGCTTCTCGATGGTGGACTTCTGAATCTTGACGAGAAGGCAGACATCGGCAGTGAAGACCTTTGCCATCTTACGGTGGCAGAGCATGACATAACGCCCTTTCTTGTCGGGGAGGAGGCTACGCTGCTTGCCGGGGTGGTTGATAACGCAGACGGTGGAAAGGAACTTCTTGCGTGCCATGTGGAGGAAGTCGGGGAGCTTCGCCTTGGCGTGCATTCGGTCGATAACCTTCTGAACCTTATTGAAATTCTTGTCGGCTTGGGTCTCATGCACGGTGATGGGGTCCTGAGCCTCTTGGCTCTGCTGCTCACGTACCTTCTTGACATGTTCACGAACTTGCTTCTTGGAAGGGACTTCGAGAAGGTGGCCAGTCTTCTTGTCGAGCTTGTAATTTGACTTCTGCTGTTTCATATTCATTATGCTTTAGATGTTACCTCTGTTAATGCAGATGATTTCGAAATGATGATTGTCGCAAATATCGCAGCCGTTGGGCATACGATGATTGAAGGAGCAAGGAATGTGCTCTTTGAACAAATCGCAGTTAAGGCAATGCTCTGGGACTTCCTCATACTCAAAGTTTCCTTTTGCCAGTGGTGAGGCTGATTCCTTGTTGGGTACAGCACGGACAATGCGCCCGAAGAGGTCGTAGAACTCTCCAGGCACAACGCTAGTAGCTTCTCTGAGGGATGGGAGGGTGTAGCCCATCTTGCGGATGAACCAGAGACGGAGATAAATGATGAAACGTTTCAACTTTTTCATATATGATTGATGTTATATATATTAATAATGTGGGGCTAAGTTACGAGAAATGTGCGGAAGAGAAGTGATAACTTGCGCAACTTAGCTTGTTGAGAACCAAATTGCGCAAGAATTGTCAGTGATTACTCGGTTTTACCGTCCTTCTCTTTCTGCTTGTTATCAGTGGAAGGCTCATGCTCGAAGACATCAAAAATCTTGGTCTCGCTGAGGCTCTTCAACTCATAGTCAATCATGGTTTTGCCCATAACCTCGTCAACGTAACGCTTTGCACGCTCGATGCACTTGGCTTGGATGAGGTAGTTGACATAGGAACGCTTCTCCTTGTTGCTCTTCTCGTCAATGGTGATGAAAGCCAAACGTGCCTTAAACCATAAATCATCGTCATCAATATCTGAGAAGAAAATCTCGTTGTAGTTGGTCGGGTTGATGTTGGCAACCTTAAACTCACCAGAGACATAGACCTGCATGTTTTCAATGATGCTTGCTTCTGCCTCTGTAAAGGATAGGGCATCGACAACGTACAACTCGTTTACCATTTTCTCGCTACCATCGTCCTGAGTCTTCTCATAGCGCACCTTGCACTCGAACCATGAGCCTGTGCGAGAACGAAGGGATGAACCGTTGCCTGTGCCTACGAAGGACTCCTTTGGCTGGTTCTGAGACTTGTCTTGTGTCTTAGCCTCTTCCTGAGGCTTGTTTTCTTTTTTGTTCATAATCTTAAGAATTTGAATTGTTATTTATAATTTTATCTACCTCTTCTTCTGATAGAGGTTTGCCGTCTTTGCCAAGGTATTTCTTGCAGATGAAATACATAGTGCCAGGAGGGTCGGGATGGCGGTAGAGGTTGTCCAACTCTACCTTGGCAAGTTGCTCATCCATGGAACTGAAGACTGGGCGAGCTTGATTTGCTCTTGGCAGTCGCTCCATCACCTTGTAGTGGATGCTGTAGCCATCTTTCTTTATCTGTTCGTCTTGGAGGCGGATGAGCATCTTATCTAGCTTGGCTTCTTTCTCCTTGATGGTCTTGAAGAGGGTGTTGACCAGCTCCTTGTCGGGCTGTGCCTTCTTCTTCTCCTGGAAGTATTGGATGGTTGAGGCTCTAAGTTCTGCCACCAGAAGGAAGAATGTGCCGTTGTCGTTCTGAGGGACGGCTGAGCCATCTGCCTTCAAGATAATATCATCGACACGCTTTTCCAGTTCAATGGATTGGCGAAGCATCTTCTTGTCTCGGTGTGCCCAATACTCCTTTTCGGTGGTTCGCATAGCTGAAACTAGCTTGCGAAAGGATAATGCTGATTCTTCACTCATGTTATCCTCTCCACACTTCACGTTTCTCAATCTCTTCGATGCGCTCTTCCAAGCAACTTTTGTACAACTTCATTGCATGATACTGAGCTACAAGAATAGATGCCTGATAATCGCCTACCTTTTCACACACAGCCGTAAGCCCTTTGTTCATGAACTTTTCTAACTTAACAAAACGCTCAGTCACATCGTTGAGCTCAATGTTGAGACGGTCATGGAAATCGTCTGCAACCTTGTAAGACTGGTTGAAGACATCAGCAGGTGACCAGGAATCGTAGGTACTGCCATCCGGATTGTTGTAGCGAACATGGAAACCTGGTCTCCATTCATGGTTATCCTCGTTCTTGCGAGCAAAACCTTTAGCCACTGCGGTTGCTTCATCCATAGGTGCAGCCATAACCTCTTTTGTACCGATGTACTTCTTTAATGCTTCTGCGTTCATAATAATTAATTTTTAAATGTTATTTGATACCTAATGTTTGTTTAACTTTCTTGATGCGGTCTAGCTCCTCTGGGAGGAGGTTGCCTTGCTCGTCTATTCGGATGAGGAGTTTGAGGCGTGGGGTGATGGTTATCCACTTGTGGAGGCCATCGTGCTCACGCTTTATCTGTCGAAGCTGGGCTGCTTGCAGTCTTTCACTCAAATGCTGCTCATGACGAAGCTTACTGATTTCGTTCTGTATTCTGTCCATACGATAATTGATTAAAGTTCTATTACTTCTGCTTTGTCGGCAGGAATGTCGTAGTAAGGGATGGAATATCCTTTGTCCTTCATTTCGTCTGGGAGATAGCAGCGGTAATATCTTCCGTAGAAGTTTTGCCATTTCTCCTTGACTGTGAGTATTGTTCCAACCGGAAGCTCTGGCTTCGGCTTGAATGAAGAACGAGGATAACATCCAGTCTCATGCTCATCTGCAGCACAACAGCATGAGGAATAACATAAATGAATCTTCATACGCTACACCTCCATTTCTGAATTTAGACCAAGGAATAATAGAATATGTTGTAACTCATGCAAATATTTGAAGCTGCATAGGTTTACACCTCTCCAATACATAGTCCAATTCTTCACATTTTTCCAGATTTCATAGCAATCATTTTCTATATGTTGGTAAATATAGCTATGATTGACTATTTGCTTATAGCCGTTCTTTTCTAGTATGGAAGGAGTGAGAGGGATAGGAACAATATCCTTAACCCATGCGTAACTGTCACAGAACAGAAATCCATCATCTTTAATGGTTTTTCCTTTTAAGTTGGAAAGAGTGACGGTACCTTTCAGTTCTGTGAATGCATTTCCATCTTTCACTTTTGCATATTTATCAGCATTACTTTCTGTGACCTGATAAACAATGCCCTCTTTGGTTCCGATAGGAATGCCGTTGGTCATAACCAAATCACCTGGAATATAAATTGTTTTTTCCATTTCTTAATATTTTTACTTTGTTATATTATGGGACCAGCGATAGAATCGCTGGGAACGGGGGCTTTTACCCTTTTAATTGTTCTTCGATAGCTTCCTGGGCTAGGATTTCCTGCCAGTGAGCTTCATTGTAATTTCTTGCCTCTTGGTTCTCGGTTAGCTGTGGGTCGTAGCCACCGAAGCAATAAGTGTCAAATTTCTCATACTCCTTCATCGTATGTGGAGGCTTGGAGCCAGGAGTGGCTGGAATGTATTCCTTGGCGAACTCCTTGGGCAATAGGGTTGCTATTGTTGAGGCTATCGGGTCGATGACTTCGTATTTGAAAATACGGCTCTTGCCCTTTTTGGGAGAGTTATACACTGGTCTTGCCCAACAGATGTTTCCCCTGTAGTGTGACATGAGACCAGAGAAATAATAAGGCTCCCATATTCTCTTATCCCTATATGCGCTACAGATGCCTGTAGGCGAATCTCCATTATACGTAACACTATCTGACTTCCAGCAATGGTTGTAGCCGAGGTCGCTGATGTGGCTATGTACACAGAACTTGCACATTCTCATTTTCTCCTGATTAGCAACTGATGGTGTTGGCTGCATCAGGCTTTGTTTGATGTAATTGCTCATAGATGCATGATTTTAAAGTTCATCCTCTTGGTTGGTTGCTTTACGTTTCCATTCTCCACAGCACTCCCAGTGGAAGCGATGATGACCGAAGCCGTTGCATGTTCCGCTATACTTACTGTTTTCCGTAGGACGGAAGAACTTGCAACCCTTACAGGAGCGATGGCCATGGTGGTAAACTAGATAGATGAATGTGCTGGCCATAACAACCAGGCACAGCATGATGATGATGAATCCGATTTCCATATTACTTCTTGTTTTTAATGATTTTGTTTAATACTTGCTTGTTGTGCTCAGTATCATCATTGATGAGGTGATAGGAGCGAACTTTCTCGAAGGCGTTGACTTCGGCTGCTTGCATGTAAGCCTTGACCACTTCGATGAAGTCTTCGAGGGAACGACAGAGGGCGTACTTGTAGCCAGCGCACTGCCAATAGCCCTGGAAGCGTTTCTGGTTGGCAGACTGATTGTTGGTCTTGCCATACTTCAATTCGATGCCCAAGCCGAAGTAAACTTCTGGGTTCTCGTAGATGATGCCTGTCTTGCCATCCTTCATGGAAGGGAGAGCAAGGATGAGGTCGGGAACGCCTGGGACCACGCCCGATGCTGCATTGATGGCTAGCTTCTTGCCACTGGTAGCACCATCTGCCTCGTTCTTGGGATGGAAGAGGAGTGTGGAGAAAGCTGGGTACTGTAGTCGAAACCATCGTACACAGGCTATCTGCAACTGACCTTCACGCTGCACCTTCTTGTGCTGAGGCTTTTGCGTGTACTCGGGATAATTGCCGTTGAGACGGTCTATTAATTCTTGTTTGTCCATAACTTTTGGAATTTTTGAATTGTCACTTTATGTTTGCACTTAGTCGCTGAGGATGGACTGGAGATAGTTTTGTGTCTTATCGTCCAAGTCGAGAAGGTTTTTCGTTTCCTCTTCCACAGGTGGGGTCCATTCGATGCCAAGACGCTGAATAGTTCCGTCCCGATAGAATCTTTCGAGCGACTGCAAGGCTTGTTTGTCTTGCGGATGCTTTTTGAGGTTGTCGATATGCCCCAAGATGATGGAACGATTAACCTTGTCTCTGTAGGCTTCTGCTGACTGCTGAGACTGTTGGGCAAGTTTCCAGCGTTCGCCTATTGACAGACTGCCATCAGATGATGGTGGGCTAGGTGTCTTCTTCTGCTGAGGCTTGGAAGGCTTCTTTTCAGCTGAGGCTTGGATGGTTGGATTGTCGAACGTTCCTTCCATCAGAGGCTCGTAGTTCTTTGGATTGAAGAGCCAGTTGAAGGAGATATAGCATCCACCATCCTTGCGCCCGGATAGAAGGTCGGAATCGAGAGCCTTGCGAAGCATCGGCTCAATGTCCTCGAAGGAGTAATCAGAGATAAACTTGGCGACTAGCTTCTTGCGGTCGGGAGTCATCTTCGAGATTGGCTTTACCTGCGTGCCCAGGAAGAGGCGATTGAAGAGCCTTAACACTTCTGAGAATTGAGTTTCAGCAGCCCCCGACTTTTTTTCTTTTTCTTTTTTTTGTGTTTGGGGGTGGGCTTTCTCTTTTCTTTGTTTGTTTTCTTTTATAGGGGTTTCAGGGGAAAGATTTTTTTTTATTTCTTTCTTTTCTCTTACTTCTGTGCCCTTTGCTATGCCCTTATCTGTGCCCTTGACTTCGGCAGAATCTTCGGAATCGCCTTTATTTAAAGGGGTTTCAGTGTGTGAAATCTGTGCCCCAGATTGTGCCATTGGCTGTGCCCCTTGTTTTGTCTGTGCCCTAGATTGTGCCCTATTCGTGCCCTTATCTGTGCCCTTGCTAGTTTCTGAATCTTCGGAATCGCCTTTATTTAAAGGAACTTCGGAAGATTGAATCTGTGCCCTAGATTGTGCCCCAATCTGTGCCCCGAAGTGTGCCGTAACCTGTGCCCCTTGGTCTCTTTGCCACGGTATGATGCAGTGGGATAGGGGGTGAGAACTGTTAACGTAGAGTTTAGTTGAGGCTCTTGGAGCAGAGCACTTGGTGATGATTTTCTCGGCTATGAGCACATCGATGGCGACACGGATGGTCTTGACCGTGGTATGGAGCTGTAGAGCCAAATCACGATAGGAGAGGGTGGCAGCGGAAGCCTCGTTGTGAGCGGAGGAGAGGAGCACATGGATGAGCACCTGAACGACCACAGGACGATGGAAGTAACGCCACTGCAACAGCTCTGGAGTAAATATGTAGCCATCTGTTTTCATTTATTCTTCTTTTATTTGGAATGTAGAATTTACGAATCTATCATTTATTTGTTTTCTTCTGCCTCGATGGCACGAAATATCTCGTAAGCCACTTGTGGGACCCAGGCATTGCCGTAAGCCTTTATGGATTCTTGTCTCCACTTGGGGAAAGAAATGGTAAGGCTGTCCACATCAAAGGGAATCCCATCATTTCCTCTACAAACAGGGGATTGAGTTGGGAAGTTCCGCCACCTACCTGATTGTTGAAGTCGAGAAAGTCGGTCAGCCCATTCGGGCGAAGTGCTCCATTCTTTCGGCTGTACATCCCTTTTACACCTTTTTCTTTCAGTCCCTTCACTCGGTTGGAGTGTTTTACCTCCATTGCTGTAGGAGTGGGAAGAAGACCATTGACCGCTAAGGCTGTTAGACCTTGCCCCATCTGGGAATTGGGATTGATGGTCTTGGTGAACTTGGTGGCTTCTATGCTGCAAGGTGTGGGAAGCAAGCCTTTTCGAGCGGCAAGTGCCAAGGTTGGGCGTTCTGCTGCATTCGGTGAAAGGCTCTTGTTTATTCTTCCTCCTCCTTTGTCGAGTGCCGTGGGCGTAGAAAGGAGTTGTGCCACTGCCATGTCTTCTAGACCTAGGCTGTGGTCGGTCTTGCCCTTCTTTGGATTTCTTCGCCCTCGCTCGTTGATTTCCATGTCCTTGTGGGCTATGTCCATCGCATTGGGTGTGGGTAGAAGGTCTAGCGGAACAAATTCCGTCTTGCCCTTCTTGTTGCACTGTTTCAGCCCTTGGGTCTGAACGGTGGGCAATAATCCAAACTCGGTCTCTTCTGTGCGGTGCTCCGATGGCACAAGCTGGAATAACAATCGGTTGGACGGAATATCCTTCGGCTTCGAGGTCTGCACAGATTTTGTCGAGGGTGAATCGGCTTTCCTCTCGGTATAGGTGATTCTCTTCGAAAAGATAGTCTGTGCGTCCCATCTGAGTGACTTGGCAGGACTCCACCATCGTCTTGATTCCATTAACGTTTTCACCAACGACCCAAGTGGGGTGTATCTGCCGTATCGCTCGAAGCATCTGTGGCCAGAGGTAGCGGTTATCGTCCGCTCCCTTTCTTCTGCCAGCAAGGGAGAAAGGTTGGCAGGGGAATCCTCCAGTGAGAACATCGACTTTGCCGTGCCACTTTGTGAAGTCTGTTTTGGTAATGTCTTCATAACTTTCTGAATTAGGAAACCAGTAGTCGAGCACCTTGCGAGGAAACTCCTGTATCTCGCAATGGAAGAGGTTCTGCCATCCCATCATGGATGCAGCGACCTCTGCGCCACCGATTCCGCTGAATAAACTAGCGTGATTCATATCTGTTTACCTAAAATGGGGCTGTGGTGAATGCCATATTCTCATTTCCTTTGTATGGGATGCATTGGATAAAGTCACCTACGTGCCCGGTGCATAATAGCAAAGCGTTGTATTTGTATGGGGATTCACCTATACGTGTTCGTGCGAAGATTGCTGGTCTCCATTTATGTTCATCGCTGTTACGCACAAGAACCTTATCGAATATCTTGAATGATGTCTGCTCCTTATTCTTGTTATTCTGTTCCATATTATTTAGTTTAAATAGTTATTCACATGGAAGTTTCTCCTGATGCTGCACGTACATCTTGTATTTAAGACAATACTTGCCATTGATGTAGTTGCGCCCATTTGGGCAGAGGAGGCACTTGCGAGCTGCATAGGTGCTCTTACTTCTTGAATCGCTCATAATAGTAGGTTACTATCTGATGCTCGGTAGGCTGGAAGCCATTGCGAGAGGTGAGCGTATCGACTATCTCATCGTATGTACACTGTGGCATCTGAGAAATCAGATTCTCATCGTGGATGCCCTGTGAGATTTTTCTGAGGCAGAGCCATCCAAGGACTAGCCAGATGGCAATGCAGAAGATAATCTTAATTGTTTTCATAACTTTATCGTTTTATATTGTTTGTACTGGTGGTCGGTTAGGGAGTCGAACCCTTGTGCCTATCTGCTTAGTTCTTTTTCGCAGAAATCATGGTGAACCTAGTAAAAAAGCATTTAAACAATCAATCGTTTGTTATGAACATCGCCCCCGATGGGCTAGGCTACATGCAAGATTGCAATGCCGACCGTGTAAAGAAAGGTGCCTGAGTAGGATTTGTACTTATCAGATTTTTAATGATGAAAAGCTGTTCTCGCAGGGATATTTGCCCAGGCACCTTTTGAATGTTTCAACGATAAGTTTCGCTTCACAGCGAGCTTTTCTTGTTTGCAATGTTAGCTTATGTCTATTCTCTAAAAGTAAAATTACCTATGTGGGATGTAGATAGTCTTGAACTTTACAGGCACAGGCTTCCAGCTCGGACAGTCGGTATTCGTAGCGAGTAATCTTGCCGTTCTTGCCACGCCCGAAGACCTTGACCTTGCCTTCCTTCACCCATCGTTCTACATTGCGTCTGCCGAAGGTATCGAATGCCTTGGCTTGGGTGATGAATGGTCGCTTGCCTACAGCCTTGGATATTTCTTCCTGGACTACATTGCGTATGGCTGATAGGAATGTGTCGAACGAGACCATCTTGTCAGCGAACTGGATTTGTACTGTTTGGTTCATGACTATTTTGTTTTATTTGATTCTTGTAACTGTGATAACTCCTTGCTCCCGGTTGAGCTTGGTCTTGAACTTTCGGCTGTAGATGGCACCGAGGTCAGTGCAACTACTCTTGACCGATAGCATTCTCTTGATAGGGAAGTCGATGGCTTGACCTAACGCCAGTTCCCTAATCTGAGGTCTGAGTGGTAATGTTTCTTCTTTCATATTGATGATGAATTATTATTTAACTAGTTCGAAATCGTAAACGAAGACGAGGGGATTGCTACCCCAATGGAGGTGGAGCTTGCAGCTAAGCATCTTGTATGCTTCGATAGGAGTTCTGTACCACCATTTCTTCTCAAAGCTATCATTTGTGGCATCGTATGAAAAGGCATCGTCAATGCCTTCAATGTGGCTACAGAAGATTCCTTCCTTCATGCAGTCATCGGTGCTGATGGACTGTAGCCTTTCACACCGAATATTGGTAATCTTGATTTGATGAGGCATCGTTTTTGCGGTGACGAACATTTTGTTGTTCCATCCTGGATGTTTGCATAGAATTGTCCTAATGGATGGTTCCATTGGTATGTCCTCATATCTTTGTGCGACTGCCAAGACTTCACCTATTTTATAATGTGACTTCGCCACAATCTCATTTCCATCGTTGATGGCGAGTTTGCCTTTGTCTTTTCCTTCCGTGTAGAAACCGCAGTTGCAGTTTCGCCTGAAAGGTTCTTGGTAGGCGATTCTTCGGGTCTGGGTCTTGCGACCTTCCAGAACAGCTTGGGTGAGACCGTACTGGTCATTGAACATTATCTTTTGCATAGTCTTGTCTCCTTTCTTATATTCTTATTTGAGGAATGAGTAAAGTTCCTTGGCATCATTCAAGGTTTCATTGTATTCCCCCCAATGGATTCTTGATTTGGCTGCATACTTGAGGCAATACAACATTCCTTCCCACTCGTAGATAGGTGCTTGGTATATCCAATTAAATATTTCCTCGAATGTGCTTTCTTCTGGCAAGCCAATAATCTCATGTATTTTGGTACGAAGCCAGAGACGCTTGTGCTGCTTGGCAATCTCATCCTTCAACTTCTTCTCTTCACACAGAGAATGGAAGTGAGCTACTAAATTGTCATTTTCGTTCTTTATCATTATTTGCCTCCTTTCTTTAATTTGGTAGGAACAATATCTTTGAGGTATGCCCAGAAGCCTTCTTGGTAATTATCCGTTGCCTCTTTCCACATTGTTTCCTCGTTGTCACAAAATGCGTCTAGAACATCCAAGTCACATAATATAGGTTCCTCGAAGTTGCAATCTACCAGGATAATCATGCCGTCTTTGTCTTCTGGTTCTTCTTTCACGCTATGCCAGACTCTGCCTAGATTGAAGTATTCCTCATCGTCTCTACCCATTCTGACCGCCATTCCATGCCATACAGGTTGACCGTCATGTAGGTTTCCTTCATGGTCTTCCCATCCTGCTGTAAGCGCAGTGTGAAAAGGACAGACGAACAGCCTTAATGGTGCATCGTGAGATTTTTTGCTATCTTTCTTCATTTTTCTTCAGTTTTATTTGGTATTTATTTATTTATTTACTAACTTTACGGTGCAAAAGTACAATAAACTTTTTAAACGTGTATAGTTTGGTGGGCATATTTAAGAGATATTAACCCACTTTGTTGAACATTTAAAGGATTTTAATATGAATACGCAAAGAATAGTGAACATTATTGTGTCCAGCAAACTGAGCAAGATAGATATTGCTTCTAAGATGAAGGTTAGTCGAACTACGTTGGATAACCTTCTGAATGGTGCTGACGTGAAAGTTAGTACAGTTGAAAATCTTGCCGAAGTCCTAGGGGTAGATGTTGCTGAATTTTTCCGTTCAGATGATAATACTACATCGCTTACAAATACCAATACAGTAGACCTGAGCGACCTGGAAAGGGAAGTAATAGCTCTCAGGGCAGAGAATAAGGTATTGCGAGAGATTCAAGGTCTTTCTGAAAGAAGTCATGTACATGTAGGATAATTAAAATGTGGTGATATGGTATTTATTTTAATGTTGTTTTGCAGATTGATAATATTTGTAGCTTTTTTAGTCACATTATTCGCTTCAAATGATTTGACTATGAAAGTTGCTTTGTGGAGTATGTTTGTCTGTACGCAATATTTATTGAGGGTTTCTATTCATGATTTTCTTATGCTTAAGGAAATTAGAAAGTCTTACGTTCTATCATATTGGAAACAGCCGGATTTGATTATCAGATTTACTCTTGCTTTTCTTGCATTCTATTATTCTTTATTTATGTATTTGAAGTTTGATATAGGTTTATCTGTTACATGTGTGTTATTTTTTAATTTCTTGTTTTATAAAATATATAAAGCAGGTCCCACACAGGCAGATTTGATGGATGCGCAAAAGATTGTTAAGTATAAAAAAATAGAACGGCTTAATTAAAATATGGTAAAATGGGGTTTTCTAGAGAAGAGTTTGAAAAGTACGCCTATAATGGTCCGGTGTATAATACAATAGGTGAAAGTATCACAAAGGGCAAAGGCTCACAAAAGGACTTAGACAGAAAGCTGAGACTATCAAAGAAGTTCTTTTGCTTTGGTCTAGTGACCTTCTGCATAGGTTTCTTGATGCTTGGCTTTGCAATAGGCAGGTTGTCTTCCTCTTCTAGTAATGCTGAGGCTGATGGCTTCCAAACTGAGGTAACATCAGGAGGCAACGTATATGTATCAGACAGTCCTGGTTCTAAGCGATACCACAAGGACAGAAATTGCCCAGCTCTTAAGAGAACTACAGGCAAGATAACAAGGACAGATGAAACAAATGCCATCGACCAAGGAAAAACTTTGTGTGGATGGTGTGGAAAGAAATGATTTTAAAATAATTATAAAAAGGTTTGTTCGTATGAAAACAATATTTTTTAAGTTCTTTATGTTGCTATATAAACTAGGATTGTTTTTGTCTCCAGTTCTAGCTGTAGCATCTGTGTTGTTATTTGTTTTTTCGCTCGGTCTCTTTTCTTCTTGTAGCAAGGAATCATTTTCTGATGATAAGGCTATAGACGGAGGGACGAAGGGAAAAGCCGTTGTGTGGGATAATACTGCATACAATGTTAGTTATCTTATGGATATACCAGTTGTAAGCTCTTCACCTTCTAACGATAAGGATTTCTATATAGATTTAGCTTTAGAGGATTCTGAAAATCCTAATAAAGTTCTTTCTTTGAGCTGTAAAAATTATCTTTATGGTGAAAAAGTAGATTTAACTACGAATAAATATTCAACAGAGATACAAATTAAAGATGGTCAACTTTCATCAAGTATTGATGGAGGAAGTTCTAGGGTTAAGGCTGGTAGCTATTATAAACTAACCAGAAATGGGAATCATATAGATTTGGTAATTGATTTAGTTTATTCTGGTGGTAATGGCTATGAACATAATCTGAAAGTTAACTATAGTGGTGAGATGCCGAGAGAAGACTATTTGCCAACGGAGAATTGGCAGAACGAGCCTTTCGCTCATTATTCTTTTACTTATGATGAGGCTCAGTATGAATACTGGAGTTTTGTTGATTTTCCATCAACTCCTTTTTCTTGTAAGGTGATAAATGAGAGAAGCCAAGGTGTTTTTAATGTTTGGGCAGATAACTTCAAGTATAATGAAAAGGTGGATTTGTCTAAGAAAGAATATGGATGCCTGATTAGATTGAACCTGAGTAATGAGGTGGAAGATTCTAAGGAAGAAAAGCAAGAAGAACATGAATGGTTTGGCGATGCTATTCTTGAAGGGAGCTACCTCTATATAAAGCAAGATGATACCTGGAAATGTGAGGCTGTTCTTGATGCCAAATGCAAAGATAAGGATGGGACAGTTCACCATATACAGGCAGAATATAATGTATATAAATAAGGTGTATAAAGTTTAGAAGTAAAATTTAATTATAATAAAGTTTATAAATTGTTTTGAAAGAAACGCTAAAACATTAGTAAATACTGTATATTATGAATCTCGTTTGGAAATTATTGCGTCAGCATATCAGTATACCTCAGTTTGCGGGCTTTGCCTTCGCTAATCTCTTCGGTATGCTCATCGTTCTTTTCGGCTTTCAGTTTTATAAAGACGTGCTGCCTGTCTTCACTCAGCAAGACAGTTTCATGAAAGCCGACTACCTCATCATGAGCAAGAAGATAGGTATGGGAAATACCATCAGCGGCCGTTCCAATACCTTCTCGGGTTCTGAAATCGATGAAATCGGCGACCAGAAGTTTGTAAAGAAGATAGGAAAATTCACCTCTACTGAATATAAGGTAGATGCCCAGATGGGTGTAAACGGCGTGAACGTTCTGAACAGCGAACTCTTCTTCGAGAGTGTGCCTGACGGTTTTGTTGATGTGCCGCTCAAGGACTGGAAATATACGCCGGGAACTCAAGAGGTGCCAATCATCCTCCCGCGTACCTATATTAATATGTATAACTTCGGTTTCGCCCAGAGTCATTCGCTCCCTAAAATCAGCGATGGACTGATGGGCATGATCGATTTCAATATCCAGATTCAGGCTGGTGGCAAGAAAGAGCAGTTCAAGGGAAAGGTAATCGGTTTCTCTTCGCGACTCAACACCATCCTCGTTCCACAGGCATTCATGGACTGGAGTAACCAGGAATTCGCGCCAAACCAGAAGAGCGATCCTAACCGCCTCATCGTTGAGGTAGGAAACCCGGGAGACGAGAACATCACCAAATACCTGGATGATAATGGTTATGAGGTAGAGACAGACAAGCTGGATGCAGAGAAGACTACCTATTTCCTTCGCATGATGGTATCGATGGTGATGATTATCGGTTTGGTTATCTCTGTCTTGAGCTTCTACATTCTGATGCTCAGCATCTATCTGTTGGTACAGAAGAATTCTTCTAAGTTAGAGAATCTTCTTCTGATAGGTTACAGTCCGAACAATGTAGCAAAACCATATCAGGTGCTCACCATCGCGCTGAACATCGTGGTACTCATCATCGCGTGGATCATCCTCTTCTTCCTCCGCGATTACTACATGGGCTTCATCGAAACCCTCTTCCCTGATATCGACGAGGGCACCATGCTTCCAGCTATTGCTCTAGGTCTGTTCCTGTTCCTGATAGTTTCTATCCTGAACATCGTAGCCATCCGTCGCAAGGTAATGAGCATCTGGCAGCGCAAGGAGTAAGGGAGCCTAGCCTCCGTTCCAGGCGATTCCATCGCCTGTCATAAAAGCTCAGTCCCCAGCTTTTAGCCCCGAAAAAACTATAAGCAAACCCCCGTTATAAATAACAAATTAAAGGAAATCTGCGTTATTTGCTTAACGCAGATTTTTTTTATGTTATAAAACACTTTTTTTCATGCTTTTGTAACAAATAAAAGCAATTTTTTTATTACTTTTGTAACCGATAACAATATAAGAGGGGGTCATATCCCCAAGTTTTAATAAATTTTATATAATAAAAGGTATGCAGAAAAGATTGCATTTATTAGTGGCTTTGCTGGCCTTTATGGTATCCACAGCAATGGCGCAGATAACTACATCTAGCGTTAGTGGTAAAATTACAGCTAATGGCGAAGATGTCATTGGCGCAACAATCAAGGCTGTTCACCAACCTTCTGGTACAGTCTATCGTGCAGTGACCAACATGGATGGTCGTTATTCTATTCAGGGTATGCGCCCGGGTGGACCTTATGTTCTGGAAGTAACCTATGTGGGTTACAAGAACAAGCAGGTAAAGGGCATTTCTCTTTCTCTTGGTCAAAACACAGTCTTGAACGAGACTCTGGCTGAGGATGCTGCTCAGTTGGAAGACGTGGTAGTTGTAGCCAATCGTAACAACAACATGCGCACCGACCGTGCTGGTGCAACAACAAGTATCAATGCCGACCAAATCGAGGCTGTCCCTACCGTATCTCGTAGCATGAACGACCTCTTGAAGTTGACTCCTCAGGGTGCCAACGTTGGTAGCGGTTTCTCTGTAGGTGGTGGTAACTACCGTCAGTCTTACGTTACTGTCGATGGTGCTGCGTTCAACAATGCCTTCGGTATTGGTGGTAACCTGCCTGGTAACGGATCTCCAATCTCTCTCGATGCATTGGATCAGATTTCTGTATCTTCTTCTCCATACGATGTTCGTTTGAGCGGATTTACAGGCGGTGCTATCAGCGCCGTGACCAAGAGCGGTACCAATGACTTCAAGGGTACAGCTTATATGTACACTACCAACTCTCACTTGCGTGGTAACAAGGTAAGCGATTATGAGTTGAATCGTCTCCAGTCTCACTCTACTACATGGGGTGCCAGCTTCGGTGGTCCTATCATCAAGGATAAGTTGTTCTTCTTCGCCAATGGTGAGTATCAGAGCAACATCTCTGCCGGTCCTTCTGGTACAGCTCGTGTGAATGCTACAGATGCGTGGTCTCCAGCATCTGGTACAGTTCATCGCCCATTGCAGAGCGATATGGATGATATGCTCAGTTTCCTCAATAAGACCTATGGTTACAACCCTGGTCGTTATCAGGGATATTCTCTTGATACCCCTTCTTATAAGTTTCTGGCTCGTATCGACTGGAACATCAATGAGAACAACAAGTTGAACTTCCGTTTCTCTAAGAGTCACGATAAGGATTCTAATTCTCCTTCTAGCTCTACAACACCATTAAAAGATAGTTACATTTATCCAGGTGGAAACTCTGATGGCGTATCTATCACTGGTGGTAAATCCCAGTCTGGTCGTACAGCTAATTCTGGTTTGTATTTTGAGAGTTCCCGTTATTATCAGGAGAAGAACTTTACCTCTTTGGCTGCAGAGTGGAACTCAAAGTGGGGTAGCGTAAACAATGTGCTTCGTGCGACTTACTCTTATCAGGATGAGCCACGTTCATATGTGGGTGACATGTTCCCTACGGTTGATATCTTGAAGGATGGGGCTTATTATATGGGATTTGGTCCAGACCCATTCACAGAGGGTAACCTTCGTCAAGTGAAGACATTCGTTGCTACCGATGAGGCTTCCTGGTCTGCGGGAATACAAAATATTACAGCTGGTCTTCAATACGAAGTAAATGATATTACCAATGGATTCGGTCAAGCTTGTGCTGGTTATTACGTATATAGTTCTATGGAAGCCTTCAAGGCCGGTGGTAAGCCTGCAGCTTATGGAATTACATTCCCAATGGATGGCAGTGACCAGTTCAAGTCTAAGATGAAATACAATCAGTTCTCTGCTTATATTCAGGATCAGGTAAACTTCTCTGAGCGTTTTCGCTTGACTGGTGGCTTACGTTTTGAATTACCTATCTATCCAGCTCTTAAGAATAATTACAACAAGGCTTTTGCTGCCATCAAGTTTAAGCAAAACGATGGATCAGAGCAAAGCTATGCCACCGATCAGTTGCCTGATGCTTCATTGACTGTATCTCCACGTGTAGGTTTCAACTGGGACATCCTTGGTAACCATAAGATCGTTCTTCGTGGTGGTACTGGTTATTTTATCGGTCGTTTGCCTAATGTATGGTTAGTTTCTTCTGTTGGTAATGCTGGTTGTGGTCAGTACACATATTTTTATAATACGGTTTCTGACCCTAAAAAGGGACCTAACCCTTCTTTCGGTGAACCTACTTTCAACCCTTCTCGTGATGAGCAGTTGAAACAGCTTACAATCAGCCAGTTGACTACTACGCCAGCTCCTCAAAATCCAACCATTATCGACAAGGATTTGAAGATGAACGCTACATGGAAATCTTCTTTGGCTGTTGACGTAAAGTTACCTTACGACATCGATTTCTCGTTGGAGGGTATCTATAGCCGTGAGTTTAATCCTGCTATCGTAGTCAACAAGGGTTACTGTTATGAAGGCGAAAAAACCATTAAGCTTGCCCCTGGTGACACTCGTCGCTACTACTCATTGAGTGCAAGTGGCAATAAGGATAATAAGTATCAGAATGCTTATATGATTACCAATGCTGGTCATAGAGCATACTATTACTCAATTACTGCATCTTTGGCTAAGAAGTTTGCCTTCGGTTTGAACCTCTCTGCATCTTATACCTATTCAAAGGCTAGATCTTATAGTGATGGTGTGGGCGATCAGGTTAACTCAGCATACTATAACAACCGTTACTCTGTAAATGGTAACAACGAGATGGAGTTGGGTTATGGTACATACGTGGCTCCTAACCGTTTGCTTATCTCTGCTTCCTACAAGAAGGATTATGCAAAGCATTTCGGTTCTGAGGTAGGTTTGATTTATGAAGGCATGAACATCGGTTATGCTGATGGTTACAGCTGCACACGCTATTCTTATAACTTGGGTACAAATGTTGTTAATGATTATGGTTCTAATGCCCTGATGTATGTGCCAGAGTCTCGTGAGGCTCTCAATGACTGGAATTTCATGGATGTTACTAATTCCAAGACAGGTGAGGTTACATATACTGCAGATGCACAGCGTGATGATTTCTGGAATTATATCAACCAGGATTCTTACTTGAAGAACCGCAAGGGACAATATGCTGAGCGTGGTGGTGCAGTTATGCCTTGGCATCATCAGTTGGACTTCAAGTTCAACCAGAACTTCTATCTCAATGTGGGTGGTCAGAAGAATACGCTTCAGTTTGGTGTAGATATCAAGAATTTGGCCAACTTGCTCAATAGTAGCTGGGGACTCTACAAGAGTGTTAAGAATACTTCTGCCTTGAAGTGGTCTGCTGAGTATAAGGATAAGGACACAGGTGTTGTAACTCCTGCTCATTTCAATTTCCAAAAGGATGGTAAGAATGTATTGAGCAAGACTTACACTAACTTGACAAGCTTCAACTCTACCTATTCTATCCAGTTCTCTATCCGTTACATTTTCAATTAATGGGTGAGTTCTGGGAATCAGAATCTGTGTAGACTATCGTACTATACATTAGTATAATATCATTCCGATGCACTTCTCTTTCTCGAGGGAAGTGCATCTTTTTTTTCGTTTATTTGCATCTTTTTGGTATATTCTATCATTTTTCTCTGTTTTTTGCTTGTTGTTTCAAAAATAATGTTTATATTTGCAACATATTTGTTTATAAGAGTGAATGCACACGGTACGAGGTGCGCGGTTCTCTCTTTATTTATTCACAAAAGAATTTAAACAACATGCAGAAAAGATTGCAACTACTTCTGGCTTTGCTCATCCTGACGGTGAACGCTGCCATGGCTCAGATTACCACTTCGGGCATTAGTGGTAAAATTTCTTCCAATGGCGAAACCGTTATTGGGGCAACAGTTACTGCTACACACCAGCCATCTGGTACTGTGTATCGTGCTGTAACAAATGTAGATGGTCGCTATACCATTCAGGGTATGCGTCCAGGTGGTCCTTACAAGGTAAGTATCTCTTATATCGGATACAAGGACAAGGTTTTCAACAATGTCAGTTTGAACTTGGGTGAAAGCCAAAATCTCTCTTGCTCTCTTCAGGAAGATGCCAAGCAGCTTCAGGAAGTGGTGGTTTCCGGCAAGGCGGGTCTCGCTGCTTCCCGTACAGGTGCTGCCACCAGTATGAATGCCGAGCAGATCAACAATATGCCTAGTATCACCCACGGTATTGCCGATGTGGCTCGCTTGAACCCTCAGCTCATGGTTACAAATTCGGGTAACATGTCGTTTGCCGGTACCAACAACCGATACAACAACTTCATGATTGATGGTGCGGCTAACAACGACGTGTTCGGTCTGGCTTCCAGCGGTAACAACGGCGGACTGGCGGGTGCTCAGCCTGTATCTATGGAGACCATCGAGCAGATTCAGGTATCTGTAGCTCCTTTCGATGTGCGACAGAGCGGTTTCACCGGTGGTGCCATCAATGCCATCACCAAGAGCGGTACCAACAAGTTCCACGGTTCTGCCTATTACTATGGCTACAACCAGGACCTCATCGGTACCAAGTATCCTTATCTGGATGGAACGGGTTATGCGCCTAAGTATCAGAAGCAGACTCAGTACAACATGGGTGTCACTCTGGGTGGACCTATCATCAAGAACAAACTCTTCTTCTTCGCCAACTACGAGCGTACCAACAAGGAGTATCCTAACCTCTATGGCGTGGATTCCGGTAACTCGAAGGTGAATACCGAGCAGGCGAAGGACATCATGAATATGTTGCAGAAGATGGCTGAGAAGCAGGGCGTAGCATTCAATGACTACTTCAGCAACCAGGATATCTACACCAAGAGCGATAAGGCGGGCTTGAAACTCGACTGGAACATCAACGAGTTCAATAAATTTGCCATCCGCTGGAGTCTGGTCAAGGCAGAGCAGTTGAGTGGTGGCGGCAGTGCTTCCAGCCTGAACACCTATGCCTACAGCTATCCGTACAAGAGCAATACCAACTCTTTCATCGCTGAGCTTCAGAGCCGTATCTCTCCAAACGTGAGCAATGAGGCCCGTGTCAGCTTCGTAAGAGTACGCGATAGCCGTGATATCAAGGCCAACCTCCCTATGATTTCCATCACAGGTGTGGGCAGCGGAACGGTGAACATCGGTACAGAGCGCAACTCTCAGGCTAACTACCTGAACCAGGATATCTGGACCATTGAGAACAACCTGACATGGCTTCGTGGTAACCATACCTTCATTTTCGGTACCCACAATGAGTTCTACCATTTCAAGAACATGTACATCTCTGATAAGTTCGGTTCTTATACCTTCAAGGGTTATGACAACTTCAAGGCTTATTACGATGATTACATGGCTGGAACATTGGATCCTAACAAGGCTTACATGAACCAGTATCTATATGGACAGGCTAATACAAGTGTAACCGGCGACCCTAACTGGGCTTCTGAGTTCTCATCCGGTCAGTTCGGTTTCTATGCGCAGGATAAGTGGAATGCCAGCAACAATTTCACTCTTACCTATGGTCTCCGTCTGGATATTCCTGTGTTCTTCGATACTCCGATGGAGAATGCCGAGTTCAACGCCTTGTCTGAGAAGATGGGTTGGGGCATGAAGACCAATGATAAACTCAACTTCTCTCCTATGGTATCTCCTCGTGTGGGATTCCGTTGGGACATTAACAACGACCGTAAGTTCATCCTCCGTGGTGGTGCAGGTGTCTTCACCGGCCGCATCCCATTCGTTTGGGTAAGCAACAACTTCTCAGGCACAGGTCTGCAGCTTTCTTCATACGATAGCAACAGCTCTTCTACCAAGGGCTTGGAGCTTATCCTCGACCCAAGCAAGCAGAACGCCAATGCCGATAAGATGAAGGTGACCGCCGGTAACCAGAATATTGCCGTTTGCAGCAAGAACTTCAAGTTTGCCCAGAACCTCCGTCTTAACCTCGGTTTCGACTTTGAACTGTTGGGCATCGACTGGACTGCTGAGGCCATCTACTCAAAGACATTGAATGATATTCTCTATAAGAATCTGGCTCAGGAGCAGAGTGGTGAAACTTTCTCTCAGAAGTATGGTTACGAGTGGGACAACCGTCCGCTCTATCAGAGCGTAGTGAAGGGTACTCCTATCGCAGGTGTCTATGCCTTGGGCAATACATCGAAGGGTCATACCATCAACCTCTCTCTGAAGGCAGAGAAGCATTTCGACTTCGGTCTCGACCTGATGGCAAGTTACACCTGGACCCGCTCTCGCAGTGCTGCCAATGGCGGTTCTTCTGTGGCTAAGAGTTCATGGACTTACCAGTATACTCATCGCGACTGCAACGACTTGGAGGTGGGTAACTCTGCCTACAACGTGCCTCACCGCATCCAGGCATCTGCTTACTACCACATCGACTATGGGCATCAGAAGCAATGGAAGACAACCCTGGGTATCATCTACCAGGCTAAGAGCGGTTCACCTTACACCTATTATTATTATGGTGATGTGAACGAGGATGGTTCCAGGGGTAATGACCTGTTCTTCATCCCAACCGATGCACAGATTGACAAGATGCGTTTCGAGGAAACCAAGTATAACAACAATACCTTCACCAAGCGCATGTTTGGCGATAACCATGGCGATAAGCTCACCGAGGAGATGCAGCGTGAGATGTTGAAGAAGTGGATTGCAGAGGATTCTTACCTCAGCAAGCACCGTGGCGAGTACTACGAGCGTTATGCTGATAACCTGCCATTCGAGCATCATTTCGATGTTCACTTCGGTCAGAAGTACAGCTTCAAGGTAGCTGGTCAGATTAACTCCATCGAGTTGACCTTCGATATCCTCAACGTGGGCAACCTCTTGAACAAGGATTGGGGTCATACCTATGGTGATGGCTTCGGCACCTACTATTCTCCTGTTAACTATCAGGGTGGTGGTGTTTACCAGTTTACCGGTGCTTATGCTTACAAGAGCTATAGCGATTACTACAGCCGCTGGCGTGGTCAGGTTGGTTTGAAGTATACATTCTAAGGTATATACGAATCGAGATTAACAAAGATTTTGTATAAACAATAAAAGGGTATGAAGAAAGTTTAGATAATGGTTGGCGCATAACAGTTGACTAACGCATGCACAACAGGTGTTGTGCATGCGCATATCAGCTGTTATGCAAGCGCACAACAGCTGTTGTGCGACCGGAGATACTTACTGTCTCAAAAACTTATGTTATATTTTCTAACAACATATACTATCTCTTCAGACAACATATCATTAATATAAAAAGATGGTGAATCATAAGTAAATGATTCACCATCTTTCTGGTTTTATAAGAACAAGTCTTTCTTTGGCATGTTTGCCATATATTTCTTTCTCAGTTTCTCGAAGAAAGCCATTGTATCGTTAGAGAAACCATGGCCCTTCCAGGTGGATGTATTCGTGATGAGAATCCAGCATTGGTTATCCGGATATTTCAGGACGATGGCTGATGTGCCAGCCAGCGAACCGGTACGAATCCATGGCTTGTTGCTCTTTGGTGTATAGTTCCAACCGATAGAGTATTGGTGGTCGGCTTGCTCGCGCGTCATAAACTCGATACTCTTTTTGCTGAGGATATCCTTGACATGTGGCAAACCATCGATGCTGGCAATAAAGCGGCTCAACTCTGCAGTCGAACCACACCAGGCACCTGCACCTGAAAGGCGAGGGAGGTCGGTATCGCCATAGCATTTCTCTACCAGTCGTCCACTGTTGTTGTATTCATACACAGGGATGCTGCCCTGGTGCATGTAGTATTTCGTTTCGTTAGGTCGGCGGTCCTTTAAGTAAGTGCCGGCAATATGCATGTCGTAGCAGCCGGCTGGGTGTAGAACATACTTCTGCATGAAGTTTTCATATTTCATTCCGCTCTTCTTTTCTATAATCATGGAGAGAATCATGTAGCCCAGATTACTGTAGCATTTGCCTTCGCCAGGAGTATAACCCAAGTGGCGCTTCAAGAGAATCTTGAGCAGGGTAGGGTGATCAGGTGGCGTTTTGAGATGGTTCTGCATCATGATGTAGCGAGTGGAAGATACCGGGTCGCCGGCATAATTGTTGAAACCTGCCTGATGGCGCAGCAACTGTTCTACGGTGATGTCGTAATATCGCTTGTCCTTGATACTGTTGTTGTAAACGGTATCGCGCAGGATTCCCTTTTCGCCAAACACCTTCTCGTTCAGCTTGAGTTTCTTCATCTCCTGCAATTTCATGATACCTACGGCTGTAATCAGTTTCGATACTGAGGCGAAGCGCATCAGCATGTTAGGCTCCATTCTGATGCCTCGCTCCTTATCCGCCATTCCGAATCCGCGGGCATAGAGTAGCGAGTCGTTGCGGGTGATGACGAGTTGGGCTCCATTGATTTCCCATCTCTTGAGATACCTTTCTATTACCGAGTCCATCTCATGATATTCCTTCCCCTCTGTCAGGGCATTTGAGATGGAATCGTTGATATGAACCTTAGGGAGCGAATCTGCCGCCTTGTCCTTGTCTGATGCTGATGTACAGCGAGATACACAGCTGTGTGTAGTCCATCCTACGATTGCTGTAAAGGTAAGCAATATGATTGCTATGCGTTTTTTTCTTAGTCGTCGTGCCATTTTATTATTATTTTCTTTTGCAAAGATAATGCAATCTTCTCAAATAACAAAACATTGAAAATATATTTAAATTTATTTTGTATTGTCTATGAATTATCGTACCTTTGTACCCAGTTATAAAGAAAAACAATGAAGAAGGTATTAAAAAAGGTATTAAGATCCATATTCTATATAGTAGTCATGTCGGTTCTGGCATTCCTGCCCGACTTCTGGCTTTGGCATATCGGGGTGAGTGAGTGGCCTTTGCTGCTAGCCATCTTATGGTGGGTTCCCTCGTTGTTACTTGTTCTTGCCGAAGTGGGGTTGCAGATGGGGTTCTTTCATAAGTTGTCAGTCCGTGTACTCTTTACTACCATACTTTTCTCGGCATTCCCTAAGGTAGTCTTCATCCTGTTCGATGCATTTCTTCCTTGGTTCTTTGCTCTGATTCCTGCTTTGGGGGTAATGGGGTGGTTTGCCTTCGGCTTTATAGAGGGTTGGAAGCGGTTAGAACTGAAACATATTACCTTTACCTCGCCCGATTTGCCACCTTATTTTGATGGTTACCGTCTGGTACAGATTACCGACTTTCATCTCGGTTCGTTTCCTCCCGGCAATGATTTCGTGCAGAAGGTGGTGGATGCGACCAACAATGAAGAACCCGATATGATTCTCTTTACGGGCGATCTGGTCAATAACCAAGCCAGCGAAGTGGAGCCTTATCTGGATACGCTGAGGCAGCTTCATGCGTCAGATGGCATCTATTCTATCTGGGGAAATCATGATTATTGTGAATATGGCAACAATCATTCTATCGGCGCTTTGAAGAGAAACCGCCGTATGCTCTATGGATATCAGGAAAGTCTGGGGTGGCATCAGTTGATGAACGAACATCATGTGGTGAGTCATGGTATGTCATCTATTGCTGTAATAGGCGTAGAGAATCCCGGTCAGCCTCCTTTCACCAATCGCAGTAATCTGAAGAAAGCGATGAAGGGGTTGAATCCAGATATGTTTAAAATCCTCTTGAGTCATGATCCTCACCATTGGCGCAGAGAAGTAGTTGGTAAGAAGATACAACTTACTCTGGCGGGACATACGCATGCCGGACAATTGAAAATAGGTAAATGGACGCCTGCCCGCATGGCTTTCAAAGAGTGGGGCGGAGCTTACCGCATTGGTGAGCAGATGCTCTATGTATCATCGGGTATTGGTGGTTCTTTCCCTTTCCGCCTAGGCGCATGGCCTGAACTGACAGTTATCACGCTGAAACGTGATTTATAGTTCTTAAAGATAACAAAACTGGTGTTTAAGTGTTAAAACATAGTTAAATATTAGCTGTTTGAACCATTGTGATGAAAAAAACGTGTTAAAAATTTGGTGGTTCGAATAAATATTGTACCTTTGCACTAGTTTTCGCATATATTTGGGCAAATGGGGGGTGTCGTGAGATTGTACTCCATTTGTTTTTTTGAAGCAAGGCGAAAATACTTCACATCAGAAGTAGCTGTTCACATTTTAAATTTTACATTTAATATTGATAATAATGAAGATTCCTGTAGAAGAACAATATAAATACGTAAAACTTATTCTCCCGGATGGAAGCAAGGCTGAAGGTCAGGCTGTCTTGTTGCATGCCTGTTGTGCACCTTGTTCGGCGGCTATCGTAGAATGTATGCTTCGTAATGGTATGAAGCCTACAGTATATTTCAGTAACAGCAATATCTATCCTCAGCAGGAGTATGATGTCCGTAAACATGAACTGAAACGATTCCTGGAAGCCCAGAATGTACCTTATGTAGAGGATGAGTATGACCATCAGGAATGGCTTTCTGTTATCAAGGGCTTAGAGGATGAGCCCGAGCGTGGCAGCCGTTGCTCTGTCTGCTTTCAGTTCCGCCTCTCTCATGCAGCCAAGTATGCGCAGGAGCATGGATTTCACCTTCTTACTACCACGTTGGCATCTTCGCGCTGGAAGAATATCAGGCAGATAGATACTGCCGGTCATCTTGCCGTTGAGGCTTATCCTGATGTAGAATGGTGGGATATGAATTGGCGGAAGGGCGGTTTGCAGAATCGCCGAGGTGAACTCTTGAGAATCAATGAATTCTATAATCAGTTATATTGTGGTTGTGAATTCAGTATGAGATAAATGAAAAAGCCCAGGACATCATGCCCTGGGCTTTTTTATAAGAATCTGTGAAATCTGTAGTGCTTAAGAAAGACCAGTAATCTCACCGTTTACTACATCAATGCGCTCAGCCTGTGGACTCTTTGGTAAGCCCGGCATACGCATGATAGGACCAGCGATGACTACAACCATCTCGGCACCCATATTTACGGTGATGTCGCGAACGTGGAGTTCGAAACCTTCTGTAGGACCGTATGCCTTGGCATCGGTAGAGAAACTGTACTGAGTCTTGGCAATACAGATAGGGAACTTTTCAGCACCCAGCTTCTTGATCTCTTCAATCATCGCCTTGGCAGAATCGCTCAATGTCACGCTGCCTGCTCCGTAAAGATTGAATGCAACCTTTTCTATCTTCTCCTCAACGCTATCGTTATCATCGTAAGCAAAATAGAGAGGGGCTGATGGACGCTCATCAATGGTCTTCACTACGAGGTTGGCAAGTTCAATGGCACCATTGCCGCCTTCGGCAAAGGCGCTGTTTACGGCGAAACCGCAACCCATCTCCTCGCAATGCTTGCGCAATACTTCTATTTCTTCATCTGTATCGGTTGCAAACTTATTGAATGCAATCACTACAGTCTGACCAAAGCTCTGCAGGTTCTTTACGTGCTTGTCGAGGTTCCAGTAACCGGCTTCCATACCTGCGATGTTTGGCTTCTTGATATCTTCCTGAGCTACACCACCATGCATCTTCAACGCCTGGAGAGTAACAACGAGAACAGTGAGGTCTGGTTGCAAACCTGTCTTGCGGCATTTGATGTCATAGAATTTCTCTGCACCGAGATCTGCACCGAATCCTGCCTCTGTAATAGCATAGTCGCCATACTCTAGAGCAGCAGCTGTAGCCATGACGGAATTGCAGCCATGAGCAATGTTGGCAAAAGGACCGCAATGAACAAATGCTGGTGTACCCTCTGTTGTCTGAACCAGATTTGGCTTCAAAGCATCGAGAAGGAGAGCTACGATACTGCCACCTACACCCATATCCTTTACGGTAAATGGCTTGTCGTCCTCGGTGATGCCCAGGAGGATATTATCGATACGGCGACGAAGATCATCGATGCTTGTTGCGAAACACATGATAGCCATAATCTCAGAAGCTGGCGTAATATCGAAACCAGACTCTGTCTCGATGCCGTTCTTATCTCCTATACCGGTGATGATGCGGCGCAAACCTCTATCGTTCACATCCATGACGCGACGCCAAAGAATCTTCTTGAGTTTGAAACCCTCTGCTTCGTGCTGGAAACGGTAATTGTCCAGAAGGGCAGAGATCATGTTGTTGGCCTCTGTGATGGCATGGAAATCGCCAGTGAAATGGAGATTAATCTTATCCATAGGCAAAACCTGGGCATAACCGCCACCTGCAGCACCACCCTTCATGCCGAAGCAAGGACCCAGAGATGGTTCGCGAAGAGCTACTACAGCCTTCTTGCCAATCTTCTGCATGCCCAATGCGAGACCTACAGATACGGTGGTCTTGCCATTACCAGCCTTTGTAGGGCTGATAGCTGTAACAAGGATGAGATGGTGATTCTTAAACTTGTTGGTGTCAATCTTGTCCGTAGTAATCTTAGCGATGTAACGGCCGTAGTTTTCCACTTGGCCTTCTTGGATTCCAAGTTCTGCTGCCACTTCATTGATAGGGCGCATTTTTACTGATTTAGCTATTTCAATATCTGTCAACATAAAAAGTAATGTTTTGTATTTTGAGTGCAAAGGTACAGAAAAGTATTCATATATTAAAATAAGAAAGTATAAAAAAAACAAAATAAAAAAAAGGAAGACTTTCCCCATTTCCAAATGATGAAGTTTAAAAAAGGTAAATTGTAGGATTTTGTCGTGTGAATGTAGTACCTTTGCAAGCGAATTTATATTTTATAGTACGTATGAACAAGTCTTTAGCATTAGCTCATTTTCAGACGAGCTTTCAGTTTATCACGCATCAGAACGAGCGCTTCTCTTATCTCGAAGGAGCCTATCTGGCACTTATCGGAGGATGTGATTGGGTTCAGCTTCGCATGAAGGGGGCTACCGATGAAGAGGTAGAGCCTATAGCCCGTAAGTTGAAGTTGGCTTGTGAGGGTGCCGGTGCAACTTTTATCCTCGACGACCGTGTAGAACTGGTGAAGAAGTTACAGATAGATGGTGTACATCTTGGAAAGAATGATATGCCGGTTGATCAGGCCCGTAAGTTCCTGGGTGATGAATTCATTATCGGAGGAACAGCCAATACATTTGATGATATTCGCCGTTTGCATGAACAGGGGGCTGACTATATCGGTTGTGGTCCGTTCCGCTATACTACTACCAAGGAGAAACTCTCTCCGGTGTTGGGTATAGAAGGTTATCGCCAGATTATTGAGCAGATGAGGGAGAATAAAATCTCTCTGCCTATGGTAGCCATCGGAGGTTTGACTCCAGACGATATAGATCCGCTTGCAGAATTGGGCATCGGTGTGGCAATGAGCGGTACCATCCTGAATGCGGAGAACCCTGTTACCATGACACGTCAGATTCATGACAAGTGTTTCGGATTATTCATTGAAAATCTCAATCATTTCTTTGAGAAGCAGTAGAATGATACTCATAAATGATGATTTTGCATGAGAAAAGAGAAGAAAGTTCAGGTTTTCTTCTCTTTTCTCATTTTATTGTTGTAACTTTGCATCCTCATTGCAAAACTGTTGCAAGCCAATTACAAATAATGAATTTAAAAGACATGAAATTAATAGTGGGAATAAACTTAGGAAATATAGGAAAAACAGATGCTGTCGGAAAGAACGAGAACATCATGATATACGCACCTTCAGATAAAGGTGCTTAAAAACCCGGGCACAAACGTGTTCGGGCTTTTTTATTTTACTATATATAAATAGGTGTAAAACCAACTCAAAATAGATAGTGTGTGCAAAATATATAATTATTAACTTTGTAAAAAAAAAGTATTAAAATGATGAAAACAGAATGGAGAGGTTTCAAAGGAAACATGTGGCAGAGTGAAGTGAATCTTCGTGATTTCATTCAGAACAACTACACTTGTTATGACGGCGATGAGTCGTTCCTTGCAGAACCAACTCAGGCAACTAACACCCTTTGGGGTATGTTGAAGGAACTCCAGAAGGAGGAGCGCGCCAAGGGTGGTGTGCTTGATATGGAAACAGAAATCGTTTCAGGATTGACAGCTTATGGTGCTGCTTATATCGGTGAAGGTACAAAGGATTTGGAGAAGGTAGTTGGTCTGCAGACCGATAAACCTCTGAAGCGTGCCTTCATGCCTTACGGTGGTATCAAGATGGCGGAGCAGGCTTGTACAACATATGGCTATCAGCCATCAGAGAAGCTCCACGAAATCTTCCACAAGTATTGCAAAACTCATAATGATGGCGTATTCGATGCTTATACTCCAGAGATGAAGCTCGTTCGCCATAACCACATTCTTACCGGTCTTCCTGATACTTACGGTCGTGGACGTATCGTAGGTGACTACCGTCGTGTAGCCCTCTATGGTATCGACTTCCTCATCGAGGAGAAGAAGAACGACCTCGCTAACATGGGCGACCGTGAGATGATCGACGACGTTATCCGTCTTCGTGAAGAGGTTGCTATGCAGATCAAGGCGCTCAAGGGCTTGAAGGAGATGGCTCAGTTGTATGGTTACGACATCTCTCAGCCTGCTAAGAACGCTCGTGAGGCTGTTCAGTGGTTGTACTTCGGTTACCTCGGAGCAGTGAAGACTCAGAATGGTGCTGCGATGTCTGTAGGCCGTATCTCTACATTCCTCGATATCTATATCCAGCGCGACTTGAACGAGGGTACTCTTACCGAGGATGAGGCTCAGGAGCTCATCGACCACTTGGTCATGAAGTTCCGTATGGTTAAGTTCGCCCGTATTCCTTCTTACAACGAGCTCTTCACCGGCGACCCAGTTTGGGCTACTCTCGAGGTAGGTGGTATGGGTCAGGATGGCCGCTCAATGGTTACCAAGAACGACTTCCGTTTCCTCCACACATTGGAGAACATGGGTCCTTCACCAGAGCCAAACTTGACTGTACTCTATAGCTCTCGCTTGCCAAAGTCATTCAAGCACTACGCTTCTTTGATTTCTGTAAAGACAAGCTCTATCCAGTATGAGAACGATGACGTAATGCGCCCAGTTTGGGGTGACGACTATAGCATCTGCTGCTGTGTATCTGCTACACAGACAGGTAAGGAGATGCAGTTCTTCGGTGCACGTGCCAACTTGGCTAAGTGCTTGACCTACGCTGTATCTGGCGGTGTTGACTCAAAGACACGCGAGCAGTGCGGTCCTAAGTATCGCGCCGTAGAGGGTGATGTATTGACATACGAGGAGTTCATGCCACGTTTCATGGATATGATGGACTGGTTGGCTGGCGTTTATGTGAAGACATTGAACCTCATCCACTACATGCACGATAAGTACTTCTACGAGGCAGCAGAGTTGGCGCTCATCGATACAGATGTTCGTCGTACTTTCGCTACAGGTATCGCTGGTTTCAGCCACGTAGTTGACTCTATCTCAGCTATCAAGTATGCCAAGGTAAACATCGTCCGTGATGAGACCGGTTTCCCTCTCAGCTTCAAGACCGAGGGCGACTTCCCACGTTACGGTAACGATGATGAGCGTGCTGATGAGATTGCAGTATGGTTGCTCAAGACCTTCATGAACATGATCAAGAAGCATCATACATATCGCAATTCAGAGCCTACTACATCTATCCTGACTATCACATCAAATGTAGTATACGGTAAGTACACCAGCAACATGCCTGATGGTCGTCCAGCCGGTGCTCCATTGGCTCCAGGTGCTAACCCATCTTACGGTGCAGAGAAGAACGGTCTTTTGGCTTCATTGAACTCAGTAGCTAAGTTGCCATACGAGTATGCTCTCGATGGTATCTCTAATACTCAGACCATCAGTCCAGGTGCTCTCGGACATAACGACGAGGAGCGTGCCCAGACATTGGTAGGTGTATTGGATGGTTATTTCAACCAGGGTTCTCACCACCTGAACGTGAACGTATTCGGTATCGACAAGCTCAAGGATGCGATGGAGCACCCAGAGAAGGAAGAGTACCAGAACTTCACCATCCGTGTAAGTGGTTACGCTGTTAAGTTCATCGACTTGACACGTGAGCAGCAGCTCGACGTAATCGCTCGTCAGGCTCACGAGAGACTCTAATCAATTAGATAAATAAATATTGCCCGCTAGATTTTCTTTCCGAGGATATTTAGCGGGCATTTTAGCTTAATTGTTATGCATAAAGGATTTATTCACAGCATAGAGAGCTTTGGTTCTGTAGATGGACCAGGCATCAGATTTTTGATTTTCCTGCAGGGGTGTCCGATGCGCTGCCAGTTCTGCCATAACCCGGATTCATGGAAGATGGGAGTAGGAGAGGAATGGAGTGCCGATGACCTGCTGGATAAGGCAGAGCGATTCAAGAGTTATTGGGGTGACAAGGGCGGTATTACTGTAAGCGGTGGAGAAGCCCTGATGCAGATAGACTTTCTCATCGAACTTTTCGAGAAAGCCCATCAGCGTGGCATCAACACTTGTCTTGATACATCAGCGCAACCATTTAGGAAAGAGGGTGCTTTCTTCGATAAATTCGAGCGTCTGATGACCGTCACCGATACTGTTCTTCTTGATATCAAGCATATCAACGATGAAGAGCATCGTAAACTCACCCGCCATTCTAATGTAAACATACTGGATTGTGCACGATATTTAAGCGAGATACACAAACCAGTATGGATTCGTCACGTCCTGATTCCAGGTATTACCGACAAGGATGAATACCTCTATCAGCTGCGCGATTTCCTCTCAACACTCTCTAATATTGAGCGTATAGATGTCTTACCCTATCATACGATGGGTATCTACAAGTATGAGAAACTAGGTATTGCCTACCCGCTGGAAGGCATAGATCCTCCTACTAGTGATCGCATTGCTCATGCAGAAGCAATCTTGCAAGAGGCACTTTAGCCTCTTGCAAGACTGCTTAGATGAGCGTCTAGCGAACTGGTGAGACGGGCTTTGATGATAGGCTTTGTGATGTAGTCGTTTACTCCAAGCTCGTAGCATTCATCCACATTATCCTTGTTGCTTAACAGGGAAACCACGATGATGACCATTTCACTTTTCGAGTATTTAGAGCGTACATGGTCTATTACGTCCCACCCATTTACATGTGGCATCATCAAGTCGAGCAGTATCACGTCCGGCTTGAATGAGTCAATCAGTTCAATGGCTTCTTTTCCGCCATTTGCAGTTTTCACGTCGATGTCGAAGTCCTTTATCATTTCAGAGATAGTTTTAATATTTTCTGAAATATCATCGACGATTAGCACTTTGTTCTTTTCCATTTTTCACTGGTTATTATATAGGTTCTTTCCGATCTTGAAGATCTAGTTTCTTGGCTTGTGAATGCCGTAGATGTCGCATATGAATCCTTTATCAGTGATTAGGGTGTTCATATCGATACTGTCGAACATCTTGTGATGAGTACCGATTACCACAATCTGATACTCTTTTTCCAGAACTTTAGGATCATCTGTCACCTTGATGTTATATTCTTCTTTTACTTCCTTTGCATCTGTTGGGAATACGATGATGGATATGTGTTGTG